>ENA-UOJF01001436-UOJF01001436.1-human-gut-metagenome-genome-assembly--contig:-P74-NODE-1436-length-16124-cov-5.934595_pt1 | contig 16124 bp, 5 predicted proteins | sample MGYA00242344_ERZ723891 | MGnify/ENA metagenome assembly ERZ723891 | reverse complement strand
AAGACACGCTGTCGGTCTGGAAATAGCCGCCGGTAAAGGTCATCTCCGCGGGCAGGGGAACAAGGTCTGCACCCGGCTGCGGATCGTGGCATGCCACCGCAAAAAGCAGGCTCGCGGCAACGGAAATCTCTGAAATGATTCTCATATACGGAATAGAAATTAATACTCCTTGCCGGGGAGCCCGGACAACCGGGCTCCGCCGGAAAGGGCAGGAATGAATAAAATGGATTGAATGTACTATTTGAACGATATCCAGGTGTGTTCCCAAGGCTCGCTCGAAGCATCTTTCAGGACGATCTCCTTGCCGAAGGAGGTGATCTTGCGCGAATTATAGATCAGGTTGTCGAAATCTATACTCGTATAGGTATTGTTGACATTTACCTGCGAGGGCTGGCACCCGAGCCCGTCGAGGATCGTCACATTGCGGAAGACCACATTCTTCATCTCGCAGGACTCGCCTTTGTTGACCTGGCTGGTATAGATCGGGGTGCCCGAAGAATGGATATTGTCCACCACGCAGTCTTCGAAGAGCACGTTGTCGATCAGCGCCGGCCCTCCGGCCTCCGAAAAATCGCCCAGTTCCTGCATAATGGCGAGCGCCTGTCCGCGGGCAGCCTCCAGCACGGTACAGTTGCGGATCTCGATATTGCGGATATCGCCCGATGCCCACCATACGTTGCCGCACTCGGGGCCCACGACGATGCCGCGGGCATAGTCGCCCCAGATGATACAGTTGGTGATCCTGATGTCGTGGACATTGCCATAGGGATCGGCATTGGAACGCACCTTGAGCGTGATGCAATCGTCGTAAGCACGCAACATGCAATCGTTGATCGTGGCCCCGGTGACCGTACACAGGTCGATACCGTCGCCGTTGAGATCCCAGTGGATCATATTGATGTTTTCAATGGCCACGTTATCGGTATTCATGACGCGCAGGCACCAACTCGGGGCATCGATCATCGTAACGCCTTCGATCCGGAAGTCCGTATAGCCGCCCTCGTGTTTGTTCCCCTGCACGTCGATCATCACATCGGCGTTGGAAAACTCCTCGCCCCAATGGCGCATCTTCTCGCCGGAGATGACGCCCCGGCCTGCAATCGTCACGCCGTTGCCCCTGACCTGTATGTTCTGCGGATAGAGCACCGCCCCTTCGTCGACATAGAGCGTTTGCCCCTCGGTCAGGACGATAATGCCTTCCGTATGCTCACCGGGGCCATAGTAGCTCACATTGCCGCCCGACACCGCAGGCTTCCGTGTATCGGGACGGCTCGGCATGAGGAACAGGTTGTGGTAGCGGTCGCCGTCGAACTCGACCGACACCTTGCGTTTCTCATACGCCGGAAGCGTGAATTCGACCGTATTGCTGCTGGCGCTCTCCTTGGTCGTAATCCCGTACGCCGACGGACGTACGGCCACACGCGAAAATCCGCTGCGTTTTTCGACCTTCACACGCACGGCATCCGCAAAATCGTGGGTAAAGAGCGCATAACACATCGTATCGCGCAGTTTCTTGGAGTTGTCCCAGTCATTCCATATTTCCTCGTGATGGTTCGGGGAATCGGAACAAAGGGCATTGCGCACCTCGACGGTCTGCCAGCGGCGATCCTTGAGCACGTATACGTTGTAATAGGGATTCGCGTCCCTGAACTTGTCGTCGCCCGGCAGCACCGGGAAGAATTCGCCCTTCGTCAATTCACCGCCCTGTTCACCGTAGGCCGCAACGCGGTAAGCCACATCGTACGTGAACTCCTCTTCCAGTTTCGAGAAGTCTATCTCCAGGTCGATCGTCTGCCCTGCAGCGACACCCTCCCGCAGCATCATGTAACCATCTGCTTCCGAATTGGGGAACCTGACCTTGAACCCCAATTTCCAGGCCGCTGTCTGCCGGGCCATCGGGAAGATGTTGAACTCCGCCCCCGCGCGGCCTACCTCGACCTGTTTTTCCAGCGCCTCACCGAAAGGTTCGGTCTTTCCCGAAGCGATGTAAAGCGCATCGGTCATACGCGGAAGGGTGAGTACGACGGATCGCAGCGTATCGGGGGCATTTACCAGTACCACCTTCACGGACGAGGTAAGCGGTTTGAGCGTAAAACCCTTGCTTATCTGCTGCCGCGTCGCGCATTGCATCCAGATCGCAGGGATTTCGGCGTCGATATCCTCCACACGCAGGATATACTCGGTCGAGTGCGCCCCGGTGGAGGTGTTCGTAAACGAGAGGTTGTCCTGCGAGGCGAATGCGAGCGCCGTCGCCCGGTTGCCGGATGTTTCGATCCCCCGCAGGGCAGCCTGGCTGGGAGCCATTTCCACCTCCGTACAGCGGTTGTCGTCGAAGCAGAAGATAGCCTGCGGCCAAGAGGCGATCCCGTCAGGAGTATACCCGTCCTGAGTGTTGTAATCGGGATTGAAGGCAAACGTATCGTCCTCGGCGCAGGATGCCGAACAGAAGATCGCCGCAAACGCGAATGTCGCCCAAATCTTGTTTTTCATCGTATCGTATTTTTATCGGTTTGACTATTTCCAACCGTCGTTTTGGACGAGGTTGTGATTTTTGAAAAGCTCGGCATCCGCAATCGGATAGAAATTCATCCTGTCCTCCCAGCCGCGCTGCTGGATCACCGACCGCATATAGCTGAACGAGCCATCGTTCTGCGGAGTAATCGTAAGCCCATAAACCTTCGTCGTTTCGGCACCGATCTTCCAGCGGCGGATGTCCCAGAAACGATGCCCCTCGAAGGCCAGTTCCACACGACGCTCGTTGCGCAGACGCTTCACGAAGGCCGCATAATCCGTTTCCGTAATCCCCGGCATATTGTACCGGGCACGGACTGCATTGAGCGCCTCGCGTGGTGAGAGCGTATACTCCACCTCCCCCTTCATGCCCGTAAAATCGGGGTTCTGCGTAGCGGCAGCCAATGCCTCGGCATAGGTAAGCAACACCTCGGCATAACGGAAGAAGGGAAAGATGTGCTGATAACTCATCTCGCTGCCCGTCACGAAACTCGTCGCCTCGACAATGTGTTTGCGCAGGTAGTACGAAGTCGGTGTAGCACCGTCGAGCGGCCGGCCATTACGGCCGCCGACATACGACTGGACGGGCTGTCCCTTGAACGTCGCCCCGTTGTATATCAGCGTCCTGGCAAAGCGCGGATCGCGTGCCGACGCAATGAACATCCGCGACCGCATCGACTCGTCGTTCCAGTCGAACGGTTCGCCCGTCGCCATATCGAATGCCTCGGCGAGGTTCTGCGACGGGCAGACGCCCGAATTCCCGCCTTCGAAGCCTACCGGGAAATTGGCCGCCTCGAAATCGCTGCTCACCGGGCACCACTTGCCGAAGATCAGTCCCTGCGCATCGGCATTGTTCGTGGTTTCCTCGCTGACAAGCTTGTAAATACCGGCATCTATGAGCTCCTTGGCCGCGGCCGCGGCTTCCAGGTAACGGCCTGCATCACCGCCGGGGTTGTTGAGCGGACTGGCGGCATATAGCAGCATACGCGCCTTGAGCGCCATCGCCATGCCCTTTGTCACACGGGCGACTTCACCCTTTTCCGTCCCCAGATAGGTCTTGGGCAACGACGGGATTACGGCATCGCATTCCGAGACGATCCATCCGGCGGCATCGTCGTACGAGACCGGAACGAGCGTATTGACCTCCTGCATCGTGAACGAACGGTCACCGATCACGATCCGGTTATAGCGCCGGAGCAATTCGAAATGGAAATAGGCACGCAGGGCCCTCACTTCGAACGGATAGTTCTTGAGCTCCGCCAGATTCGTCTTGTAATTGTCCTGATACTGTGCCTCGGGAAAATCATCCGGGCAGTTGTCGAGGAAATAGTTGGCCGCGGCAATAGCCGAATAGAGCGAAGCCCAGCGGTCGTCGATCAGATTCGTACCGTTCCAGCTCCCGTCGTAAAAGCGTTTGATACCGCCCGTAGACCAGGCGTATACCGCATCGTCGGTCGCAGCGTCGATCATCGTACCTTCGACATCCAGCAACCCTTCCTGCACATACGAGTAGACGTTCGTCGCACTCTGCTTCACGCGGTCGAAGGTCGAGAATTGATATTTCGTCGTCTGGTACACCGACTCGTCGAGTTCCAGGAAATCGCTGCACGCAGCCATCAGGAGCGTGCATCCGGCTAATAGGATCAGGTATTTTTTCATCGTTGTGGCGTATTTAGAATATGACATTCAGGCCGATCTGGTAGCTGCGTGACGAGGGATACCCCGTGCTGACGTATTCCGGATCGAGAATACCGACATGGTCGGCCGAGAAAAGGTTCAGGCCGCGGAAATAGAAGCTGCATTCGCGCATACGCAGTTTGCGGGCAATCTTCGACGGCAATTTGTAGTAAGCCTGCAATGTACGCAATTTCAGGAAATTGCCGTTTTCCGTCCATAGTGAACTTTGCGTGTAGTTATTCCCGTTTGCCAATGTGGTCAGGCGCGGATAGCGGCCTTCGGTATTGAAGCGTGACCAGCGGTGCTCCATATAGTACTCCGAAACGTTGCGGTCGTTGCCGTACAGCGGCTGGTAGATGCTCGACAGCGTCGTCTCCAGCGTCGAATGGGCGACACCCTGGAAATAGGCGCTGACACCGAAGCCCCTGTATTTCAGCTCGACGCTGAAGCCGTAATAAATCTCGGGCACCGCGGCATAGAGCTGGTAGGTGCGATCGTAGTCGTCGATCCTGCCGTCCCGGTTCAGGTCGCGGTATTTCACGTCGCCCGGGCGTACCGTATTCTGGTACGAGGAGACCGGAAGCCCCTCCCGGAGCGAACCGTCGGCATTGAAATCGCCGTCCTGGTACATCCCATCGGCCACCAATCCGTAGAACGTCCCTACCGGCTGCCCTGTAATACGCATATAGTCAAAAGGTTTGTATTCCTCTTCCTTGTTGAGTATCTTATTGCGGGCATAGGCGATATTCCCCCGCACGGCATATCCGAAGTCGCCTGTGCGGCGGCGCCATCCCACCGCCAATTCCCCGCCATAGTTGCGCACCTTACCGGTAAAGACGTCGGGCACGCCGACTCCCAGCACGCTGGAAACGGTACCCGCGGCCGACGTCCGGATGTTATGACGCATGTTGCGGAAGAAATCCACCTCGACGCTCAGGCTTCCCAGCAGGCTGAGTTCCAACCCGACATTGGTTTTATAGTCGCGTTCGGGTTCGATCCCCGCAGACGGCAACGCCCCTTGCGCGAGGCTGTTCGACGAAGTGATCCCGGCAAAAATATAACTGTTGCCCGGGCCGTTGAACTGCTTGTCCATGTCATACGACAATCGCGCGTCCATACCCACAATGCCGAACGACGCGCGCAGTTTCAGCAGGTCGACGACACGGCTGTCACGCAGGAACGCCTCGTTCGAGATGATCCATGCGCCCGACACGGCAGGATAGAAGCGGTACTTGTCCCCGTAGGGCATACGGCTGCTCCCGCCGTAAGTAGCGACGGCATTGACCACGTAGCGGTCGTCGTAATTGTAGCCGGCGCTGGCAATATAGTCACGGTACATGTACGTATTGTTGGCTCCGCGGTAACGGGATTTGTTCTCGCTGAAAATCAGGCGCCCCGTCACCGTATGTTTTCCGAAAGAACGGTCGTAGAGCACCTTGGCCCACACCGACGCCCGCATGACCGAATAGGAAAGGAAGCTGTCGAATGCCAGTTCGGTATCGTTCCCCTGCGGAACGAATGCCAGGGAAGCGGCATTGCCGTCCGCATCGAAGACCGTCGAGGTATTCGAATAGGCGTATTTGCGTGAGTGCGCATCGGTAATCTCCGCGGAATTGTCATAGGCGACACGCACCTGTACCGAAAGTCCCGGGGTTAGTGCCGACAAGTCCTGATCGATCGTCAGGTCGGCGAACAGCGTACGTTGCAGCAGCGTGTTGTACCCGCCCGCGGTCTTGTCGGCCAGGGGATTGGCGAACAGCTGGCTGCGGGCCCAGCCCCCGCCGGGAACCCGGATCGGGAACGCTGCCGACGGCGTGTCGTACATATCGTCGAGCGCGACGCCCGCATTTGGCAGTTGGTATTGCATCAGCCGCCCCATCAGGTTCATCCGTGCAGTCGTGGTTTTCGTGATCGCGGCCTCGAGATTCGAACGCAGCTTGAGGGAGTACATCTCGACCTGGGTCGAATAGCCGTCGTTCAGGTCGGTATTATCCAGGAACCCGCGGTTGGAGTTGTAGTTGGCCAGCACGAAATAGCGCATACTGCCGCCGCTCCCGTCGAACGAGAGATTCAGGTCGTGGTTGAAACCCGCATTGCGGAGCACGGCCTTCCGCCAGTCGACATTGGGCAGTACATCGGTGCGCTCCCCCCGCACCATCGAACGGATGTCGCGCTGCGTATAGCGGGGTGCGAGCCCGTCGTTTTCCAACGCCTCGTTGACAGCCGTCGCATAGGTCGCGGCATCGGCCATATCGGGAATCCGGAACGGGGTCTGCACACTGAAATTGTAGTCGATACGGGTACGCAGGCCGTGGTCGCCGCCGCGCCGGGTCGTAATGGCGACGATACCGTCGGCGCCCCGGTTACCGTAGAGTGCCAGCGATGCGGCGTCCTTCAGCACGGTGATGTGCTCCACTTCCTCCCGATCCAGGCAGGCCGCATCGCGTTCGATGCCGTCGACCAGTACGACCACACTGTTCCCGCCGAACGAACCGACGCCGCGCACATTCAGGTCGGGCGCCGAGTCCCACGGCAGGTTCTCGCCCTGGCGCACGCCAAGTCCCGGAATCAGGCCGTAAAGGTTGCTCATCAGGTCGGTACGGCCGCCCGCTTCGATCTCACGTGCCGTAGCGCCGGCGAGCGATGCCGACGCGGAGCCTTTGCGGATGCGCTCGTCATAGCCCACGTCGAACAGCACGTCATCGTCCGTCAGACGGATATGCATCTCGCCACCGCTGACGGCTACCGTGCGGCTCATGCGGTTCAGAAGGGTAAGCGTCATGCGGTCACCCTCCCCGGCATCGACCTCGGCCATGCCGTCGGCGCCCGTAACCGCCACGGGGGTTCGCCCGCGGCCGAGCGTCACGGCAACCTCGCCCAGCGGCTTGTCCCATGCATCGGTCACATACACCTTGACGCGCTGCGCCTGTGCCAGCGGGCAAACGGCAGTCAGGAACAGCAGTATGATTGATATCTTTTTCATTGTATGCTCTCTGTTTGTTTAACCATGTATGTCTACCATCCGGCATTCTGAGTCAGGCCGTACCCCTTGTTGACTTCGTTCGAAGGAAAGGCACTCAGATACCACTTCGGATCAAAGCTGTTCTTCCAGGCGCGGTCGGTTTCGGGAACCGGCTCAGAGAAATTGAACCGGAAATTCGAGGAATCCGTTCCGTCCAGGATCGTCACCCTGATCCCGTAAAGCGTCTGCCGGAAAATATCGGCACGTTTCCAGCGCACGATGTCGAACCAACGAATCTCCTCGAAGGCGAATTCCCGGGCCCGCTCGTCGAGTATCTCCTCGCGCAGCTCGGCATCCCCGGCAAGCGCACATTCGGGATAGGACGGCAGCACCTTGTCGCGGTGCAGGCGGTGCAGCAATTCGTCGGTCATGGAGGGCAGCCCCACGCGGTTGCGGGTTTTGTCGAGCCACTTGCAGGCCTCGTCCTTGCGCCCCGTCTCGTTCAGTGCCTCGGCATAGGCCAGGTAAACCTCGGCCAGGCGCATATAGGAATAGTTCATCGGTTTGTCGTAGAACGTCGCACGGTTATAGTCCCAGAGGTATTTACGGTTGCAGAAACCCGTTGCGGCCCGATCCTTGGCATAGTTCACCAAATCCTCGCTGCCACCGCCTTCCCACATCTGGGCCACACGGTCGCGGAACGGGCCGCCGGGCACCATCACCGACTGGTAGAGGCGCGGATCCCGGTTCGAGAAAGGATTGTCCGTCACCGTTCCGGCCGAATTGTGCGTCCGGATCCATTCGGCATAAGGCGCCGGTTCCCCGTTCGAGAAAGGGAATTTATCGACATAGTTAAGCGTCACGCAGCCACCGCCGTACCCCTGGGCGTTCGCGCCGTTGAAATCGGTCGAAATGCCGAAGTAATAGGCATGGTAAGTATCGCCGTAGGTACGCTTCGACCGCCCGGTGGCAATCAGTATTTCGCCGTTGTAACGGTCTGCATAGCATGCACCGAATGCCTTTCCGTAACCTTCGGCCGTCTTTTCGGTCGCCTCGACGAGTTTATAGGGATTGCCGTTGTTGGCATTCTCCGTGATGAACTCTTCGCAAGCCGTAACCACGCGGTTCCAGCGCTGGGCATCGTAATTGCCGTACCATGCCACTTTACGGACACTCTCCTCGGCGATCTTGCCGATATTGCCCAGTACCGGTTGTTGCGGCTCGGCATAAGGCTGGTTCGCATTGAACAAGGGGCTGGCCGCATAGAGCAGCACACGAATCTTGAGCGCCAGCGCCGAAGCTTTCGTAAAACGCCCGTCATCGGCCGGGTCGACCGTCCATGGGAGCTCCCGGGCAGCCTGTTCGCACAGCGCGACGATGTATTCGACCGTCTCTTCGAAAGTCCGGCGCGAATAGTCTATATCGGCCTCCTTACCCGCCTCGACGGCTGTCTTGAGCAGGGGAACCCCACCGAAGTGGCGCAGCAATTCGTGGTACTGGCACGCAATGACCATTCGGGCCTCGCCCTTGCGCCGAATCTTTTCCGCCTCGCTCATATCGGGCACACGGTCAACATTCTCGATGTAGAGGAACGCCTTGCGGATACCCGTCCACGTCACGTCCTGCTCGGGGTTAAACCCCATCTTCGTACCACTCGACTCATTCTCGGTCTCGGCGTCGTATGCGCCCCCGTAATACATGCTGTAAACGCCGCCCCACGAACAATGCGTGCTGATGATATCGGTCAGGGCATCGAGGTTGTCCCATGCCAGTTTGTTACCGGCATTCTGGTGTTCGTACGACCCGCCGTTAACGCTGGGATTGTGCATCGTGAGCCCGCAGCGCAACGTGGCATAGGCCGAATTGAGGGCCCGGTCGGCATAGAGCTTCGACGAGAAGATCGTGTCGACGGTCACATCGCCGCCGGGCGCTTTCTCCAGGAACCCGTCCCCGAATTTCAGGTCGCTGCAATTGGTCAGTCCCGACACGAAACCGCCCAAGATCAGAATGGATATTATCGTCTTTTTCATAGTGGAGTGTCGATTAGAATGTGATGTTAACACCGAAGTTGAAAATGCGCACGTTCGGGTAGGAATCGATATTCGAACCGCTCGTCGCCCCCTCGGGGTCGATATCGATGTCGTTGAGATCCGAGAAAAGCGTCAACAGGTTGTACCCGCTGAAATAAACCTTCAGCGACTTGACGCCGACCTTCCGGAATGCCGGAATATCCCTGAACGTATAACCTATTTCGGCAACCTTCAGCCGCAGGTACGAGCCGTCCATCAGCCACAGGTCGGAATCCTCCAGGTAGTGCGACTTGTTGAGGAAGGTCAGCCGTGGAAAACGCGCATCGGGGTTCTCGGGCGTCCAACGCCCGTCGGCCAGGAATTTGAGCAGCGCACGGCCGTTTGTACTGCCGAAAGCATTACGGTATTCGCCGCTGAGCATACGCGAGGCATGCAGGCCGGCCGTCCACTGCATCGAAATTTCGAAATTCTTGTACCGGAATCCGCCCAGCAGGCCGAGCACGTAGTCCGGACGCTGACTGTAACCGAAGTAGGTCTTGTCGTTGCCGTCGATCTTGCCGTCCCCGTTGAGGTCTTTAAAGAGCGCGTCGCCTGGGCGGGGTGATCCCAGCGACATGACGGGTAGCAGCGGCTTCCCCTCGCCGTCGGTCTTCAGGGCCCCGTCGGCATCGAAGTCATCGGCTTGCAGGAAACGGTCGAACCTGTACCCGTAGTTCAGTCCCGTGCTGCGTCCGGTCTGAGCCATCCACGGATAGTTGGGCATGACTTCGTCCATAAAAATAATCTTGTTCTTCGAGTAGGAGACGTTGCCCTGTACCCACCAGTCGATCTTCTCGGTACGCGAATTCCAGCCCAGTGAGATTTCATAGCCCCGGTTATCGACCTCTCCCAGATTGATCAGCGGCAGCTCGATGGCGACGATCGACGGCAGCGTATTGCGGGTCGAAAGAATGTCGTAGCGGTGTTCGAAGAAGTAGTCGGCCGTCAGGCTGAGGCGCGCACCGAACATTTTGAGGTCGATGCCATAGTTCTGCTTGCGTACTTTTTCCCACGTCACCTCGGAGTTCCCGACCGTATTTTCGACCGCATCGGGCAGCATCGTCATACTTCCGCCCATACCGAACTGGTAGCTGCCGTAGCCGTTCTGCCATACGGCATGGTTGCCCGTCCACGAGCCGTCGAGGTAGAGGAAACGGGCACCGCTGTACTTGTCGTTCCCGACCAGTCCGAACGAGGCCCTCAGCTTCAGGAAGTCGACGGTTTGCTGGTTCTTCATGAAATTCTCCTCGGAGACGATCCAACCCACGGAACCTGCAGGGAAGAACCCGTAGCGCTTTTTGGGGGCGAAATTCTCGGAGCCGTTGTAACCGGCGTTGAAATCGACCAGGTAGCGGTTCTTGTAGGCATAGGTCAAACGCCCCACATACCCCACATAGGCGGTCGGGATGTCGGTATACTGGCCCGGGTAGTAGGTCTTCGACTGGTTGTAAAGCAACAGTGCCGACACCGCATGGTCGCCGAACGTACGCTGATAATTGAGGCTCGCCTCGACATACCAGTTGCGTGATTTGCCCGACCCGTCCTCACCATAGGTCATCGGCTCGCGCATACCCGTCACGCCGTCGGTCTGGTAGACGATCGTATTGTCGAACCGCGGGTCTGAAACATCCATTCCGGGTTGGGTGATCGACCCCAGATAAATCGGCGTATAGGAACTGTTCGTACCGGTCGGCGCGCGTTTGGTCGCCAGATAGTAGGAAGTATTGTACGCTCCCTTCACATTGAGGGTCAATCCCTTGGTAATCACATCGAGGTTCTGGGAAAGCGCAAGGTCGAGGTTCAGTTCATTCTGGGTCGTTTTGCGGTAACCCCAGTTGTAGTAGCAGTCCAGCCCGCTCGTGAGTTCCGTAAGTGGGATGTAGTTGTTCTTGTAATTGTAGATGTACTTCCCGTCGACGAAACCCGGACTTGCGAACGGCGTACACCACATGATATTCTGCCAGAGCGAATAGGTCAGCGGTTCTCGTTTGTCGCTCACGCGCCCGCCGATATTGACTTTCAACTGAGTCGTATTCGTAATGTCTACGTCGATGTTCGAGCGGTAGTTGAAGCGCTGATAATTGTAATTCGGGTCATAACTCTCGTCGAAACGCTTCATCATACCGTCCTGGTCGAGGTAACCCAACGACACGAAATAGCGGATGCGGTCACCGCCGCCCGACAGGGTCGCGTTGTGCTGTGTCTGCCAGGCGACGTTCTTGAAGATGTATTTGCTCCAGTCCACATCCGGGAACATGATCGGATCGGCCTTCGTGCGGAACATTTCCGTTACGAACGGCGAAAAGGTGAGCTGGTCATCCTTAATGCCGGGATTGTCGGAGCGCTGGGCCTCGGAATAGAGCGTAGCGTAAGTATAACTGTCGACACCGGTCAGGTGGCGCAGCGACTGAGTCAGTCCGAAGGTCGAATTCCACGAAATCTGTGGCTTGCCCTTCGTACCGCGCCGTGTCGTGACCAGGATGACGCCATTGGCGCCGCGGACACCGAATACGGCCGTCGATGATGCATCCTTGAGGACGGTCACACTCTCGATCTCGTGCGAGTCCATCTGGAAAAACGAACGCTCGACACCGTCCACCAGGATAAGCGGCTTCGACGCCTCGTTCGAAAGCGATCCCGTACCGCGGACATAAATGTCGGGGTCTTCGGCACCGGGCTGTCCGGAAATCTGTACCGACGAAATGCCTGTCACGGCCCCCGCAAGGGCACTGCCGGCACTGCCGCTCGGTGACTTGAGCAGGTCTTTGGTATTGATCGAGGCGATGGCGCCCGTCACCGACACCTTTTTCTGTTGCCCGTAGGCGATGACCTGCACCTCCTCCAGCGCCTGCGCCTCTTCCTTCAGGCGGATTTCATTGTCCGCCGCAGCCACGAGCACCGACTCCCGGGGCTGGTAGCCAATATAGGAAACCGACACGAGCGGTTGATAGCGGACGGGAATCGTGATCCGGAATTCACCCTCGGAGTTGGTCGTCATACCGATTTGCGGGGCGTCCTTGACAACAATGGCGACACCGGCGAGCGGTACGGAACTTCTTTCGTCGACCACACGGCCCTTATACGTTACCGACCGGCTGCCGCCCTGGATGGCCTGCAAGCCCGCCGCATCCGGCTCTCCCGCGCCGGCGGCAAGTGCAAAAGCCGGGAACATCAGGCAGACGGCGATCAGATATATGGTTTGCTTCATGATTTGCGAGTTGTTACTGTTTGACATCTATGGCGATTGCATATTGCGCGGCCTGGTCGGCCTTTCCCACGACGACGTTTCCGCCCACCTTGAGCGTCGGCGTGAAACCGTCATCCAGGTAGTTGCTTCCGGCCACGTAGAACACGTCTTTCCAGCCCATCTTGTAGAGCAGCCACGCAGCCTGGCAGGTTCCCGTCCCCTCGGACACGGCGGCGACACCGAGTTTGTTGTCATAGGTCAGCCCGATGTACGAACGGCTGCGCGTGCCGTTCCAGGCTTCGCCCAGGGCCGTTTCCCATCCCGAATCGTTCCAATACATCTCCAGGCGGGTCAGCAGATGCCCCTCGCGTACCAACCACGGATGTCCCGACGCTGCGGAGACCACGTCCCACGGAATCCCCGACGCAAGATACCCGTCGCGTCCCGCCTCATCGACCCATTGGGTCATCCTGACCAGTCCGCCGTCGCGGATCCCCGCGTTCCAGAATTCGATGTGCCCGTCCTCGTAAAAACCGACCGTTCCGCGCCAGTCGCCCTCGGAATTGCGGTCGGAGAGCACTTTCCCATTGTAGTAAATCATCGTGCTCTCCTTGGTCATCATCCCCGTGAGTGCGACCAGCGAGGCAACGTCGTCCATGACCACCGAGCGGGCATCGTTGCTGACCATATAGGCTTTCGCCTTGTCAATGTCGATCGTGGCGAAGGCGAATTCGATTCCCTCGATCGTTTCGGTCGGGCGGTTTGCGGCCCAGTTGCCGATAAAGGCAAGGTAAACGTCCAGGTCACCGGCACCGGGATCCCAGCTCCATGGGGTTTCGGATGTTGCCGCACCGCGTACGGGTACGCTGTTGACCGTAGTTGCCTTATAGACATTGAGGAACGGATAGAGCTGCTGGTCGACATAATTGCCCGTGACCTCGCTAAACCCGTAGACGATCGGTTTGTCCATCACTTTCGAATAGTCGATCCTGACGTTGTAGATGCGCTCTTTGCCATCCATCTCGACTTTCAGTTGCCGGGTAAGCGACTCCGTGAAATCGAACGTCGTAGACGAGGCGATCGAAGCCCCCTCCATCAGAGCACCTTCGGCAAAATCGAGTTCGATTTCACCCCGATCCATACTCCGTTCATAAGTGATCGTAAGCGTCTTGCCCGATACGGAGACGCAGCCCCCGATTCCCGAAGCGGTCACCTTCGTGGCATCGATAATCGGAAATGCCTTCGACGAAATCGTGAACCACACCTTGACGATCCGGTTGTCGGGTGCCCGGAAGTTCAGCACCGGATAGGTATCCAGGTCGGCGGCGGTAACGTCCGTCGGGAAAATGACCGAATAGCCCTCGCTGAGCTCGACGTCGATCCGGGCATGTGAGAAATCCTCGGCCATATCGAATCTCAGGGCTAGGTTTTTATCATCTATCCGCTCCGCCGTAACCGTCTCGCCGTCGACGGTCACGCGGATTGACTTATAAGGCAGACCGCCGGACGCGACCGTCCGGTCGTCGGAACAGGAACAGAAGGACAGCGCCGCCGCGACGAATACGGCGCTCACGTAATTCACGTAATTCTTGTAGAAATCTGCTTTCATAGGTTAGGGTTTAGTTGGTTTATTCGGAAAGAAGGGAAAGGGATCGGACACTACGGTTCATCCGGGATGGCTGCAACATGTCATGGCATTGTTTTTTAGGTTAGTTTTCGGTTCCGCCAGCCCGTCCAAAGGGCTTTTGCCGGATACGAAAATACTCTGCCCGGACGGCTTCGAGGTTGAAATTTTACCGTAAAACGGCTCTGACGCAAATCGGCCGGCTGCAACAGCCGACCGACACAATGCAGGCAATACAATGCATAACAACACATTACACAAACACCTTCGGAAAATATCCGGGTTATACGATTTTTTCACCCTTGCCCTCGAGTTGTTCGATGAATTCCTTGGGGCTGATCCCGAACTTCTTCCGGAAACAGGTGCTGAAATACTTCGGGTCGTTGAACCCTACGGCATAAGCCAGGTCAGCGATCCGCATGTGGCGCTGCTGTTCCAGCAACCGGTAAGCCGCGCGCAGCCGTATGTCGACCATAAACGCGGTCGGAGTAAGCCCGGTCAGCGATTTGAGTTTCTCGGTGAGGACGGGACGCGACGTGTTCATTTCCCGTGTGAAATCGGCCTGCGAAAATTCACCGTCGTCGATATGCGCATTGACGCACGCCATCGCCCGGCGCATGAAATCTTCGTCCATCGAGGTATATTCCAACGCTTCGATCTCAAAGACAAGCTGGTTGCGGAAATGCGAACCTTTGCGCTCCTGCTTTCTGAGCTGGTTCACGATCTGTGCATGGAGCAGCTTGAAGTTGAACGGCTTGGTAACATAACCGTCAGCCCCCGAGTCATACCCTTCGATACGGCTGTCGTCCGTATTTTTGGCCGTCAGAAGGATGACAGGGATATGGCAATATTCGAACGTCCCCTTGATCTTGGCGCACAACTCGATCCCGTCCATCCCGGGCATCATGATGTCGGAAACGACCAGATCGACCGGTTTTTCGGCCAAAAGTTGCAGTGCCTCTTCGCCTCCGGATGCCATTTCGATGTGGAAATAAGCCGCCAGCAAGTTGGACACCAGCACCCGCAGTTCCTCGTTGTCATCCACGATCAGAATCGTATACATCAGCCCGTCTCCGGCAACCGCCTCGTCCGGCCGCATGGACGGCAACTCCGCCGATCCCGGCATCAAATCCGCCGAATCGGGCCCTGGCACCGATTCGTCGACCTCTTCCCCGGAGTAGGCGTCCCGGCCTATGGGCAATACGACCCGGAAACAATTTCCCTCCCGTTCGCTGCTCGAAACCCGGATATGCCCCTTGTGGATATCGGTCAGATCCTTCACCAGCGACAACCCGATACCCGTACCGATGGTATGGAACTTACGGTAATTACCGTCGTAGAAGCGCTTGAAAAGCCCGTCGATAGTCTGCTGGCTCATGCATTCACCGCTATTGGCGATCATTATACCGACAAAACCGGGGCTTTCCATCCCCACACGGATTTTTATTTCCCCTTCGTCGGGTGTGTATTTGGCAGCGTTGGAAAGCAGGTTGTAGACGATCTTATCGAGTTTGTCGGAATCGAACCAGCCTTCGATACGGTCGGCAGAACTCTGGAAGTAGACCCGAAGGCGCTTTTTCGATACCAGCGGGGCGAATGCCTCGACACATTTGCGAACGAATGCCGCCACATCGCCTTGCGAAACCCGGATCTTCAGGTTACCACTCTCGACCTTGCGGAATTCGAGTATCTGCTGGATGAGGCGCATCAGACGCGTCGCGTTGACCGAGATTACGTTGTAGAGCGCCTCCCGGTCTGTGGAGGTGCTGCGCAGGCTGTCAAGCGAGGTAATGATGATCGTCAGGGGCGTCATCAGCTCGTGGGTGACATTGGTAAAGAACTGCAATTTCGCGTGGTTCAGCTCCTCGGTTTTCCGGCGTTCGAATTTCGAAATGCGGATTTCATGCTGCATACGCAGTCGGTAGCGCAGGAAGCGGATCGCGCCGTAGGCCACCCCCGCAAGGGCTGCGAGATAGAACGCCACGGCCCACCACGAGCGCCAGGGTGCCGGCAGGATACGCACCTTCCGCACCCGCTCGTTGCTGCTCCAGACCCCGTTGCCGCCCGCCGCCTGCATATGGAAGGTATAAATGC
>ENA-UOJF01001433-UOJF01001433.1-human-gut-metagenome-genome-assembly--contig:-P74-NODE-1433-length-16137-cov-26.159744_pt1 | contig 16137 bp, 14 predicted proteins | sample MGYA00242344_ERZ723891 | MGnify/ENA metagenome assembly ERZ723891 | reverse complement strand
GGGAAAACCGCCCGTCGCTGTTTTGGCGCCCTTGGGGTTCAAAAAGAACCATACCTATTTTACCAGACCGGTCGAAAAATGTCAATCAATGGCGTATGCTGTGCCATTGGCAAAAGAAAAGCATGGCATTCTATACAACAGGAGGGCGCTGCCGGTAAACGGTCAGCGCCCTCTGGCGATTTTGCGGTGTGCCGCAGGGACTGCGTGCGTTTGTTCCGCTTTTGTCTTACAGGAAGTTCCGCACATCGAATACCTGCGGTGGGAGAACGTCGGAAAGCTCCACAAGCTCCGGGACGAAGCCGCCGCTGCGGTCGACCGAGATACGCGGCGATTTGAGCAGCGTCCGGTCTGTCGGCCCTCCGGCCGGCAGCGTCAGCAGCGCGTCCGTGCCGCCGCCCCGCTGCGACTGCAGCAGGATCGAGCCGCCGTGCGCCTGCATGATCGCCTGCACGACAGGCAGGCTGAAGCCCGCGCCGAAGCGCGAATCCTCCGGTATCTCCGGCCTTGCGTAGCGGTGGAACGCGCTGCATAGGATCTCCGCGTCCATGCCCTCGCCGCTGTCGGACAGACGGATCACGGCGCGCCTGCCGTGCCGCGTGAGCGTCAGATGCAGCGTGCCTCCCGGCGCAGAGAACTTGACTGCGTTGGACAGCAGCGCCAGCAGCGCACGGCGCACCTGTCGGCGGTCGATCCAGACGAAAATGGGAGCCTGCGGCAGATCAACCTCCAACGCCAGCCCCATTTGCCGGCACAGCTCGTCCGCGCGCTGGGCCAGACCGTCCAGAAAATCGGTCAGGTCGGTCTTTTCCAGCGACAGCGGCAGCCGCCCGTGCTGTACATAGCTCAGATCGGTCAGATTCTCCGATGCCCGCAGCAGCTGATAGCAGGCGCGGTTGAGCACGGCCAGATTCTGCTGCACAGCCGGATCCTCTGCTTCGGAAAGAAGCGGGAAAAGTGTTCCGGATACGGACAGCAGCGTCGTCAGCGGCGTGGAGATCGACTGCGCGGCGCGGCAGAACGCGGCAAGTTCGTCGCGCGTATCCTGCGGCGGCAGGAACAGCAGCAGCGCATCGTCCAGCGGCTGCGTATTGGCGCTGACGCAGACGCCGCCGGCCATCACGGGCAGCACGGCCGGGCGTGCGTACAGCATTTCCGGCAGTGCCGCGTCCTGCGGTAAATAGGCGCGGAGCGCCGTTCCCACGGCAAAAAGCTCCTGCGCGTGGCAGTTCAGCTCCGCGACGGCGCCGTCCCGCACAAGGATGACCGGCTGTGCTGCTCCATCGTAAAGTGTGTGAAATTGTTCAGACGAAAGCGTCATAGCGCGATCCTCCCTGCGTGTAGCATATGCAGGTTTCGGGAAACAATCAGTCTCAGGAAGTTCCTGTTTCCCCATCATAGCGGATTCCGTCAGAAAAAGCAAGCAGAAACGAAAAAACATGATTTTTCCGCTGAATGGATGAAGCCTTTAACACAGCCGCGTCCAATAGCGGCGAGAAGCAGAATTTTTCGCTGGATCCGTGACTTTTTGCGGGGCAGCACGAATTTCGAATGCAAGGCGTTTTTACCGCAATCATTCAAGGGCAGCTGCTATCAAATTTGGTGTATCGTAACAGGCGGCGCGTACCAAAGCGCCCGTGAGGTGACTTGGTGTGTTCGTAACGACTATAAAACAGGTTCCTGCCTGAACTGTACCCGCAGGACGCACCAAACGCGTCCCAGCGCCCCTTTTCTCCCCCATCTTTTCCGGCAAGGCGGAAAAGATGGGGCCGCCGGAGGCGCGTCGGAAACGCTTTGCTGGTTTGCGGCTTGGGTTTGCCCTCGACGGATACATAAAACAGCCCCATTCCGGTCGAATGGGGCTGTTCATGCGTATATGGGTGGGGGAAGTTATTCTGCGGAAATGAGGTAATAATAGATCGGCTGGCCGCCGGAAACGAGGTTGACCTCCGCGTCGGGGGCGTGCTGCCGGAACAGTTCCAGCGCCGCTTCCGCGTCGGGCTCCTGAATGTCCGCGCCATAGAAGATGTTGATGAATTCCTTGCCGGCCTCCGCAGCCTTGTCCGCGAGAGACGCAAGAAGCGTGGTGATCTCGCGCGTCGTACCGGCCAGCGCACCGTCGCACAATCCGAGATAGTCGCCCGCGTGGATATCGAAGCCGTCAAAGTCCGAATCGCGCGCGGCATAGGTGATCTGCATGGTCATGACGCCGGAGAGGCAGTCGGTCATGGCCGCTTCGTTTTCCTCCGGCTCCATCGACGCGTCGAACGCGAGCATGGCGCTGATGCCCTGCGGGACGGTCTTGGTCGGGATAACCACGACTTCGCGCGAAGCCAGTTCGGCCGCCGCCTGCGCGGCCATGATGATGTTCTTGTTGTTGGGCAGGACGAAGACGATCTCCGCAGGCGTCTTTTCGATCGCGTGCAGAATATCCTCCGTCGAGGGGTTCATCGTCTGGCCGCCCTCAATGATCTCGTCGACGCCGAGATCGCGGAACACGCCTGCCAGGCCCGCACCCGCGCACACGGCGACGCTGCCGTAGCGCTTTTCAGGCTCCGCCGGAGCTTCCTGCTTCGCGGGCTGGTTTTCCAGCTCCTTTTCCACGGCCTCCAGATCGTCGGTCGACCGGGCCTTGCGGCCTGCCGTCAGATCGTCGTGCTGCAGGCGCATATTCTCGATCTTTGCAAGCTCCAGCGTACCATACTTCTGAGCCTCGCTCAGCGCGTCGCCCGGAATGTTCGTATGTACGTGGACCTTGAACGCCTCGTCGTCCTCGCCGATGACGAGACTGTCGCCGATGCTGCCGAGATATTCGCGCAGCGGGTCGAGCGAGGTGATATCCTCGCGCTTGCGCACGATGAAGACCGTGTCGAAGGCGAAGGTGATATCCTCGGAGTCGAAAATGCCGAAATCGGCCTCTTCGTTTACCGCGCCGGCATCCTCGCAGACGATGTCGTTGCCGCGCAGGCTTTCGAGCATCCCGCGCAGAATAAGGCAGAAGCCCATGCCGCCCGCGTCGACGACGCCGGCCTTTTTGAGAACCGGATTCTGGTTGACGGTGTTGTCCAGCGCGGCGTGCGCCGTGTCGAGGCAGTGCTGCAGCACATACTCGATCTCGTTGTTTTCCACGGCCAGATCGCGCGCGGCGTCTGCCGTGAGGCGGGAGACGGTCAGGATCGTGCCCTCGGCGGGCTTCATGACCGCCTTATACGCGGCCTCCACGCCCGCAGTGAGTGCGGCGGCAAAATCCTTGCCGTCGGCCTCGAGCTTGCCCTTGAGAGACTTGGAAAAGCCGCGGAACAGCAGGGACAGGATCACGCCCGAGTTACCCCTTGCGCCGCGCAGGAGCGCGGAGGCCGTCTTGTCGGCGGCCTTGGTGAGTGTAATGCCGTCTGCCTTGCGCAGCTCTGTGCTGGCGGCAGAGAGCGTCATGCTCATATTCGTGCCGGTGTCTCCGTCCGGGACGGGGAAGACGTTCAGCTCGTTGACCTTCTGCTTGTTCAGGTCGATCTCGGCAGCGGCGGAGAGCATCATCCGGCTGAACGCCGCGCCGTCAATGGTTTTGATCATGGTTTACCTCCGTGAGCGCCCTGTATGCGCGCGTGAATTGAAATCGATATCAGTCGACGGAAATGGAGTCGACGAATACGTTCACGGCACGCACCTCGGTGCCCGTGGACTTGGTGACGAAATAGCGGACCTCGCTGATGATGGAGGACGCGATTGCGCTGAGATTGACGCTTTTGTCGACCATGATGTGCAGGTCGATGGAAATGGAATTATCGGGGCTGAACGTGACCTTGACACCCTTGCCCATTGCCTCCTTGCGCAGCAGATGGACCAGCCCGTCCGTCATGGATCGCACGGCCATGCCCTTGACGCCAAAGCAGTTGGTCGCCGCAAAGCCCGCGATGTTGGTATAGACAGCGCTGTCGACCGTGATCTGGCCGGCGTCTGTATTCATACGGATCATCAAGATTCCTCCTTCTGGGATATTCAATTCATTCTAACCGATTTGCCGGGAAAGTACAAGTAAAAAAACGGGTTTCAGCCTTTTTCATAACCGGTCACGCCGTTATTCTGCATCCATTGGAGCTTTTCACCCATCAGATACGTCAGCGTCTCAAGCTCCGGCCGCTCTGAGCTGCGCAGATACTTGCGCAGGTCATACAGATCGTTGTACGTCAGGTACGGATAATCGCCCTCGACATACGTGCCGTCGGGCTTGATGCTGTAATAGAGATTGTGGTTCGGCATGACCCAGCCGGAGCCGGTGTCCACAATGGCCAGCAGCATCCGGTCGGCCAGCGTGCGCAGATCCTTCCGGTTCAGCAGATCTGCCGCGTGGTACAGCGCCAGACACTCCGATGCCTGATGGTTGAGCGAGGTATGCGGGGCGGTAATTTCGTCCGGGTGCCAGTAGTCGGGGATCAGCCAGCCGCCGGTTTCCGTGGGGATGTGGCTCGTGTCGGCAACCTGAGCGAAGAAGGCAAGATAGCGGTTCATCGTCTCCTCGAACATCCCCTTGCCGAGCCTGCGGGTGGCCGAGATGTAAAGCTCAAGCAGGTCGGTATTGAACCGGGTGTCATAAAAGCCCGGCCCGATGCCGTAATCGCCCTGGAGCCATTCGCTGCCGGGCGTGGTGGGCACATAGCCGTACTGGTTCTGCCGCTGCGACATGGCGTCGAGCGAGAGGATGACGAGCGCGGGCGCTGCCTTGCAGCGCGGCATCAGGCCAAGATAGCCGCGGATGCAGTAGGACGCGGCGCAGCAGTAATAATAATTCTCACCGGACGGGATATAATTGGAGGGCGATTTGCGGAAATAGCCGTCGAAGCACCAGTGCGAATCGCCGTTTTTCACATAGTTGACCCACGCTGTTGCGCAGTTGTCCGCGCTCCAGTCCAGCCCGGACGGCGCGGTCAGGATCAGTGCGTCCGTTACGCAGTCGGGCGCAAGGCCGTAGCCGTCCATCGTGATGCGGACGCCGCCGTCACGCAGCTTCGTGGTGCGCAGAATGCCGTCCCGATCCGGAAAATGCTCCCGTGAGCCGTTTTCGCACAGGGCAAACGTGCGCGGCAGCGCGAGAAAATACGTCTGCCCGGAGGCCAGCTCCACGACGACGACCGGCGAGGCATACAGCCCGTCTCCCAGCGCCTGCGAGCGCCAGTCCCCGGCGCGCTTGTCATAATACCAGACCGTGCCTGCCTCTGTGACAGTCTGGTCGAAAAAGCGGATATAGCTGCCCCTGCCCGCGGCGCGAAGACCGACCGCGCTGACGCCGTCGGAGACGGCGTATTCCCGGCTCTCGATCTGATACTGCCCGTACTGGGTGGTTTTAATATAGACCTCGGCGGTATACTTTGTGGAGGTCAGCACCCGATCCGGCGTGCGGCCCGCTGGCTCGTCCGGTTCGTCCGGAGCCTCTTCCTCCGGAAGCTCTGCCGGAGCTGCTGCTTCGGATTCTGCTGCCGGCGAGGGTTCTGCCTGCGGCTTGCCGCAGGCGCACAGCTGCGCCAGCACCAGAATCAAAATCAGGATCAGCGTGAGTTTCTTTTGCATGGATACCTCCGAGGAAGGATTTGGGCGGGAGAGGGTCTGCTTTGACCGGCAGAAGACAGTGGTTTATCGAAAAAACGCGGCAAATCCATAAATGTGCGCCCACTCCAACGTAGGGGCGGACGACTCTGTCCGCCCGCAGAATGCAGCGCTTTTTCGGAAATCTGCGGCAAATTCGTAACATTTTCTGGCCGACAGAGTTGTCGGCCCCAAAGCTGGCGCGGGAGCGCCCGGGGCTCCCGCGCCAGTGCGAAAATCAGATCATGCTCGGCTGCCAGCAGTCGGGGGTCTCGAGGCCCATCATGGTCACGATGGTCGGCGCGACGTTGGCAAGGCCGTAATGGCCGTCCTTGATCTCATACTTGTTGTCGGGATCGTAGATGATGAAGGGAACAGGGTTCAGGGAGTGCGCGGTGCGCACGCTGGTCTTGCCCTTCTTCGTTTCGAGCATCTGATCGGCGTTGCCGTGGTCGGCGGTGACGAGCAGGGTGTAGCCGTACTTGTCGGCGGCCTCCTTCACGCGGGCCAGACCTGCGTCGACGGCCTCCATCGCGGTGATGACGGCGCTCAGAACGCCGGTATGGCCGACCATGTCGCCGTTCGGGTAGTTGCAGCGCAGGAACTGGTACTTATGCGAGGCCATGGCCTCGACCAGAAGATCGGTGATCTCCACGGACTTCATCGCGGGCGCCTGCTCAAACGGGATGACATCGGACGGGACCTCGGCATAGTCCTCAAGGCTCTCATCGACCTTGCCGGAGCGGTTGCCGTTCCAGAAGTAGGTGACGTGGCCGTATTTCTGCGTCTCGGACACGGCGTATTCATGGACGCCCGCCTTGCACAGAACCTCGGTCAGCGTGTTGCGGATGACGGGCGGCTCGACCAGATAGTGCATCGGGATCTTGAGATCGCCGTCGTACTCCAGCATACCGGCAAACTTCACGCCGGTATAATCGCCGCGGTCAAACTTGTCAAAGTCCTTGCGGTCAAAGGCGAGGGAGATCTCCTGCGCGCGGTCGCCGCGGAAGTTGAAGAGAATGACGCTGTCGCCGTTTTCGATCTTCGCGACGGGCTTGCCGTCGTGCGCAACGACGAACGGCAGCAGATCCTGATCGATCATGCCGGGATTTTCGGCGCGGTACGTCTCAATGGCTTCCCGCGCGGAGGCGAACTGACGGCCCTCGGCCTGCACGTGCGTGCGCCAGCCCTTTTCGACCATCGGCCAGTTGGCCTCGTAGCGGTCCATGGTAATGACCATGCGGCCGCCGCCGGAGGCGATCTTGTATTCATGCTCCGCGTCGTTCAGCTCCGCCAGAACGGTCTCCAGCTGGTCGACATAGTCCAGCGCGCTCGTCGCGGGGACGTCGCGGCCGTCGAGCAGGATGTGGCAGTAGACCTTTTTGAGTCCCATCTCGCGCGCCTTTTTCAGCATCGCGATCAGGTGCGAGATATTGGAATGGACGTTGCCGTCGGACAGCAGGCCGATGAAGTGCAGCGCCCTGCCGTTTTGCAGGCAGTTGTCCGTCAGGTCGACCCAGGTCTTGGACTGGTACAGGGAGCCGGTCTCAATGGATTCCTGCACGAGCTTTGCGCCCTGCGAATAGATCTGGCCGCAGCCGAGAGCGTTGTGGCCGACCTCGGAGTTGCCCATGTCGTCGTCCGTGGGCAGGCCGACGGCGGTGCCGTGGGCCTTGAGCCACGTCATGGGGCAGGTGGCCATCAGCTTGTCGAGCGTCGGGGTGTTGGCCTGCTTGACCGCGTCGCCGGGGCCGCCGTCGCCGCGTCCGACGCCGTCCATGATCACAAGTACGATCGGTTTTTTCATTGGTATTCCCTCCTGAGTAAGATATTCTCGAATTTCACTATATTTTACTACAATTTCCCCGCAGATACAACTTAATTTTCTTTGAACAATCGCAGCGCGTGGGAATTAGCCAGCGCGTAAACACGTGCGAAATCCACGTGCGGGTTATAGATGGCCTCCAGCTCGTCGTGCAGGGCCTTCGCCTGCGCGAGAAGCGCGGTCACGTCCGACAGATCAGGCAGCGGGGTATCCGGTCCCCGGTAATAGCGCTTCTCGTCCGGCAGATACACGGCCTCCGTCTCGTCCGGGAACAGAGGGTTCTGATATAGAACCGCAGTTTCCCGCGCGCGAAGCGCCTCCAGCTCCTCCCCGGACACCAGCTGCACCGCGCCTGCGGGCGGCTCGGCAGAATACAGGCCCCGGCAGGTGACGGCCCGCAGGAAGCGCCTGCTTCGCTCCTCCTGCGCCGGGAGCGGGCAGGACGGACGCGCAAACGCTGCAAGACGCGCATACGCCTCGCGGTAGAGCGCGCGGTAGCGCGTCTGCAGAAGCTCGATGGCGCGGCGCTCCTTTTGCAGCGCAATACGGTCATAGAACTGCCCCAGATCGAGATACAGTCCCGCCGCGCCCGGCGTGACGGCCTCGAGCACGTGCGGAGCCGTGCCGTCGGCGTAGCCGGTGTGCAGGGCCGGGAGATACACGCCGTCCACCGAATCCGGGTCGCCGGAGCACAGGACGTATTCGACATCCAGTCCGGCGTTCTCCGCCGCCCTGCCGACGGTCTTCATAAAGCTCGATTTGCCGCACCCCGGCCCGCCCTTGATCACCCACAGAAAATCCTCCGGCCCCCGGCAGAACTGTCCGTAAAACGAGACAAAGCCGGAGGCCGTATTGCCGCCCAGAAAATACCGTGTCACCGCCATGAAATGCCCCTCCTGTATAGCAAGAATACAGGTAGTGTATGCAGCCGCGCGGCAGGATGTGCGTGCATTTCGGCGCGCTGCGAAATTCGCGGCGCGCCAGTTGTAGGGGCCGATGCCCATCTTCGGCGCTAAGAGCCGCGCAAAGCGCGGTTGCGCCTCGAAACTAGCCTGCGGGCATCGCATCGGACCGGCAGAGTGCACTGTTTTTACGGAAATCTTCGACAAATCCGCAGCTTCCCAGTGGGCCGACAGAGTCGTCGGCCCCTACAACGGCACTCGCTCTTCCCTGTAGGGGCGGACGACTCTGTCCGCCCGCAGAATATATCAATTTTACGGAAATATCCGGAAAATTCGCAACTTCCCAACGGGCCGATGTGTACCGGCAAGCGGCAGACCCACATCCGTAACGCTCCTTCGTCGCGAACGGCTGTGACCGGCATCGGCCCCTACAGGCAAACGGGAAAATACGGTGCGAATTTGCCGAAAGCTTTGTACTGTACATCGTATCAGAAAAACACCGTCCACGGAAACCTGGCCGGGGGCTGTGCCCCAAAAGCCGCTTCGCCCTTTCCGTCCGGGAAGGAAAGCCGGTAAGACCAGAGCGCACAGGTGCAGCGGCCACAGCGGCTGCCGTATTTTCCGTCGCCCAGCAGCGGCAGGCCGCGCGAGGCAAACTGGACGCGGATCTGGTGCGTGCGCCCCGTTTCGAGCCGGATGCGCGCAAGGCTCAGCCCGTCCTGTTCGGCAAGGATTTCATAGTGCAGCCGCGCCTGCTTCACGCCGCCGCGCTGCCGCCTGACCACGTAGGTCTTGTTTTTCGCCCGGTCGTGGAACAGCAGATCTTCCAGTGTCCCGGCCCTCTCTGCCGGACAGCCGGTCAGGACGGCCAGATATGTCTTCTGCATCTGTCCCTGTCCCATCGCCTGCGTCAGCCGTGCGGCCTCCTGCGCCGTCTTTGCGTAGACCATCACGCCGCCGACCGTCTGATCGAGCCGGTGAACGGGGAAAATGCCACAGCCCAGCTGCGCGGAAAGCAGCTGGGGCATCGCCTCCGCCTGCGTGCCCTGCGCGGCTATGCCGATGGGCTTGACGCAGACGAGATAGCGCGCGGTTTCCTTCAAAATTTCAATCATACGCTTCGCCTCGCTTTGGGGCTATTCTACCAGAAAAATACGCACTGCGCAACGGCTTGCAATCCGCGGAAACTCCCGGTATAATACACACGAATATAAGAAACGGAGCAAATATCATGACAACAGAGCAATACCGGAAGCGGTCAGGCTTTTCAATCTTCCTGTCCTTCTTCAAGCCCCACCGGGGGCTGTTTTTTCTCGACATGGCCTGCGCGCTGGTCGTGTCGATGATCGATCTGGCGTACCCCATCATCTCGCGTTACGCCATGCGCACGCTGCTGCCGCAGAGCGCGTACCACACGTTCTTTACGATCATGCTGATCGTGCTGGCGGCCTATGCGCTGCGGTCGGTGCTGTATTTCATCATCACCTACTGGGGCCACACCTTTGGCATCCGCGTGGAGGCCGATATCCGCGCGGCCCTGTTCGGCCATATGCAGGAGCTGGGGTTTGAGTTCTTCGACCGCAACCGCACCGGCCAGCTGATGAGCCGCATGACAACCGACCTCTTTGAGATCACCGAGCTTGCCCACCACGGGCCGGAGGATCTGTTCATCTCGCTTGTGACCATCGTCGGCGCGCTGACCGTCATGGCGACGATCGAATGGCGGCTGGCGCTGGTCGTGGCGGTCATGATCCCGGTGTTTATCGCAATCATCGTCTCGCGCCGCAAGGCGATGCGCGAGGCCTCCCGCCGCGTGAAGAAAAAGACCGGCGCGATCAACGCCGACATCGAATCTGCCCTCTCCGGCATCCGCACGGCCAAGGCATTCGCCAACGAGCACGTCGAGGAAGAAAAATTCGACCGCTCGAATGACATTTACAAGACCTCCAAGAAGATGTTCCACCGGGAAATGGGCATTTTCATGGCCGTGATGGAGTTTTTCACAAGCTCCCTGTCCGTGGCCGTCGTGACTGTGGGCGGCCTGCTCATTATGAAGGGGCAGATGGATACGGTCGATCTTCTGACGTTCACGCTCTATATCGCGTCCTTTGTCAACCCCATCCGGAAGCTTGCGAACTTTACGGAGCTGTTTTCCAACGGCACGGCGGGCTTTGAGCGCTTTTTGGAGATCATGCGCACCGCGCCGGAGCTGCACGACGCGCCGGACGCGCTTGAGCTGACGCACGTGCGCGGCGAAATTGGAGTCGAGAACGTGAGCTTTTCCTATGAGGACGACCCGGAGGTCCTGCATGACGTGTCCCTGCACGTCCCGGCGGGCAAGACCGTCGCCATCGTCGGTCCCTCCGGCGGCGGCAAGAGCACGCTCTGCCAGCTCATTCCACGCTTTTACGACGTGACCGGCGGCTCGATCACCGTCGACGGCCATGACGTGCGCAGCGTCACGCAGGAGTCCCTGCGCCGCTCCATCGGCATCGTGCAGCAGGATGTATTTCTGTTCGCCGATTCCATTCTGGAAAACATCCGCTACGGTAAGCCCGGCGCGACGATGGAGGAGATCGTGGAGGCGGCGAAGCGCGCGGAAATTTACGATGATATCATGGCCATGCCCGACGGCTTCGACACCTACGTCGGCGAACGCGGCACGCTCCTGTCCGGCGGACAGAAGCAGCGCATCTCCATCGCGCGCATTTTCCTCAAAAATCCGCCCATCCTCATCCTTGACGAGGCGACGAGCGCCCTTGACACGCTGACCGAGGCGAAGATCCAGCACGCGTTTGACGAGCTGGCAAAGAACCGCACCACGCTCATCATCGCACACCGCCTGTCCACCATCCGCGCCGCAGGCGAGATCGTCGTCATTGCCGACGGCCGCATCGCCGAACGCGGCACGAACGAGGAGCTTCTCAAAAAAGACGGCATCTACGCCAGCCTCTGCCGCACGCAAAACCTGCTGGCATAAAACTTCATGCGTGAGCACTGCACCACGAAAATGCGCAAATGCCGGTGCATGAAGTTTTTGTGCATCATTTCCGGTTGCCCCGCAGGGGCGAGGAAATGGCACGTTTCTATAGCAAAAGCGCCCAGCCGCTTGCAGCGGCTGGGCTGTCTGTTTACTGCTCCATCAGGCCCACGCAGTCGTAATACGGTCTGGAGGCGATGAGGGCTTTGTTTTCCTTGAAGACATTGTGCATGAGCGTAATGACGGCGTAATCGCACTGCGCCATGGCTTCGGCAAGGGAATAATTGTGGTATCCCGCTACGTCGCCCTGAATGTACGGCTCGCAGGCAAGAACCTCATAGCCGCGTGATTTCAGGATGTTCGCAAACAGGACGGACGGGCTTTCGCGCGTATCGTCAATGTTGGCCTTGAAGCTCATGCCGAGCACGGCGATCTTTGCGCCGGGCTTCACGTCGCGCGCGATGCGGTCCGCCGTCCAGGCGGGCTTGCCGTCGTTGACAAGACGGGCCTCGTAGATGAGCGGCGTGATATCCTCGAACTTTTCATGGATGAACCACGGGTCGACCGCGATGCAGTGTCCGCCGACGCCGACGCCGGGGGTATGCACGTTCACTCTGGGGTGGCAGTTGGCAAGCTCGATGAGCTTGAACACGTCGATGCCGAGCCGGTCGCAGACCTTGCTGAGCTCGTTGGCATAGGCGATATTGATATCGCGGAACGTGTTTTCCGTCAGCTTGCACATCTCGGCAGTCAGATCGTCCGTCAGGCGGATCGTGCCGCCGGTGACGACCTTTTCATAGATTTCCTTGGCGAATTGCGCCGATTCCGGACGGTTCGAGCCGATGATGCGATCGTTCTCGCGCAGCTCGATGAGCATCCGGCCGGGGATGATGCGCTCCGGGCAGTGCGCCGTCATGAACTGCTCCGGCGCAAGGCCGGACGTTTCCGAGACGATCTTCTCCACCATGCGCGTGGAATAGGGAGGCGAGGTGGATTCGAGCACGCAGAGGTTCCCCGCGCGCAGGACGGAACCGACCTCCTTCGCGGCGGATTCGACGAAGCGCATATCGGACACGCGCTTGTGCTCCTCCGTCTCGCGGTAGGGCGTCTGGACGCAGATGATAAAGACGTCGGCAGGTTCCGGCTTCGTCGTGAAGTGCAGACGGCCGGTTGCCATGGCCTTCGTCATGGCGTCCTGTAAGCCGGGTTCTACGATATGGATATGGCCCGCGTTCAGCGTGTCCACGACGGTATCCTTTACGTCGAAGCCGCAGACCTCATAGCCCGCCAGCGTAAACGTGATAGCGGTGGGGAGGCCGATATAGCCGCAGCCCATGATCTCGATTTTTTTCATGCTATTTCGCTCCTTTGTATGCAAACATACAAGGATACTATATCCTATTTTTTACGCTTTTGCAAGCAGAGTCTGCACCATATCCGTCTTTTCCCACGGCAGATCAAGTTCCGCGCGGCCAAAGTGGCCGTAACCGGCGGTCTGACGGTAGATCGGGCGGCGCAGGTCGAGCGTTTTGATGATGGCCGCCGGGCGCAGGTCGAAGCATTCGCGCACGAGCTGGGCGAGCTTGTCGTCGGCAAGCTTGCCGGTGCCGTAAGTCTCAACGAGCACGGAAACGGGGTGCGCCACGCCGATGGCGTAGGCCAGCTGCAGCTGGCAGGCGTCGGCCAGACCCGCCGCGACCAGATTCTTCGCGATGTAGCGCGCCATGTACGCGCCGCTGCGGTCGACCTTCGTGGGGTCCTTGCCGGAGAACGCGCCGCCGCCGTGGGCTGCGTAGCCGCCGTAGGTGTCGACGATGATCTTGCGGCCCGTGAGGCCCGAATCACCCGCAGGCCCGCCGATGACGAAGCGGCCCGTCGGGTTCACGTAGTATTTTGTGTTCTCGTCCAGCAGGCGCGACGGCAGGTTCGGCTCGATGACCGTCTCAATAACGGCCTTGCGCAGATCGTCGATGGCGATGGAATCTGCGTGCTGGGTCGAGACGACAACGGTGTCGATGCGGGCGGGCAGTCCGTCGGGGCCGTATTCCACGGAGACCTGGCTCTTGCCGTCCGGGCGGAGCCACGGCAGAAGACCCGATTCCCGCGCGTGGGTCAGCGCCTTGGTGAGATTGTGCGCGTAGGCGATGGGCGCGGGCATGAGTTCCTTTGTCTGCGTGCAGGCGAAGCCGAACATCATGCCCTGATCGCCTGCGCCGGTCGTACCGTCGTCATACGCGTTGTCAACGCCCATGGCGATATCCGGGGACTGCCGCCCCATGGCGACCATGACATTGCAGCTGTGGCCGTCGAAGCCCATCTCGGGGCGGTCATAGCCCGCGTCGCAGATGGCCTTGCGGGCGATCTGGGCGATATCGATGCGGGCGGACGTGGTGATCTCGCCCATGACGAGCACCATGCCGGTCGTCGCCGCCGTCTCGCAGGCGACGCGGCCCATGGGATCCTGCTCGAGCACGGCGTCGAGCACGCTGTCGGAGACAAGGTCGCACAGCTTGTCGGGATGGCCCTGTGTAACGGACTCTGAAGTAAAGATTTTTCTGTTGTTCATATCTGATTCCTTTCCGGGCATAAAAAAGCGCCCTGCCCGAGGGGCAGAACGATATACGGTTCTCTCCCTCATCTTTCGATTCCTTCGCCGGATTTGGCACCTTGCATCCGCAGGTTGCCGGGTTTCATTGGGCCGTTCCCTCCACCACTCTTGATAAGGCTGTTCAGTTGTACCCTGATTATACAAAACCCGCCGGAAAAGTCAAGAGAAAAGTTTTGATTTCGGCAAAATTCCCGGTTTATCTCAGCGGGAACCCGCCCATACTCCATGCAGAACAGAATGTTTACATTTGCAGGGTAGATTTTTCCGCCCGGAGCCGGTATGATAAAACCTGAACATCAGGAGGGTGAACACTATGAAGGATCTTCGCAGACGGTTTGAACGCTTCTGCCTCAAAAACCGGGGCAAGGGCATTCCGAATCTCATGCTCGTCATTGCCATTGGAAATCTGGCGGTCTATGCGCTCTCGTACATCGACCCCAGCAATATCGTCTACAGCTATCTCTGCTTCAGCCGCTCCGCCATTCTGCGCGGACAGGTCTGGCGGCTGTTTTCGTACATCTTTACGTACCTGAACGACGTGCGGGGCGCGGGACTGCTGTTGGCGGCGGTGTCGCTGTTCTGCTATTATCAGTTCGGAAAGATCCTGGAGAGCTACTGGGGCACGTTCCGCTTCAATCTCTATTATCTGACCGGACTTGTGCTGACCGATCTGGCTGCAATGCTGCTCGGCGCCGGAGCGGACGCGACCGCGCTGAACCTCAGCCTGTTTCTCGCCGTCGCGACCATCGCGCCGGAGGCGAAGGTGCTGCTGTTCTTCTTCATCCCCATCAAGATGAAATACATGGCGTGGGTCTATCTCGGCTTCACGGTGCTGAACGTGTTCTCGTCCTTGCAGCTGGCCTCGTTCCTCTCGTTCTACTGGCTGCTGCCCGTCGTGCCGCTTTTGAACTACTTCCTCTTCTTCGGCAGCGACGTCAAAAACATCCTGCCCGACGCACTGCGCTACCGGCAGCGGAAGAATTACCGCACGACCACGACAAATGCCCGCCCGAACCCCAATTGGGCAGGCTCCTACCGCTCCAAATCCGGCGAGAAGCCCTACCGGCATAAATGCACGGTCTGTGGCCGGACGGATACGGACTATCCGAACCTCGAATTCCGCTACTGCTCGAAGTGCAATGGCTATTACTGCTACTGCATCGATCACATCAACAATCATGTCCACATCACCACGCCCCCGGAGGGCGCGGAAAAGAAATAAAACGGAGGACTGTCATGAATGAAGTGCTGAACTGCCTGCTGACCCGCAGAAGCGTCAAGAAGTATCTTTCGCAGCCGGTCGAGAAGGAAAAGCTGGACGCCGTTCTGGAGGCCGGAACGTATGCCGCCTGCGGCATGGGCCGTCAGGCCGGGAAGATCGTCGTGCTGCAAAACCCGGACGATATCGAGCAGCTGGAAAAAATGAACGCGTCGATCCTCGGAAACCCGGCTGCGCACCCGTTCTACGGCGCGCCGGTCGTGTGCGTCGTGTTCGCGGACACGAATGTGAATACATGGGTCGAGGACGGCAGTCTTGTCATCGGCAATATGATGGCTGCCGCGCACAGCCTCGGCCTCGGCAGCTGCTGGATCCACCGGGCACGGCAGGAGTTTGAAAGCGCGGAGGGCAAGGCGCTGATGAAAAAATGGGGCGTGAGCGAGAATTACGCCGGCATCGGCCACTGCATCCTCGGCTACGCCGCGCAGGAGCCCGCCCCCGCAAAGCCCAGAAAGGCCGATTTCATTGTACGCGTTGATCGTAACCGATGATCCAATCGCCTGCGGTTACCAGCGGATCTTTTACCGCAGCTGTGCAGTTTGAAAAGCTTGAAATACACAAAGGATTCCTGCGCTTTCAAACTTTCATCTGCGGTAAAATCTCTCGCTGGTAACTCTTGTCGATTAAATCATCGGTTACTAAACCCCTTGCAAAATCGAAAAAACAGGCTTATACTGAAGAAAAAAACAGGAGGGCACTGATATGAAATCCATCAAAAGCATCCTGAAGATCGCGGGCGCGGTCATGGCCGTGATCGGCACCGTGCTTGTCGTCGTCGGCTTCCTCGACGAGATCTGCGCAGGCGTCAAAAAGCTTGCCGCCTGCCGCGCACGCCGCGAGGAAATGAAGGATTACGCAGACTGACAGATCGAGCGAACGCCCCGAAGCAGCCGCTTCGGGGCGTTTCAGCGTGTCGAAAAAGTCTTTTCGCCCCGCTGAGGCAGTTTTTCGAACTTTAAAAAAGTTCGA
>ENA-UOJF01001421-UOJF01001421.1-human-gut-metagenome-genome-assembly--contig:-P74-NODE-1421-length-16285-cov-16.060567_pt1 | contig 16285 bp, 11 predicted proteins | sample MGYA00242344_ERZ723891 | MGnify/ENA metagenome assembly ERZ723891 | reverse complement strand
TGGCGGTGCTGCTCCTGCACAGAACGGTTATGCCGGTAATGCGGGTGCTCCCACGCCTGGTGGCAACTACGGTAGCACTCCTGCACCTGCCCAGAATGTCAACGGCGGTAACGCGGGTACTCCTGCATCTGCACCGCAGCAGTCTCCTTATCCCGGCCGTGATCCTATCGTTGGCCCGACCAGCGAGGAGATGAGCGCTGTACTGGACGATGAGGGAGACCTCCCGTTCTAAGTCAATCTAACCGATAAGAGCCAGATGTAAGTAAAATCACATCTGGCTCTTTCATTTTTATTAAGGAGGTGAACAATCTCTTATTACAAACGTAATAAGGGATTTGCAATGAAACTTTTTAACTACAAAGCTGATCCCCATTTTTCCGAGTTGAAGAAACGGCTTCCTGTGGCTTTGAGAAATGACCTCATCTATACCGGAAAATATGGAATGGCAACATCCAAAAACTCTACTCGCCGTCGGCCCAGCAGCCAGATGATTGCTATGTGCGGTCAGCTTACCACTGATTTTGCAAAAGCTCTTTGCCGTGCTGCAAAGGTTTACCTGTATCCGAACAGCGGTGATGGATATGGAATCCGTATTGAAAACAGAAAGTTGGTTTCCTGTATGGCAGAAGTCGTTGCAGACGATCAGTCCGCCCTGTATGGTAACGCAGCATTCCAGAATCTAAATGATCGGTATTCTGTGGTTTATAATGACCACTTTTATAGTACCGTTCCTCAGGGCAGGGAAGACGCATCGATCTATCTCTTTGGCCTCTGGGCGTTTTTCATGCTCGACCCCGAATTCAAAGAAACCTTTTTGAACTTCGTTGATGTTTTCAAAAGTATTGATGAAAAAGGGGAATCCAACAATGATTCAGCCATGCGAGATGCAGCGTGCAAAATGGCTGATATTGCATACTATATGACCAATGGTACGAGTGCAGACGATACTCTCATCCATATGAATGTGAATACCTTCATTTCTCCACTGAACGGGATTCTCTCCAAGTCTTCCAATTTCACGCCGACTGAGTTTATCGGAACTCTGAAAGAATTCTCCACCAGCTCTGCCACCAATATCGGAAAGCTGTCATTGCAGGATGACTACGATCTCATTCAGACCGATGAGGCTTTGGCTGGATATTTTCAGCTGAATCCCGGAAAAATTCTGTGTGAGGAAGAGCGTAACCTTCTTGTTACTCCCAAAAATCATGTACCTAGTAATGAGGCTATCATGTGTTGCAAGATGGTACAGGCATCTTCTGTTAGTCGTCCAATTCGGAACATTTTACTGCGCGGTGAATCTGGTTTTGGCAAAACTGAAACCGCCAGAAATATTGCTCTTGGTCTTGGGCTGCCGTATGTGTTTATCACATGCTCGTCCGAAACAGAGATCTATGATCTTCTGGGCCAGATGATGCCGAATGAGGCAGATGGCAAATCCAATATGTCGATTGCAACTCTTGCCGATATTGAGGATTTTCCATCGCCCTCCGATTGCAGCATTGATCCTCCGACTTGCTACCGGTATATCACCAAGATCGACAAGCCTGATGCAACTGAGCTGGATTGCATGTTGGCAATCATCAACAAGGTTGTCTCCGACAAGCAGACCAGTGTCGGCTACCATTATGTCGAATCGCCGCTGGTAAAGGCTATTCGCAATGGCTGGTTGTGCGAGCTGCAGGAGCCTTCCGTCATCACACGGCCTGGTGCCCTTGTCGGTTTGAACGGCCTGCTCGATGAGAGTAATGCTGTTTATCTTCCGACCGGTGAAGTGCTGCGGCGACATCCCAACACCGTGATTGTCGCTACGACTAATCTGGACTATGAAGGATGTCGGGCAATGAACCAGTCCTTTCTAAGCCGCTTCCAGGTAAAGATAGACCTAAAGGCTCCTGATACCAATACCTTTGAGAAGCGAATCCGTCTTATGACGAATTGTCCCAAGGATGTGGATGTACAAAGCATGTTGGCAGCTTATACAGGGGTCAAGAAAGTCCTCTCTGAGCATTACTTGACCGACGGCTCCGTCGATATGCGAACCGTTGCTGACTGGGTTGCGAGCTATATGGTTCTTCAGAACTATGTAGCTGCGGCAGAAGTGACGATCATTCCTTCAGCAACTACCGATCCCGACGGCATGCGTGAAGTTGCTAAAGTAATCTCTGAATATTTCTGATACATCAAATAGGGGAGGGGCATCCATCAGGATGCACCCTCCTCTTTTTGTACAGAGAAGGTTCTTTTTCTCTTTAATGATTGACCGGATTATATTTTTATGGTATAATAACAAACACAACAACGGAGAGGGAGATTTATGACAGTTGCTATTCGCCTAACAATAGAAAGCAATAAAAAAACGTTTTGCATCGATTCGCTTGTGAACGAATCGAACAACATGACGGATGAACGTGCCGCTCAACTATTGGATAAGATGAAAAATGCTGCATCTATGGCTTACACGGAAAGTAAGGTCATAAATGCCGAATATATTCCACTTCAGAGCTGCTCCGTTCAAATTGCGATCAACACCTCGAAGTCCAAACGAATAACGTGGAATCACGTCTATTACAAAGTTCTCATCCTGAAAGTGCATCGAGGCACTTTTCATATGGAAACAGGCGCTGTTCTGCGTGTATTTATCAACAAATGTCCTCTATTTCTCTCTTTTGAGGCCAAACAGATCATTCACCGGAATGTGCTTGAACTCAGCCGAAATCTCTATAACGATCGGGTTTATGATGTTGCAGAGATTGCTCCTGATGAATACTTTCTGTTGACGAACCAGTGGTCGCTCTGATTGTTTTCCAGATGAACTCGCTCATGCGATTCATATATTTTACATTAAACTCAAAGCAAGAAAGGATGTGATGGGTGCTTAAGCATCCAAATGTATGGCTCTTTTTAAAAGTTCTGACACCACGAAAAATTCTTCTTTTCCGAAAGCCGCTGTTCCTTCGCCTGCTCCGGTCGTTCCTGCAGTAACCACATCTGCGGCCAAAGGTTCCGATGATGATGGACTGGGAGTTCCTGATGATGTGTCTGACAACCCCATTCTGCAGGAGGATACTTTCAATGCCAGATCCGAAAGCGCCCATTCGTCTGAGAGCACAAAACTCCCCGCTCTTTCTGACGTAATCAGCGAGGGAACCAGCATCGATGGCAATTTTTCTTCCGAGGGCAATGTTGAGGTGCGCGGCAAGATCAAAGGTGATGTTTTCTCCAAGGGCTATGTCCTGCTCAATAACGCTGAAATCGAGGGCAATGTCACCGGAATCGGTGGCGTCTACATGAAAGACGGGTTTGTTCACGGTTCGATCAAATCGTCTGAGAATGTAGATGTGGGCGGCCAAGTAGATGGTGCCGTATCTGGCAAGACTGTTATCGTTCGTGAGAACGGGATTATCCATGGCCCTTACCTGCATTGCCAGTATATCACTACTGTAACTGGGGCACAGATTGACTGTGCAGTGAAGACCGGATATTCCGATGAGGATGTGGATGAAAAAGCCCATCCTACCGAAGCAGCAAAAAACAGCAATCCGGGCAAACCCACAGGAAACAATGATCACCCGTTGCCGCCGAACCATGCCCCCGAAGATCGAGTCCCCGATACTGCTCCTTCCATCGGCAAAAAGGTAATGCCGGATAACACATCGAAGCCCACTTCAACCACCAAGCAGAGTGATGGTGAAACGTTCCCTATCCGCTTTTCCCCCAAGCTCCCGGAGACCCAGAAAGAAACCGACACGAACAACTCCGCACAGAACTTCAGCCAGGGAATCTTCGCTTCCATCATGAGTGAGGAAAGCTAAGAATGGAACGGCACTGTCTTGTTCGCCGCCGCACAAACTGCGGGGGAATGATGTTGCCGTGTCGTCCAGCTACCGCAAAAGAACTGATTGACACAGGGACATGCCATGTGATAGATTTGGAACCCATTACGATACAGTATGAAAAATGGCCACCTTTTCTCGTGAGAGCTAATAGGATCGGAGCCATCGCATTTTGGATTTCGGCAATCAATCTGTATCGTATTATCTTGGCAGATGCTTTTGTACCTTTCATCCATGTATCGATCTACTTCAGAGATATTGCCTGGGGGTTGTTATTTACATTTTTGTCAATCATCTTGTACGTGTTCACACTTGAACCAGAATCTGATGAGACAAACAGGTTGCCCCACTGGTATCTCTGATATTTATTTTCCGTTTTTTAAGATTGACTAATTTATACTTATATGGTATAATAACGTCATCGGATTGGTCGAGCCTTAGCTTGATCTTTTCCTCCATTTTTCGCAGCAATGCTGCGGTCTTCTCACACGAGGGGTTGGCGTTTTCCTTTATGTGAAACAGGCTTACGCTCTCCATGCATAGCTACAAAGAACGCCAGATTTGGTGCTGCCCATTAAAGCTCTTCTTTTCTGAGCCAACATAGGCAACCCTGCCTTTGGCAGATAGGCACAAAAAATCTGCCACTTATGACGCGTGGTGGTGAAATGGTTAAACACCGCTGGGAAAACCAGTAGAATAGTTCGGCGTAACACGATTCGCGATGTGTGTTGCCATCCGGGCTATTGTTATAGGTTCGAATCCTATCCACGCAACCAGAGAGTTCTGGTAACTCTGTCTAAAAACTTCCAGGGGAGAGTTGTAGATACTCTTACCACACAAAAAACGCTATGGCAGGATGCCAGCCGCAAGGAACGCCACACAGAATATAAATTTGCCTGTCAAGTAATTTTTTTATTCTGGGGGAAAATGTTCCGTTGGTATCGGATCGTCAAAGCCAACGACGTACAAGGACGCAAGGCCCGGAAGCCATTACGGGCAGGCAGAAAACTGCCGGATATGTCCTGTTGGCAACGATTTGGGGAAACGCGATCCCCGCCGTGTGAATCGGCCGCAAAGAGACGCGATACAGCCGTTAATACTTCTTCCCCTTGCGACGGCATCCTCATATAGAAAAGGTAGGGGAGGGAAAAGTTCCGAGTCCACCGGCGGGGCGTGTATGCCGACCGGCGGGGAGTTTGAAAAGTGGCCACTCCGGGTGTCACGTAAAAGACGTGCCTGCCAATGGCTCAGAGTATCCGGTCTTGCTTATGCATGATTCTGATTGGACGCTATCCTTTCGAACCAATGTCATAATCCAGGCAAAATCCATGTGGATGAAGCGTCGCACCTTCAAGTGAAGCATGGAAGCGGGAGTAAGGGGCTTGCCCGTTTTGAAAAAGCATTGTTATGTGTGTGGGGCGTTAGTTCAGCTGGTTAGAACTCCTGGCTCATAACCGGGTTGTCGTAGGTTCGATTCCTACACGTCTCATTGCGTTTTCCTTGTTTTATCAAAAACAAGGTGGTGGAGTTGACACGACCCAGACGATGATCTGTATGGGTGAAAAGACGATCATCACATTATAAAAAGGCGGTCGCATAACTGTCAGAAGGAAGGAGGTTGTGTAGTATGTACATCAATTATGCAAATGAATCAGCAATCGAATCCTTGATAATGGCTTTTAGCTCTGTCCTGGCTGTTTACAGCGCGATTTCCTTTATCATTTGGCTTATTGAGCTGATTGGATACTGGAAGGTTTACCGTAAAGCCGGAGAGCATGGATGGGCTTCTCTCATTCCATTTTACAGTACGTTTGTTCTGTATCGCATTACGTGGAAAAACGGATGGCTGTTTTTGATTCCGGTGATTCTCGGTGTCATTATTCCCTTTGCTGCTTTTTCTATGAATGCAATTTCCGGCCTTGTTATCATTTTGTGTGCCATTGGTTCCTTCGTCATGAAATGCATGACAAGCAACAAATTGGCAAAAGCCTTTGGCTATGGAACCGGATTTACCTTGGGCCTGATCTTTCTCAGCTTTATTTTTGTTCCCGTCTTGGGTTTTGGAAAAACCAGGTTTTCGGCAAATACCAGTTTGATTCCATAATCTGCAGCAATGTGAATGGTTTGCTACCTTACTTTGACATTTTCATTGTAAATATGGGTCTGTATGGTTTCGACAGGGCACAGAAAGACTGATCACGCGGGGATGTTACCACCTTACGGGACGCCAAAAAAGTAACTGACAATACTCGTTACACTACTCCTATTGCTGCTTGAAGCAGACGGAGACCTAAACAGTATCCCCGTGCATGGGTAAATACTTGCGGTTTATCGATTCGTGTACTAAGTGCATCGCACTGAATAAAAACGAGACCGAAGGTTAGGGTCATAGTTTCTTGCCTTCCAAAAATCAAGAAGCGTGGGCAACCACTGTTTTCCTTTGACGAATGAGGTGCTGTCAGCAAAATAGCTATCAATCGTCTATCGCGTAAGTATGATAGGTTCGTATGTTCTTTGGACACGGGTTCGATTCCCGTCAGATCCACCACTGTAATGTGGTCAGTTTCTCGCAATTGACCATATTATTCCCAACGCCGATGATACTCGGCCTGTCACTTTTCATCTCCTTATTCCGATGCCAGACGATTTGTGGTACTGGGGAAGACGTAACCACTGCCAGGAGAGTGTGCGCTGGTTCGAATCCGGCTTGACAGACATTGTTATGAATGCTTGTCAATAGCTCAGTGGTAGAGCGCTCTCAGGCTCGCGATGTCGGTTCAATCCCGATCGATAACATTCCAACCGGAATGTTTATTGTAGCTCAACTGGTTAGAGCACGGGCCTATAAAAGTTTGTGGCTCACCTGATTGATTTAAGAATCATCTGGTGATTCCATATCGGGAAAAGATGCCGGATTCTATAAAGGTACGATTGTACCAGTACAGCTCTTACTGTATGGCAGTTATACCGGAGTTTTCCCAAATGAATGTCATGTTTCGACAGACATTCATTCATATGCTGAATTGGCTCAGTAGGTAGAGCGGCGGCTTCGTAATCCGCAGGTCATCGGTTCGATTCCGATATTCAGCTCCAGGGTTGCTATGACAATCCTATCAGCCCAGCCAGGAAAGTGGCATTCAGCGTGACAATCTTCTAAAGAGAGAGTATTACGCCTTATCCTTGTTCAAACCTGTCTGGAACCAGATTGTATATGTAGGCTTTGTTTCGGATTACCGATCACTAGCTGGATTAGCTCATTTGGCAGAGCGATAGATTTGTAATCTTTAGGTGGCCAGTTCGAGCCTGGCATCCAGCTCCAGCATCCCCTGCATATAACTTATCTTTGGCAGTAGATATAAAACAACTGCCACATTATGGGAATATAGCTCAGCTGGGAGAGCATCTGCCTTACAAGCAGAGGGTCAGCGGTTCAAGTCCGTTTATTCTCACCACTACGGCATTTATGTGCCGTCAGCGTTATCAGGTTTCTTTTTGTTCTGATTCTTGATTGTTCTCGGAACCTCCTACAAAATGCCATGAGTGCATATTAGTTGCCGAGAACGTCCGCGTGCGGATACGTATATCAACTAATATGCCAAGCCAAAGACCTCAGTATGGTGAAAATGGCTGCTGAGGATCCCCGGCAGGCGGATAAAAGCCTGCTTGTCACCTATGCGCAACAGCCTCCTCGTGGTGGGTGATGGGTACTGTGATCTATGGATTGCTGCGAAATTGTTGCCAGAACAGGTCTTGGCAGAAGCAGGCTGCTTCCTGAGTTTGCCAAGATGAAATGCAGTACCGATGGTGCTGTGTTCGTAATTCCTCGGCCGATTCCTTTCTTGAAAAATTATGCCATGAGAGCCATGAGTGATTGCCGAGGTTCCTGAAAAGGTTGCATTTTGATCACTCTTGGACAAGCCGTAATTTGTCCGGTATGGTGAAACCGGCTGCCGGACACTCTATATGGGAAAAATTGGGTACGCCATCCGATTTTTCCCCGTTTTTCATAAATCTCGGCACCCCTTTTTCCAGTATGCGCAGCGATTTTGTTTGCGCATCCTTATATGTCACGAACGGATGGCTAGATGCCGAGAGCTGGTTCCCCATCAGTGTTATAGTCTGGCCACCCTAAGCCTACAAGTTCAGTGTGATGAAACCGGCTGCTGAACCTCTCCTGACAGACGAGAGAAAAAGTCTGTCAGTCACAAATACAGCTACCTCCACGTGGTTGTGATGGAAACAATAGGTATATCCTGTTGGCTAAATGCTTGTATCCGCATCGGTCGTACAACGGTTAGTATATCAGCCTTCCAAGCTGAGGACGAGGGTTCGATTCCCTTTCGATGCTCCAGAATGCCGAACGCTTGATGGTATCGGGGAAGATAGTAACCATCACCAGAGAGGCCATACCGGACGCACATTGCTGAGGTACCTAGGCGATGAAAAACATGGTAAAAAACCTTGCCGCACGGCTATGCATAAGTGTGCGTATGAGGGGTTCAATGTGAGCCAAAGCCGTAAGCTCTTCTCTCACCATTATGGAAGAAGGTGCCATTCTTCCATTATATATGTTGATGTAGCTCAGTAGGTTAGAGCATCGCCCTGATAAGGCGAAGGTCGTAAGTTCGAATCTTTCCATCAACACCAACAAGTTGCCCACCAAACCAAGTATTGTTCTGGCAAGTTTCTCTTGTATGAACCGAGTTTATTTGTGGGTATCTTCATATGACCGGGCGGATTTAATCTAATTTCGGCCATATCGTGTAATCAAAATTACACATAAATAGAAAACCAAAGGAGGGGAGGAAAATGCCGACACCGAAAAAGACCTCGTTGATTTTCGAGATGAATGGCGAAAAGTATTCTGTCAAGCAGATCGAAGATCTGGTCAAGCCCATCAAAGGCACGAAGACGGCATACGTGAATTGCGCCGAAGCTGCTATCTACTGCGTTGACGGCGACGGGAAAACCACTAAGGTTCCGTTGGTACCTGAATGATATCAACAAGTTCCAAACGTGTATCATCTGATAATCCATTATCAAGTAAACCCTATGAAAGGATGGGAACTTATGGAGCCGATTACTTTCAGGCACGGAATCATCCGTAGTTACATGAAAGGCCAGGTCAGCTGCAGTAACAACCTGATCGATGTGGTTGAACCGACCTCCATTCTATGGTTCATTCCCACAGGACACAGGACATACCAACTTCCTGTCAGTCAGGTATCCAGCGTAGTGGCTGTTTCTGGAACCAAATGGTTCTTGCTGATCATAAGCGTACTGTATTTGGTGTCTGCTGCCATCTCTTCGTTGGGAGCTATCGTCAATACAGGTATCACGGGGCTGCTGACGGCAATTATCGTCATTGCTTCTGGAATCTGGTTTGTCCTGATGTGTCTGCCTACATATCTCGTCATCGCAACTACGGCTGGTCAGGAAGCCCGTATCAAATTTCCCTTTTTTGATCGCGACAAAGCCAGTGAGGCTGCCCGGCAGCTCAATCAGGTTTTGTCTGGTCGTATGGATGATACCAATGTCCGCATTCATACTGACCGTGTGGTCGATGCGATCAACAACAAATAAGGTTCCCGCATTCACTGGAAAGGGATTCCACCCTTATCATCGTCTGATGGTATGAGTCTAAGCAATTTCCTTTCGGTGTTGCGACCGAAAATAACATTGGAAAGGAGGGTCTGCAATGTTTTGTATTCGGGGTAAGCCTGAGAACGGCTTTATGAATGTAATGAAATGAGTCGAGATCCGCTGCCACGGCCACGGGGCAATGTGCCCCGCACGATGGCATATCGCCGCTATATGGCGATAGCAAAAAAGGAGGGCGTTCTGATGTACCGTTGTCGCGATGAGCCTGATTAGCATCACCACAAGATTCTGCTGTTTGATAAACCGCTACGTCGTCTTCCGAGCCGAGATGTCAACGAACATCACCGGCGGCGCACGAAAACCTGGCCTGTTTCCAAAATTGAGTCTCCTCTTGAAGGGGATATGTCTTGGCTTCCGGGTTACCGGACAGGCCACGTGACTTTTCTCAGTGGTTGCCTGGGCCGTGATATTCGGCCCAGGCTTGTTTTATTATTGCATGATAATTACTTTGTATTGCAGATTTGGCTTTTTGTTTTGATTAAGATGAACAATCTGCTCTGTAGGTGAAGCGCCTGTATCTTTCATGCAGGGAACACGAGTTCGATTCTCGTATTGGTCACAGAAAAATGTGTCGCACTATGAATGAGTTATCATCTGCAAAAACCGTTTTCTTTTATCACTATTATGGCCTGTTTTATGCTAGATATCTCTGGTAATTCATTGACATAAAAAAGAAAGGATTTGAAGTATGCCTGACGTAACTGTAAACGGAATTTCGTATAAATTCCATGATGCTCAACGACTTTTTGACATTCTGGACGTTCATGCTGATGGCGTATACGAAGAAGGCCATCTTCCGAATGCTGAGATCAACGGCCCTGACTCGGTCAGCATTCATTTCAGCGGAATGGTATTCCAATACAAGAGCGCCATTACTCTTATGGCTCTTTTGGATGAACGCGCCGATGAAGTGTCTGAGGTATAACAGAAACCATTCTGCTTTTACCATATCAAGGATAACGCATTCAATCGATAACTCTTATAATAATGTAGGGAGATAAACTATGTTGAATAATCCTGTTCGCGCAACCATTGATTCTCAGGAAATGTTTGGTGTTCCTTTGACCAGGGCCAGGTTTGAGTCCAGAGAGAAACTCTATACCTTTCTTCACAATGTTCTTCACGATCCGAACTTGTATTTCCCGGAAATTTCTGTGGTAAACAGCTCTCCCAGAGAATACGATAAGAATCATTTGTTCCCGCGTGATTCCTTTCTGTCTGACTACGGCCAGAAACTCATGAGCGCAGATCTGGAGCAGTTCATTCGTCTATGTAAGCGTATCGCCACCGATAAACAGTTTGGTGCTTTTTATACGGTTGTTTCCGTCAATAGGGATGACACCAAGCGTGCGGTCGTAATGATCACAGAAGCAGATCTGATGAATTATCAGGCAACCGTGAATGCTCCCGTTTGGGGCAGTGCGGACGATATCAGGAAATTCATCCGGGATCACGAATAATACTAAACAAGGGTGTGATGTGCTCGTGGTTCCAAAGAAGAAAACAATTGCGAAATGTTCTGTTTGCGGGAAAATAATCTATGCTGGGGATAAAGCTGTAATGGTAAAACATTTTCTGCGCACAGAAGTTGGATATCTTAGAACTTGGGTCTATTGTGATTCCGAGGATTGCGCACTCCGTATGAAAGAAAAAGGACTCCAAGAATTGCAAACCGAGATCGATGCGCTTATCGCTATGCAAAAACAAATCAAGATGGCCGCTCCACAAGCCATTCATCTGTGAGCTGGTTTTCCCTCCTTAAAATTGACTTGTGTTGCAAAATAAATAAAATAGGCGTGTGAAGATAAATAAAAATGTTCCTCATTTCATTTGTTTTCACAATCCGCCTATGCGGCCATTCCGAAATGAATGGCCGCTATTTTTCTGTCAAGAAAGGGATATGATCATGATTGACGAAGTTTTTCTGAAACAGATGGTGGCGCTCCGCCATCTTGATGACAGTGCAAACGCTGCCTTTATCATTGAGAAGCAGCATGTGCATGAGACAGTACCGTGTCTTCTGGAGGATGAAAGCGCATCCTACTATTGCTTTAATGAATTAAACGAAAAATCGAAGCACTATGCAACCCTGGAAGATCTGGTTCACGATGTCTGCAAATCCCCGAACGTTGTGGTTGACCCATTGATGCCGGGGGAGGACATCATGGCTTATCTGAGACGGTACCTGATTCAGTGGACAGATGTTACTGCCTACAAGGTTCCTTTGACCTGGGAGCCTTCCTATGTTGCCTTGACACGAGATGAGTGCTCTGCATTCATGGATGCGCACAGGAACGCTGTATATCGCATCCGGCCATTTACTAAGGACATGGTTTCCGACGGTTTTTCTGCTATGTTGGACTGCGCAGTCGATTATGCACAGTTCATGCTTCAGCAGGATCACCGTAAAGTAACCGTTCGCCAAATCACACGGTATTACGAAAACCAAGAACTCCTCAACGAGTTTGCGGCCATTCCCAACAAATGGCTGCAGGTTGGGATCATGGAGTTTCTAGCTTCTAAAGAGCTTGACGGTTTGAGCGATGATCCGTGCAGAAAAATCACACTTTGGGCAAAGGGTACCCCTTTGTCTGTCTATGATAAGGATATTGTCGGGAGATTCCGCAATACCATGAAGCTAGACATCAAGGTCACGCTGAGCTATAACGGCAACACACCGAAGGAATTTCGATACCCTTGGCCGATCGGGAATGGTCTCCCGGAACTGCTTGACGCCGGTAATGACGAGAACTGGCTCTGGTTGTATGATTGTCTGCGGCTTTCCGAGCAGGAGCATGAATCTCTTCAGGCAATCTCTTAACGTATCTTTCTACATGGGCCGCCACTACTTCTGTGGCGGCTTTTTGTTGATTCCTGTTGCAAAGTAAATAGAATGAAACTATAAGATAAATCATAAACGGTAGGTAATCCCTGCCATGGTTTTCTTATACAAAGACCACAAAACTGGATGTCTTTCAAAGATATCCAGTTTATTTTTTTACAAGGAGGTTGATAAGGAAGTAGAAACCTATATTCGTTCGGCAATCCATGACTGGATTGATGGCTTTATGAAACAAAGGAGAAAAAAATGAAAATTATTAAACGGAATGGCAGCGAACAAGAATTTGATGCCAAAAAAATCTACGTTGCTATGAGCAAGGCTTTTGCTTCGACGCCTGAAGGCAAGGATGTCACGGCTGAAGAGCTGCAGAGCCTCACCAATCAAGTCTGTGATCGTATTGCGGAAATCCCGCATGCGCCCAGCGTGGAAGAAATTCAAGATATAGTTGAGGATCAGCTGATGCAGTCCAAGTACCGCACGGTTGCCAAAAATTATATCACTTACCGTTACACCCACAATATCATGCGGCAGCGGAATACCACCGATGACCGCATCCTGTCCCTGATCGAATGCAACAACGAAGAGGTCAAACAGGAAAATTCGAATAAGAATCCGGTCGTAGCTAGTGTCCAGCGCGACTATATGGCCGGTGAAATTTCCAAGGATCTGACCATGCGACTCCTGCTGCCGGAAGACATTGTGAAGGCTCATCAGGATGGTATCATCCATTTTCATGATGCCGATTACTTCAGCCAGCATATTTTTAATTGCTGCTTGATTTCGTTGAATGACATGCTGCAAAACGGCACTGTCATTTCCGGCACCATGATCGAGAAACCCCACCGCTTCTCCACGGCATGCAATATTGCCACCCAGATCATTGCCCAGGTGGCGTCGTGCCAATATGGTGGCCAGAGCATCAGCCTGACCGATCTGGCAAAATTCGTCGATGTCAGCCGTCAGGCTATCATCAAAGAAGTGAAGGCTGAAAATGCAGATGCCTCTTTGAGCATGAGCGAATCTCAGCTCAACAAGATCGTTGAACGTCGGTTGCGGAAAGAGATCCGTACGGGCATCCAGGTGATTCAATATCAAATCATAACCCTGATGACCACGAATGGGCAGGCGCCGTTCATTACCGTTTTTATGTACCTGAATGAAGCCGGTAACGATACAACCCTCAAACACGATTTGGCACTTTGCATTGAAGAAATGCTGCGCCAGCGCTATGAGGGCGTCAAAAACGAAGTTGGCGTCTGGATCACTCCGGCATTCCCCAAGTTGATTTATGTCCTGGAAGAGGACAATATTCGCGAAGGAACTCCTTACTTCTATCTGACCAAGCTCGCAGCCAAGTGCACAGCCAAGCGGATGGTTCCTGACTACATCAGTGAGAAGAAGATGAAGGAATACAAACTGTCCAAAGACGAAATCGTTGGTGACGGTGACGTTTATCCCTGTATGGGCTGCCGCAGCTTCCTAACGCCTGATCGTTCCGGCAATGGCTGGAACAATGTGGCAAACGCAAAGGACTATGAGCCTGGGAAGCCGAAATACTATGGGCGGTTCAATCAGGGCGTCGTAACCATCAATCTGCCGGATGTTGCGTTGTCCAGCGGCGGCGATTTTGACAACTTCTGGAAGATCTTTGATGAGCGGCTGGAATTGTGTCACCGCGCACTTCAGTGCCGTCATAAGCGTCTGAAAGGCACCCTGTCTGATACTTCTCCCATCCACTGGCAGTATGGTGCGTTAGCACGTCTGAAGAAAGGGGAGACCATCGATAGGCTGCTCTATAGCGGATATTCCACAATCAGTCTGGGATATGCAGGCCTGTATGAGTGTTGTAAGTACATGACGGGCAAGAGCCATACCGATCCTTCGGCCAAGCCTTTTGCCCTGGAGGTCATGCAGCACATGAACGATGCTTGCAATGCTTGGAAGGCTGCGGAAGACATCGATTACAGCCTTTATGGTACTCCACTGGAGTCTACTACCTATAAATTTGCGAAATGCTTGGATAAGCGCTTCGGAAAGGAATGGGAAAAGATCTCCGGCGGAAAGGGATACATTACGAACTCGTATCACGTACCCGTTTTTGAGAAGATCGATGCTTTTACCAAACTGAAGTTCGAAAGCGAGTTCCAGAAGCTCAGCCCTGGTGGTGCCATCAGCTACGTAGAGGTGCCCAACATGCAGGACAACCTGGCCGCTGTGATTCGTGTCATACAGTTTATCTACGAGAATATCATGTATGCCGAATTGAACACCAAGAGCGATTACTGCCAGATTTGCGGCTACGACGGCGAAATCAAGATTGTGGAAGACGATGGCAAGCTCGTGTGGGAATGCCCCAACTGTCACAACCGTAATCAGAGCAAGATGAACGTTGCTCGTCGCACCTGCGGCTATATTGGAACGCAGTTTTGGAATCAGGGCCGTACTGGGGAGATCCGTGATCGTGTGCTACACTTATAATTAGGAATTATTCCTATTTATTTCGCTTTAATTATATCTGCGATAAGCAAAATTTTTCGCAACAACATTTTTATATACAATCTAGCAAGCAACGAATAGACTAAAGCAGTCAGGATATAATCTTATTTATTTCCTGACTGCTTTTTATTGGAGTGATTTTTATGTTTTACGTTTACAGTAAATGTATCAAATCTGGACGGGATGATTTTCTGAAAGTTTTTGATGAAATCACCGACGCTATCCGGCATATTGCAAAATGTTACCGGATCGATACTGGAAATAACGCTTTGGGTGAATACTACTATTTCATGCAGGAACGTTGATATTTCTACTGTCGCATTCTGGTTTTTTCTGTGATATAATACAATCAGCACATTTAAGGAGGGTTCGCATTGAATTATGTTCTAATGAATGCTGAGACTCCAATTTTGTACTTTTCCTGTATGCAGGACGAATATGGTGAATCAGTAGTCCACGAACTGAAATGGCTGACGCCAGTTCGACCTCTGGGATTTCGAAATCTGCAAAGTTTTCTGGAGCATCGTAGAGCACCAAAGCACAGAAAGCATATTGAACGATTACTGCAAGATTATGGATGCTCAGATCTGGAAGGATTTTTGCGTGTAACCAGAGCTGTTTCCCTTAACGATACATTTTGGGTCAAGGAAGCCGACTCCAATCTTAGTTGGTCATCTATTTCTCTTTATGATAATCCATTTGATGAAATTGTTGCTGAGGCTGCCTTGAATGGTAATTTCAGCCAAGAGTCTTTTTCTTCAACATCCCCAGAATTTGGAACTGACGGGCGTTATGCAAAATGTTGGAAAAGAGAATCAAGTGGTATCTGGTTGTACAAAACAGGGAGTGACACCTTCGGTCTTGAACCGCTATCAGAAGCTCTAACCACGCAAGTTTCCCAGATCCTTTGTCCATATTCTGTACCTTATCATCTTTCGTTTTACCATGATCGACTTATTTCTAAGTGCAAACTTTTTACAACACCAAAAGTCGGTTTGGTAAAAGCGGCCCACATTGTTGGTGAAAAGCACACAATTTCTGAGTTGCTACCGATATTTTCTAAAATCGGTGGTGAAGATGAGTTTCGTAGAATGTTTATTCTTGATGCAGTTATTCTGAATGTTGACCGTCATTTGGGCAACTTTGGAGTGAGCGTTTGTAACGAAACCCAAGAAATTATGGGAATGGCCCCAGTTTTTGATAACAACAGAAGCCTTCTGTTTGACCTGGACGATTCTCAGCTTGAAAAGCCTGATTGGTATATCAAAAGATTGACTCCGCGTCTTGGTACAGATTTTATTTCCGTGGGCCGTGGTTTGATGACAGATTCCATTCGAGCTGATTTGAAAAACCTCCTAGGCTTTCATTTCAATGAAGCGGACAATATTCCGGTAGAGGGAAATCGCTTAGAGCTATTAAGTCGAATCGTAAACCAACAAATCAAAAAACT
>ENA-UOJF01001403-UOJF01001403.1-human-gut-metagenome-genome-assembly--contig:-P74-NODE-1403-length-16395-cov-30.690208_pt1 | contig 16395 bp, 18 predicted proteins | sample MGYA00242344_ERZ723891 | MGnify/ENA metagenome assembly ERZ723891 | reverse complement strand
GCCGTGCCGCAGCCGCCGGAGCGGTGCTTAAGCCGTAAGGCGGGAATTATGCGGTATTGCCTTTATTTTATAATTTTTTAAGACGACTTTTTATTGCGCGGCACCCGGCGCTTGGGGGCGGCTTTGCGGGGCTGGTTCTGCTTTTTGGGGGCAGCCTTTTTGGGCTGCGGGTGTACCCGCACAAACTGGATGGGGTTGCCGTTGGGCAGGGTACGCTCTTCCACTTCCAGCACCGGGAAGGACGCCAGGAATTTATTCAGGCTCTTGCTGCCAAAGTTACGCACATCAAAGTCCGGGTAGCGCTTGATGAGCTGGTCTCCCACGCGGGAGGTTCGCACCCAGCCGGTGCCATCGTCCATCTCGTCGATCATATCGCAGACCAGGCGGCAGATGGAATCGCGGTTGATGGCGGTATCGTCCCCCGCGCCAACCTGGGCGGCGGCTTCGGCGGCAGCGGTGGAATCCGCGCTGGCATCCTCGCTTCCACCATGCTCCAAAATCAGGTCAAGGTACTTGAACTGGTCGCAGGCTTTCACAAAGGGACCAAGTGCCTTGCTTTCGCCCATGCCGATGACCAGCTTGCCGGCTTCGCGCAGGCGGGCGGCAAGGCGGGTAAAGTCCGAATCGGACGAAACGATGCAAAAGCCATCCACATTGCCCGCATACAGCAGATCCATGGCGTCAATGATCATGGCGCTGTCGGTTGCATTTTTGCCGGTGGTGTAGCTATACTGCTGGATGGGAATGATGGAGTTGTTCAGCAGCACATCCTTCCAGCTTTTCAGGCGGGCATCAGACCAATCGCCGTAAATACGTTTGCAGGCCGCCACGCCAAAGGACGCAGCTTCATCCAAAATCACCTTTACATATTTGGGGCTGATGTTATCCGCATCGATCAGAACTGCCAGTTTCAGATCCTGCATCGCAGCCTCACTTCCTTACCGGTTTGACCGGGCGGTCAAAGTACATATAAATCTGGCAGGGGATCATGCCGTTATAAATTTTGCGGCGCTTGGCGGCCTTTTTGCCAAAGTGGGCTTCAAAATCAGCATCCGCCGTAATGGCATACAATCCTGCGGTGGGGCTTGCCTGCCACACCTGGCCCAGGGTGCGGGCCAGGGCGGCGGCTTCGGCGGCATCGCCCAGGCGTTCGCCGTAAGGCGGGTTGGTCAGGATGATGGAGCTGGGGCGCGGGGCAAAGTCTTTTACGTCTGCCACCTCAAAGCGGCAGCGATCCCCCACCCCGGCCAGCTTGGCGTTGGCGTTGGCCAGCGCCACAGCGTTGGGGTCAATATCAAAGCCAAAGCCCTCGAACCCGGCATCCAGGCGGGAAGCCGCCAGCGCTTTCTGGCGCTCCTCCGCCCAAACGGCAGCGGGCACAAAGTCATAGTGCTCGGCGGCAAAGCGGCGGCGCAGGCCGGGGGCGATGTTCAGTGCTTTCTGGGCTGCTTCGATCACCAGCGTACCGGAACCGCAGAAAGGATCCTGCACAGTGCTGTCGCGCCGGACAAAACCGACATCGGCAATGGTAGCGGCCAGCGTTTCCTTGATGGGGGCCAGCGTGGCGTTTTTGCGATAACCGCGCTTATGCAAGCCGTCGCCGGAGGTATCCAGCATCACTTCCACCACGTTTTTACGCAGGGCAAAGCGGATTTTGTACAAAGCACCGGTTTCTGGCAGAGTGGTGGTTTTGTGGCCGTACTGCAGCCGCTTAACGATTGCCTTTTTGACAATGCTCTGGCAGGCAGGTACGCTGGAAAGCTGGCTGGACAGGCTGGAACCCTTGACCGGGAACTGGGCATCCACCGGGATCAGCTCCTCCCACGGGATAGAGTAAACGCCGTCGAACAGTTCATCAAAAGTTGCGGCGGGGAAGATTTTCAGCAACAGCAGCACGCGCTCGGCGGTGCGCAGGTTCAGGTTTGCTGCGGCGATCATGGCGGCATCACCCTCAAACGCCACGCGGCCATCCGTCACCTTTACGTTCTGCGCACCAAGGCGTTTGACTTCAAAGGAAAGGGTATGCTCGGTGCCAAAAAAGCAGGGAGCCACCAAAGTATACATGTTGGGCATAGTGTGTCCTTTCTGGGGCTGTGCATGGCGCAGCCGGATATGCGGGGCCGGGCATATTGGGTCAGCCCCGCGGGATAAAAATTAGATTATGCCGTTACATAACCCAAAAAAGGCCCTGCCAAGCAGAGCCTGCATCTTATGGGCGTTGCAGTTGGCGTACGCTGCAGAAATCAGCCGCGGCGGCGGGAATACCCACCGCGATGATTCTCGGTAACGCGCTTGAGATCCGCAATTTTTTCTTCGCTCTGGGTCTTATAGCGTGCCATCATATCCTCAAAGCTCAGGTCACCCTGCGGCTGCGAGGGTTTGGGCTGCCAGACACGGGGGGCTGCTTCGCGGCGGGGCGGGCGGCCGCCAGCCGGGCGTGCACCACCGTTACTGCCCTGCTGCCCTTGGGGGCGCGGGCTGCGGGGCGCGCGGGGTGCGCGCTCCGGTGCGGGCTGGGTCTGCTTGATGGACAGTGCAATCTTGCCATCCGGCGCGATGGAGATGACCTTAACCTTAACGGTCTGGCCAGCTTCCAGCACGGTAGCAAGGTCCTGCACAAACTCATAGCTTACCTCAGAAATGTGAACAAGGCCGGTTTTGCTTTCCGGCAGGGCAACGAAGGCGCCAAACGGCTTAATGCCGGTAACTTTGCCTTCCAAGATGTCTCCAACCTGTAATGCCAAAACTATAATACCCCTTTGCTGCCCGGCAAAACTGCCGGGTATCGTTATTGATGGAACCTTTGCTTTCAGATTCCGCTTGTATGCCTTGCAGGCAAGGCCTGCACTGTTAAAGGCTGGTTGAGTCCGCAAAAAACAGAAGCCAGCCTTTTGCATCTTCCATTGTACCTGGCATGGTAATCCGGCGTAATGCTGTTACTTGCCGCTCAGATCCACCCAAATGCGCTCATTGGGCTTGGCATAGCCATCGGCGCGGGCGCTGCGTTCAATAATCGCGTCTTTGCCATCGGCCAATGCGCGTCCCAGTTCTTCGTTTTGGGCCTGCTGGGCGCTGAGCTGTTCGCGCACCGCGGCGAGTTCCTGCTGTTTGGAGCCGATGGTGATCTGGCACTGGATCAAAGTAAAAAACAAAGAACAAAACAGTGCCGCCACAGCCAAGGGAAGCAAACGCCGCGCAATGCTTTTGTGTTGGTTCATGCGGCAGCGCCTCCTTCCGGGCAGGTATCAAAATGCCGTTGTGTGCAAACCATTGTACCGCCTGCCCGCACAAGATGGTCTTATGCAGGCATACTTAAATACAGTTTAATTATATAATATTGTGCGCTTGTTTTGCAACACATTTTTCGGCTTTTTTCCGCTTTTCTTGCATGAATCTTGTGCGTTGTGCCGCCGGGCGTGCCGAATCTTTCTGATCCGGGCCAGCAGCCGCTGTTTGAACGGGTGTACCGCATAGTCCGCCGCAAAGCGCAGCGGCCAGACCAGAACAAACACCGTGCCGCGCAGCGCCCTGTGCACCGCGTGGGAAACGCACCACCGCCAGCACAGTGCCCCCAGCCCCATGGCGGCGGCCATATACCAGCGCGCCGCTCCGGTGGCCGAAGCTCCCGCCGCGAAGCCGCAGCAGACAAAGGCTGCGGCAGCAAAGGCCAGCACATCCCACACAAAGCAGCGCACCGGGCCGCTGCCAAAGGCAAGGGTCGCCCCATCCCGTACAGCGCCAAGCAGCAGGCCCGCCCCAAGACAAAGCAGCACATCGCCCAGCACTGCCCACAACGGCGGCGATGGCACCATCAACGCAGCAGGCGGGCCAGCAGCCCACCGCTCTGTTTTTTGCTCTGCTGGTTCTCGGTATACTGCAAATATTCGATCTGGCCGGAGATATGCACTTCCCCCGTGCGAACCGAAAGCTCGCTGACCTGCATTCCTTGCCCACCGATGGTCAGATCCCCCAGCGGAGTTTGCAGCGTTGCGCCCAGTTCATCACAGCTCACAATACGGGTCACACCGGTCACCGTCAGCCGGGCGCGGTTTTCCAGCGTCAGGGCATGGGCGCGCGGCGGAGCAGGCAGGTCGGATTGCTGGGGGGCATGTTCCCCCATCGGGTGCGGGCTGGTCAGTTCTGGCATGGCGGTTTCCTCCGGCAGCAGTTGTTGCTTACCCTATACCATATGCCGCACACCGCGCGGTTAGAACTCCCCCGCCCTGGTTTTTCTCAGCCTTCCAGGATCTCAAACAGCTCGCGGGCAACATCCTTGCCCTTGGGTTCATCAATAGAAAGCACCCGCACCTTGACGGGGCGGTTGCCGAAGGTAATCTCGATCACATCGCCGATCTTTACGGCATAGCTTGCTTTGGCGGGTTTGCCGTTCACGATCACGCGGCCCGCATCGGCCACATCATTGGCCAAGGTGCGGCGCTTGATCAGGCGGCTGACTTTCAGGTATTTATCCAGTCTCATGGTTCATCCTCATCTCTATGGCAGCGGTACTCCAGCCACCAGGCGGGAATCATGCGGCGCTGCCTATATCATAAAAGCCCGCCGCGTTTGGGTGCGGCGGGCTTTTTCATTCAGAGCGTATCTGACGCCTGAACAGATTACTGCACAGCGTCCTTCAGTGCCTTGCCAGCCTTGAATGCGGGCAGCTTGGAAGCAGCAATGGTCATGGGCTCTTTGGTCTGCGGGTTGCGGCCCTGGCGTTCCGGGCGCTCGCGGACTTCAAAGGTGCCAAAGCCAACCAGCGAAACTTTGCCGCCGTTCTTCAGCTCTTCGGTGATAGCAGCCAGTGCTGCGTTGACAGCCTTTTCGGCGTCTTTCTTGCTCATGCCAGCTTCAGCGGCAACGGATGCGATCAGTTCAACTTTGGTCATTTGTTATATACCTCCAAATTAAATAAATTGCGTTTTTTTGCCTTTTCAGGCTACCGGACCGGCTGCTGTGCAAAATGCCTCGTTGGCTTTTTGCAGCGCCTGTTCGGGGTCTACCCCTGCCTGCCGGGCCAGATTGGCGGCGGCAAACAACAGTTCGCCCACAGCCTGTTCTGCCTGCGCGCTGGCGGGCTGCGCCGTTTGCAGGTTCTCCGCCGCGTCTGCCAAGGCTGCAGCATCGGCCCCCTGCAGGGCTGCGCCATGGCGTGCGGCGCGCTTTTGCAGCTTGGCCGCGCGCATCAGCGCGGGCATGGCACGGGGCACACTTTCCAGGTCATCGGCCAGGGTGCGGCGGCCCTTTTCTTTATTTTTGAGCGCATCCCAGTCCGTTATACCCTCGTAACCTGGTTGGGTGCCAAAAATATTTGGGTGCCGCTCAATCAGCTTTTGGCATACGCCATCGCAGACCTGTTCCCAGGTAAAGCGGCCGGTTTCCTGTTCCATGCAGGTATGGAAAGCAACCTGCATCAGCACATCGCCCAGCTCTTCACACATCAGCACCGGGTCATCCAGGTCCAATGCGTCCACAGTCTCATACGCTTCTTCCAGGAAGTTCATCCGAATCGATGTATGGGTCTGAACTTTATCCCACGGACAGCCGTTGACCGGATCTCGCAAAAGGGTGATAATGTGGACAAGATCATCTGCCGTGTACGGGCGGTTGTGCGGATATTCCATGCATGCTGCAATGCTGCCTGCCCAGGATGTACCAGGGTCCGCCTGAAAAAACAACAGGCAACATCATACCTCTCATTCTACCGTTTTGTCAAGGAAACAATACAAGTTGCTGTTTGACAGCCGAGTTACCTGTTTACAGCTGTGCGCCGCAATGGTTGCAGAACAGTGCGTCTGCATCCACATCTGCATGGCAGACGGGGCACTCTTTGGTCTCACCGCGCGGGCGGTCAGCCGCATCGGCCAGAGCCTGCTCCTCCTCGGGGGTCAGGCCGGCGGGGTCATCGTGGTAGGTGGTGGGATCGTTGGGGTCCTCAGCCTCCTGCTCAGCCTCGGCAGCTTCAGCGGCAGCGGCCTCATCGGGGGTCATGCGGGCCTTGATTTCCTCAATCGCCTTTTCGATTTCGGCAATGTTCTCGATATATTTATCCACCAGGGGCTGGTTTTCCTCTTCTGCCTTATGCAGGCTGTAAACCAGTGCGCCCAGCTGGCGCTGTGCCTTGGCCAGGCGGTTCTGCTGGGATGCCAGATCCAGCTGGTTCTTGCCCTTATCTGCAATATCCATGGCTGCCTTGTAAGCGGTATCCACAAACTGCATGCTCTGTTCTTTGATCTTATTGATATCCAGTTCAAACATAATGTAACACCTCGTTATCATCTGGCCCCGGCAGGGCACTGCGCCACAGCTGCGCAGCCCGGCCGGGTGGAATGAAAAGCCGTAAAAATTTATTATTTTCGATTTCACGGCTTTTCCCTGTAAGGCTTATTATACCGTATCATTGCCTGGTTTTCAATCTTGTGGCGCAAAGAATTATGTCCAAATCGTAAACATTTGGACGTAACAGGAAGTTTTATTGGTTTTCGGCTCCAATGAACTCCCGCAGCATGCTTTTCTGCGGGATCAGCGCGGCATTAATGGGTACAAAATGCGCAAACCGGCTGCGCAGGTCTGCCATGCGGCCCGCATTGGCGCTGGCCGTCAGCTGGTCAATATAATATTCCCAAATCCCCACCTCGCAGCTGAACGAAGTATCCAGCACAAGGTTCGCCCGATTCTTGAACGTCTTGATATACTGGTCCTCTGCCTTACAGACATGGGGCCACAGGCCGATGGTAAAATCGGCATCATGCCCGCGGAACCGCCAGTCCCGCGTAATGCGGCGGGCAAGGCGAACATCGCGGGTGGCGATCAGCCGCGCACCGTCCGGTCCGGCATATTCTTCCCGCAGGCTGGCGTAAATATTCAGCACAGCATCCTGCGGCAAAGTCTCGGTCAGGATGGGGTTAAAGGCGTGCAGTCCCTCCACAACCACCACACCGTCGGTGCAGTCGATGTGCTGGGTCTGCGGGGCGGGCAGCTGGGTCATAAAGTCAAAGATCGGCGCATCGCACACGCCGGTCTGGGCCAGCTGCTGCAGGCAGTGCTGCACCAGCGGGATATCCAGCGCTTCCACGCATTCGTAATCATCCCGGCCATCCGGCTGTTTGGGGTAGCGGCCCTCGCCCACAAAAAAGTCGTCCAGGCTCAATACCCGGCTGCGCACGCCTTTGCTGCGCATGGCGGCGGCCAACTTGTTGGCGCTGGTGGTTTTGCCCGCAGCGGAAGGCCCCGTCAGCATGACAATACGGCGGCCGGATGCCAGAACATAGGCCGCGGCGGCATCAATGCGGCTCTGGTACTGCTGTTCGCTCAGCTGCACCAAATCAGCCGGGTTGTGCGCAGCAAGGTTGAGCAGCTCACACCCCACCATGCGCTTGGGGGCGCGCGGATTCACCACAGTTGGGATATTGGTCATAGAACTGTTTCACTCCTTCCTTGCGTGCAAGGATCGTGTCAAAACGGTCGATATATTCTGTCGGGTACTTATAATTAAAGATACGCTCGATCTTGCCGTGACGTGCACCGGGGGCCACCAGCTTTGTAGAACCGCCCGCACCGGCAGAAAGAATGGTGTGGACTTCCTCCATGATATAGATATTATACAGGCACTCGTACCCCGGCTTGCACCAGCCCACGTTTTCCAGGTTTTGCAGGGTGCCTTTTTGGCGGTACAGGTAGTAGGGGCGGTAACCGGCTTTTTCCAGCAGCTCGCAGCTTTCCACCATAGCGGCCACATCGGCATAATCTGCAGCGCGGTGCTCCACCACCAGGTTGGACGCCCGTTTCAGCGTGAGGGTATGCACGGTGATATTTTCCGGGTCCAAGTCAATGGCCGTCTGCAGGCTATGGCGGAAGCCTTCCACCGTATCCCCCGGCAGACCCGCGATCAAGTCCATGTTGATGTTATCATGCCCCACGCGGCGGGCGGTCCGGTAACAATCCAGGATATCCTGCGCCGTGTGGCGGCGGCCAATGTTGCGCAGCACTTCATCCGAGAATGTCTGCGGGTTGATGGAAATGCGGGTTGCGCCGTATTCTTTGATGATGCGCAGTTTTTCTTCGTCGGTGCAGTCAGGGCGGCCCGCTTCCACGGTAAACTCTTCCAAGGCGGGCAGGTCAAACTGCTCGGCCATGGTGCTCATCAGCTGGCGCAGCTGCTGCGCGTTGACGCTGGTGGGGGTGCCGCCGCCGATATACAGCGTTTTGATGCTGAGGTGTGCGGCGTCCGCAGCAGCGCGGGTAGCGGCAAGCTCCTTGCACAGGCAGTCCACGTAGGGGGCCACCAGCGCACGGCTGGATTTATCCCCCACCGTGCGGGAAACAAAGCTGCAATAGCTGCAGCGGGACGGGCAGAACGGAATGCCCGCATACACACTGCAATCCATCGGCTGGGCGCGCTCCAGCACCGGGCGCTGCAGGTCCGCAATACTTTTGGCCATGGCAAAACGGCGCGGCGTGCAGTCAAAATGCTGCAAAAAGCGCTGTTCGATTTCTTCTTCGGTTTTGCCCTCGGCGCGCAGGTCATGGATGATGCGCACCGGGCGCACGCCGGTCATCATGCCCCAGGGCGGGCGGATACCGGTAACGCCGCACAGCATGGTGTACAGCATGCGGCACAGAGCATACTCCTGCGTGCGGGCATCCCCCTGGGGCGGGCGCTGCTGCACCCAGGTGGTTGTGCCGTTCTGCCGCACCAGAACCAGCAGCAGATACCTGTGAGCCACAGCCAGCACAAGGTCTGCGGTATCGTCCGGCAGGGTCTGGCTCAGCTCCGCCGCCGGGTAAAAGATGCGTGCGGTATGCTCGGCCTCATACCCAGCTGCCGCACCGCGCAATACAATTTGCATAAGAACCCCCGAATTGGAGGGAGGAGTTAGCGCGGAGCCGAGCCTGTTGTAATCCCGCTTATGCCAATACCGCCAAAACAGTACCCGGCGCATTGCAGGCATACCGCAAACTTTTAGGCCGCCGCTTAACTCCTAACTCCTCCCTCCTAACTCCTACCTATCTTCCTAATTCCTACCTATCTTAAAATACTTCCCCCATCAGATATGGGTTGGACCGGCGTTCCTGGCCAAGGGTGGTAAAGCTTTCATGGCCGGGGTAGACGGTGGTTTCATCCGGCAGGGGCAGATCCGCCACCAGAGCAAGGCTGCGCTGCATATCGGCTGCGCTGCCGCCGGGCAGGTCCACACGGCCGCAGCTGCCCGCAAACAGGGTATCGCCGCTGAACAGCCGGTCGCCGCAGGCGATGACCACGCCGCCGGGGGTGTGGCCCGGTGTGTGCCAGATGCGGAACGTCAGCTCATCCACCTGATACTCACTGTTGCCCGCAGGCCACGGGGCATCGATCAGATCCGGAGTCAGCGGATACATCTGGTCGCCTTTGGCATCGGCCAGGTCCATATGCACCTTAGCGCCAGTGGCTTTTTTCAGAGCCGTCACACTGCCCACATGGTCATAATGGCCGTGGGTGAGGAAAATGTCCGTCAGGGTTGCGTTATTCTCTTTCAGCTGAGCCAGATAGGTTTCGGCCTCGGCAGCGGGGTCCACCACAACGGCATGCCCGGCGGCGGTGATCAGCAAAAAGGTATTAGTATACAGCGGCCAAACGCCGTGGATATGGATCAATTTCATGGTTGTGCTCCTTTACTTCCACTCATCGGTATCAATGATGATGGTCACCGGACCATCGTTGACAAGGCTGACCTGCATATCGGCCCCAAACTCGCCATGCTGAACGTCTTTCAGTCCCTGGGCGTTCATCAGCTCCTGCAAAAAGGCATCATAAGCGCTTTTGGCGGTTTCCCCTTTTGCGGCATGGATAAAGCTGGGCCGTTTGCCGCGGGAGGTATCGCCATACAGGGTAAAGTTGCTGACGACAAGAACCGAATAGCCAAGTTCCACCGCGCTGCGGTTCAACTTGCCCTCATCATCGGCAAAAATGCGCAGCCCGGCGCATTTGGCTGCCAGCTTGGGGATAATGGCGGGGTCGTCCCCATCCTTTACCCCAAGCAAAATCATCAGCCCCGGCCCGATGGTGCGGGGATCGCCGCCGTTGACCACAACGGACGCCGAGGAAACACGCTGAAGCACAGCACGCATAACACAGTTCTCCTTATTCAGTCAGTATGGCACACCCGGTTAAACCGCAGGCACCATAAAATAGCAGGAATCCGCTACAAAGAAATTCAGCGAATCATCGCCCGCAAACACCGCCTGCCAGTTTTCCCATGTTGCGCCGTCGGTTGTCACATACACGGCGGTGGGGTCATACTGCCCGGCGGCAAGCCGGGCAGCGGTATCGGCGCGGCTGGCTTCCGCCGCTGGGTGGCTGCCGGACACAGCAATATCCAGATTGGTTGCCAGCCCCTGCTTGCCCGCCAGAATGGCCAGCAGGCGCAGGCGGTCCTCCCGCACTTCCCCGGCGGCAAGCAGCTGGGTGTGGCCAGCGCCAAGACTAGCGGTCTGGTCGTTGTTTACCACTGTGGCGTTGATGGGGTCGGCGAACTTCTGCCGCTTTTGCTGGGCGGCGGCGCTCAAATCAAACGCCTGAACGCCGACAAACAGCGCCAGCACCAGCACCGCATACCGGCCGGGCAGGCGGTCCCGCAGGGTATACACGGCATACACCACCATGCAGGCCGCTACCAGATAGAACATCCGCCCGCTGGAGCGGAAGATGCCGCACAGCTCCAACAGCTTTGCAGGCAGCGGCAGCTCAATGCCGGTGTTGCCCCAGTAAATTTTGTTGCTGACGGCAAACAGCGTTAAAAACACGCAGGCCGCAAACACCGGCCCGTTGCGGTGCCACCAGGTTTTGGTGTTCTGGGGACAGCGCACCGCCCGGCGCAGGCTGAACAGCAGCGCCGCCGTGATCAGCGCCAGCACACCAAGCCCCAGGTAATTGAAGCCATCATACTGGCCGGGCTGCTGCGGCATTACCTGGTACAGCCGGGACCAAGTGTAGCCCCCGCGGGAGGTTGGGTTAATGAGTGCATTCAGGTTCATGGAATAATCGCCATAGCCGGAGCGAGATGCCCCGGTGCCGGAGCCGATGGCCCCGCACAAAACGCCGCCCACCACAGCCGCTGCCAAACTCGCCGCAAACTGCAGCGCCGCGCGGCCCCAGGCTTTTTTCTTGCGGCCCAGTTCCACGGCGGCCAGCAGGGCGCACATCATGACCAGCGGCAGAAAGTACGGGTGGATGCCCACCGCCAAAAAGGCCAGCACCGGCATGGCCCAGGGGAATTTGGCCGTGCCGCTGTGCAGGTTTTGACGGTATTCCAGAAAGGCATACAGCGCCAGCAAAAACAGCCACTGGCTGGCCAGCGCGGTATGGCGGAACGCGCGCTCCCACAAGGTAGGCAGCATAACAAACAGCAGACCGCCCAGTGTGGAAAACACCAGCGCTCCCGCGCCAGTTTTTGCCTGCCCGCGGGCGCACAGAAGCGCACCGGCTGCTCCCTGCATGGCAAAGCAGAACAGCGTGTACCACCCAAACCACTGGAAGGTGGAGGGCAGCACCCCGCGCAGCGCCTTGAAGAAGATGCTGACCCAGGGGATGCTGTCGGTAAACGAAATGACGGTGCCATCCGGGGCGGCAATGGTATCCGCCAGACCCAGCGGGAACGCCCAATGAGAGTTGCGGAACAACACCCAGCCCGCATAATGCTGCTGAATGTCCCACTCATCATAGCCGTTCAAGATCCAGGCATCATAGGTTGGGTGCAGGGTGGATGTGCCATACAGCAGGAAAAATACCACCATGCCCGCCGCCGCGCCCAAAAGCGCCGCCAGCCACCGCCGTTTTGTGTTTTGATTCATGTGTTTTATGGGTTGTGCAGTGATAGGTCAATTTTGATTTAACCCCAGGCAGCGGGCGCGCAATGTGCGTTCCTACGGGGTTTCTGCACACTTTCTATTTTATTTCTTATTTTTTATGTCTGATATATCAGAGTTTTTTCGGTTCCTTTTTTTTTGCAAAAAAGGATCAAAAAGTTCCCCGTATAAAAGTTTTAGTTGCGGGTAACTGTCAGAACGTCTTTGACTTTTTTCAGGCGTGCCACAACATTGTTCAGGTGCACGGTGTTCATAATGCCCACCGTCAGGGACATGCGTGCGCGGCCCTGGTCCGCCGCGCGGGCGGAAAGTGAATAGATCGGCACACGCATATCGCCCAGCGCCAGCGCAACGTCCGAAAGCAGGTTGGCGCGGTCCATGCAGTCCAACTCCAGCGTTGCCTTGTAGTCCTCTTTGGCATCATCCGCCCAATAGGATTTCACCCAGCGGGCGGCATTTTCCGGGTCCTTCATACTCTGCTGCACATTGGCGCAGTCCCGCTTGTGGATGGACACGCCAAACCCACGGGTGACAAAACCGATGATGTCATCCCCCGGCAGCGGCGAACAACACTTGGCAAACTTGATGGGGCAGTTGTCAATGCCTTCCACCACAACGCCGTCCGAAGAATGAACACGCTTGATATCCACCGTGGGCAGCGGCTTGGGTTCCGTTGCTTTCAGGCGTGTGTACTCTTCCTTCAGCTTGGGCAGGATGCGCGCCAGCTGCAAACCGCCATAGCCGATGGCCGCATACATTTCATCCACCGAGTTACAGTGGTTGCGGCGCGCCAGGTTGGACATGAACTCGTCATACTGCTCCGGCGGGATCACCATCAGGTTGCGGCGCAGCTCTTTTTCAAAGGCATCCTTGCCCTCGGCAATGTTTTCGTCCCGGCGCTCTTTCTTGAACCAGTTGCGGATCTTGTTCTTTGCTTCGCTGGTTTTTACAATGTTCAGCCAGTCGCGGGAGGGGCCACGGTTTTCCGGGCCGGTGATGATTTCAATGATTTCGCCGGTAACGACCTGATGGTCAATGGGCACAATGCGGTTGTTTACCTTGGCGCCGATCATCCGGTTTCCCACGGCGGAATGGATGGCGTAAGCAAAGTCGATGACGGTTGCGCCGGCCGGCAGGTTGATCACATCGCCACGTGGGGTAAAGGCAAACACTTCTTCCGGCAGCAGGTCAGACTTGATATCGCTGAGCAGGTCGGTGGCATCAATGCTGGAACGCTGGCTTTCCAACAGCTGGCGCACCCAAGCCAGGCGTTCGTCCAGCCTATCACTGCTGGCGGCGGTAATGCCGGCCTTATACTTCCAGTGGGCAGCAATGCCGTATTCCGCGTTGCGGTCCATCTCGCGGGTACGGATCTGCACCTCAAAGGGGATGGCTTCGCGGCCAATCACGGTGGTGTGCAGGCTCTGGTAGCCGTTGGGTTTGGGGGTGGAGATATAATCCTTGAAGCGGTTGGGCAGCGGGTGGTACATATCATGGATCAGGCCCAGCGCGGTATAACATTCCGCCACCGTATCAATAATGATGCGGACAGCATAAATATCATAAATCTCCTCAAAGTCCTTGTTCTGCATATACATCTTGCGGTAAATGCCGTAGATGCTCTTGACACGGTGGCGGATGGTTGCTCCGTGGATGCCGTTCTGTTCCAGGTGTTCCTGGATGGTGGCGCAGATATCGTTGAGGAAGTCATCCCCATGCTTGTTCAGCAGGGAGCGGATCATGTTATAGCCCACAGGATCCAGGTATTGCAGGCTGCGGTCCTCCAGCTCCTCCTTGATGTTGGAAATGCCAAGGCGGTGGGCAATGGGGGCATAAACCTCCATGGTTTCCAGGGCTTTATCGCGGCGTTTCTGCTCCGGCCAGGCATCGCCAGTACGCATATTGTGCAGGCGGTCACACAGCTTTATGATCATCACGCGGACATCCTGGCTCATGGCAAGCAGCATTTTGCGCAGGTTTTCCGCTTTGCGGTCCTCGACATTCGAGAACTTGATCTGGGTCAGCTTGGTAACACCATCCACCAGCAGGGCAACCTCGCTGCCAAACTTCTGGCGGATCTCGTCAATGGTCACGGGGGTATCCTCGGCCACATCGTGCATCAGGGCTGCGGCAACGCTTTCGCTATCCATGCCAAGTTCCACCAGCAGCTGTGCCACGCTGATTGGGTGGCAGATATACGGTTCGCCGCTGCGGCGGAACTGGGTGGCATGCGCCGCGCTGGCCAGCTGATAAGCACGGTCAATCATGTCAAAATCATAGGCACGGCCGCTGGCGATCAGATCATGGCGCAGTGCTTCATAAGTAGTGGGCATGGGCACCGGCTGCTTTTGTGCCTGGGCTGCCTGTTCTGCAGCATTGTTTTTGACTTCTTCTGGCATTCTATCATCCCCATTTCAAGTATCGCACAATCATAAAAAAGTCCCATTTCTGCGGCAGTTCCCTCCTGCCGCGGGGGCATTTTTCATTTTGCCTTATCCTTCCCCTTCCGCCAGTCTGCGCAGGACCGGCGCAGAGGAGAGGTCTTTTTTGCCGGTCACTTCCACCGGCTGGTAGCGGCTGCCGCGGCGCTCGATCAAACCAAGCTGTTCCAGCGCCGTCAGGCTGGCCAGGGTCTTGCCGGTGTTTTCCGGCCCTGCGGTTGCAAACAGCGGCTGCAGATCATCCGCAAACACATTGCCGGTGCGCACCATGCGATACACGGCAGCGGTATCGGCACGGGTGGGCAGGCAGGCCAACCGCTCGTCATCTGGCAGGGCCGTTCCGCTCAGGAAAGCATCAAACCGTGCGGCCTGCTCCGCCGGGGCATTGCCCAAACCGGCCGGGCGCATGGCGCAGCAATGGCAGGACACCATCGGCCCGCCGCGCCCCTGGAAGATGCTGACTTCCACCGCGGCATCCACAGCTGTACCCATGCGGTAGGGCAGGTCGTCCGGGGCGGTGCCGAACAGTGAGACAAAGCAGGCTGCCCCGCCCTGGCGCAGGCGAATGCGGCAATGCCGCCCCTCACTGCCCAGGGGCCAGATGCCATCCACCGCGGCGTTTTGCAGCAGGAACACCGGAACCGGGTTGCCGCTGCCAAAGGGAGCCAGGCGGCTGAGTTCCTGTACGGTAGGCACCGTCAATTCCGCAATATCGGCCACGGCATCCAACTTGAGCGGCAGCGGCTTGGGTACCGGGTATTCTTTAGCGGCCCAATCGTTGATGGCTTTGCGGAACGCGCCGATCTTTTCTTCTTCAATGGTCAGGCCCGCCGCAGCGGAATGGCCGCCAAAGCGCAGCAGCAGCGGTGCGCAAGCGCACAAAGCGGCGTGCAGGTTAAAGCTGGTGGGAGCGCGCCCACTGCCGCGGCCCTCGCCGTTTTCAGTCGAAATAACAATGGAGGGGCGGCCGTATTTTTCCATCAGGCGGGTTGCCACAATGCCGATTACACCGGGGTGCCAGCCTTCGCCTGATACCACGATTACACGGTCCAGAACACGGGCAGGGTCTGCGCTCAGTTTTTCCAGTGCAGCGGCAGCGATCTGCTGTTCCGCCTGCTGACGGCTGGTGTTGATCTCCGAAAGGCGCGCCGCAATGCCTGCGGCCTGCTCCTCGTTTTCGCACAGCAGCAGCTTCAGGGCAACAGCGGCGGTATCCATGCGGCCCGCGGCGTTCAAGCGGGGTGCCAGCCCATAGCTGACGGTTTCCGCCGTGACAGGGCGGCCTGCATAGCCTGCGTTTTCCAGCAGGGCCTGCAAACCGGGGCGCAGGGTATCCTGCAAGGTGGCAAGACCCTCTTTTACAATGGTGCGGTTCTCCCCCACCAGCGGCATTACGTCCGCAATGGTGCCAAGGGCGGCAAGTTCGCCAAAGGGTTCCAGCAGTTCAGCGGGGTCCTCACAGCCTTCCAGCGCAGCGCACAGCTTGAACGCCACACCGGCACCGCACAGATCCTTGAAGGGGCTTGTGTCGTCCTCCCGCTTGGGGTCCACAACGGCAACGGCTTTGGGCAGCTGCTGGGCGGGCAGGTGGTGGTCGGTAATCACCAGCTCAATGCCCAACTCTGCGGCCAGGTCAGCTTCCTCAATGGCGGAAATGCCGTTATCCACTGTCACAATCAGCTTATAGCCTTTATCTGCCAGCTTTTGCAGGGTTTCACGGTTCAGGCCGTAGCCGCCGCCCTCGCGGGTGGGCAGTTTGCAGCGCACCTGCGCGCCAAGGTTGGTCAGGCATTCATACAGGATGGCCGTAGCGGAAACGCCGTCCACATCATAATCGCCAAAGATCACAATGGTTTCACCGTTTTCAATAGCCTGCTGGATGCGGGCAACGGCTTTGTCCATATCTTTCAGCAGGAACGGGTCGCTCAGCGGCGGTTCCTCTTCCAGTAATGCGGCGGCAGCCTGCGGCTGGGCAATACCGCGGCAGGCCAGCACCCTGGCCAGCAGCGGGCCATAACCGGCGGCCAGGAGCGCACTTTCCCCTGCGGTATCGGCGTTTTTCAGCTGCCAGGCACGATAGTTCATAATTGTCTTGCTCCTGTTCCTTTAT
>ENA-UOJF01001376-UOJF01001376.1-human-gut-metagenome-genome-assembly--contig:-P74-NODE-1376-length-16619-cov-13.225730_pt1 | contig 16619 bp, 20 predicted proteins | sample MGYA00242344_ERZ723891 | MGnify/ENA metagenome assembly ERZ723891 | reverse complement strand
CGGCCTCAGCCGGGGCGCGCCGTTGTTTTTTTATTGTTCCTGCGCGCGGATGAGATTCTTGTAGAAATCGACCGCGCCGGGCAGGCAGCTGTATTCGATGTTCTCGTTGATGCCGTGCATGCCCTTCATCTGCTCCGGGCCGTAGATCACGGGGGCGAAGCGCACGCAGCTGTCGCAGATCTCCTGATAGAAATGCGCGTCCGTCGCGCCGGTCATGACATAGGGGCTGACGGGCAGGCCGGGGAACGTCTCGCCGATGACCCGCTCCACCTGACGGAACGCCTCGCCGTGGATGTCCACGGGCTCGGAGTAGTCATTCGTGTGCACGACCTCCATCTCCAGACCGTGCTTTTCGGCGAGCCGGCGGATGATGGCCAGGCTCTCCTGCTCGCCCTGGTGCGGGATGAAGCGCATGTTCGCGCCCAGCGTCGCCTCCTGCGGCAGGACGTTGTACGCGTCCGAGCCGGACTGCATCGTGAACGCGATCGTCGTGCGCAGCATCGCCCCCGCCTGCGCCGACACGCGCGGCAGCACGGCCTTCATCAGCGGCGCAAACAGCCAGAGGTTGCCCATCACGAGCCGTAGGCCGAACGGCGCATACGGTGCCAGGCGCGTGAACATGGCCGTGACCTCGGGCAGAAACTTCTTGCGAAACGGCGCGTGCTTTTCCACATCCGTCACGAACGCGGACAGGCGCGCGATGGGGGTGTTCGCCGTCGGGGCACTGGCGTGACCGCCGGTGCTGCGGGCGGTAAACTTCACGTCCGCCTTGCCCTTTTCAAACACGCCGACCATGGCAAAGTTGCCGGGGATGCCGCCGATCGGTTCGGTGATGATGCCGCCGCCCTCGTCGCAGACAAGAAACGGCCGCACGCCGTGGCGCTTGAGCTCGGCAACGAGCTTCGGCGCGCCGTCGCCCGCCCACTCTTCCGTGCACGACGAGGCGATGTAGACATCGTTGGCCGGCTCGTATCCGGCGGCGAGCAGCTCCTCGACCGCCTGGAAAAACGCCATGACCGAGCACTTGGTGTCCGACGCACCGCGGCCCCAGACCTTGCCGTCGGCAATGTCGCCGGAAAACGGCGCGTGCTCCCACGTGCCCTCGGCGGGCACGACGTCCTGATGGCTCATGAGCACGATCGGACGGTCGTGCGCGCGGCCCGGCCAGTAATAGAGCAGGTTGCCGTCAATGTCCGTGCGCTCCAGCTTTTCATGCACGAGCGGGAAGAGCCCGGCGAGCAGCGCGTGGAAGCGCTCGAACTTTTCCGGCTCGCGGACGTTGGCGTAGGATGTGGTGTCGCACCGGATCATGGCCGAGAGCTTCTCGGCGTAGGCCATGGCGCGGTCGGGATCCGGCTGCGGCTGATAAGCGGACGTTTTGCGCGGTGTGAGCGCAGCGTGCGCCACGGCCGCCCCCAACGGGGCCAGCGGCGCAAGCGCAAGACAACCGGGACGGAATTTCATTTGACATCTGCCTCCTTTTTCTGCTTGCGGTACATACTGTAGGCAATGCCGATGGCCAATGCGCCGCTCGGAATGATCATAAAGCTCGTGGAACTCGTCAGCGACGGGACGAGCATGAACAGCAGGCTCATCACGACCAGCGGAGCGACGGCGACCTGCACGTTCTTGCGGAAGTACTGATACGCCATCGCGCCGAAGAGCGCCGGGACGACGTTGGCAAACGCCGGCTGGAGCACGGGGCTCTGCAGCACGGGCTGCAGCGGCACGAGCAGCGCCACGCCGAGCGCGAGCACGACGATGGTCACGAGCGAGGATGTTGCGATCGAGAGCGTCGAGATGATCTCGTTTTCGGCCGTGCCGGTCTTCGTGCCGACGATATCGCGTGCGTTGACGGCACACGGGATCTTCATATTGATGAGGTTGCCGGTGATGAAGGCGAGGTAGCCGCCGCCGGCGCCGAGCATGGGCGTGTAGATGAGAAACTCCGCCACGCTGCTGACCGTCCACACGAGGCCGACGGACAAAAAGCCCTTGGCGACGGCGCCCATGTCGGGCATGGCGCCGAGGAACGTGCCGATGAGAAACGGCGCGCCGACGAGCAGCACGAGCGTGATCGCGCTCACGATGCGGCCGAGGACGTGCGTCCGGCGGTTGAACTGTTCGAGATATGCTTTGCGTTCGGTTTCGTTCATGATGTCCCCTCCTCACAGCCGCACGAGCACGGCCGCCGCCATGCCGATGAGCATACTGCCGGCGATAGAGAAGCTCTCCAGCCAGGCCATGTTCTTTTTCTCCGACAGGTACACAAACAGCGCCATCACCGCAGCCGACACGGCCACGACGATCAGCGGCGTCCAGTCGCCGGTGCAGGTGAACAGTCCCTCGCCGGACACGAACGCGCCGATGTAGCTGCCGATGTACGCGCACACGAGGCCGATGAACATGGCCGTCATGGCGCTGTCGCCGAAGCCGACGCCGGAGGCGGACTTGGCCCCGTCGTTGCCGAGGCGCTTGAGGTAGCGCTTGTTGAAAAAGATCGACAGGATCATGCCCCACATGATGCACACGCTCATGAGCAGGGCGATCGTCGCGAAGCCCTGCGGCGTCATCTCGGCGGCGGACAGGGCGTGCATGCCGACCTGCTCGGCCGCAGCCTGCGCGACCTGCGTCTCATAATGCAGCGCGCCGATGACGGACAGGCGCAGCCACGGCCACGGCGTGCCGAGGCTGCCGGACAGGGCGATGACGCCGAGCAGGATGCCCACGCTCGGCAAGACAGAGAACGTGGCGCTCGACGTGATGGCGCGCTTCATGCGCGCGGGGTCGATGCCGATGGCAAGACCCGCGCGGTAAGAGCGCACGAGGAAAATGACGCACACCACCGCAACGAACGCGATGATGCCGCCGCAGATTGCGTACATGGGTACGCTGTTGAGCTGGGCCAGGATGTTGTTCATAGACGTTTCTCCTCTCCGGCGGATGCCGGTCTCTATATGGAAAGGCCCGCATGGCAGCGCCATGCGGGCTTTTCACAGCTTATTGCGCGCCGCCGACCGGCCCGGACACGGCCGGGCGGATATTGGATGCGGTCAGGTAGGACTGAAACAGCAGAATGCCCGCGATGGCCGCCAGCATGAGCTGCTGCCCGCCGGCGCGGTCATCCGGCAGCGCCGTGATGCACAGGAAGGCCGCGAACTGGCTCCAGAAAATGCTCTTGATTGCCTTCGGGCGGCCGTAGGCGAAGCCGGCAAACTCATAAGACGCGATGAGCGCGGCGCACAGCGCCAGGATCTCGACCGCGTAGGCAGAGACGGTGGGGTTGATGATATTAACCTTGTAGCTCACGATCAGCCAGAACGCGAGCAGCACGATCGGCATGGACGCGCACACGACCGCGCCGGACGCCGTCTCGGCATCGCCGGGGGCGAGCATCTGACGCGCGAACGCCGCGCCGGCCGCGATCGCCAGCACGGCCAGGACCCGCTGCAGCCCCGGCGACGCGAGCGTGCCGCTGCCAAGCAGCAGCCACAGGCCGCCGACTGCCAGCAATGCGCCGAGCACGATGCCGCCGATGGTGCGCACACGCGGCGACGCGGCAAGCGCGGCCGGAAGCGAATCCGGAAAATACGTATGCGGCTGGTTTTTCATCCGAAAGCACACCACGGCCAGCACGACCGCTGCGATGACGATCATCAGCGCGACGGCGTACGGCCAGATGCTGCCGCGCACGGCAAGGCCGGTGTCGGCCTCAAAACAGACCTGATCCTGCAGCCAGCGGAAAAAGGTCCCGAACGCTGCCAGCACAGCCGTGCAGCAGCAGATTACCCAAGCATTTTTGCGCATAACAAACTACCTGTCCCAATACATATTGAATAGACTTATTTTATACTGATTTCCCCCCTGCGTCAAGGCGCAAAACGCCTCCGCAGGGCAGAAAGGAGGCAGCGCACGTGCGCAAAGTTTTCCTGCTGTCGCTGCTGCTCGTGGTGCTCTCGCTCGTGATCCCGTGGCTCGTGGTCACGCTCGGCCCGGCCCAAGAGCCGGCGGTGCAGCCCATCCCATCCGTGACGGCGTCGGCCGCCGTCGCGCCCGACAGCGAGACGGCCATCACGGCGCTCAGCGGCGGCGAGCTCGTCGAGACGACGATGGCCGACTGGCTGCCCGGCGTCGTGGCCGCCGAGATGCCCGCGTCCTTCGCGCCCGAGGCGCTGCGGGCGCAGGCGGTCGCCGCGCGCACGTATATCCTCCAGCGCATGCGCGGCGGGGCAGCCAACCACCCGGAGGCCGGCGTCTGCGACCAGTACACCTGCTGCTGCGCGCGCAAGGACGACGCCGCGCTGCGCGAGCAATGGGGCGCGGACTATGCGCACAACATGGCGCGCATCCGCCAGGCCGTGACCGACACGGACGGGCAGTACCTCACCTACGGCGGGCAGCTCATCCGCGCGGTGTTCCACGCCTCGTCCGCCGGGGCGACCGAGAGCAGTGCCGCGCTCTGGAGCGGCGATGCGCCGTATCTCGTGAGCGTGTCCTCACCCGAGACGGCGCAGGACGTGCCGAACTACGTCTCTACGGCCGAGATCGCGGCCGACGCCGTGCGCGCGGCCGTGCTCGACAGCTACCCGGACTGTGTGCTCGGCGACGATCCGGGCACATGGTTCGGCACGCCGGAGCTCGATGACAGCGGCCGCGTGGCGCGCATCCCCGTCGGCTCCGAAACGCTCACGGGCGCGCAGGTGCGTGCACTCTTTTCCCTGCGCTCGGCAGCGTTTTCCGTTGCCTACAGCGGCGGGACGTTCACCTTCACCGTCACGGGCAGCGGCCACGGCGTCGGCATGAGCCAGTACGGCGCGAACGTCATGGCCATCCGCGGCAGCGGCTATGCCGACATTCTCGCGCACTACTACCCCGGAACGACGCTCATCCGCGCGGAGGGGTAGATGAAGAAAAGAGACGTTCTCAGAACGTCTCTTTTCTTCGTTGATCGTGCAATTTACTGCATCGTTTCGTCCGCATAGGCGTTCTCGTCCACATAGTAGACCATCACGGACGCGGTGGCGAGCAGTTCGCCCGCATCATTGAACACCTCCGCCGTCACAAGGCCGGTCGTGCGGCCCTCCTTGACGACACGGCCGTGCGCCACGAGCTTGGATGTGTCCTTGCCCGGACGCAGAAACTGGATGCTGCTGTCGAGCGTCACGGTGATGCGCCCGCCGGTACGCGCGGCAACGCCGGTCGCCACATCGCACATACTGAAGATCAGCCCGCCGTGTGCCATGCCGAGCGGGTTCATGGCGTCCTGCGTCATCTCGACTTCGACGACGCTCGTGCCTTCGCCGACCTCGGTGACAACGATGTGGTTGTGTGAATTAAAGCCGTGAAACGTGTTGTAGCGAAACGGGTCACGAAATGCGCTCAAATCTTGCTGTACTTGGTTCTGCTCCATGCTGGGGTACGCCTCCGTCTGAATGCTTTATCATTTTTTACATTAAGATGTTATCGTACCACGTTCGCGCGTTTTCGTCAAAACAATTTTTCCGTCGTGCACCTCCGCCGTCACGACATCGCCCTGTTGGAGCGTGCCGTCGAGCAGCATGCCCGCCGCCTGATCGGCGATCGTGCTCTGGATGGCCCGGCGCAGCGGCCGCGCGCCGTACACGGGGTCATACCCCGTGGCCGAGAGCGCATCGAGCGCCGCGTCTGGCACCTGCAGCTCCACGCCCGCGCGCTCCATGCGCGTGTTGACCGTGTCGAGGAGCTTCTGCGCGATCTGGCGGATGTTGGCGCGCGTGAGCTTGTGAAAGACGATGATGTCGTCGACGCGGTTGAGAAACTCCGGCCGGAACGTCTTTTTCAGGTCGGACATGACCATGCTGCGGATCTCGGCGTCCGTGCGCCCGGCGCCCTCGCTCGTCTGCTGCGTGAAGCCGAGGCTGCGGCGGCTGTCCGTGATGGCCTTCGCGCCGACGTTCGAGGTCATGACGACGACGGCGTTGCGGAAGTTCACCTTCCGCCCGAGCGAATCCGTGAGCTGGCCATCCTCCATGACCTGCAGCAGGAGGTTGAACACATCCTCGTGCGCCTTTTCGATCTCGTCGAACAGCACAACGGAATACGGCTTGCGGCGCACCTTTTCCGTGAGCTGGCCGCCCTCCTCGTGGCCGATATAGCCGGGGGGCGAGCCGATGAGCCGCGAGACGCTGTGCCGCTCCATATATTCCGACATGTCCACGCGGATGAGCGCCTTCTCGTCGCCGAAGAGCGCCTCGGCCAGCGCGCGGCAGAGCTCCGTCTTCCCGACGCCGGTCGGGCCGAGGAACAGAAAGCTGCCGATCGGGCGGTTCGGGTCGCCGAGACCGACGCGGCTGCGGCGGATCGCGTTCGAGACCGCGTGCACGGCCTCCTCCTGCCCGACGACGCGGCGGCGCAGCGACGCCTCCATCTGCAGCAGCTGCTTGCTCTCGCTCGAAGTGATGCCCGCGACGGGGATACCCGTCCAGAGCGAAACGATCTCGGCCACGTCCTCGCCCGTCACGGCGCGCACGGGGCCGGCGTGCGTCTGCTCCCACTGACTGCGCAGCTGCTCGAGCTCCGTGCGCAGCTTCTGCTCGCGGTCGCGCAGGCGGGCCGCGCGCTCGAAATTCTGCGCGCGCACGGCGTTTTCCATATCCGCGGTCGTGTTCGTCAGCTGCATCTCCAGCGCGTGCACCCGCTCCGGCTGCACGAGCGCCTGCATGCGCACGCGCGAGGCCGCCTCGTCCACGAGGTCGATGGCCTTGTCCGGCAGCCAGCGGTCGCCGATATAGCGCACGGAGAGCGTGATGGCCTTGCGCAGCGCATCGTCCGTGATGTGCAGGCGGTGGTGCGCCTCGAGCCGTTCGCGCAGACCGCGCAGGATCAGCAGGCTCTGCTCCGGCGTGGGCTCTGCAATGCGCACGGGCTGAAAGCGCCGCTCGAGCGCCGCGTCCTTTTCGATATACTTGCGGTACTCCTCGAGCGTCGTCGCGCCGATGATCTGCAGCTCGTCGCGCCCGAGCGCGGGCTTGAGAATGTTCGCCGCGTCGATCGCGCCCTCGGCCGAGCCCGCGCCGACGATCGTGTGCAGCTCGTCGATGAAGAGAATCACATTCCCCGCTCGCTGCACCTCGTGCAGGACGCACTTGACGCGCTCTTCAAAGTCGCCGCGGTACTTTGTGCCAGCGAGCATGGCCGTCAGGTCCACACTCACAATACGCTTGTTGCGCAGGTCCTCGGGCACGTTGCCGTCCGAAATGCGCTGCGCCAGCCCCTCGGCCACCGCCGTCTTGCCGACGCCGGGCTCGCCGATGAGCACGGGGTTATTCTTGCTGCGGCGCGAGAGGATCTGGATGGCGCGCTCGATCTCCCGGTCGCGGCCGATGACCGGGTCCATCTTCCCGCCGGCTGCCAGCTCCGTGAGGTCGCGGCCGTACTGGTCGAGCGTTTTCGTGTCGGCGGCGCGGCGCGTCTGGGACCGCGGGGCCGACTGCTGCGGCCGGGGCTTATACTCCGGCCGGCCGAACACGTCCATGATGTCCGTGTAGATCTTGTTCAGGTCGCCGCCGGCCGCCACGATGATGCGCGCACCGGCGCTGTCCGCCTCGCGGAGGATGCCCATGAGGATGTGCTCCGTGCCAACGTAACAGTGACCGAGCCGGTTGGCATCCTCGGCGGCTAGTTCGATGACGTGCCGCGCCCGGGGGCTGAGCCCCTGCTCGGGCGCGCCGGGCACGCCGCGGCCGACCGTCTCCGTGACCATGCGCGTGAGCACGGCGTCCGTCAGCGCGTTATCGGTCAGAATGCGGGCGCCGAGCCCCTCCCCCTCCCGGATGATGCCGAGCAGGAGATGCTCCGTGCCCACATAACTGTGCCCCATGCCCAGGGCTGCGTCGTGCGCCTTTGTGATCGCCGTGGATGCCCGCTGTGTAAACCGTTCGCTGCCGCGCATAGATCGTTTGCCTCCTTCGCTGGTCATACGCCTCTATTATCCCCCGGCCGGCACAAGGAAACTGCCGAATCCGGGAAGCTGATTTTTATTATTTCCACCCCTTCCTGTATTTTAATCAACATGCTTTTCCGAATTTCGAAAATGACGGTTGATTTTTCGGATTTTTGTGCTACAATGACTCCATACCAGAGGAAGAGAAGTCTGGTCAAAATCATAGGAGGTAATTACAATGGCATTTGTTATTGGCGACGATTGCGTCATGTGCGGCACCTGTGCTGCGAACTGCCCGGCTGAGGCGATTTCCGAGGGCAATGGCAAGTACGTCATCAACGCGGACAGCTGCATGGAGTGCGGCACCTGCGCTGCCAACTGCCCGGTGGGCGCGATCTCTGTCGACTAATTCGACCGAGAACAACGCAAACGGATGAGGCGATATGCTCCAGGCATATCGCCTCTATCTATTTCAGACGATTTTCGCGGAAGGAGCGGATGCCATGCCCCCCTGCGTACAATATGACGATCTGTGGCCGGGCGGGCCGCGGTTTGCGCGCTCCGGCGCCGGGTTCGCCCTCGGCACGGACAGCGTGCTGCTGGCCGATTTCGCGGCTGACCGCCGCGTGCGCCGCTTTGCCGACCTCGGCTGCGGCGCTGGCGTGCTGACGGTGCTGCTGCTGCACGCGCTGCCGCAAGCGGCGGCCGTCGGCGTGGAGCTGCAGCCGGACGCGGCGCAGCTCTGCCGGAACAATCTCGAGGCCAACGGCCTGACCGGCCGGGCGCAGATCCTCTGCGCCGACCTGCGCGAGCACCGCGCGGTGCTCCCGGCCGGCAGCTTTGACCTCGTCGTGGCAAACCCGCCATACTTCGCCGCGGGCAGCGGCTATACCTCGCCCGACCCCATGCGCGCGCACGCGCGCGACGAGCGCACCTGCACCATGCAGGACATCTGCGCCGCCATGGCCTATCTCACGCGCTGGGGCGGCTCGGCCGCGCTCGTGCACCGGCCGGAGCGGCTGAGCGAGCTGCTGTGCGCGCTCACGGCCGCCGGGCTCGAGCCCAAGCGCCTGCGCACCGTGGCGCACACGGCGCATGCGGCGCCCAGCCTCGTGCTGGTCGAGGCACGCCGCGGCGGAAAGCCGGGGCTCAAGCTCCTGCCGCCGCTGGCACTGTGCGCACCCGACGGCACGGACTCGGAAGAGATCCGCAGAATTTATCACAGGAGGACGTGACTATGAGCGGAACACTGTATCTGGTCGGCACGCCGATCGGCAACCTCGGCGACCTGTCCGTGCGTGCACTCGAGACGCTGCGCAGCGCCGACTTCATCGCCGCCGAGGACACGCGCGTGACGGCGAAGCTCCTCAACCATTTTGAGATCAAAAAACCGTGCGTGAGCTACTATGAGCACAACAAATACGCCAGCGGTGAGAAGATCGTCGCCCGGCTGCTCGCCGGTGAGACGTGCGCGCTCGTGACCGACGCCGGCATGCCCGCCATCTCCGACCCCGGTGAGGACATCGTGCGCCAGTGCGCCGAGCAGGGCATCGACGTGCAGGTCATCCCCGGCCCGTGCGCGGCCATCGCGGCGCTGGCCGTGTCCGGCCTGCCGACGCAGCAGTTTTGCTTCGAGGGCTTCCTCGCCGTGAGCGGCAAGACCCGGCGCGAGCATCTTGAGCGCCTGCGCGGCGAGACGCGCACGATGATCTTCTACGAAGCGCCGCACAAGCTGCTGCGCACGCTCTGCGACCTGCGCGACACGTTCGGCGGCGCGCGGGAGATCACGCTCGCGCGCGAGCTGACCAAGCTCCATGAGCAAAAGCTGCGCACGACGCTCGACGGCGCGGTGGCCTACTTCACCGAGACGCCGCCGAAGGGCGAATTCGTGCTCGTGCTGCGCGGCGCACACGAGCGCTCGGAGCCGGTCGTCACGGCCGAGCAGGCGCTCGAGATCGTGGCGCACTACCGCAGCGAGGGCCGCGCGCTCAAAGAGGCGTGCAAGCTCGCCGCGGCAGACACCGGCTTCGGCAAAAATGAGCTGTATCAGATGGCGCTCAACGCCTGAGCCCCCGCAGACGATAAAAAAAGTCCCCTGACCGTCGGTCAGGGGACTTTTTTGCTCCGTGCTGAGAGGTTCTCGTTCTTGGCGCGGATGCTGTCGGGGCAAATGTTCTTGCCTTTGTAGTTGATGATGTCTTTCGCGTTATCACAGAAGATGCAGGCCGGCTGATACTTGCGCAGGATGATGGACTCACCATCCACGAAGATCTCGATGCGGTCTTTTTCCTCAATGCCGAGGGTTCTTCTCAGCTCGATGGGGAGCACGATACGGCCGAGCTCGTCAACTTTTCTCACAATGCCTGTGGACTTCATAGTAAATGCCTCCAATACGAATGGAATAAATTGAGAAAGATTCGATCATTCATTTCAACACCTGCATTATACCAAACGTTGACAAAAAGTCAACGAATTCGCGGCAACTTGTCCGATGAATTGCGTTTTTCTACCATTTGTATATTTTTACATGCTTCAAATTCATCTGTTTTGTGAATAATCACCGAAAACATAAAATTTTTTAATCTTCAGCGACCACGCCAAATCGTCCTAATGCCGTGCGGCAAAACATATACTGCACTGGTTGCCCGTGCCGGCGCCGGCCGCACACAGCCGGACGCAGCGCCGAGGACAACCGCAGTTTTCAGGAAAGGACGTAAAGGCATGGCATTGACCTGGGTCTGGGTAGGCATGGTGTGCGTGGCGCTGATCTACGGCGCGGCGACCGGGCAGAGCGCGGCCGTCGGCACGGCGGCGGCGCAGGGTGTGCAGCAGGCGGTGACGTTTTGCCTGACGGTGGGCGGCATGATCTGCCTGTGGTCCGGCGTGATGGAGGTCATGCGGCGCAGCGGCATCGCGGCCGGGCTGTCCAGACTGCTGCAGCCGGTGCTGCGGCGGTTGTTCCCGCGAGCGTCGCGCGATGCACAGACGCTCGACGCGCTGAGCATGAACGTGAGCGCGAACCTGCTCGGGCTCGGCAACGCGGCGACGCCGGCCGGCGTGCGCGCCGCACAGGCGATGGCGCGCGAGCTCCGGGGCAGCAAAGCCAGCGACGAGCTGTGCCTGCTGGTGGTGCTCAACACGGCGTCGATCCAGCTGCTGCCGGTCACGATCGCCGCGGTGCGCGAGGCGGCGGGCGCGGCCGTGCCGTTCGATATTCTGCCGGCCGTGTGGGTGACCTCCCTGTGCTCGGTCACGGCCGGACTGCTGACCGGGAAGTGCCTGGCGCGCGTATGGCGGTGAGCGACGTGTTGGCGCTGACCGTCCCGGCGCTGCTGGCCGGTGTGGGGCTCTACGGCGCGCTGACGGGGACGGACGTCTTTTCTGCGCTGACGGCCGGAGCGCTCGACGGACTGCGGACCGTGGTGCGCATCTTCCCCGCCCTGGTGGCGCTGCTGGCGGCTGTGAGCATGCTGCGCGCTTCCGGGGCGCTCGATGCGCTCACGCGCCTGTGCGCGCCGGTGCTGGCGTGGCTCGGCATCCCGCCGGAGACGGCGATCCTCATGGTCGTGCGGCCGGTCAGCGGCAGCGGCGCGCTGGCCGCGGCCAGCGACATCATCGGCGCCTACGGGCCCGATTCCCGCATCGGCCGCACCGCCGCCGTCATGCTCGGCTCGACCGAGACGACGTTCTACGTGCTGGCCGTGTATTTCGGCGCCTGCGGCGTCCGGCGCAGCCGCTGGGCGATCCCTGCCGCCATCGCCGCCGACCTGACCGGCTTTCTCGTGGCCGCCGCGCTCGTGCGCTGGATCTGGGGCGCATAGCGCCGCCGACAAATTGCACAAAAGCGCCCATCTGGACTGATATTTTCTTGACGAAACGCCTATTTTGCAAAAATTCGCACTTTTCACTTTACAACGCCGCACGAATGTGTTATAAAATAATCACGTTAGTTAATAAATTAACTCAACGTTCTTCCGATTTCTTTCTTTTCTCTTCTTATTTTTGCTCTCTCGACAGCAGCGTGTCGCCACTCTCCGGCGGCACGCTGTTGCCGTTTCTGTCCGGAAGCGCAAAAATGCCCTCCCCCGCGTGCGCGGTGGGAGGGCATTTGCTTGTCTCAAAATTCCGGTCACATTTTTTCCGGTGCGGTCACGCCGATGATATCCAGACCGATCTCGAGCACGCGACGCGTCGTGTCGGCCAGCTTCAGGCGCGCGTCGCGCACGGCGGGCTCCGCGTCCTTGATGCGGCAGACATTGTAGAACCGGTGGAAGCGCGCGGCCAGCTCCGTCACGTAGCGGTTGATGCGGCTGGGATCGTAATCGCGCGCGGCAAGGTGGATCTCCTCCGGGAGCATGGCGATCTGCTTGATGAGCTCGTGCTCCTGCGGCGTCGTGAGCAGGGCCACGTCCACATCCGCCGCAGCGGGCACGGCGCAGCCGACCTCGGCCATGGCGGCGAGCAGCGTGCAGATGCGCGCGTGCGCGTACTGGACGTAGTAGACGGGGTTTTCGCTGTCCTGCCGGATGGCGAGGTCGAGGTCAAACTCCAGATGCGAGTCCGGCTTGGCGTTGAAGAAGAAGCGGCAGGCATCCACGCCGATCTCGTCCATGAGGTCAGCGAGCGAGAGCGCCTTACCCGTGCGCTTGGAGACCTTGACGATCTCGTCGCCGCGCATGAGGCGCACCATCTGCATGATGAGGAAGTCGAGCTTGCGGCCCTCGAGCCCCAGCGCGGGCGCGCGCATGGTCGCGGCGAAGCGAATGGCGTGGCCGTGGTGATCCGCGCCCCAGACGTCGATGACGCGGTCAAAGCCGCGCTCGATGAATTTGTTGCGGTGATAGGCGATGTCGACCGCGTAGTACGTATAAAACCCGTTCGAGCGGCGCAGGACCTCGTCCTTGTCGGCGCCGAGGTCGGTGTTGCGCAGCCAGAGTGCGCCGTCTTTTTCATACGTCAGGCCGGCGTCTACGAGCAGCTGCACGGTCTGGGCCACGTAGCCGGAGCTGTGCAGGCTGCTCTCGAGGAACCACTGGTCAAAATGAATGCGGTAGCGCTCGAGGTCGCGCTGCATGCGCGCGATGTTATACGGCAGGCCGAAGGCCACAAACGCCGCGCAGCGCTCGGCGCTCGGCACGGTGAGGTACTTGTCGCCGTCGCGCTCATAGATCAGCCGGGCCAGCTCCTTGATGTCATCGCCGTGGTAGCCGTTGTCCGGAAACGCGACGGCGTCCTCGCCCTGGATGAGCTGAAGATAGCGCGCCTCGATGGACTTGCCGAACAGGTCGACCTGATTGCCGGCGTCGTTGACGTAAAACTCGCGCCAGACATTGTAGCCCGCGCGGTCGAGCACGGACGCGAGCGCGTCGCCGAGCACGCCGCCGCGCGCGTTGCCGATCGTCATGGGCCCGGTCGGGTTGGCGGATACGAACTCCACCATGACCTTTTCCCCGTGGCCGTCGTCCACGCGGCCATAGTCCGCGCCGGCTTCGTCCACGGCAGTCAGCACGTCCTGATACCACTTGTCGGACAGGCGGAAGTTCAAAAAGCCCGGCCCTGCCGCCTCAACGGAGGCAAACCACGTGCCGTCCAACTCCATGTGCGCGATGAGCGCCTCGGCGATCTTGCGTGGGGCCATGTGCATGGTCTTGGCCGACGCCATGGCGTGGTTGGCGGCAAAGTCGCCGTTGGCGGTGTCCTTCGGCTGCTCGACGGAGCCGCGCACGTCCGCGCCCTCGGGCAGATCGCCCGCCGCGGCGGCGCGCAGATATGCTTCCCGGATGCACGCATCCACGGCGGCGCGTGCCTGTTCGATTCGATTGGCCATAATCAGTTACCCTCTATTCTATAATCTTATTGTTCTCGGACGGTGATCTTCAGCTGGTTGCGGTTGGCGCAGGCATGGTCAAAATCCACGACATACAACAGATCCAGCACCCCGCCGTGCTCGCCCAGCGTGGAGCGGTAGCGCTGCGTCTCCAGCCCGACCGTGCTGGTGCCATACGGTGTCTGGTACAAAAACGTGTTGCGCGCGCCGGGGGCAAAGACCATCCGGCTCGTGACGGTGCCGGTGCGCTTGAGCACGGCGCTCGACGGCGTGAAAGTGATGGTCGTGAGCGTGCCGGCCATACCGGTCAGCTCGCTCTCGGGATAGGTGAGCACCCCGCAGCCGTCGACGCAGGTATACTCCCCGTCGGTCGAAAACTGCACCAGCTCGTCCGGCTCCTGCTCGAAAACATCGGCCTGGGAGCCCTCGATCGTGATAACGACCTGCATACGCCGCCTCCTTTGCATAACAGTGCGATTCTATTATCATATACTGTTTTGTCCAACTTCGCAACAGAAAAATGGTGTAGAATTTCCCGCCGCCGTTTGCTATAATGGTAGCACAAGCGCATCCGCCGCCGACCGCTGCGGATGCCAGCCATTTTTCGGGGGCGCAGGCTCCCGTCGGGAGGGATGACCGGATGAACATAGAACTCACCGACAAGGAGTTCCGGCGGCTGCTGGATCTCGTCTACATCGGCAACTGGATCCTCAACTCCACACGCGAGAAAGACCGGTTTGAGGATTACGATATTTTGCAGGAAAAGCTCTTTGCGCAGTGCGCCAAGAACGGCATGAACGCGCTCATTTCCCGCTGGCAGGGGCACATTTTCCCCTCGCCCGCCTACGAAAACGGCGGCATTCACGAGGCCATCGCCGACTATGAGGACGCCGTGTTTTTCGACATTCTGGCCGAGGAGCTGGCGCGGCGCGACCTGGGCTGTCTCGACAGCGAGCCCGCCGACTATACCGAGCTCAACGCCCGCATGGATGAATACATGGACGAATTTGAAAAGTCCGGCGTGGAAAATCTGGTGCTGGAGACATGAGCACACGCACCATCGAAACGCCTATCGGCCTGCTGACGCTCCAGGCGGACGAAGCCGCCGTCACGGCCATCCGCTTCGGCGCGGACGGCGCGCAGGACGTCTCGCCCCTGCTCGACGCGGCCGAGGCGCAGCTGCGGGAATACTTTGCGGGCACGCGGCGGACATTCGACCTGCCGCTCGCCCCGCGCGGCACCGCGTTTCAGCAGCGGGTCTGGGCGGCGCTGCGCGCCATCCCCTACGGCGAGACGCGCACGTATGGCGAGCTCGCCGCCGCCATCGGCAGCCCGAGTGCCAGCCGCGCCGTCGGCATGGCCAACCACCACAACCCGATCCCGATCGTCATCCCCTGCCACCGCGTCATCGGCGCGAACGGCACACTCACCGGCTATGCCGGCGGGCTGGAGATTAAGCGAAAGCTGCTGGCGCTCGAGGGGATCACCATTTTAAAATAAGCAACATATGGAAAAATGACCGCCGGCAAGACTCTTTGCTGCGCCCCGCGAGCAGTCCCGTGTTTTATCTCTGCCGCTTTTTTTCTTCACGAGCGCCATCGGACTTCTTTGGCTCGCATACCGAACGAGCGGTTTTCGACATACAAAAAACCGGTACATAGTACACCAAGCATACATTTATAAAAAACAACAAGCGTCTCCGTGCATGCCGTGCGGAGGCGCTTGTTGCATAGTTTTGCGCGCGCGCGGCCATACTGTGCGCAGGAGATGAGGACAATGCGCATGAGCAACGAAGAATATGCGGCGTTTGTCGATTCGCTCTCGCCGCGCTCGCCCATCTGGGGCGACCTGCTGCGCGCGGGGCTGGTCGGCGGCGCGATCTGCGTGGTCGGTCAGGCACTGGTGAACCTGTATGAACACTGGGGCGCATCGGCGGCCACAGCGGCAACGTGGTGCTCGATCACGCTGGTGTTTCTCGGCGCGCTGCTGACGGGGCTGGGCGTTTACGACGATCTGGCGCGGTTCGCCGGGGCAGGATCTCTGGTGCCGATCACGGGGTTTGCAAACTCCGTGGTGTCCCCAGCGCTGGAATTCAAGACCGAGGGCTTCGTCACGGGCACGGCGGTCAAGATCTTCACGATCGCAGGGCCGGTGATCGTCTACGGCATCAGCGCAAGCGTGATCTACGGGCTGATCCTGGCCGTCTTCGGACTGGTCTGACAAGGAGGAACACATGAAAGAAGATAAACGCGGCGGGCGCAAGCCCGCGCCTGTGCCGACCGGGCACGATCAGCGCGCGGCGGCGCGCGACCACAGCGTCCCGCACGGCAACCGGAAAAACGACGCCATCCCGCCGAGCAAGGCGCACGCGCCGGACGGCATCTCCGGCTACTGGGGATAAGCGCACCCATCTCGAATGGGATCGTTTGCTTTTTTCTGCGTACGGCGCAAAGTGGAAGCCCGTCGGCAATCGGCGGTAACTTCCAATAGGCACCCCCACTCCCGTGGAAAACTTCTGAGCAGCGGGGGAGCTCGAGGGGGCGAAGCGCCCGCCTCGAATGGGATCGTTTGCTTTTTTCTGCGCACGGCGCAGAAAAAAGCGGCCGCTGATCACTCAGCGGCCGCTTGCGGGATTTACTTAGAACTCGGTCGTAACCGGTTTGCGGGTATGGAACTCATGGAGGACATTGTACAGCCAGCCAACGAGCTTCATATCCAGATTGAACTGGTACACGGTGAACAGAGCGCCGGAGGTAGCCAGCAGGATGGTGAGAAGCTTCTTCAACAGTTTCATGTAATCGTCTCCTTACTTCTTGGCGAGACCCTTCTGGCGAGCGTACTCGGCAGCACCCAGAGCGCCCATCAGCTGCG
>ENA-UOJF01001360-UOJF01001360.1-human-gut-metagenome-genome-assembly--contig:-P74-NODE-1360-length-16736-cov-46.540495_pt1 | contig 16736 bp, 14 predicted proteins | sample MGYA00242344_ERZ723891 | MGnify/ENA metagenome assembly ERZ723891 | reverse complement strand
AGGCAAGGGCCCAGCCTGTCCAGTATTCCGGGCTGCGGTCGTAGGCATACGAGGGCTGCTGCATGGGCACGGCTTCGCCTGCCTGCTCCAGCACAGCGCGGGCAAACTCCACACCGGACATACCCACCAACACCGAACAGTCTCCCTGCTCGAACCGGGCAGATAACTCACTGGTCAGAAACCACTGCCACGCGGTTTCCAGCGGGTGATGCAGATCGTTGACGAGGTAATCCAGCATCCGGGCAAGGTTTTTCTGCGCGGCGGCAAGGTAGCTTTTATCGTAAGCGTGGATCATCGGGCTTCATCTCCTCATCAAGAATCGTGGTGATATAAAGGTCTCCCCTCTGGCGGCGGTTGCGCTCCACGTCAAAATACTGGCGGCGGGCTGTCTGGTCACGGAAGGCCTTTTTCTTATACCATTCTTTTGAATCTGCGGTCTCATAGCCGAGAAATTCCAGACGTTCAAAAGCTGCTCTGCTTTTCAATACGAACTGTTGCCCCAGCTTGCCCAAGCGCATGGCATTGCATAACTGACGGTAAGAGATCGCACCGTTGATAAAATCGGATGCAAAGGAAAAATAGCTGTCATCTGCCCGATAGCCAATGATGATGTCGGCAGACTTATAGTCGAGGTGAAAGTTTTTCAGAAGGTATTCTTTGGCTTCTGCGGCCAAAGGGGCGGAAGCATCGAATTCGCGGTTCTCCAACAGGATGGTCAGCCAGTGCAGCATGGTGTAATCGGGAGCATTTAAATCCAGAATGGTCAGGCCATCGCATTCAATCCTGTACTGGTTGGCATAACCGTTGTGGTCTATGCCAACGCCCCACTCTTTGGCCATATTAGGGTTTTCGGTGCAGTAAAAGCCAACACCATAGTCATTGTACGTTTTTCCATAGCCGAACTTTGGCTTTGAAAGAATATGATCCGAACCGTGGTAGATTATTTTTTCCATAGAATCACCTCTTTGCTTTGATTATACTCCCATGGGAGTAGTTGTGCAAGAGCTTTCTATGATAATTCCATTTTTCTGTCTTCTGCGTTTTTTCCGTTCTGCCCGATCAAAAGCCCTTGGTCTGCCTGCCTTTCCCTTAAATCATGGCATATTTTAAGGGAAACGGTACATCGGTAAGGGCATTGCGGGGCATGCCGCTTCCTCCGCAAACGAAAACCGGCCCTTCACCACTGTGAAGGGCCGGTTTATTGAATGGGGGAAGATAGCAGTTCAAATCGTTCAGTCCGTTCAGGAGATCGTCAGCGAGGAGATCGCGATCTCCACCGTGCCTTCCACCGAGACCTTGCCGGTGCCGAAGGGAAGGATCAGGCTCTCGCCCTGCCGGATGGGCTCGCCGTTGATGGTGCCGCTGCCGGACAGGACGTTCACGATGGCAAAAGGCTCATCCATCCAGAACTCGTAGTGGTCATACACCCGGACGTGGGAGAGGGTGAAGTAGGGGCTGCGGACCAGTTCTTCCCAGTCGTAGTCTGGTGTGCAGCGGGACTTCTGGGTCAGGGTCGGGGCCTCGTAGGGGCTCTGGATCACGTCCTTGCTCTGCTGGATATGCAGGACACGGGGTTTGCCGTTCTGCAGACGGTCATAATCGTACAGTCGGTAGATGATATCGCTGCTCTGCTGGACTTCCAGCAGGACGGTGCCTGCGCGGATGGCGTGCACCGTGCCCGGGGCGATGTAGAAGAAATCGCCGGGGTGGATGGGGCGCGGGTGCAGCAGCTTGTTCCACTCGCCGTGGTCGATCTCCTCGCACAGGGCCTCGTCACTGCTGGCCGAGTGGCCCACGATGATGTCGACCCCCGGCTCGCAGTCCAGAATGTACCAGCACTCAGCCTTGCCCAGGCTGCCGTTTTCGTGGCGGCGGGCATAGCGGTTGTCCGGGTGCACCTGAATGCTCAGGTCCTGCTTTGCGTGGATCACCTTGACCAGCAGCGGAAAACGGTCGCCGCCGATATTTCCGAACAGTTCCTGATGTTCGTTCCACAGCCAGCTCAGGGTCTTTCCCTGATATTCTCCTGCGGCGATCTCGCAGTCGCCGTTGGGGTGGGCGCTGGTGACCCAGGCTTCGCCCGTGTGGTCGCCGGGGATGTCAAACCCCCGCTGCGCAAGAGCGGAACCGCCCCAGATCGTCTCTTTGAAAACCGGTTTCAGCCGAATGAACTGTGCCATGGTAAGGGAGCCTCCTTAGTGAACTTTGTGGGTCTTCTTGCGGAAGAACAGGATCAGGGCTGCGGCCACCGCAGTGCCGACGGCAATGCAGAGCAGGAACAGCGGCATCAGCGCATTCACATCCTGCCGGAGGGTCTGCGGGGCAAGGTCCATTTCCTGACTGAGTGCAGAAAGGGCGGTGTCCGGCATTCTGCTCAGCCGCTGCAGCAGCGCGTACTGTCGGTCGGTCAGCGTCATCGCGCCTGCCCCCTTTCTTTGTCCAAGAAAAGGATAACACACCGCCCCACCGAAGAAAACGCATCTTCTTTGGAGCATTCTGCAGTTTTTTCAGAACAAGACACACACTTTTTTCCGTCGGCAAAAAAACCGTGTGTGAAACCAGAAAACGGCCGTTCTCCCCCGCGTTTTGCGGAAAAGAACAGCCGTTTTGGTTCGGTTTTGGATCACAGTTTGCATTATTTTTCAGCGATATCTGTGATATCCGTATCCATCACAGTGTGTCCTTTTGCAAGGGTGTATTTCACCGCAGGCAGCCGCACATTGGCAAAATACAGGCTGGTGTTAGGGTCGCACTTGATGAGCACGCCCTCGCCTTCATCGGAAGCACTGGACACCTTGCAGCACAGGGTGTCGCAGTGGGCTTCGGCGCTGTGGTTTTCCACCGTTTCGTCATAGCCCGGTGCAAAATTCGGCACCGCAAAGCCGGTGTCGTAGGCTTCACAATCAAAGGCACTGTCCACCTCGTGGTGGCGGTGGTGGCCGGTGGCAGTGGGGGTGATGGTGGTGGTCACCTCAATGCCGGGGAAGGGCGACCACCTTGTGACCACGGCCCCCTTTTCGATCTTCCAGCTTTCGGAAGCCCGGCGTACGAACACGTTGCGGTCGATGACAAAGGCCAGCATGCTGTCCGGTGCGGCCTGTTCTATCACCTCCCGGCTGCGGGAAGCGCAGAAGCCGAACCGGGTGTCGTAGGCGAACTTTGCGTACTTTTCCGGGAACTGGCCGTGGCCGGGCACCTGGTTCACACCCGCCGGATAGGCCGTCACCCGGCCCGCCCGGCGCTGCACCAGCATGTTGGCAAAGGGCATGGGCTTGAGGGCATCCAGCGCAGGCAGCGGGGCGGCTTCGGCTGCCCAGAAGGGGTGGTCGTCCGGCAGGGCCAGCAGCAAAAAGCTTTTCATGCTCCAATAGGGGCTGCCCGGGGCGTTGTAGTTTTCGGCCATGTACATCTGCGGGTAGCAGTAGCCGATGGTCAGGATGCCGTCCCGGTCAAAGATGTTCTGGAAAAGCCACCACCGGAAGTTGCGCACGATGATGCCCTTCATCACCGGCAGGGGCAGGGGTTCCAGCCCCGCCCAGATGCAGGCCGACCAGAAGCAGTTCTGCGCAAACCGATAGGTCAGTCTGCGGCCAAAGGGCAGGGCCGCACCGTTGGCGTCGAACCAGTAGACGAACTGCTGTGCAAATAATTCGGCGCGGTGGCGGTAGAGCGCGGCAAGGTGGACACCACCCGGGTCTGGTGGGTGCAGGCCGAAAGCATCCTCGGCTTTGTGAACGAATTTGCCAAGAGCGGCGATGCAAAATACCGCGATGCCGCCGCCGATATTTACCACTACATCTGCAACGTGCTGGTGGACAAACGCCCCGGCAGCGAGTGGTTCTGGGATGTGGACGCAGACGGGAAGCCGTCCAGCCGCAAACCGATCCTGGAGCCGTGGAAATGCCCCTACCACAACGGCAGAATGTGCATGGAACTGATAAGGAGGGACCCCGATGTCACAGTCTAAACTCCACCCGAATACCTGCGCCAGAAGGCTTTGCAGGACGCCTACCTCGCCCGCAAAAACAAAAAGACCGATTTCTACAACGGCATCTACGACCGGTGGGAAAACCCGGTGCTGACCCGTGAGAGCATTTCCCTTTCGTGGCGATTCGATCTGAACCCGGAAAACAACCCCCACTTTATGGAGCGTTTGGGCGTGAACGCCGTGTTCAACTCCGGTGCCATCAAGCTGAACGGCAAGTATTACCTTGTGGCCCGCATCGAGGGCAACGACCGCAAGAGCTTTTTCGGCGTGGCCGAGAGCGACAGCCCCGTGGAGGGCTTCCACTTCTGGGAAAAGCCCATCCTGCTGCCGGGCACCTGCCCGGAGGAGACCAACGTCTATGATATGCGCCTGACCCAGCACGAGGACGGCTGGATCTACGGCGTGTTCTGCTCCGAGAGCAAGGACACCACCGTCAACGACCTGTCCGCCGCCGTGGCCGCGGCCGGCATCGTGCGCACCAAGGACCTCAAGACCTGGGAGCGCCTGCCGAACCTTGTCACCAAGCGCAGCCCCCAGCAGCGCAACGTGGACCTGCTGCCCGAGTTCGTGAACGGCAAGTACGCCTTCTACACCCGCCCCATGGATGACTTCATCGACACCGGTTCCGGCGGCGGCGTAGGCTTTGGCCTGTGCGACGACATCACCCATGCCGTCATCGACGAGGAGATCATCACCAGCCCCCGCCGCTACCACACCATCACCGAGGCCAAGAACGGCGAAGGTGCCACCCCCATCAAGACCGAAAAGGGCTGGCTGCACATCGCCCACGGCGTGCGCAACACCGCCGCCGGTCTGCGGTATGTCATTTATGTGTTCGTCACCGCCCTGGACGATCCCGCCAAGGTCATTGCCGAACCCGCCGGGTTCCTGATCGCACCCCGCGACTGGGAGCGCGTGGGTGATGTTTCCAACGTGGTGTTCACCAACGGTGCCATTGCCGACGAGGACGGCAGTGTGTATATTTATTATGCATCCAGCGACACCCGCCTGCATGTGGCTTCCACCACCATCGAGAAGCTGCTGGACTTCGCCTTCAACACTCCGGCCGACCCGCTGCGCAGTGTAGACTGCGTGAAGCAACGGTGCGAGCTCATCGACAAAAATCTCGAATATCTCAAAAGCATCGGGGAGTAACGCCCCGATGTGAAAGGAACTGCCATGAAAAAGACAAACACCGATGCCCCGTTTTTCCTCCTGATGGGCAAGATCGGCGACCTTGTGTTCGCCAACGTCCTGTGGCTCGTGTGCTGCATCCCTGTGGTGACGGCAGGCGCGTCCTTCCTGCTTTTGCTGGTGGTGGGCTGCTGCGGCAGCTGGGCCTTTGCCCTGCTGGCCCGGTTCAGCTATCCGAAAGCACTCAGCGCCCTGGCCGACGGCGGGCGCATGACGCTGGCAAATCTCTTGCCCAGTGTGGGCATCCTCGCCTTTCTGGCGTGGCTGCCGCTGCTGGCAAAGGCCGCCCCGGCGTGGTTCGTGTATCTGGCCCCGCTCGCGCTGCTCATCGGCGGTTCCGGTTCGGCGCTGGGCATGGCGGCCCTGATGCGCCCCGCCTTCGCCAAGCTGGAAAAAGCAGGCCGCAAAGAAGAAGAAACTGACCCGGAGGAGTTCTGAGCATGATCGTCCGTTCTGAAACCGTTTTTACCCTGCACACCGCCCACACCAGCTACCAGCTGGCCGTGGGCCCGGAGGGAGTGCTGCTGCACACCTATTACGGTCCCCGCCTGCCGGATAATGCCCCGGCGCTGGCCGACGGCCGAGTCCCCCACAGTGACCCCGGCTGCTGGCCGGACCTGCTGCCGCAGGAACTTTCCGGCAGCGGCACGGCGGACAACCGCACCCCGGCAGTGGTGCCCGAATATGCCGACGGCACCGAGGCGGCGGCGTTTGTATTCGACCGTGCAGAAGCTCATGTCGGCAAACCCCAGCTGCCCGGCCTGCCCATGTTCCGTGACGGCAATGGCGTCGAAACCCTTTCCGTTTTCCTCAAGGACGCAGGCGGCCTTTCCGCTGAGGTACGCTACACCGTATACGAAACCGAGGACCTCATCACCCGCACGGTGGTCTACACCAACACGGGCGCGGAGCCGCTCACGCTGCACAAAGCCGCTTCCCTTTCCCTCGACTTTGCGCCGGACGCGCTGGAGCTTATTACCCTCAACGGCACATGGGCGGCAGAGCGTACCCCGGAGCGTGCACCTCTGCGGTGCGGCATCCAGAGCATCGGCAGCATGCGGGGCATCCCGGGCCATGCCCATAACCCCGCCGTGGCCCTGTGCCATGCCGACACCACCGAGACCACCGGCGAAGCCTGGGGCTTTGCCTTCGTCTACAGCGGCAACTACCTCATTGAGGTAGAACGTGCTGACGCCGGTGAACGGCTGGTCATGGGCATCCACCCGTATCACTTCCACTGGACACTGGCCCCCGGCGAGAGCTTCACCGCACCGGAAGCCGCTATGGTCTACTCCGATCAGGGTCTGGGCGAAATGAGCCGCCGCTTCCACAATGCCATCCGCACCCGGCTGTTGCCGCCGCGCTGGCAGGACATGACGGCCCCGCGCCCAGTGCTCATCAACAGCTGGGAAGCCTGCTACTTTGATTTTGACGAAAAGAAGCTGCTGGAGCTGGCGCAGGCCGCCAAACAGGCAGACATCGACCTGTTCGTGCTGGACGACGGCTGGTTCAAGGGCCGCAACGATACTTCGTCCAGCTTGGGCGACTGGGTGGCCGACACCCGCAAACTGCCGGACGGCCTGCCCGGCCTGTGCAAAAAGCTCAACCTGCTGGGCCTCGAGATGGGCCTGTGGGTGGAGCCGGAAGCCATCAGCCCAAACTCCGACCTCTACCGTGCCCACCCCGACTGGGCCTTTGCCATCCCGGGCCGCACACCGCTGGAGATCCGCCAGCAGTACACGCTGGACTTCAGCCGCCCGGAGGTAGTGGACGGCATCTGGCAGCAGCTGGACACCATTCTGGAAAGCTGCCCGCTCAAGTACCTCAAGTGGGACATGAACCGCTCGCTGGCGCATGTCTATAACGCAAAGCTCCCGGCCAAACGGCAGGGTGAAGTGTACCACCGCTATGTAATGGGCGTATACGAGCTGCAGCGCCGCCTGACCGAAAAGTACCCCGGCCTGCTGCTGGAAAACTGCGCGGGCGGCGGTGCCCGCTTTGACTGCGGCATGCTCTACTACAGCCCCCAAATTTGGTGCAGCGACAACACCGACGCCCGCAGCCGCCTGGTCATCCAGTACGGCACCAGCCTGTTCTACCCCGGCTGCGTGATGGGGGCCCACTTCTCCACGGTGCCGAACCACTGCACCGGCCACATCTCCACCCCGGAAGCCCGCATGGCGGCGGCCCTGACCGGCACCTTCGGCTTTGAGCTGGACCTGACAAAGTACACCGAGGAAGAACTGGCCGCCCTGCGCCCCTATGTGGCGTGGTACCGCAAGCACGGTGCCCTGCTGCGCGGCGGCGAACTGCACCGCTTGGTGGACCCGGAACCCAACGGCCTGGGCACTGCATGGATGATCGCCGCCAAGGACGGCAGCGAAGCCGCTGTGTTTGCGGTGGGCGATGCCCTGAGCGGGGCCCACGGCATTGCCAGCCCCAACAGCCGCACCCGCACCCTCTGGGAAGCGCTGGTGTGACCGCCGGGGTACCGTTTCTCCCCCGCCAGAGTTGAACGCAGGAACACAAAGCCCCGCTGCTCTGAAAAGATTTTCGCTTTTCTTTTCCCGTATTTCATGGTATTCTATGGTATGGGAAATTTTTAGAGGGGAACATTATCATGAGCGAATTCACCTTTCACACGCTGCGGGAAAGCATCACCTCCGCCATCCGGGAAAAAATATTGACCGGCGGGCTGCAGCCCGGCTGCAAGCTCACCGAACAAAAGCTGGCCGAGGAGTTCGGCTCCAGCCGCGCGCCCATCCGGGAAGCACTGCGCCAGCTGGAACAGGAGGGCCTGATCGAGTATTCCCGCAATGTGGGCTGCTCGGTCAAAAAGATCACCATTGAGGACGCCTACGAGATCTACCTGCTGCGGGCCAATCTGGAAATGACCGCCCTGCGGCAGTTCGACTGCCAGTTCCCGGCGGAAGACCTTGCCGCCATGCGCGGCCTTCTGGACGAGATGCTGCAAGTTCCCTCCGGGGACCTTCTGGCCATCGTGGAGAACGACAACCGCTTCCACCGCATCATCGTGCAGCGGGCCGGACTGCCCCGGCTGCTGAAATTCTGGGATGACCTGAACTACGGCAGTCTCATTGCCGGGGTGAAAAGCGGCCCTTACCACGGCGATCTGGCGGTGCGGCAGAACGTGATCCACACCGAGCTTTACCATGCCCTTGCCTCCCGCGACACCGAGGCCGCCTGTCAGGCCGTCTACGACCACTACATGAAGCCGCTGGAAGCACTCCGTGAAGCGGAAAAGAGCACCGCCGCCCGCTGAGCCCGGCGCGGCACCGGCCCTGAAATTCAGACAACCGCCTAAATACTGGGCGGTTATTTTATTTAAATTGCAGATTGTCTACAATCTACAATTGTGCTATACTATACCGGTAAACGATCGAAATCTGTCGTTCTTTGGCCAGACGCATCGCTTTTGGCGGAGGACTTCCGGCCCTCTTTTGCAGCAGCCGGAAAAGAAAGAGAGGATTATCCGCATGTCAACATCTACCCAAAAAGCAGCCGAAACCACCAAGATCAGCTGGCCGGTCCTTGCGTTCATGGCCTTTTCCACCGTGTGGGGCTTTGGCAACATCACCAACGGCTTTGTCTACTTCAACGGCCCGCAGGTCATCTTCAGCTGGATCCTGATGTTCGCGCTCTACTTCATCCCCTATGCCCTGATGGTGGGTGAGCTGGGCTCTGCCTTCAAAAACGAGGGCGGCGGCGTCAGCTCCTGGCTGCACCAGACCACCAACGCAAAGCTTGCTTACTACGCCGGCTGGACCTACTGGGCCTGCCACATCACCTACATCGCCAGCAAGGGCAGCGGCTTCCTCAAGGCGCTGAGCTGGGCCGTCTTCCGCAACGCGGAGACCTACGACTCCTTCCCCACCCTGTACATCCAGCTGGCCACCTTCGGCATCCTGCTGCTGGGCTGCTACATCGCCAGCCTGGGCCTGAACCCGCTGAAAAAGCTGCTCACCGCCGCCGGCACCTGCACCTTTATCATGTCGCTGCTGTACATCGTGATGATGTTTGCCGCCCCGGCCATCAACCCCACCGCCGAATATGTGCACGCGAACCTGAGCTTCAGCAGCCTCATCCCGAACTTCAACGTCACCTACTTCACCTCGCTGTCCATTCTGGTGTTCGCTGTGGGCGGCTGCGAGAAAATTTCCCCCTACGTCAACAAGGTCGAGAACCCCAGCAAGGGCTTCCCCAAGGGCATGATCGCACTGGCCGGCATGGTGGTGGTCTGCGCCGTTCTGGGCACGCTGGCCATGAGCCGCATGTTCGACCCCGCTGTCATCAATGAAAGCACCGAGAGCTTCAACGCCTATGCCGCCAACAGTTCCTACTGGGCCTTCCAGAAGCTGGGCCAGTATTACCACGTCGGCGACCTGTTCATGATCATCTACGCTCTGTGCAATGTCATCAGCCAGTTCGCCGTGCTGATCCTCAGCATCGACGCCCCGCTGCGTATGCTGCTGGACAACGAGCACACCCAGCAGTTCATCCCGCAGGGCCTGCACAAGGTCAACGCCCACGGCGTGCACAGCAACGGCATCAAGATGGTGGCTGTGCTGTCCGGTTCCATCATTCTGGTGCAGTCCTTCGTGCCCGGCGCTGCCGCCGTGCTGCGCCAGCTGACCAAGCTGAACTCTGTCTGTATGCCCATGCGTTACCTGTGGGTGTTCGTGGCCTACGTTGCCCTGCGCAATGCCTATGACACCATCTCCGCCGAGTACCGCTTCGTGAAGAACCAGAAGGTCGCCAAGTTCTTCGGCGTCTGGTGCTTTGCCGTCACGGCCATCTGCTGCGTGATGGGCATGTACGACAAAGACCCCTTCACCTTTGCGCTGAACGTCATCACCCCCGTGGTGCTGACGGTTCTGGGCTTCATCCTGCCGGCTATTGCAAAGCGCGAGCAGCAGAAGTAAAATAAGATCAATCAAAAGTACTTGAACGGGCCGGTCAAATCTTCTGATTTCGACCGGCCTTTTCTGAGATCACCGATCGGAGGTTCACATTTATGATCGAGACCGAAGTCAGGGAGCTGCTTTCCTTCATCGACGGCAACCCCACCGCCTACCACACCACCGCATCCGTCCGGGAGATCCTGCTGAAGGCGGGCTTCTCCGAGCTGCTGGAAAGCGGCAAGTGGCAGCTGGAGCCCGGCAGGGACTATTTCGTCTGCCGCAACGGCTCCAGCATCATCGCCTTCCGCATGGGCACCCGGCTGGAGCGCTACAGCTTCAACGTGGCCGCTGCCCACACGGATTCCCCCTGCTTCCGCATCAAGGAGAACGCAGAACTTCACATGGGCCAGAAGTACACCCGCCTGAATACCGAGGGCTACGGAGGCATGATCTGCTCCACTTGGCTGGACCGCCCGCTGTCCGTGGCCGGCCGCGTGCTGGTGAAGGACGGCGATGCCATCACCTCCCGTCTGGTGGCGCTGGACCGCGACCTGCTGCTCATCCCCAGCGTGGCCATCCACATGAACCGTGAGGTGAACGACAAGGCCTCCTTCAACAAGCAGATCGACATGCTGCCCCTGCTGGGCGGTGCCGCCGAGGAAGGCGTGCTGAAAAAGCTCATCGCCGCCGAGCTGAACGTGGCCGAAGACCAGATCCTGGGCAGCGACCTGTTCCTTTGCATCCGCGAGAAGGCCACCGTCTGGGGCTGCAACGAGGAGTTCATCTCCTCCGGCCGTCTGGATGACCAGCAGTGCGTGTTCGGCATCCTGAAGGGCCTGCTGCAGGGCCGCAGCGCCGAATCCGTCAACGTGGCCGCCTTCTTTGATAACGAGGAAGTGGGCTCCGGCACCAAGCAGGGTGCGGCTTCCACCTTCCTGTACGACGTGCTGCACCGCATCGCGCAGAACGTCTGCCCCAGCGACGAGGACTTCCACCGCGCGGTGGCATCCAGCTTCATGTTCAGCGCCGACAACGCCCACGCCGTGCACCCGAACCACCCGGAGCACACCGACGCCAACAACTGCACCTACATGAACGAGGGCGTTGTGGTCAAGGTCCATGCGGGCCAGAAGTACACCAGCGACGGCATGAGCATGGCCGTTGCCAAGGAGCTGGCCGCCCGCGCCGGGGTGCCCCTGCAGTACTTCGCCAACCGTTCCGATAAGGCGGGCGGCAGCACCCTGGGCAACCTGGCCATGGCGCAGGTGTCCATGAACTGCGTGGACATCGGCCTGCCCCAGCTGGCCATGCACTCCTGTTACGAGACCGCCGGTGCCAAGGACACCATCTCTCTCATCCGGCTGATGAAGGAGTTCTACAGCAGCCACTTCGAGGAGACCGGCTTCGGCACCCTGGCCGTGCACAAGGCCTGACCCCCTATCGACAGCAAAAGACCGGGCACCCTGCGGTGTCCGGTCTTTTTTGCAGTATTGGTTGCGGGAACGCTTATGCCAGCAGCGACATGATGTTTGCGGTGATCAGGCCGCCTGCCGTGCCGATGACGTAGCCCATCAGGGCCATCAGAACGCCAACGGGGACCAGTGCGCCGCTGTAGGCACCGGCCAGAATGGGAGCGGAAGCGGAACCGCCGATGTTCGCCAGCGAAGCCACGCCGCAGGTGAACATGTCGAGGTGGAAGATCTTAGCCAGCAGCACCAGGATGATGCCGTGGATGGCCAGGATCATGAAGCCGGCCAGGATCCATGCGGGCGCGTCGGTCAGCTCCAGGAAGCTTGCGCGGGATGCCAGCAGAGCCACCACAGAGTACAGCAGCAGGTTGGACAGCTCGGTGCTGCCTGCCATGCGGCCCACGGGGGTGACAGCGCCGATCAGACCTGCCAGCGTGATGAGCAGGACAGTCCAGGTGGCCTTGTCCAGGAAGGGCATTGCGCCGTTCAGCGCTGCGCCGATGTCCTGACCGAAGGCAGAGATCACCAGAGCCAGACCCAGCAGGAAGATCAGGTTGACAAAGCTGGCCTTGTCCTCGTTGGCCTTTGCGTCCTCTTCCAGACGGCGGGACACTTCATCCAGCGTGGTGGTGTCGGCCTTGACCCACTTGTTGAACTTGGGTGCCAGATTGATGGCCCACAGCAGGAACATGACCCAGATGGAGTAGTCGATGGAGTCCACCACCAGTGCGTAGGCCATGTCAGCTTCGCCGATGTCCAGCGCAGCCTGCACGGCGATCATGTTGCCGGAGCCGCCCATCCAGCTGCCGCACAGAGCGCCCAGTGCCTTCCATGCTTCGGAGCCAAGGGGCCCCTTCATGATGGCGAAGGTGGCAATGAAGGCCAACGAGATGGAGACGGAAGCGGCAAAGAAGCCGCCCAGCATCTTGGGGCCCAGCTTGATGATCTTGCGGATGTCGCAGCGCAGCAGCATCAGGAAGATCATGGTGTAAAGCAGATTGTTCTTCAGCACCGAATAAGCCGGTTTGGTGGCTTCCATGTCCCATGCACCCAGCGTGCACAGGATCATGGTGATGAGGTAGAGCAGAACGATGGGCGGCGCATAGTCAAAAAACTTCGACTTTGTGTAGCGCTGCAGCCACACCAGCAGTGCGGCAATGAACACCAGCACCGCGATGTAGGTGAAACCGTTTGTGATCATGGACCCGATCCCCTTTCTTTTGTGTGAAATTGCGGACAATTGTCTTTACAAGATTGACAACTTCGTATACAATGTTACCATGGATTTCATAATTTGGCAATATTTTTTATCGAAAGGGGTAGGTTTTCTATGAAAATCACAGAAGTGCGTCTCGGCCTGATCTCGGTGCCGCTGCGTGTGCCGTTCAAAACGGCCCTGCGTTCGGTCAGCAGCGTGGAGGATGTGATCGTTGAGATCCACACCGACACCGGTGCGGTGGGCTACGGTGAGGCACCTCCCACCGGCGTTATCACCGGCGACACCACCGGTGCTATCATCGGTGCCATCCGCGACCACATCGCCAAGACCATCGTCGGCCGCGACGTGGATGAGTTCGAAGACCTGATGATCGCGCTGAACGGCTGCATCCAGAAGAACACCAGCGCCAAGGCTGCCGTGGATATGGCCCTGTGGGACCTGTATGGCCAGCTGTATAAGATCCCGGTCTACAAGCTGATGGGCGGCGCGAAGAAGTCCATCGTCACCGACATCACCATCAGCGTGAACGACCCCGAGGAGATGGTGCGCGACGCCCTGAACGCCATCGACCGCGGCTACGACTGCCTGAAGGTCAAGGTGGGCAAGGAGCCGGAAAAGGACATCGCCCGCCTGAGCGCCATCCGCGCCGCCGTGCCCAAGGAGACCTGCATCCGCATCGACGCAAATCAGGGCTGGACCCCGAAGGAAGCCGTGCGCATCCTGAACGGGATGCAGGAGAAGGGCCTGGACATCGAGTTCGTGGAGCAGCCGGTCAAGGCCCACGACTTCGACGGCCTGAAGTACGTCACCGAGCGCTCCTATGTGCCGGTGCTGGCCGACGAGAGCGTGTTCTCCCCGCAGGACGCCCTGACCATCATGCAGATGGGCGCAGCCGACCTCGTGAACATCAAGCTGATGAAGTGCGGCGGCCTGTACAACGCCCTCAAGATTGCCTCTGCGGCCGAAGTCTACGGCGTGGAGTGCATGATCGGCTGCATGCTGGAAGCCAAGATCAGCGTGAACGCGGCCGTGCATCTGGCCTGCGCCAAGCAGATCATCACCCGCGTGGACCTGGACGGCCCCGTGCTGTGCAGTGAAGACCCCATCCTCGGCGGTGCCGTGTTCAACGAAAAAGACATCACCGTCTCCGACGAGCCGGGCCTTGGCATCAAGGGCATTGAGCCGGGGAAGATCCGTTATATCTAAGCAACAAAAAGAAGGGCTGCTGCGGCAGCCCTTCTTTTTGTTGCTATTACTCTTTATACGCCAGAATCGCCTTCAGGTACTCCCACACCCGGGCCACCGAGGCGATGTCGGCGCGCTCGTTGGGGGTGTGGACGTTGAGCAGGTTCGGGCCGAAGGAGATGCAGTCCAGCCCGTCGATCTTGCCCGAGAGGATGCCGCACTCGAGGCCTGCGTGCAGCGCCACGATCTGCGGCTTTGCGCCGTACTGCGCTTCATAGACGGCCACGCAGCGGTCCCGCAGGGCGCTCTCGCGGGCGTAGGTCCAGGCCGGGTAGTCGCCGTGGAACCGCACGCTGCCGCCCAGCAGCTCGGTCAGGGTCTGTACCTTGCGGGCCAGCAGTTCCTTGGCCGAGGGCACCGAGCTGCGCACGGAGAAGCGCAGAATGGCTTCGGCGTCGCCCAGCTCCGCCACGCCCAGATTCAGCGAGGTCTCCACAAGGCCCGGTACGTCCATGCTCATGGCCTGCACGCCCCAGGGCATCAGCAGCAGGGCCTTGCGCAGCCGCTGGGTGGAATCGGCATCCAGCGCGCTGTACTCGCTGCAGCCCTGTTCGGTGAGCTGCAGGCGGATGGCGGGGTCTGCCGTGCCGTATTCGGCCTGCATCTGGGCCGCAAAGTCGGCCGCGGCGGCATGCACGGCTTCGGTGATGCCTGCGGGCAGCACCAGCGTGACGCTGCTCTCCTTCGGGATGACGTTCTCCTTCGCACCGCCGGAGAGGGCCAGCACAGCGTACTGCACGCCGTGGTCTTCCAGCAGGGTCAGCCAGCGGCCCAGCAGGGCGATGGCGTTGGCGCGGCCCTTGTGGATCTCGGTGCCGGAGTGGCCGCCCACAAGGCCCACGATATCCGCCTTCACAGCAGTGCCGGTCACGGCCGCCCGGGCAGCGGGCAAGTGGCACTCGATGCGGCGGCCGCCGGCGCAGCCTGCGGTCAGCACGCCCTCCTCCTCCGAGTCGATGTTGATGAGCAGGCGGCCCGCGAGGTCAGAAAAGTCCATGGCGGAAGCGCCCAGCAGGCCCACTTCCTCGCAGACGGTCAGCACCACTTCCAGCGCCGGGTGGGGGATGTCGTCGTCGTCCAGCACAGCCAGCGCATAGGCCACGGCAATGCCGTCGTCGCCGCCCAGCGTGGTGCCCTCGGCGCGCACATAGCCGCCGTCCACCACGGGGCGGATGGCGTCCTTTTCGAGGTCCAGCTTGCAGTCGGCGGTCTTATCGCCCACCATGTCCAGATGGCCCTGCAAGATCAGGGCAGGCTCGTTCTCGTAGCCCGGGGTGGCCGGGGCTTTGATGAGCAGGTTGCCCATTTCATCCTGACGGCAGGCAAGGCCGTGCTCCTTCGCAAAATTTTTGCAGTAGTCGCTCAGGGCCTTCTCGTGGTGGGAGGTGTGCGGGATGCCGCAGATCGCCTCAAAATAATGAAAAACCGATGCCGGTTCCAGTCCGGTCAATGCGCCCATAATGTTCCCTCTCCTTTGGTTCAGCGTGAATAAACTTTCCAGCTTCTATTTTAGCAGATGACACCGTCCGGCACAACAGAAAAATCCCTCCGGGAAAAGGCCCGAAGGGATTTTTGTGCGCTTACTGTGCCTGGCTCAGGCAGTCGTCCATGGCGGTAAAGACAGCATCGCTGGTCATGGTGGCCCCTGCCACGGCGTCCACGCCGGTGATGGTACCAGCCTCCGTCAGCTGCTCTGCCAGCGCTGCCGCCGCGTTGCCGCCCAGCTCCGGCGTCTCGCCGGAAGCGTCGATGTCCACATCCGTCACCTTGCCGCCGGTGATGGTCACGGTGACGGCCACATCGCTCAGGCAGCCATGGGCGCTGGCAGTGTAGGTGCCGTCGGTGTAGCTGGCGGCGTTGTCCGCTGCGGGCACCGTGCCGGTGCTGGCGATATACAAACTCAGGCCGATGCCCATAATGAGGGTCACAATGGCCATCAGGATCGCATTTCTTGTCAGTCTGCGTTTCATGAACTCAACGGCTCCTTTTCAAAAAACTGCTTACTTCGCGGGCTTGAAGCTGTCGCGCAGGGTCACCACACGGTTGTAGACGCCCGGGTTCTTGGAGTCCGGGGTGAAGAAGCCGGTGCGCACGAACTGGAACTTCTCGCCGGGCTTTGCATCCTTCAGGCTTTCTTCCAGCTTGCAACCCTTGCACACAACAACGCTTTCCGGGTTCAGGTAGTCCTTGTAATCGCTGCCCTCGGGGATGGCGTTCATGTTGGCCTCGGTGAACAGCTTGTCGTACAGGCGCACCTCGGCATCCACGCAGTGCGCGGCGCTCACCCAGTGGATGGTGCCCTTCACCTTGCGGCCGTCGGCGGGGTTGCCATTGCCGGTCTCGAGGTCGGCGGTGCAGTGGATGGCGGCAATGCTGCCGTCGGCGTTCTTCTCCACGCTCTCGCACTTGACGATGTAGGCACCCATCAGGCGGACTTCGCCGCCCACGGTCAGGCGCTTGAACTTCGGAGGCGGGACCTCGGCAAAGTCCTCGCTCTCGATCCAGAGCTCTTTGGTAAAGGCCACCTTGCGGGTGGTGGTGTCGTTTGCTTCGCGGTTGGGGTTGTTGGCCACATCAAAGTACTCGGTCTTGTCGGCCGGGTAGTTGTCCACGATCAGCTTCACGGGCTCCAGCACGGCGATGCGGCGCTGGGCGGTCAGGTCCAGCTCGCTGCGGATGCAGGCTTCCAGCTGGCGCAT
>ENA-UOJF01001331-UOJF01001331.1-human-gut-metagenome-genome-assembly--contig:-P74-NODE-1331-length-16998-cov-6.291802_pt1 | contig 16998 bp, 10 predicted proteins | sample MGYA00242344_ERZ723891 | MGnify/ENA metagenome assembly ERZ723891 | reverse complement strand
TTATCCTTATGTGCCGCCGCGTCTTGGGACTTATGCGATACGATTGTGAGCGGTAACAATTTGTTTCACAAAGGAGTGTGCACTATGGCTTTGAAGCCTCGCACTGGTAACCAATATGTCATCTCGTCCGGCGAATGGAGTGCCGTCGTCACCGAACTGGGTGCCAGCCTGCGCGAGCTGAAGTGGCGCGGCGAAGACCTCATCGTCCCCTTCGACCCGAACAAGGTCATCCCCTGCTGCAACGGCTGGGTGCTGGCACCGTACCCGAACCGCGTGACCAATGGTCAGTATTCTTTCGATGGCGAAGACTACCAGATGCCGATCGACGAGTTCGACCGCCAATCCTCCCTGCACGGCTACGCCTACCGCTACATGTGGGAGCTCGTTGATTTGCAGGAATCACATGTGACGCTCTCCTGGCGCTCCCCCGACATCGCCGGCTACCCGTTTGATATCACCATCACCGCCACTTATGCACTTGACGAGAACGGTCTCACGGAAACCTTCACCGTGCACAACAACGACAGCGTGAAGGCCCCGTGGGCATTTGGCATCCACCCGTGGCTGGCCAACGGCAAGCACGCCACCGGTCAGGCCATTACCGCCGACAACGAGTCCTGCCGTCTTGAGCTGCACTGCGATACCCACGTGACCGTAGACGAACACCTGCTGCCCACCGGCGAAGAGCCGGTTTCCGGCATCTTCGACCTGCGCGATAACCCCACGCTGGAGGGACGTGGCTTCGACGATGCCTGGACCGATATCACCAACCGCGGCGAAGACGGCAGCACTTCCGCCGCGTTCACCCGCCCCGACGGCATCAAGGTCACGCTGACCGGCGACAAGACCATCAACTCCTGGCAGGTGTGCACCGGCAACGAAATCGGCGAGAAGGCTCGTCAGGCCGGCGTGGCCGTCGAACCGATGACCGCCTACGCCGACGCCTTCCGCACCGGCAAGGATCTGGTTGTGCTCGAGCCGGATGATGACTACACCACCGTGGTCACCTTCCACGCCGAACAAATCTGAAAAACCGAATAACCAAGCCTGACGATCATCGCCACATGGACACCCGTGTTGCATCACGTCGTACTTATGTGGCATAATTCCGAAGGCTTATTTTTTTACTGCAGCAAAGGAGTCCATCATGGGCATGCGCGGACGTAAGCGCAAGGATCGTCGTAAGAAGGCCGCCAACCACGGCAAGCGTCCTAACGCCTGATTCTTCGCGTTTCTTATAGAACGCTCAAGGCCCGTCTGATGATACATCAGACGGGCCTTGTTGTATATGTCGTTACTTATCTTCGCCGCAGCAGTGATCAAGCGTGGCCTTGAGCCGGGCTATCAGACATTCGGGCGCCACATCCGGGCGCAAGTAGGCACGCAACGCGGCAATCAACGCCTGTTCACGCTCGTCGCAGCAGGTACGGGGGTCAAAACAGTCGCCCTCCGTAACGATATGCACGTCTGTCTGGACCGACGCAGCGGCCGAGCCGGTATCCACTGAACGATGATGCACCGCCGTGATATGCACTTCGGTCTGGCTGACCATGCCATCGGCCCCCGTACGGGTTATGGAGATATGGCGAGTACGCTCTACCGGCTGATCGTTCATCAGATCTCCTTTCCCGAAAGCTTGCTTGACTGTTGTGGCGTGCGGGCGCCAGTCGCATGACTATGTCTCACTGCGGCTTGCGTGTCGCCATTGCTACCAACAGTTTGTTCACTACTTTCATTATGGCCGGAATCGGCGATTCGACCAACGTTTTCGCCCAACTTCGCGGATGGTGAACCAGCCGACGAACCAGTCACGTACCCGCGCTCTTTCGCATACGAGGCGAGCTCACGCTTGAGTTGCGTGCGGGCGCGATTCAGGCGGCTCATCACCGTGCCGATTTTCACGCCCTGCTCATCGGCCACCTGCTGGTAGGACTTGCCGTCGATGGCGGCGTCGATGAACACCTGCCGGCGTTCCGGCGAGAGTTTGGCGAGCGCGGCCATGATTTCCTCGGGCGCGAAGGCGTCCAAATATTCCTCTTCAGCGGACTTGAGCCCGTCCGACGTATGTTCGGCGGCATCGTAAATGTCCCAATCGTCGTATTCACCGGTGGAGTCGTTGGCACGCTGCGGGCGCCGCTTGGCCTTGGCATACTGGTTGAAGTAGGCATTGCGCTCGATGGTGGTCATCCACGCCTCGAAGTTGGAGCCCGGCTGAAATGAGTCGAAGGCCTTGAACCCGCGTTCGAAGGTGTCCTGGACCAGATCCTGCGCGTCATCGGGATTGTTGGTCAGCCTCATCGCCTGCCGGTACAGTGCATTGACGGCGGGCATGGCGAGCTGCTCGAATCTGGCGCGCTTGGCTGCCATGGACTCGCCCGATCCGGCTGACTGCCCGGATTGCGTAGTTGCTTCGCTTGTCGTCACGGTTCACCATTCTAATCAAATCATGTGCCCATATCGTGGTCGATGACGTGTGAGCCACAACACGCTGCACCCCACCTGTAGAATGGCGTATCGGCTAGATAATAGGGAGAAACAATTATGGCTTTGACTTTGGCTTCGGCCGCTGACCTGCTCAAGGAACACCATCTGCTGCGTGAAATCATCCAAGGGGATGTCTGGACCGACGACCCGGCCCGTATCGCTTCGGCGGATGAACCGTTCGCCGGCATCACCTACGACACCCGCAAGGTCACGCCGGGCACCCTGCTGTGCTGCAAGGGCCGATTCAAGGCCGAGTATCTGAACGGCATCGATGAAGCCGGCCTGGCCGCATACGTGGCCGAAACCGAGTACTCAGCCGCAACCGCCGCCCCCGGCCTGATCGTCAACGACGCACGCAAGGCGATGAGCCTGCTGTCCGCCGCGTTCTACGGATATCCGCAGAACGAGCTCACGGTCATCGGCGTCACCGGCACCAAGGGCAAGACGACCACCTCGTACTTCACGCAGGCGCTTATCAACGCCGTCTCCGGTGGCAAGGCCGCATTGTTCTCCTCGGTCGATAATTGCCTTGACGGCCACACCTACGTCGAGTCCGATCTGACCACGCCCGAATCGATGGACGCCTTCCGCATGATGCGCGAGGCGGCCGATAACGGCATGGAGTATCTGGTGATGGAGGTCTCCTCCCAGGCGTACAAGGTGGACCGCGTCTATGGCCTGACTTTCGATGTGGCCGCGTTCCTGAACATCTCCCCCGACCACATCAGCCCGATCGAACACCCCACGTTCGAGGATTACCTGTATTGCAAGCGCCAGATCATCGCCAACGCGAAGTCGCTGGTACTCGGCGCGGACAGTCTGCACGCCGATCTGTTGCGGGAGGACGCGGCGGCAGCCGGCATCGGCGCAACCACCTTCGCCCTGCATGACGCGGATAATGCCGGCACCAGTGCGGACGTCGTCGCCTGGCCCGCCGACACGGCGCACGCCTCCTTCCACATCGCCGACGGAGATCAGGCCCTTGGCGACTACCATCTGTCCATCGATGGCGACTTCAACTACCTCAATGCGGCGGCGGCCATCGCCATCGCCCATGCGGCTGGCGTATCGCTCGATGACGCCGGCGCACTGCACGCCATCGAATCCGTACGTATCGCCGGCCGTATGGAACAGTTCCGCGACCCGCAGTCAAACACGCTCGCCATCGTCGATTATGCGCACAACTACGCATCCGTCACCGCGCTGCTTGACTTCGTCTACGAGCGTTGGGGCGAGGAAAACCCGCGTATCACGCTGGTGACCGGATCGGCCGGCAACAAGGCCTACGATCGTCGTAAGGAAATCGTCGAGGCTGCCGAGAACCGTATCGCGAACTTCATTTTCACCGCCGAAGATACGGACACCGAGCCGATCATCGACATCTGCATGGAAATGCAAGGCTACATCACGAACAAGGATGTGGTCTCCACGGTGATTTCCGACCGTCTGACGGCCATCACCAACGCCATTTACGATGCCCGTGCGCACGCCGACCGATTCAACATCCTGCTGATCATCGGCAAGGGCAACGAGCGTTGGATCAAGGACCATCGCAAGCATGTGCCGTTCGACGGCGACGATCACGTCGTCGAACGCATGTTTGGCTTGTGACGGGATTCCGGCCAATCAAATCCTGATCGGATCCCGATTAGCCCACATCAGATCACGCGCAATACGACCAAACCAGAAACACGACATACGGATACAAACGAAAAAGGATAGCTGAATCGTAATGATCACGTTGGAGAAAGTTGACGGAGCCACACTGGAAGCCGAAGCCGAGAAGGCCGGCATCACGTTGCCTATCGAACAGACCAAGGTTTGGTCTGGTTTTCAGGCGGATATCGACGGACGCACACCATGGGGCAATTATCTGATCAAGCGTGATGGTGAATTGGTCGCCGTGATCTCCTTTATCGATTTTGAGACGCACGGTTATCATTATCTGCGCTCGATGCATGGGCCGGCGTGGGTCGCCAAGCCCACCGAGGCTGAGGAGCGCGAGGTCGTCGACGCCATCGTGGACAACGTCAAGAAGGCCGACAAGAACATCGCGTTCCTGCGTATCGACACCTGGTTCGCCGATGGTACGGAGAAGGTGCTGTCCACAGTGCCGTACGACCAGACCGTGGTCATCGACGTCACCGGTGGCGATGATGAGATTCTGGCTCGGATGAAGCGTCGTGGACGCCGTGACGTGCGCAAGTCTCTGCGCGAGTGCCCGGCCGAGGTTGCCGATGAGACGGATAAGGCGCTGGCCGATTTCTCCGAATATTACGATGTGATGGTCGAGACCGGCCAGCGCGATGGATTCACGCCTGCTCCGATGAGCGACTACTCCGATATGATCGGCGCGTTGGGTGCCGATCATTGCCGTGTGTTCGCCGCACGTATTGAAGACCGTGTGGTGGCATGGTCGATTGTCACCGTGAATGGCACACATGCGGTGCGCTACTATGCCGGCATGCGCAACGAGGTTATGCGTCTGCATGTGACCGACAAGCTGCTGTATTCCGAATGCTGCATCCTGGGCTCGCAGGGTATTACTGAATACGATCTCATGGGCATTGGCTCCGATTTCGCGCCGTCTCTCAAGGGCCTTAACGAGTTCAAGTGCAAGTTCACCGAGGAAATCACCCCGGTGGCCCCCGCCCGCGACGTACCCATCAAGAAGGTCTTCTACAAGACTCTGCAGACTGTACAGGGCGTGCGCAAGGCATTGCGCTAATACCTCCCCGCTCCCGCTGGCGGGAGCTGTCGAACGAAGCGAGACTGAGGGCGGTCTTTCGATATGGACCGCCCTCAGTCACCTGTGGTACCAGTTCCTGTCAGCGGGAACCATTCGTTTATCGTTCGAGTTTTTGACTCACCACGGCTGTTACGCCATCGGCTCTCATGGTTACGCCGTAAAGCGCGTCGGCAATCGACATGGTGCGTTGCTGGTGCGTAATGATGATGAGCTGCGCATGGGCGCGTAGCTCATTGAACGCATTAATCAAACGGGTCAGGTTCACGTCGTCCAACGCGGCCTCGACCTCGTCCATCACATAGAACGGGCTGGGGCGGGCGGTGAAAATCGCGAACAGCAACGCCAGCGCGGTCAGCGAACGTTCGCCGCCGGACAGAAGACTCAGCTGTTTGACGCGCTTGCCGGCCGGGCTGGCCTCGACCAGTACGCCGGTGGTGAGCATGTCTTCCGGGTTTTCCAGGCGCAGTCGCCCGGTGCCGCCTGGGAACAGCGTGGCGAACATCTGCTCGAACGCCTCGGCGGTATCGTCGAACGCGGATTTGAATACCTGGACCATCGTGGAATCGAGATCCTTGATGAGCTGCATCAAATCGTCACGTGATTTGACCACATCGTTGCGCTGATCATTGAGATACTTGTTCCGCTCCTCAAGCGCTTCGAATTCCTCGGTGGCCAAAGGGTTGATCTTGCCGAGTGCGGCCAGCTCGCGGCGAGCCTTATCGAGACGCTTCTTCTGCTCCTGACGGTTATACGGCACGGTCTTAAAGCGGGCGGAATCGCCGTTGGTGCCGGCCTCTCCCCCGGTTTCTCCCTCTTCGGTCCCAGCCTCAGCTTCCGTCTCATCCAACGGCACAGGGTTGCCCTCATCATCCAGCACGGGCACCGGCTGTTCGGGGCCGTAATCACTAACCAATTCCTCCAGAGTGAGACCGAGTTCGTCGGACACTTTTTGCATGAGCTGCCCGGATTCGGCGGCCAACCGTTCGCGGTTTACATCCAAGGCATGTTCGCGCCCGGTCAGATCGGTGACCTTGGGCTCGATCTGGTTGCGCTGCGCGCGCAGGGCCTTGAGTTCCTCGTCATGGCTGGAGGCGGCGGCCTGCAGCTCGTCTCGTTTGGCGGCCACGTCATGCAGCGTATGCTCTACCATGGCGGCCACTGCTCGCGCGTCATCGGCCACGCCTTGCAGGTGTGCGGCCTGCTCGCGTCTGCGATCGTTCAACGCCTCGATGCGGGCACGGCGTTCGGCGGTTTCTTTGGCGTTGTCCCGCAGCAGCCCGGCCTGTCGGCTCAGTGACTCCCCTTTGCGGCTTGCTTCGGTCCACGCGATTTTTGCGGCGACCTCATGCTCGCGAGTCAGGTTCAGTTCGCGCTCCAGCGTGCGTTCGCGTTCATCGAGTTCGTCGAAATCGGCATGTTCCGCTGTGGATTGCTGGGCCGATGCCAAAGCGCGATTGAGGTCGTCAAGCTTGAGCTGATGCTCGTTGCAATTCTCTTGGGTCTCGGTGATTTTCCTATCCAGCTGCTCGAGCTGACGGGTGAACGATGCGACGCGATCTGTGGCGGATTTCAGAGATTTCTCCGCCTGCTGGGCTTTGAGCCGGGCTTCGGTGCGTTTGGCGGATTCCTGGTCGACGAGTCGAGCCGCTTCATCGCGCTTGGTTTTGGCCTCGGCCACTTGCTCAGCCATTCCGCCGTCTTGGGCGGTCAACTGTTTGACCTGTGCCAATGCTTTGTCTCGGCGGGCGGCCAGAGACAGGTCCGATTGAGAGATTGAAGAGCCGCCGACCGCCGCCACGCCGTGTGTGAAGGTCTCGCCGTTCTTGGTGACGGCCCGCATGGCTTCGCCGAATGCCACAATCTGTTGGGCTTCGTCGGCGGTGCCGGCCGCGGCTACATCAGCCAGCAGGAGACGCACGGTGCGCACGACCGCTTCGGCCTGTGCCGGGTTCTCGGCATCCGGGTTCGCGGTGACGAGTGCTGCCAGCGCGTTGCCCGATTGCGGGGCGGCCCCCGCGTTCTCGGCGCTACTCTCCTCCGACTCCGTGCCCGGCTCTGTGGCGGGATCGCCGGCAATGCTCGCGGTCAGCACCACGGCTTTGCCGAGCTTATCTTCCCGAGCGCGTTCGAGGGCGTGCAACATGTTGCCTGCCGCGGGTACCACGATGGCGCTGGCATACTGGTCGAGCGCGTGGGCCACGGCTTCTTCCCAGCCTTCGGCCACATGGATGAAGTCGGTGAGTCGGCCAAGCGAGGCCACGTCCGTATCGCGCTCCAACGATCCGGAGGCATTGCGGCTGTCTAGCGTGTCGGCAAGCGCATCGGCCTTGGATTTGAGCGAGATGATCTTGGACTGTATCTCGCGCTGCTTATCGGCGCGTTCATTCAGTCGTTCGCGGCATTCGGCGAGCGTTGCACGTGCGGCGTCCAATGCGGCACCGTCATCGTCGGCAATGGAGTCCGCTTCGCTGCGCAATGCGTCCAGCTGTTGCTGGGCATCGTCGCGCTGGGAAGTCAGCGAGTCGCGTTGGGAGGCGTAATCCTTGGCGCGGCTGGTCGCCAGTTGTACGGCGGATTCCTCGCGGGCGATGAGTTCGCGCAGTCGGGCGATTTGCGCATCGCGTTCCTGTGCGGTTTTGCGCAGTTCCGTCAAGGTCTGGCGGACTGAGGCAAGCTTTTTCTCGTCGTCGGCGCGTTCCTCGGTGGCCTTGTCGAGTGCGATGCGCGCATCGGCCACGGCCTTGGTTTGTGCCGCTGCCTGAGACTCCAGTTCCTCGGCTCGTTTGACAAGCATGCCGGGATCCTCACCGAAGTTGGTGACGATCTGGCCGGCGAGTGACCGGCTGCGCTCTTCGGCCAACTGGGCGAGCGCGTTCAGTCGTTCACGGGTCTGCGAGAATTCATGCCAGTATTGGTTGGCCTTGGCGATGGCCGGACTGGATTCGGAGCTCAACGCCTCGACCTGTTCGATGCGTACTTTGACTTGGGCGAGTTCACGTTGGGCGACGGCCAGCTGGTTACGCACAGCGCCAAGCTCTTGACGTACCGTGTCGCGACGGCTCATCGAGCGTTGAGCGTCTTCGGCGTACAGGCGGGCTTGGGCGTCGCGTACGGATATCTGAATCGCGTCGGCGCGCCGGGAGATACGTGCCTGGCGTCCGAGGGGGCCGAGTTGGCGGTGAATCTCCCCCAGCAAATCGTCGAGTCGGCTCAGGTTCGTTTCGGTATTGGCCAGCTTGCGCAACGCGCGTTCCTTGCGCTTGCGGTGCTTCAGGATGCCGGCGGCCTCTTCGATGAACGCACGGTGGCCGGACGGGTCGGCCTTCAGAATCGCATCCAATCGTCCCTGGCCTACGATCACATGCATCTGCTGGCCAAGACCGGTATCGGAGAGGAGTTCCTGAATGTCGAGCAGGCGGCATTGCGAGCCGTTGATCGCGTATTCGGAGCCTCCGTTGCGGAAGATGGTGCGGGAGATGGTGACTTCCGTGTAATCGATATCGAGCGTGTGATCGGAATTATCGATGGTCAGGCTCACCTGTGCACGGCCTAATGGCGGGCGAGAGGACGTGCCTGCGAAAATCACGTCCTCCATCGAAGTGCCGCGCAGGTTTTTGGCGCCCTGCTCACCCATCACCCAGATCAGGGCGTCGACGATGTTCGACTTGCCCGAACCGTTGGGGCCGACGACCGCCGTGATGCCGGGCTCGAAGCGCAGCGTGGTGGCGGAGGCGAAGGATTTGAATCCGCGGAGGGTGAGTTCCTTGAGATACATGGCGTGAGACTGTTTTCCGTATGCCGGGTGTCCGGGTATCCGATATGCCTTGGATGCGGGTTACCGGGCGTCGGCGGAATCGTCGGTGTCGGCGCTGGCTGTGTCAGTGCTGTCGGTGTCGGCACTGGCCGTGCCGGTGCCGGCGTCACCGGCGTCACTGGCCTGTTCCTTGCCGAGGCCGAGGACGTCGAACACGTCGAAGTCGTCCGGGCTTACCGAATCCTCGAGGTTGTCGGCGGCCTCATCCTCGGCCTTGTCTGCCGGCTGATCCGAATCGTCCGGGTCGACCGCCGGCTGATGGACGGCCATGGCCTGCCTCATCGTGGGGCTGGCGTGTTCCTCAAGCATCAGGCGTGCGTCGCCGGCGGTGACGAAGCTGCCGCAGATAAGCACGCCGTGGCCGTAGCCCACGCCCAGCTCGTCCTCGGCATCGACCATGTTGACGGCGGTCTGAATCGCGTCGGGCAGGTTCGCTTCCTTGATCACACGGTCACGACCGAACACGTCCACGGCAATCTTCTCAAGCTCGTCGGCCGGCATCACGCGCTCGCGCCACGAATTCTCGGTGACCACCACGGAGCTCAGGATCGGCTCCAGAACACCCAGATATTCCTCGACCTGCTTGTCGCGCATCATGGCGACCACACCGACCAGCTGCTTGAAGTCGTAGCTTTCCTCGATGGCCTTGCGCAGGGCTTCGGCGGCATTCACGTTGTGTCCGCCATCCAGAATGATGGTCGGTGAGGTGCGGATCTGTTCGATGCGTCCGGGAATCTTGACCGAGCTCAACGCCTCGGCCACCAAGTCGCCGTCCAGCGGGCCGTTGACCGGAATCACCACTTCGGAGGCGGCGAGCGCGGCAAGCGCGTTGTGGGCCTGATGCTCGCCGAACTTGGCGATCGGCACGCCCTCGTAAGTGCCGTTGGGCGTGGTCAGGGTGGCGACTTGGCCGCCGACTGCGGCCATACGGTCGGACGCGGTCATTTCGTAGCCGTCGCGCACGAGCATGGCGTGGTTGCGTTCGGCGGCTTCGGCGAGAATCGGCATGACGGCTTCCTCATGCGGCTGAGGCCCGATGATGGCGGTGCAGTTCGGCTTGATGATGCCGGCCTTCTCGGTGGCGATCTGTTCGACGGTGTCGCCCAGCCACTGCATGTGGTCCATGTCCACCGGGCCGATGATGGCCGCATCCGCGTTGAGCACGTTGGTGGCGTCCCACAGGCCTCCCATGCCGACCTCGACGATGGCCACGTCCACGGGCGTGTCGGCGAACTTCCAGATGGCCATGGCGGTGAGCACCTCGAAGAAGCTCATCTTCGGCTTGCCTTGCTCCTCCATCTTGGCGTCCACCAGGGCCACGAGATCCTTGGTCTGGTCCCAGATGTCGATGAAATCGTCATCGGACAGCTGCTGGCCGTCGATGGCGATACGCTCGTTGATCTTCTCCAGATGCGGCGACGTGTACAGGCCGGTGCGCATACCGTAGGCGCGGCAGATGGCCTCGGCCATGCGTGCGGTGGAGCCTTTGCCGTTGGTGCCGGTGATATGAATCACGCGGAACGACTGCTCCGGGTGGCCCAGGATGTCGAGCATCAGGTTCATCCGGTCGAGATCCAGATTGGTGGTGTTATGCTCCGGCGGGCGGCTCATGATGTCCAGTTCGACGTCCCGCATGCTCTCATTGTTCCGATTCGGATGCTCGAATGACATATCCTCTTCTAACCTCTGCTCGTGTTGCTGTTGCGCCGTTCGGAGTGCGTATGCCACTTACGTGTTCGCGCCATTCTCGTCATGTCTACGCATGCCCGCATATATTCCGCTTCCGCATGCGCAGGAAGCTCCCCTTGCACAGGTTTGCCCCGCATGGTTCGGGATTCTTGCCTTCACGCGTGGAGCCGCACTCCCTCAATTCCCTCTATCCTAGCCGCCGGGGTGGTTTATCGTGCGCGCACAGTGAAACCGTCTCATATGTCGCCGCCGCGCGGGCAGTCTCTACCTGCAGCCACGCACAGTGAAGCCGTCTCATATAGTTGCAATGCGGCTCTTGCCGTCGGCATCTCATTCTTAGTCGGCTGCAATCCAAAACTTGTATGTCCGGCGACGCTGATGCTATTCAGCGTCGGTACAGTGCCAGCTTCTGGCGGTACACCGACGCTATGATGCTCTTGCGAGTCGGTGGCTGGCCAAAACCTGGATTAATCCCGACTCCATCGCCTCTCAGTGTCGTCTCCTCGCCAAGGCATGCCATTCTGCCGTCGTTGAGAAATTTCAACGTCGTCAATCGACCATGTCTTGCCCCGGAAACGACTCTCACAAACGTCCTCTACATCATCTTTTGAACTCGCAGAGGCTCATTCACTGTTATGACTGCTCTCACCGTCGGCAGCCGTCCAAGCCCTGGATCTATGCCGCCAATAAATTGCAGCAAATCGTCGGCCCCGATACAACCATTGGACTCACGCCGACGCTAGATTCCACACTCAGACAGAAGCCAGCCAATATCTGAACCAGCACCGACGGCGTACAAAGCATAAGCACCGTTAACCGTCAATTCGCCGCCCTCTACCAGCTACATCCGCCTTCGCCGATGATATCTTGTTCGAATCCCCAAAGCACGTTGTTCGAATGACATTACTGATGGTGGATAAGTTTTGTGTGTTATCCACTATTCCGAATTAGCGGCCTAATACCTTGAAATTATCGGGAGTATCTCGCTCCAAGACAGCCAAGCTCCGAGGCTAGAACCACAATGGCTGAAATTCATACTTACGCTGCTTCGTTCCGGCTACGCTCGACGTCATGAAGACACACAAAGCAGTGGCCTCGCTCATATCAGCCGCGCAGAATGAGCTGAGATGCGTCTATTCAAGAAATGAAGCGGAACAGACCGCTCTACGCCGCCGTGCCCAGAGTGGTGAGTTGTTGAAAGTGTATGACGGCATTCCCAGTCTTTATGCAAATACTGCATACTGGGATGGTTTGACGCCGCCGGAGCGAACGTTGCATATGGCCCGCGCTCTTGCGCAAGAGCATCCTCAGTGGGTTTTTGGCGGCTTGGTGGCAGTAAGTGCTTATGGATTCGAACATCAATGGCATTTGCATGATGGCTGCATAACCATCGTGACTTCCGATCATGGATCTCGTCAATGCCATCAGCGCTTACGACATGTCTATATGCCCGATATGAACAATCCGAAGACACATTACGAGGCCTCCGGCCTATCCCTGATATCACCGGCTAGAACCTTGGTCGAGGCCGCTATAGACCTTGATTTTCGGTTTGCGTTGCCGATCTTTGACTCGGCCCTTGCCAAGGGAATAACCAAGGAAGAGATAGCCGCCGACTGCGTTCAATGGAGAATCGATTATGCCCGAGTATTCCGCCTGCTGCGCTATGCAAACGAAAGGAGCGAGAATGGTGGAGAATCCCTCGCGCGAGGCACCATCATCGAGGATCGCTTCCTCACGCCGCGTATTCAGGTAACGGTGACCGACCCGCAGACGAATACCGAGTACCGCGTTGATTTCGTATGGAAGCTCGATGACGGGCGCGTGATAGTGGCCGAATATGACGGCACACAAAAATACGTGGACCCAGCCATGACCGATAACCGCAGCATTCAGGAGGTGGTGGCCAAGGAACGCGCACGCGACGAGGGACTGAAACGAGCCGGTGCCACCGAAATCGTCCATTTCACATACGCCGACGTCATCGAACGTACTCCGCTGCGGGTAAAACTGCTCAAAGCCAGAGTGCCCCAGATGGAGGCATCCGCAGAGCAGCGGGTCCCGTGATGCGATGAACCTTCATCGCATGGGTTCACATGGATTCAGCCCGCAAAATATGTCAATATCAATCGGCAAGCTCCAGCCCAAGCCCATGCCCCTCTCCTTCCCTACCGAGAACAATAAACGGGCCCGCATTCCAGCCCGCCGCACTCGCCATATGGGCATGTCCGGAAGACCGTCCAAATTCCGTACTTGGTTTTACCGTCAGCCGTCAATCGTGGCACATCGCATAAAGCCGACTAATATGAGGTGGGAATCGATGATTCGACAACAACTACATACAGGAGAGTGGCAATGGGTGAAGTGATCACCGCCAAGGACAAGGAATATGAGGCCGAAGAGCGCGCTACGGCACCGGGCGCGAACCAGTCGATGAGCGACCGCGTGAACAACCGCTCGCTGCGCCCGCAGTCGGCCGCATTCAAGGAGTTCATGAAGTCCGGCTGGGCCGACGATGATCCGGAGATTAATCCTCTCGAATCCTCCAAGTTCACGCCAGCCCGCCTTGAGGCGCTGGGCAAGGCCTTCCCGGGCGAACGTCTGGTCATTCCGGCCGGCCAGCCGAAGGTGCGCAACAATGATTGCGATTACATGTTCCGCCCGGACACCACGTTCGCCTACTACACCGGTCTGGGTTCCGATTACGAGGCCGGCGCCGTGCTGGTCCTGAACCCGGTCGACCCCGACTCCCCCGAAGCCGCCGCCGGCAAGACGCACACTCCGGAACTGTTCGTGGCGCCGCGCGCCGACAACTCCACCGAGGACTTCTTCATGTCCGCCCACTACGGCGAATACTGGGTTGGCCCGCGTGCCGGTCTCAAGGAGATGCAGGCGATGACCGGCATCGAAACCCACGACATCGCCCAGCTGGCCGACGCCCTGTCCAAGGACGTGGGTGCCGAAGCCGGCGCCGTACGCGTGCGCGTGGTCAGCGAAACCGACCCGCAAATCACTTCGATGGTTGAATCCATCCGCGAGGCCAACGGTTTCGCCGATCCGGACAAGAACTCCGCATCCGACGACAAGCTGCACGAGTTCGCCGCCGAGGCACGCATGGTCAAGGACGGCTACGAAATCAACGAAATGCGCAAGGCCGTGGACGCCACCAAGCATGGCTTCGACCGTCTGCTCTCCGCACTGCCGGCCGCGCTCGACAAGCCGCGCTCCGAGCGTATCCTCGAAGGCGCGTTCAACGCCGTGTCCCGTGAACTGGGCAACGCCGTCGGTTACGACTCCATCGTGGCCTCCGGCCCCCACGCCCCGATTCTGCACTGGATGCGCAACACCGGTGTGGTGAAGACCGGCGACATGCTGCTGGTGGATGCCGGCGTTGAGGTCGATTCCCTGTACACGGCCGACATCACCCGCACCTTCCCGACCAACGGCAAGTTCACCGACTTCCAGAAGCGTCTGTACCAGGCCGTGCTCGACTCGCAGCAGGCCGGTTTCGAAGCCGCCAAGCCGGGTGCCACCTACTCCGACATCCACCACGCCTGCATGCGTGTGATCGCCGAGCGTCTGCACGATTGGGGTCTGCTGCCGGTGAGCGTCGAGGAGTCGCTGTCCCCGCAAGGCCAGCAGCACCGCCGTTGTCTCGCCGGCGGCGTGGCCCACCACCTGGGTCTTGATGTGCATGATTGCGCGCAGGCCCGTTTCGAGTCCTATCAGAGCGCGCCGATTCGCCCGGGCATGATCTTCACGATCGAGCCCGGCCTGTACTTCCGCGAGGATGATCTGCTGATTCCGCCGGAATACCGCGGCATCGGCATCCGCATCGAGGACGACGTGCTCATGACCGAGAACGGCCCCGAATGGATTTCCGCCGGCATCCCGAAGCAGATCGACGACGTCGAAGCCTGGATGGCCGAGCAGGCTGCCCAAGCGAAGTAACCTAAGCTCCCTCTGATGAGGGAGCTTCTTTTCTACTAAGGAGGCAATGTGTCCACTCCGGAATTTGTGTTGGAATTGCGTAAGAAGATCGGCCATGATCTGTTGTGGCTCAATGGCGTGACCGGTTGTGTACTGAACGAACATGGTCAACTGCTGTTGGGCCGTCGTTCGGACACGGGCGAATGGGCGATGGTCTACGGCATCAACGAGCCGGGCGAACAGCCGGCGGACACGGTGGTGCGCGAAATCAAGGAGGAGACGGGCATCGATGCCATCGTCACCGATTTGGTGGCCGTCACCTCGTCAAACAAGGTACTGACCTACGCCAATGGCGACAACACCATGTACATGGATCATTCGTTCCTGTGCGCCCTGAAGCCCGGCGGCAATGCCGAGCCGTTCGTAGGCGACGAGGAAAGCCTGAGCGTCGGCTGGTTCGATCTGGATGACCTGCCCACTCCCCTGGCGGCCAGCACGAGCGAGCGGCTGGAGCTGTTCCATACTTACATCGAGAACAAAAAACACGGCGACGCCCACGCCCTGTTCCAGTTCGATGGGCAGCAGTACTAGCGGATATAAAGTTAGCTCCCTCTGACGAGGGAGCTCCAATGCTATGCGATTACGCCTCTTGGGCTAGGAGCTCGTGGAGGTGGGCGCGGTGTTGCTGCTGTTCGCGCGGGTCGGGCACGGGCAGGGAGGCCAGCAGCTTCTTGGTGTACGGGTTCTCCGGGTGCTGCATAATCTGGTCGGCATCGCCGTGCTCCACGATCTGGCCCTTATGCATCACCATGATGCGGTCGGCAAGCATATCGACCACCGCCAAATCATGGGTGATGAACAGGCACGCGAAGCCGATTTCCGCCTGCAGTCGCTTGAACAGCTCCAACACCTTGGCCTGCACCGACACGTCCAATGCAGAAGTCGGCTCATCGGCGATCAGCAGCGACGGCTTCAACGCCAAACCACGCGCCAAAGACGCCCTCTGGCGCTGGCCGCCGGACAGCTCATGCGGGAAACGGTTCATGTAGGCGCGCGGCAGCTGGACCATCTCCAGCAGATCGCCCACATAGTTCTTGGCATCGGCCACGGAACCGTACTTGTGGTGCACGAGCAGCGGCTCGGCCACATTCTCCGCGATGGTCATCAGCGGGTTGAACGAGGAGCCCGGATCCTGGAACACGAAACCAATGTCCGCGCGCTTGGGCTTGAAGTCACGCTCCTTGACGCCGTTCATCTCGATGCCGAGCACGTTCAGGGAGCCGCCGGACACCTTCTGCAGGCCGGCGATGGCACGGCCGGTGGTGGACTTGCCGGAACCGGACTCGCCCACCAGGCCCAGCACTTCGGAGCGGTGGATGGTGAAGTTCGCGCCGTCCACGGCCTTGAAGTCGGGCTGCATGAGATGGCCCGGGTACGTGATGGTCAGGTTCTTGGCCTCGACGGCGATCGGCTGTTCGCGCCAATCGGCCTTGCGCTCGATCGGTTTGCCCTCGCGGTCGCGCACGACCAGCTTCTGACCGATGCGCGGCACGGCACCCAGCAGTCGCTTGGTGTAGTCGTCCTTCGGATGGTAGAAGATCTGCTCCACGTCGCCCTGCTCGACCACGTGGCCGCGGTACATGACGACCACCTGGTCGGCGATGTCCGCGATCACGCCCATGTTGTGGGTGATGATGAGCACGGAGGCGTCGAACTCGTCACGGGCGAGGCGCAGCAGGTCGAGAATTTCGGCTTGCACGGTCACGTCGAGGGCAGTGGTGGGCTCGTCGGCCAGAATCAGGCCGGGGTTCAGCACCAACGCCATGGCGATGACGATGCGCTGCTTCTGGCCGCCGGAGAACTGGTGCGGGTAGTAGTCCACGCGGGTTTCGGCATCCGGGATGCCGACCTTCTTCAGGATGTTGATGGCCTTGGCGCGCAGTTCCTTCTTGTCCTTCATGCCGTGGGCGCGCAGGCCCTCTTCAATCTGCCAGCCGATGGTGTACACCGGGTTCAGCACCGAATTGGGCTCCTGGAACACCATCGCGGCCTCGGAACCACGCACTTCGCGCAGCTGTTCGCCGCTCAGGGAGAGCACGTCCAGCGAATCGGAGCCATCGCGCTTGGACAGGTAGACGGCACCGGAGGTGGTGGCCGTCTCCGGCAGCAGCTTGATGATGGAGCGCGCGGTCACGGACTTGCCGGAACCGGATTCGCCGACCACGCCGACCACGGTCTTGCGCGGAATGGTGAAGTTCACGTCCTCAACGGCCTTGATGGAGCCGGCGTCGGTCATGAAGGAGACGGACAGGTCCTTGATATCGGCGAGATT
>ENA-UOJF01001315-UOJF01001315.1-human-gut-metagenome-genome-assembly--contig:-P74-NODE-1315-length-17161-cov-4.980767_pt1 | contig 17161 bp, 17 predicted proteins | sample MGYA00242344_ERZ723891 | MGnify/ENA metagenome assembly ERZ723891 | reverse complement strand
CAACAAAAAATGAGATAGGCAACCCCTTTCGGGGAAGTCAATCTCATTTTTTTGTTGGGACTATTTTGCACCAGCCCCTTTTCGATTCGTTATCAGAATTTGATCAGCGGCGTACCAGCTGACACACTGCCCTCTGCAAGCATTTTCAGCTCGCCCAGCTCATCGCTGTTGGTCACGATGACCGCCGTCGTGGCGGGATAGCCTGCGGCTTTGATGGCCCTCAGATCGATGGTCAGCAGCGGCGTACCGGCCTTGACGGCCTCGCCCTCCTTGACCAGACCTTTGAACCCTTTGCCCTGCATCTCAACCGTGTCCATGCCAACATGGATCAGGAGTTCGATCCCGTCGTCGCTGGTCAGGCCTACCGCATGCAGCGTCGAAGGCACCTGGCTTACAACACCATCGAACGGCGCGTAGACCGTTTTTTCGGAAGGTTCGATCCCGCATCCCGGGCCGAGGATCCCCTGCGCAAACGTTTCGTCGGGGATGTCGGCCTGCGCCAGCACTTTGCCGCTGATCGGAGCCAGGATCGTCCTGTTCTGGATGATGAACTCTACTTTTGCTTCCTGCTGCTCAGCTTTTCTGCCGAACAGCTTGTTGAAAAATCCCATGTTGATACGCCTTCTTTCCAATCATTATTGATCCGGGCAGGTGCAGAAATATCTCGCACAGCCTGCGTTTTCTTCAAGCGCCTGCTGATATATCAAAATACCATTCCTGCCACGAAAAAATCAATCTTCCTTCTTCATTTCCTTTTTCTGTTTCAGGTCAGGTCGCCGCCGTTGGTCGCAATCACCTTTTTATACCAGTAGAAGCTATCCTTCCGGTGGCGGCTCATATCGCCTGTACCATCATTATTCTTATCCACATAAATAAGGCCATACCGTTTTTTCATCTCTCCGGTAGACGAACTCCCCAGATCGGTGCAGCCCCATAAGGTATAGCCCATCAGGTCCACGCCTTCCTCGACCGCCTGTGCCATCGCTTCAATGTGCGCCCGCATATAATCGATGCGGTGGGGGTCGTGGATGGTGCCGTCAACTTCCAGCTTATCCTCTGCGCCCAGGCCGTTCTCCACAATGAACAGCGGCTTCTGGTAGCGGTCATACAGCTCGTTCAGATACCAGTGCAGGCCGTCCGGGTCGATGGTCCAGCCCCACTGGCTGGTTTTTCGATAGGGGTTCTCGGTGCCGCGCATCACGTTGCCCACCACCGTGGGGACATGGGGGTCGTTCGTAACAGTGGTGCTGGAATAATAGCTGAGAGACACAAAGTCCACCGTGCCGTTTTTCAGCGCCTCGGCGTCCGGTTCTTTTTCCTCCCCGGTGGGGAACAGCCGCGCCCATTTGATGCTCATGCGGAACACTTTGAAGCCCATCTCGCCGTAGAGGGCAATGTCCTCTTTATAGCGGTGATAAAAATCCACGGCTTCGTGGCTGGGGTATAGTAACCGGGCAGGATGCCGTCCGTCAGATAGCGGAGCGTCGTGCGGCTGCCACCGCTCATCACATCCGGCACGGACAGGCCGCAGCTGCCGACGCCGCCCTCATACTGATGGGCAGCCGTTGCACCGCCCCAAAGAAAATTTTTCGAAAACACATTCTTCATGATCTCGTTCTCCGTTCTTTTTAGGCTTCAGAGGGTTCTTCTGCTTCCTGCTGGGCGCAGCGCTCCTGCCAGAGCACCAGCGCTGCCACAGCCAGCGGCGCAAAAGCCCAGCAAACTCCGGCTGCGCCGTGGATATTCACGGCGGCACAGCCAAGACTGCCGCCCAGAAGATAGTTTGCGATCGTCAGCGTATAGATGCGTGCACCTGTCAGGTCCTGCACATCCCTGTAGAAGAAATATCTCAGCCAGCGGGTGACGCAGTTTTTCAGATTTTCGGTCAGGAACAACGTCGCGCTGGGGTACTGGCCCACATGGTTGAAGCTGCCCCACTGGAAGCTGGTAGCAAAAAAGAGCGGGTAGACCCTGAAAAAAGCGAATACTTCTTCCGGCAGCCTGGCCGAAAGCATCAGCGCCGCCGCGTCCACCACGATGCACAGCTCCCGCATGGGCAGCGTACAGAATTCATGCAGCAGCCACGCGGCTGCGATGCCGCTGCTGAAGATCAGAAACGCGCCGATGCGCGCTGCCGCGCTGAATCCGTTCCCATCCGAGACATCGATGAGCAGGTCCATCAGGTTTCCGGTCTGGGCTGAGCCGTAGCTTCCATGAGCGCAGATCGCGTAAAGCCCCATAAATCCACCCATAAAAGTCATCAGATAATGCAGTATTTCTTCCCTGTATTTTTGCAGCGTCTCCATCGTCCGTTTTTGTCTGTCCTTTTGTTGCATTTTTTCTGTAATATGTCGAATGGCACATGGTTTCGTCTTGAGTTTTGCTGTTTTTCTGATACAATAAAAATGTATCAATTACCATATTTTTTCATATTCGACTTTGCTTTCCATTAAAACGAGGTGCTTTGCATGAACGCCATCGGCCGTAAACAACATATCATCCAGAAGCTTCAAAAAGAAAACTATGTTGACACAAATGAGCTTGCCGCTGAACTTGCCGTGTCAGCCATGACGATCCGGCGCGACTTGAACGCTCTGGCCAAAAGCGGCCTGATCACCGTGCAGCATGGCGGTGCCACCTTGAACAGCGGCTCCCTGTTCGAGTTCAACATGGCGATGAAGAATGAGAACCAGATGACCGAAAAGATGCGCATCGCCAAAAAATGCCTGGAATATGTTCACGGTGGTGACTCTGTTTACCTGGACGCCGGCACTACTGTCAGCTGCCTGGCCCCTCTGCTGAAAGGCAAAGAGAATGTTCTCATCATGACCCATTCCTTGCTGGCAATGGATCAGCTCTCCGACACAAACCTGCACGTCATCATGTGTCCCGGCGAGTACCGGAGCGATTCTCTGGCCTTTATTGGTAGCCTGACAGACGAATTCATCTCCCAGTTCCAGATCGACACCCTGTTTTTGGGTGTCGAGGGTATCGACCTAAACGGCGGCTTCTCTGTCCCCCACATTGCCGACGGCACCACCAAGCGCACGTTAGTCAAAAAGGCGCGACAGGTCATCTGCATGGCCGACAGTTCCAAGTTCGATTCTGCCTACTACTTCAGCATCGCCCCCCTGCAGGATGCCGACCTCATCGTTACCGATTCCGGCATCTCCCCCGCCGTGCTGGAACGCTATACCAGCGCAGGCATCCGCATCGTGGTAGCCTGAGCCTTCCCGGCTCGCGTACCGTTCCCGGCGGAGCAGGTGCCAGACCTGTTCAGACCGTCGGCTCCCAGGTCAGGGCACCGCTGTGATCCAGCAGATAGGGGCGAAGATAGGCGACGGTGGAGCACATGGGGAGGACATCTTCGGGGATCTCAATGCCCAGTACATCCTTCAGATAGGCGCGGCGCTCCTGCATCCGCTCCCACATGGCGGGGTACTGGCTGTGGAGCTCTTCCCTCAGAGCCGCATCGGCCAGAGCCACCGTGCTCTCCGCGCTGGTCCCGCCATAGCCCGGGACCGAGGGGATAATATCGATCTGCAGCATCATGCCGCTTTGCAGCAGTTCCTTCGAGTCCTTTCGCACCGGCGAGCAGAGCCATTCGTCCTCTGCCGTCAGATGGCCCGGACACAGACCCCAGCCGTATTTCTCGCGGGGGAGCACCTGCTCCACCAGCTCATACAGAGCGCCGCCTTCCATGCCGACGTGCAGCTGTTCCAGCCAGCGGGCATAAGCGTTGAAGTAAGGCGCGGCCACCCGTTCCAGATAATCCTGCTGGCCGTCGGGCATCTCCGACGCATTGTGTACGGCAAAGCCTGCCCGGCTGGACAGGCCGCCGCGGTAACCCACCGTCAGGGAGATGGAGTCGCCCACCTTTACGACATTGTCGGTGGGATACATATTGCCTTTCAAAAAGCGCGGGCCGCTGGCTGCAATGGTCACCACGCTGTTGTGCTGGCCATAGCGGTTGAGCTTGTCGCCCAGTACCATCTCCGGCACACCCTCGTCCAGCGCATCCATCGCGTCCAGGATGCAGTCCGAGGCCAGCGCAGCCGCGAACTCGTAATGCGCGATCTCGTTGGCGTTGTTCGTCACGCGGGCGCCATTCTCGCCGATGAACAGCCCGCCTGCCGGGGTCAGGTATTCGGCACCCACCACATCCCGCAGGGCGTCCATGATAAAGGCCGGCAGATCATACATCTGCCCCACATCCTCATAGGGGCTGGTGAACAGCTTCCACCCGGCCACACCGGTGCGTCTGCCCGCTTCCAGACCAGCTGCCGCAAGCTGCTCCCGCAGCGTTTTGGGCGTTTCACAGGGCTGGTTGGGTAGCGAGAACACGGGGACGTGTACGGCAGCAGCCTGCACACGCGCCTTTCCGGCCTTGTTCAGGTTTTCGTTGCCCAGCACAAGGCTCATCGTCCCGTCGGCCCGGATCACCAACAGTCCCTCTTCAAACCGAGTGTAGTAGCCCACCAGATATTCAAAGTTTCCGCCGTGCTCCACATCACTGTAGACCACCAGCCGCTCCAGACCCTCCGCACGCATCCGGGAAAGGATCTTCTGCCTACGCTCTTCCAGCGTCTCGTCGGTCAGCGCAACCGGGATAAGCGAACAGTCCTTCCGAGGCTCCGGCACCGGTTTCAGCTTTACCACATAATTTTTCATAGCTATTTTTCCTTTTTTCTGGTTTTCATTTCCAAAACAGGTTCATTTCAAATATAGGTCATTCCTATCACTTTGTCAACGAACCCAGTTCGCAAACAGCACGATCACCATCGGCATAAACGTCACGGCGTAGATGGCCCGCAGTACCTGAATCAGCGCGATCTTTGTCAGGTCGGCGTTCAAATCGGCCGCAATCAGCGACATATCCGTAGCGCCGCCGGGGGCAGAGGCCAGCATGGCAGACTTCAGATCCAGCATCCCCTTCTTTTTGCATATCGTGCTGTAGATCAGGTTAACCAGCCAGTAGTTGGCCATCAGGATCAGCAGAGCAATCACCGTACCACCGTTCAGCAGAGCCAGCGCCGAGGGATGGATGCTGCAGCCCACTACCGCGCCCGCCAGCAGCTGCGCCACCGTTTTTATGGTCAGCGGCACATAGCAGGCCGAGGTAGTGATATTCAGCAGCACGATCACAACGATCGCAAATACCATAACACCTGCCGGCACACCGCTGGCATATCCCGCAAATCCGGCTGCCAGACAAACGATCATCGTGAACGCCAGCTTCCGGTTCCGGCCATAGATGAGCCTGTCCAGCCAGGTCTCGCCCATTTCCAGCGTGCCGGTAACAAGGCGCACATCCTCTTCGGCATCGCCTTCGTTTCGGGTGAAGAACCGGATCCAGTACGGGAAGAACAGCAGTACGCCCACCAGGCGCAGCGTCTGCATCAGCGCCACGATGGGGGTATCGCCGCCAAGATCGATGCTCAGCATGGAGATGTCAGTCACACCGCCGGCCACAGAGCCGAGCAGCGCCGTGACATAGTCAATGCCCGCAATCTTATGCACCACGACGCCCGTGACGAATGTGTTGGCCGTGAGCATGAGCACCAGCAGGAAGAAAGGCTTGAGCAGATACTTTGCGTTCCGCACATCCTTTTTGGTGATCTGCATCCCGATGAATCCGCCCGAGATCGCCTGCGCAGAGATTCGCACCCATGTGGGCAGGTAGGCGTAATCCCAGATGATGTTGGTCAATCCCACCGCCAGCATACTGCCGATCATGGCAGGCGCAGGCAGGTGGAATTTTTTTGCCGTCTGGAAGCCGATCCACGCCACGGCAAGGGTAAGACAGATCTTCAGCATCAGATATTATCCAGAGGCCAGATGGGGCGCTGCACCGTCTTGTAGGTAAGACGTTCCGTACGCTGCATGGTGGTGCCGTCCGTCAGCGACATCACATAGCTCTTGGCCTGTCCTTTCAGTTCGGGATAGAGGTAGCCCTGTTTGACGACAAAGAAGTTATACCGCGTCATATCCACATTGGCGCAGTCGTACTGATACTTCTCGGCAAAGGAGACCGGGAAATTCTCCACGATGATGGTGATCGGGCGGTCGTCCAGCTTGATGGTGCAACAGCTACCCACCACGGCCTCGTTGTGGTAGTGGTGATGCAGGTCGCCGAAGGAGAGGATCGCACCGGACAGCGCCACTTTGGCCGACAGCTCCGTTTTGGCCGTACCAAGTTCGAACTCTATATGCTCGCCCATCTTTTTTGTAGAAAGCACATTGTCCAGCAGGGGCTTGTCGTTGATGCCTGCCACGATGATGTTCTTATCCTTATAGTCTTTCAGAGCCAGCAGCTGGCGCAGGACATAGGTATTCATGCCCTGTGCGCCGGCGGTCACGTTATCGCCGGAGTCGGTCAGGAACACCGGGCCGCCCTCTACCTTCATCATGGCCTCCAGGGCCTCGTCCGGGTCGGCGGCATAACCGGTAAAGTGGAACTCGCGGTGGCGCGCCCAGACAAAATCGTAGATCTCCTGGGCCTTCTGCTCGGCGTACTCCTTATCCTCGGGGCGGTTCGGCGTGACCATAACGGCAGCGCCGCACTTTGCGCTGTCGTGGCGCAGGTAGCCGATATGGTAAGAGCAGGTCAGGATGCGGGGGTCGGCCTCGATCTCGTTCAGCAGCTTATTGATAGACACCAGCGGCTCGTCCGTGGAGACACAGCGCTCGCCGCCCAGCAGGATCGGCACCTTTTTGTAGATGGGGTGGATCTCGCGGCGGTCCTTCAGCAGGTCCACCAGCGCGCGGAACACCACCTGATGAGCATCTTTGCGGTCGGTATGGGGGCTGTGGCGGAAGGTGCGGATGATATTACAGTTATCGGCCTGCTCCTGCGAAAGGTTTCCGTGGGGGTCCATAACCATTGCCAGCGGCATATAAGGCCCGGTGATCTTGCGGATCTCCCGCACCAGAGCATGGTCGCCGGAGTCGCCCTCCAGATCGATGACCGAAGAAGCACCGTGGAAGAAGAAGAACATACCGTCGATGTCGTGCAGATGCTCCTTGACTGCGTTCTTGAACTGTGTAAGGATGTACTCAAAGGCTGCGCCGTCCACACGGCCGCCGCCTCCGCCGTAGGCCATCAGGCTGGGGACCAGCTCCACGCCGCACTCGGCTGCCGGCTCACGGACGTACAGGATATCCGCCACTGCATCGCCGCGGGTGATGGAGAAGTCTTCCAGCATCATGGGCTTATCCACATAAGCATTGCACTCGGCCACAAAGCCGCCAATCAAAATTCTCATATCGTGTTCCTTTCCCGGCAGAAGAGCCGTTGGATCTTTTCAAATGTTGTCGATGGGGAACATGGGGCGCATGATCTTTTTAAAGGGGATAATCCGGGTATCCTGCGGCGTTGCGCCGTTTGTCAGGGACATCACGCAGAACTTTCCGGCTTCTTTCAGCTCCGGGAAGATGTAGCCCTGCTTGACGGCCACCACGTCGTAGTCGTCCACCGAGACGCTCACACCGCGGAACTGGTGCAGCTCCACCATTGTCTGCTTGGAGTTTGCCACCACGATGTCGATGGGCGCCCCCTGCACCGAGACTACGATGGCCTCGCCGTAGCTGCCGTTTTTGCGGAACATGAAGCCGTCCAGCTTGCCTCTGCACTTGATCTTCACGTTCAGAAAAACACTGCGGCTCATCTCGTCCCGCTCGACGCCCAGCCGGAGTTCCGTCTCTGCGCCGTTCTCCAGAGCCGAAAGCTTGTAGCAGGCATCATCGTCATGGATGTCGGCAAAGAGGAACTTTTTGTTCAGTTTTTCTACCGCCAGGACCTGCCGCAGGATGTAGGTGTTCCAGCCCTGCGCTCCACTGGTGACGTTATCGCCCGAGTCGGTGATGAATGCCGGCTTGCCCTCAAACGCCAGCGCCATTTCCAGCGCTTTGTCCGGGGCAGCGGTCAGGCCGGTATAATGAAACTCATGGCGCTTGTCCCACACATAGGCCGCCACCTTGTCGGCGATCTCCTGCGCATACTCCTGATCTGCCGCCGTCTGGGGTACGGCCACGATGCCGCAGCCCGCCACAGGGGTATCGTGGCGATATAATCGACGTGCCAGCTGGCGCTGCGGATACGGGGATCTTTTTCCAACTCATCCATGTACTGGTTGATACTCTTCACCGGCTCGTCCGTCGAGACGCTCTGCTCACCGCCCAGGATCAGGGGCAGCTTGCGGTACACCGCATGGATGTTCTCCCAGGCCTTCACCAGCTCACAGAGCATGGAGGCCACCTTGCACATAGTATCCAGACTGTCGGTATGAGGCGACTCACGGTAGCTGCGGATGATCTGGGTGCTCTCCACATACTCCCTGCACAGGTTGCCGTGGGGGTCGCAGCAGACCGCGATGGGCAGATGCGGCCCGACGATCTGGCGAATCGCCGCCAGGATATGGCGCTCGCCGGAGCCGATCTCCTCTACCTCGCTGGCACCGTGGAGATGGAGATAGATGCCGTCCAGCTCGGCCTGATGTTCCCGCACTGCGCGGAGGAAGCAGGCCTCGATATAATCGAACGTCTCCTTTTGGATGACACCAGAGGCACCGGCTGTCGCATAGATCGAGGGGATCACTTCGATGCCGGCATCGGCAAAAATGTCCTCCACCTGCATCTTGTAGATGCAGTCCTCACCAACTGTGATCACATAATTGGTGATGTCGTTTTTCAGAGGCACATTTGGGACTCTGTCGTAAAATAACCAACAAGAACTTTCATTCTCTGATCTCCTTGTTCAGATCTCGTCGATGGGGTACATCGGGCGCTGGATGCGCTTGAACTGCAGCTTTTTGGTGTTCTGGGGTGTCGCGCCGCCCGTGAGAGACATCACATAGAAGGCTGCGGCTTCTTTCAGCTCCGGGAAGATATAGCCCTGTTTGACCACCGTGATGTCGTAGTCGTTCCAGTCCACATGGGCGCGGTCGTAAATGATCTTGGCCGAGAAGGTCTTCTCGCTGTCTGCCACCACGATGTCGATGCCCGTTTCCTTTACATGAGCGGTAACGCAGTGGCCGAACACTTTCATGATCGTGGAGCCGGTCGTTCCGGAGCGGACGATCTCTCCCTTGCTCTTCACGGTCACATCCAGTTCCACCGGTGCGCTCAGCTCGTCGTGGCCGACGCCCAGCGTGATATGCCGCTCCTCGCCGATCTCCGCTTCCATAAGGCCCCGGCAGCACTGCGGGTCGCAGATGGATGCGAAGAGAAAGGTCTTATCCGTATCCTTCAGCGCCAGCACCTGCCGCAGGATGTAGGTGTTCCAACCGGTGGCGCCGCTGGTGACGTTGTCGCCGGAATCGGTGATGAAGACGGGACCCTTCTCCTGGGCCATCGCCATCTCCAGCGCCTTGTCCGGTTCGGCGGTCAGGCCGGTATAGTGGAACTCATGGCGCTTGTCCCACACATAGGCTGCCAGCGCGTCGGCAGCCTGCTCTGCGTACTCCTGATCGGCGGCAGTGGCTGGAGTCACCACGATGCCGCAGCCCGCCACAGGGGTATCGTGGCGGATATAGCCGACGTGCCAGCTGGCGCTGCAGATGCGGGGGTCCTTTTCCATCTCGTCCATGTACTGGTTGATACTCTTCACCGGCTCGTCTGCCGAGACGCTTTGCTCGCCGCCCAGGATCAGGGGCAGCTTGCGATATACAGCGTGGATGTTTTCACGTTTTTTCAACGCTTCGCAGAGCATCCCAGCCACGATCCGCCGGGTCTGGATGCTGTCGGTATGGGGCGACTCACGATAGCTGCGCACCACCTGTGCACTCTCCACATATTCCTTGCACAGGTTGCCGTGAGGGTCGCAAGCAACGTAGATCGGCACATAGGGGCCGACCCGCTTGCGGACCTCTGCCAGGATATGGTGCTCGCCGGAGCCGAGGCCTTCCACCTCGCTGGCACCATGCAGCATCATATAAATACCGTCGATCTCGTTCAGGTGCTCTTCCACCGTCCGGATAAAGCAGGCCTCGATGTAGTCAAAGGTGTGACGCTTGATGACGCCGGAGGCTCCGGACACCGCGTAGACTGCGGGGATCACCTCGATGCCCGCCTGTGCAAAAATATCGCCGACGTGCATCTTGCGCACACATTCCTCGCCAAATGCGATGTCATAGGCCGTGATCTCATTTTTGCGGGGAATATTTTCGTTGGACTCCGTGATAAACTCGCCGATCAACACTTTCATCTTCATTTACCTCATAATAAACAGTAGTCCCTGCCCGAACCTCTCCAGAGCAGGGACTACCCGTTTAATTTACTTTACATTTTTCTTGGCGTCTCTGCTCAGGAAGAAGCGGGTTGCGATAAAGGAGGTTACAATGGTAGCGGCTGCAACGATGACTGCGATGATCACATGATGCATACCGCCGTTCTCGTCGATGTACATGATGAAGGTCATCAGGCCGGGGCAGCCGATCTGGACGAACTTCTTCAGCCCAGTGATACCGGCGATCAGGCCGCCGACCACAGCGCCGCAGGCAGTACCCTTCAGAGCAGCGGGGGTGGAGATCAGTGCGCCGTAGAATGCAGGCTCGGTAACGCCGCACAGAGCGGTCAGGCCGAAGGAGCCGTACAGGCCCTTCTTTGCGGCATTGTCGGAACCCTTGAGAGAAGTTGCGATGCCAAGGGTGGCAGCACCGACTGCCAGATTGGAGATAAAGCCCATGTTGCCGAAGATGACGTCATAGCCCTGGTCTGCGATGAAGGCGATGGACATGGGGCCGATGCCCTTGTCGATGCCGAACATGACCATGTAGGGATACAGAGCGGCCAGCAGGGGCTGCAGCAGGAATCCGATCGTGTTGGAGAGGAACATACACACAGCGGCGACACCATTGCTCAGCTCAGTACCCAGAGGTCCAAGGACGATCAGTTCCACAGGGACCACAATGATCATGGTGACCAGCGGGGTCATGAAGAAGGTGATGACTTCCGGCATGATCTTCTTGACGAACTTGTACACGAAGTACATGAAGAAGACGCCCAGCATCACGGGGAAGACGGTGGAGCCGTAGGAGACCTGCGGCACGGGGATGCCGAGGAAGCTCAGGCCTTCAACATTGTTGATACGGTCACAGACCAGAACAGCGCCTAAGAAGCCGCCGTAGATCTCAGGCATTTTCAGCTGCTTGCACATGAAGATGCCGACCCAGATGGGGAAGTAGGTGAAGCCTGCCTGGAACAGTGCCATGCAGATGTTCACCGTGCCGGTGCTGGTATCCAGACCGAAGTAGTTGATGCCGACGCGGGCGATTGCCAGGATCATGCCGCCCACGATCATGGCCGGGACGATCGGCATAAAGACGGGAGCCATGAAGCCCGCGATCTTATCCATGACCCACTTTGCATTATGGGGCTGGTTTGCGTTGGAATCCTCGATCTCCACGCCTGCGTTCATGCCCTCTTTCCAGCCGGAGACGGCCAGGAACTCATTGTAGGCATCGTTGACCTTGGGTCCAATGATGATCTGATATTGACGACCCTTCTCCACAAGGCCTGCCTGCTCGGGAGCTTTCTTCAAAGCCTCCACATCCACCAGGCTAGGCTTTGCCACTTCGATGCGCAGACGTGTTGCACAATGCGTGACGTTGGTGATGTTGCCCACACCACCGATATTGTCCAGAATATATTTGGACATTTCGTCAAATTTACCCATGGGTTTACCTCCTGCAAAGTTTTCAAGCAGAACGTCTCATTCCACTCGTTTCCGAAAGAATTTTACGGGACGGCTTCTTTGTGCTCCTCCACCTCGCTTCCAATTTGTTCATTTTTGTTCTCGTTCTGTTCTCTTTTGTTGTATTATATTCCAAGTTCTTCGCTTTGTCAACAATTTGTTCACGTTTTTATAGTCAGTTTGTTCATTTTCGTCGCATTGTATGTTTTTATTCGTTCGTTTTGTCAGTTCTGGCAATTATCCGGACACAAGGTCACATTTTGGGGCCTTATTTTCCGCTTCGATTTTTCCATTTTTTCACAAAATCATCTGTGCTGTGCGCTTTTCGCTGCCGCACCTTTTCAGAAACGGATCAGCCAGAATGTCACAAAAGACAACATTGCAGAAACAAACACACACGCATTGGTAAAGCCCATGTCGCCGTGGTATTTCTGGCAGTAGATCGTAGCGGTGTTCACAACAGGCGCTGCATTGATGAGCACCGCCGCCGCACACTGCACTCCCTGCACCCCCAGCAAACGGCAGGCCGCCAGCGTGATATAAGGAGAAGCCAGTAGCCGGAACAGGCTGACGCCAAACACCTGGCCGGAAAAATCTGGGACAGAGATACCGTGCGGAAGGTATCCAACAGCGTGGAACCCACGAGGATCATTGCCATCGGACTCATGCAGGCTGCCAGGCTGCTGCACATCCCCATGACGGGGACCGCCACCGGAACTTTCAGAAGGTTGAGGAGAAAGCCCAGTGCCATGCTGATGTTCAGGGGGTTGCGCACAAAGTTTTTCAGCCCTTGTTTTACCCCGTTGCCGTGGCTAGATGTATCAAAATAGTACTGGCCCGAAATATTGGAGAGGATGCGGGTGGACACCATGAACATATTAGCGTAGAACACGCCCGTGGGTCCGTACATCGACTCCACCAGCGGGATGCCCACCATCGAGCCATTCGAGATGAGCATACAATACTCCGTGATCCTCCGCCGGGCCAGCGGCACGGAGGCCGGGATGAGCCGGGCGCAGAGCATCACTACGGCCATCACCAGCGCACCTGCGGGTACCAGCCACCCGCAGGTGGAAAGCTCCTCTAGCGACATGGACTGGTAAAACGAGACAAAGATATTCATCGGCATCAGGACGTTCATCAACAGATCCGAGAGGAACTGGTCTGCCTCCGCATTTGTGAGCTGCAGCTTTTTCAGCAACATTCCCAGGCCGAACAACAGCAGGATCTTACACTCCGCCTGCAGCAATACAATGCCGTCCATCCCGATCACACGTCCTTATGTTCCGCGATGAAATCCCTGTACCAGTAATAGCTCTTTTTGGGGATGCGGCGCAGCAGGCCGTCCTCATAGTCTACCCGCACAAGGCCATACCGTTTTTTGTAGCCGTTGATCCACGAATACAGATCCATCGTAGACCAGCAGTAATAGCCCTTCACGTTCACGCCGTCCTCCTTGGCCTTGAGGATCCAGCCGATGTAATCGTTGAGGAACGCGATCCGGTCGTCGTCCTCCACATAGCCGTTTTCGTCCGGCACATCGTAGCAGCCGTGGCCGTTTTCGGTGACGTAGATGGGGATATTGCCGTACCGCTCCTTGCGCAGCATCAGGGTATTGTAGGCGCATTTGGGGTAGATCTCGCGTCCCCATTTGTTCAGCCTGGTATCGGTATCGCGATCCGACTCGAACCAGCCTGCAATGGCGCGCGTCTCCCGGGCTGTCTTGCCGGTGCCGTCGTTGTTGCCCGCATTGTTCACGGTAAAGGCGGTGATGCCGGATTCGTTGGGCTTGACGATCAGGCGGCTGTAGATATTCTGGCCCAGGAAATCCACCGTATTGTTTTTGATGATCTCGAGGTCTTCGTCCTTCATAAAGGAGAGGTCGATCCCTCTTGCCTTGACTGCTTCCAGCAGCTCCGGCTCAAAATATCCCTTGATGGCCGGGTCAAGAATGCCAAAATTGCAGAAGTAATCGCAATACTTCACAGCCTCTCGGTATTCCGGCGTATCCTGCAGGGACGTGGCGGGGCCGCAGCCCTGCACGATGCCGATCTGGCTGGTCTTGAAGCCCATCTCCCGGAACTCCCGGATGGCTTTGGCATTACAGACATCCATATTGTACAGACAGTGGGCATAGCTCTGCAGGTCGTTCTTGTGGTTCGGGGGATAGTTGCCCACGCAGTAATCACAGTAGGCGTTGTGATTCGGCTCGTTGATGGTAACATAGAGCGGGATGCGCTCCCCATAGTGCTGGAACACCACGGCTGCATAGTACGCAAACTCGTCGGCGATGCCCTCGTAGCACCATCCGCCTTTCTGGCCGATATACTCCGGCAGGTCGTAGTGTACCAGCGTCACATTGGGTACGATACCGTACTTCTCGCACTCATCCAGCACCCGGTCATAGAATGCAAGGCCCGCTTCATTGACAACGCGGTCTTCCTTCGGGACGATGCGCGGCCAGCTGATCGAAAAGCGGAAGGTATTCTGGCCGCTTTCCGCCATCATCCGGATGTCCTCGGCATAGTGATGGTAAAAATCACAGGAAACGTCGCCCGTGATGCCGGTGGTGTTGGCCGGCGAGTGGCAGAATGTATCCCAGACGCTGGGGCCTTTGCCGTCCTCGTTCCATCCACCCTCGCACTGATAGGCCGCCGTAGCGGAACCCCACAGAAATTTTTCACTCATCGTTCTGTCTCCTTATTCCTCGGTGTGATCCTTGATGTACTGCTTATACCAGTAATAGCTCTTCTTGGGGATGCGCTTCAGTCCGTTCTCATAGTCCACATAGATCAGGCCGTAGCGCTTATCATAGCCGTTGATCCAGGAATAGCAGTCGGTCGTAGCCCATGCATAATAGCCATTGACAATGCAGCCATCGTTCTGGGCCTTGATGAGCCACTCCAGATAGGACTGGATAAACTCGATGCGCTCGTCGTCGTTGACGCAGCCGTTCTCGTCCGGGTGTTCATACAGCGCGTGTCCATTCTCCGTGATATACACCGGAATGTCACCGTAATCCTTCTTGATGCCCATGAGCATATCGTACACGGTCTTCGGGTAGATCTCGCGGCTCCACGCATTCTTCGGGGTGTTGGGGTCCACGTCGGTCTGGAACCAGCCCTTGACAACATAGCCTTCGGTGCTCTTCTGGCCTGCGCCCACATTGTTGGGGTAGTAGTTGGTCTCACCGGATTCGTAGGGCTTTACCAGAGCGCGTGTATAGCAGTTCTGGCCCAGGAAGTCCACCGTATTGTTCTTGATGATCTCAAGGTCTTCGTCCTTGACGAAGGAGAGGTCGATGCCACTTTCCAGTAGCAGAGGCTTGAGGTCTGCAGGGAAATGCCCCAGAATCGCAGGGTCGGTGACCCACTTATTCTTGAACAAGTCGCCCCGGCGCTGGGCGATGCGGTATTCCGGCGTATCCTTCAGGATCTGGACCGTGTTCGTGGTATGCACGATGCCGATCTGGCTGTTTTTGAAGCCCATCTTCCGGAACTCCCGGATCGCCTTGGCGTTTGCCACCATGAAGTTATAGGACACCTGCACCAGTGCCTGCACATCGTGCTTGTTGGGAGGATAGTTACCGGTCAGGTAGGAACAGCAGCCATTATGGGTCGCCTCATTGATCGTGACATAGAAGGAAATCTCCTCGCCGAACTGCTCGAAGCAGACCTTTGCATACTTGGCGAATTCATCCGAGAAGATCGGATTCTGAAATCCGCCAATGTCCTCCAGCCATGCCGGAATGTCGTAATGGAGCAGTGTCACGTTGGGTACGATACCGCTCTCTTTGCAGGTCTTGAGCACATCCTTATAAAAGGCGACTCCTTCCATATTCACCGGGCCGTCCCGGGTGGGCAGAATGCGGGTCCAGGCAATGGAAAAGCGCAGGGTGTTGTGTCCACCCTCTTTCAGCAGCCGAATGTCCTCCTTGTAGCGGTGGTAAAAATCTGCCGCCACATCGCCGGTAAATCCCTTGGTGTTTTTGGGGCCGTGACAGAACTGATCCCAGTTGCTCTCTCCTTTTCCACCCTCGTTCCAGCCGCCCTCACATTGGTATGCTGCGCTGGCCGTACCCCACAAAAAACTTTTGTTCACTTTTCCGTTCATATTTTTCCTCCAATCTGTTTCATTTTGAGCTTTTTGCTCTTTGTTGTTTCTATTATAGAAAAAACCGCGCATTGTTCAACACAATGCACGGTTTTTGAATCGTTTTTGCAAAATTACTGGTCACCTATGCCATATTTTGATTTTTCCATTTCGTTCTTCCATTTCGCAACTTTTTCCTCCGCATCGGCAACGTCCGCCGCATGGAGCCGCTCATAAGCGCTCAGCTTTTTCCGGACATTTTCCTTGTAATGCCGTTTGAAGTAGAACGCATAGAGCGAATCCAGAAGATACATCAGCGACGTCCGGGTAGAAAAGGCCGAAATCTTCTGATAATGGTCTTCGTTGGATGAGAGATACAGCAGATGATCTGCATAGCCGCACAGCGGAGTCTTATCGGTGGATGTGATAAGCGCAATGGGCGAGTGCTGCTGCCTGAGCAGCCGACAGATCTGGCCCACCGTAGAGCTGCGCCCCCCAAAGGAGATGACGATGGAAAAATGCTTCGGGTTCGAATTGGCCGCCGCCAGTTTCTGCATATAAGCCTCGTGCGGCACCTCCACCGGCACATTGATCTCCTGCATCTGAAACCGGAAATTATCTGCCATGCAGAAATTACCCGCCGATGTGTAGATATCAATGCGCTCTGCACGTTCCATCGCTTCTGCCACCTGTGCCATCGCGTAGGGATCTGCCAGTTCCAGCGTGTCCGAGATCGTGTACTCGTAAACCTCTTTCAAATGGAGCAGTATTTCGTCCGGTGTTGCCTCTGCCTCAATAGGAAAATTGATGTCCTGCACCGCGCTTTCCGATTTCTGATGCACCACCGTCCAAAGAGCCACCTTAAAGTCGCTGTATCCTTTCAGATCCAGCTTCTTCAGCAGCCGGTAGACCGTAGATGTAGAAAGATACAGATCTCCGGCCAGCTGCTGCGGCGTTTTGGACAGACACTCCATCGGGTGATTCCGGATGTAATCACACAAACTTTTTTCATTGCTGGTCAGATGTTCCAACTGGTTGATCTGGGTCAGAAGATTCACGGCAGATCCCTCCTCCTGATTTTTGTCGCAGCCCAGGAAAAAGTGCATCTCAACACAGCATATTTTAGTATGCAGGCCGATGCTGTTGTCGTATAAAAAGGGTGATACGTTTTCATTATAGCATAATTTTCAAAAAAGTTCTATTCTTCTGTTTCCCTAAGATTCAGAGTCGCACCAATCAATAGATTTTTGCGATGTGGTATCAGATGCGAGATAAAACAAAAAATCCGAACCCTTCTCCTATTGGAAAAAAGTTCGGATTTTATTGTTGTGGTGCACCTCCAGGGACTCGAACCCTGGGCCCACTGATTAAGAGAGC
>ENA-UOJF01001308-UOJF01001308.1-human-gut-metagenome-genome-assembly--contig:-P74-NODE-1308-length-17335-cov-36.527951_pt1 | contig 17335 bp, 11 predicted proteins | sample MGYA00242344_ERZ723891 | MGnify/ENA metagenome assembly ERZ723891 | reverse complement strand
CTTTGTGGTGGCTTATTTGTGCTGCACTTCTTTCTCCCCACCTTCTGCCAAATTTTCTTGCAGCAAGTCCTATTTGGGGCTTGACTTTTTCTTTGCAGGCTTCGGTAGTCTCGGGATTTTTTCTAAAAGGGGGCTGCCCATAATTCCTCTATATTGTTCGTATAGATGCCAAGTCTTAATTTCATCGCCTTTTGTCCAACCAGAAACATAGAAATCCTCTGTTTGCAGTGATCTTTTATATCCCTTTGAAGATAACGCTTGAGCATACTCATCTAAGAGGACGGGAAGTTTTTGCAACGCGAACTCTTCAAAGCAAAGACGATCTGTTTTATCATCGAACAACAAAAAAGCAACACCAGGGCACATTTTCCATTTTTCGCAGTACCAATTATTTTCGCAACAGGCAAGACAGTTAAATAGCTTCCCGTTTATAGAATCCCTATCGAAAAATAAATATGTCAAAGACATCTCGTGACTTAGGCGCACTGTGGAAGTTTGCGGAAATGGGATAAGTATTCTATAGCCATCGAGATAAATGACTTTCTCCGAATAAATGAGCGTCGTGTGATATTTAATTACAAGATCACTTACCGAAAACCTTGTATTGCATTGATGATCGGCAATGTTATTCATAATGCTGTTTTCTTGATACTCCCGTTGATCCTCTATTTCATTTATTCTGATCTGAAACTCAGGATAAAGCGAGTGGTACTTAAGGTCGCTGTTATTAAAATCACCAAGCCAGTCATCAGGGGAGTCCAACATCAGAAGCAGTTTTTCAGTAACGCTTAGGTCAACGCCAAATCTTTTACGCCATAGATATTCAACCTTATCAATATCTGCAAATCCCTTTTGAGGCGTGTTCGTATCACCGATGCGGGTATAGATGTGACCTGCTTGGACACACTTCCTCCCATCATTAAAAGGCTCGACAAGATAATAAGGTGTATTTCTCGTGTTTTTGATAATTATTACATCGACAAAACAGTTTTCTGCAAAGGGCAACGTCTGAACATAGACAGTTGGTCTAATTCCGCCGCCAAACTTAATATTCTTCAGAAAGTCAATCAAGTTCTGTTGGGATTTGCGATTTTCTTCTGGAACACCTTTAATTTTAACGCCATCTTCATGCTTACTATCACTTACTCCGATAATGAGATAAGCATCCCTGTTTACAAGGTTGTTTGCCATACAAATAATATCATGAAGGAGATCGGCATTGTTTTCATGCCACTGAACCTTAAAATCCCAGTAATCGCCTTCTGTTTTCAGATCAATCAGCTCGCGGATCTCTTCATATAAGTTCATGGTGTGTCTCCTTTGTTACTTAATCTTTGCCAACACGTCGGCAAACAGCTCATAGTTATGCTTTACACCGTCATCCAGGTCGATCTCGATGTTCTGATCGGCAAGGTGGTGAACCTTTTCCTCGTATTTTTGCAGTTCCGCCGCTTGCTCTTGGAACTTCTTCTGCTGTTTGGTCAGCTTCACGCGCTCGGATGCGCTGGCGTGGTCGATGGCATCACCAATCTGGGCAAGCTGTGTGCGGTAACGTTCCTGCTGTTCATGCACATAGTCGGTGCGCAGGCGGGCGAGAAGATCACGCTGGTAGCGGTGCATATAGCACAGCGCCTTGAAACCGTTCTTTTTGCCGCTGTCAAAGAGCCAGTAGATCGGACGCTTCTGATAGGTTTTCAGGTGGTCGGCATAGAAGTCATTCAAGAAGTAGCTGCGGATCACCTCGCGGGGCGTACCCTTGCCGCCGAGTGCGTCGGCAACAAACTTGAGGTTTTCTTCCAGCGTATCATCGCCATAGACCTTGCGGACAAACTCTACAAAAAGCCCGGTAATGTCATCGTCAAAATACTCGTCATCGCAGATGGGGATGATATTGTCGCTGTCCGGGATGATGGTCTTGTACTTGCTGGCATCCCATTCGCCGCCCGCATAGGCAAGACCGTCCACGTCCAGAGAATACCGCCCGAACATACAGCCCACGGCATAGGAGATGAGGGAGACGATCTCGTCGCGCATAGTGCGGACGTAGCTCGAACCCTTCATGGATTCCGGCACATCGTCCTTGCTGTCAAACACGCGATGTACAGTAATATCCTTGTCCGCCACATCCGGCGTCAATTCATCCTGCAAGCCGTAAATGTCAATGAAAATGCGGTTGAGTTCTTCTTCGTTGGATTTAAGTTCCTCAAATCGCTTATTGCATTCGCCCTTCCAGAGCAGGTAGCACAGCGCCAGCGGGCAGGATGCGGGTACGCGCCTGCCGTAGTAATATTGAATCGTCGCGCCAATTGATGTCGCGTCTCCCAGACAGCGGCTCCAGCGAATGAGCGGATGCTCTTTGAAATTCCATGAGGTTTCATAGGCGTCCCAATCTTGTTTTGAATTGCTGATGCAACTGTCTACTCTTTCTTCAACCACATTTTGTTTCTTGATAAGAACGGGCACATTTTTAAGATTGCCGACCTGAAAATTCAGGGTTGGATTCTGAATACTCATAAAAAATGTTCCCAAGCATGAGCAAAGCAATCCGGTAACATATTTAATAATATCACAGTCAAAGAACATAGATGACCCTGCAACATCAAATGCAAAACCCGGCGGAGTATATCTCACGCCAAAGTTACTTGAACTAATGAATGACCATGTTATTCCCTCTTGAAAATATCGATCCTTGCCGTCATGTCGATGTCCAGACAATGAAGCCATCTCTGCTTGTCCTTCAGGATTATACCACAAGACACAATCTGCGTTTCCATACCACTTTCTAAATTCACCGCCTTTGTTATAGGGAAACCACTTTGCTGGTGAAGTTGCAATTTGGTCTCTGCTTGTGATGCTGGTATCAACTTTTGTCCAAGCAACTTCCTCCCAGAGCCGTACAAACATCTCATTTTTCCCGGTTGAAAGCCCGTGCTTTACATCAGCAATTTTCTCTAAGGTCGGGTTTTCTGTATAAATCAGCGGAACTATATCACTCACCCAATACGCCACCGGAGAGCCGGGGATTTTGGAGAAGTTGGACTGGTCTGCCGCATACCGATTCTCACCTGCAAGGAACATATCCTCTTTCCCTTGCTGAGAAGTTGGCTCGATCAGGCGGCAATACTCGCCCTTATAGTCCGCAATGTGGCTCTTGCGGATAACAAACGATGTGGTCTGCACCACTTCGCCGCCGATCTCTTCAAACGCTCTTGCGCCGAGGTGCGCCATATTGACAATATCGACCGCCAGCAGCTTTGTGCGAAGCTTCTCAAAGCTGTACAGGAACATCCAAGCGTGCTGCGTGATCATCGCCTGATAGCCATCCTGCACCAGCATTTCGCCACAGCGCTCAATAAACACGGCAAATAGGTCGGCTTTACTGTCCGGGTAATTTGCCTTGATAAACTTGCTCATATCATCCGCAAGCCCGGATACAGCGGCATACGGCGGATTTGTCACCACCACATCATACTTCTGCGCCAGCAATTCGGCGCATTTGACCAGCGGCAGCAGTTCATCCAGTGCAGGCTTCCGCATTACATTGATTTCATTGTCAATTTCAGCAAATCGGGTGTACAGTCCGGCGAAGTCTACGGGCGTGATGTTCAGGATAGAGCCGTACTCTTTGGCGTCCCGCATTTCGGTGACAATGCTCTCGATGTCGGCTTTCAGTTTTGGATCATTCTTATGGAAATACTCAATAGTCATTGCCTGAATGCCGTTGCTCTCGCGGATGGCGAAGATATTGGGCTGAATGCCGCGCGTGAGCAAGCGGCGGTCATACTGCCGCGTCTTCATCATGACCGCAAAATAGGCAAGCTGTGCCGCACGGTCATCAATGTCGAGACCGTAGAGATTATTCTTGAGGATGCTCTGCACCGCCTCGCGCTGATTCCAACCGGCAGAGGTATAAATCTGCATCAGCACATCGAAGGCATAGACAAGAATATGACCGCTGCCCATGCAGGGGTCGATGACCTTGATCTCTTCCGGCTTGATGGTCTTGTATTCCTCGCGGAGCTTGGCAAGCTGCGCATCCACCTCCGGCTCCTGCTCTGCTTCGTCCAGATAATATTTCCAGCCGCCCCGCAGTTCGGCATTGGGGTGACCTTCCAGCCAAAGCCTGCCGAGGGAGTTTTCCACCATATAGCGGACGATCCAGTCCGGCGTGAAAAGCTGTGTTGCGGCAGGGATGCGTTCCTTCGTGATTTTGACATTCTTCTTGAGCTGGGCAAAGGTATCGTCTTTCAGCTCGGTGTTGTAATACTGATACAGCCAGCCAATAATCTGAACTAAATGATCGCTGTCACTGTTTTGCCAGTTTTCCGCAGTACCCCAATCTACCTCATCAATATCGCTTACAACTTTTCCGATAAAACTATCTTGGTGAAGCATATTATTCGGAAAAAGCAATTCTGTGTAATCTTTATCACGCTGCGCAAGTCCAAACACATCCGGCAGCGCTGCTTTCAGTTCCGCACACTGCGTCAGGAGCAAGTAACGATACAGTTCTTCGGTGTTATTATTTTCAATATACTCCGCGACCTGCGCCTTGTCCAAGCCCTCCATCTCAAGATGAAGGACATCGTTCAAAATCTCCGGCTTGAATGCGCCGGATGCGTCCGAGAACACGCGGATGTGGGAGGGCAGATAGTTATTGACCTCCATAAACCGAAGCGCAACAATGCGGTTAAACCAGATATAGGTGACGCGCTCGATAGTCTGCGGATAGCCATTGGCATTGATTTCAGCAATCAGTGCCGCTCGCTGGCTCTTCTCAAGCGGGGAGAGAATGCGACCGCGAACTTCGGTAGCATCCGCCTTGCCGACGTTTCCTTCTTCAATGCCGTACTGATAAGCTCTTTGGGCAATCTGCTTGTAAAGGAGCTTATGCCCGTCCACGGCAAACTTTTGAATCTTTGATTTGTTCATCTTCTTATGCTCCTTTAGTTGATCTGCACACCGTCGCAGCTTTCCAGCGTCTTCATCAACTTCTCGCGGATCGCCTCGACGTACTTATCAATGTCTTCCTTGCTTTGCAGACGCTTGACCGAGCATAGGTCGTATCGGCGCACGGTCATGATTTTCGGTGGCTTCGGTGTGGGCGTTGCGGTCGCTGCGGGCGTGGGATTCTGTGCTTCCTGCTGATGTGAGGCAGACATGACCTCCATGCGGCGGCAGATCGTATCCTTGTAATTGAGAAGCTGCGTGATCATGGCGTCCAGCTCGGTGAGGGAGGTCGCGGTTTTCGCCGCTTCGCGCTTGTTCGCAAAATGATCGTCCGCCTGACGGAGCAGTGCCCCGGCGTCCCGCGCTTCGCTGGCAAGCTGGTGAACATCCTGCATACACTGGCGGATGTTTTCAGCAACTTCCTCGCGCTTCATATCCAGCAAGCTGTCGTAAGCGGTCTTGACCTTCTGGACAAGCTCCGGCAGCTCCCCAATACGGGAATACGGCTTCGGCATGGCAAGAATCGTGGACATCGTGCTGATGACGTTCAACGTGTCTGCATCCGCCGCGAAGTAGTCTCTTTCCTTGAGAATGCTGGCAAGCCGCTTCTTGGCATCGTCGAACACCGTCCGCTGCGCCTTGAAGAACATCTCCACGCCTTCCATATCCTCGGCGGAATCGAGAAGATCATCCTGCCGCTGCACCATCCGCTTGAGCAGTGCAACATTGTCCTTGCGCTGGCTCAGAACGTCGTTCATCAAGTCACGGGCAGCAGTGACGGTTTCCTTTTCGGGGTAACGCTCTTTGGAGTAGAACTCGTCAAGGAGCTTCTGATAGTGGCTCTGCTTGGTCTCGAAGGTATTCAAGACGAAGCGGATCAGCCCGTCCTCATCGGAGGGAATGTCCATCGCGCCTAGATAGTCCCGCAGGAAGTTGACGCTCTTGCGGATCAGCTCTTCGGAGGGGGCAATACGCCGTGCGACAATGGCTTTGTCAATCTCGGTCTTCTTGCGCAGAAAGTCCACCAAACGGCGCTCTTCCTTGCCGACAACCGCGCCGCCATAGTTGATCTGGATTTTCTGCTGGACGATTAGACGGGCAATCAGAGCGGCAATGTCGATTTCCTTCCAGCCGTAGGGGATCGCCTGATACCGGCGCTGCACATCACCCATCGAGGTCTTGAGCATCTTCTGGTTTTGCAGCTCCAACCACTGACTGATCTCATTGAGCGCATCTTCGTTGTTCGCGCCCAGTCCGGTGAAGCCAACTTCTTCGTATGCGCCGTTGAGGATAGCGAGAATATCGGCGTCACTGTCCACGAACTGATTGACCATGTTGAGCTTGGAATAGACGCTCTCGACGAGGCTCTTCATCGCCTCATCCAGCTTGTCCTTCGCAGAGCCGTATTTCAGGTCGAGGATTTCACCGTGAACATAGAATTTGCCCTCGACGATAGCTTTTTCGATCAGGCTGCGGGCATGGCTTTCCAGCTTCCGTGCCTCGTCGTTGCGGTCGCGGATGATCCGCTGGATGCTCTCTGGCATCTGCGACACGTTCCGCTGCTTGACATACTTGCGGATCTTCATCGCCTGTTCCAGCTCATCAAAGTAGGGCGTGTCTGCCGAGAGAACAACGATTGCCTCGTTGTTGACCTGCGAGTCCATGATAAGCCGCTGGTCTCCAACGCCGTAGAGGTCGCTTGCCACGGTGACAATGCGAAGCCGCATTCCGCCAGTGGACGCGCCGTTCAGCGTCTCGTCAACGTACTGATCGTAGGCAAAGTCATACTTGCCGTATTTATATTTCTTTGCCGGATAGATTTCGCCATAAACCGTCTGAGAAATACTCTGGACGATCTGTGCGCTGTCAACCGGCGTATTCTTGATGTCGATGGCAATATCCTGTTCCTCATCTGTCAGGAAGGCATAGGTATCGCCATTGCGGGAGATGTAGTTCTGAGACAGAAGGCGTTCCAGAGAAGCCGTGATGGATGCGCGGAGAGCAATCTTGTCCGTGTGAATATCGTCAATCATCAGGATGGCGATGTTCTCGATGTTCGCCTTGACGTCCTCAATATAACGGACGAGGTAGAGCAGCTTGAGGACATTTACGTCCTGCTGTTCCAAACCGTCGTGCGCGTCCGCCGCGTTCTGGCAGCGGTCGATGACCCGGCGGATGGCACTCTCTAAGAAGGTATGTACCGTGTCATAGAACTGATAAAACGGCACAAGGGCGTTCTCGTCCTTGTTCTCTACCTTCTGCGCCGCCTCTTGGAAGCCGGACAGCATGGAGCGTTCACCGCCCGAAAGGTGCTTGCCGGAGTTGCCGTGCTTGCGGATTTCCGCGAGAACCTTCTGGATGACGATGAACTGATACGGAACAAAGGGGAAAGTCGCGCTGAACTCCGCTGCGCTGGTAAAGCCCTTGATGTCGAGGATGGGGTTATCGAAGGCAAACAGGCTCTTGAGACCCGAAGCCTCTTTCTCATACTCCATTTGCAGGAGGTGATCTGCGTCCTCCGTCTTCGCCAGAACACGCTTTTTGATGACTTCATCGACGGACGAGGAAGATAGGCTCAGGCGGGTATTGAAGCGTCCTTGAATCTTGGAGAAGTCATTGCCAGTAATTTTCACGACGGAATCAATCGCTTCCTGACTCGTGACCATGACCCAGACTTTGCCCCGGCATTTGTCACCGATCTCTTCCACCAGCGATTGCAGATTCATCATCAGATCGCCATCGTCACCGATGTACTGACCGACTTCATCCACGCAGAACAGAAGGCGGAAGTTGCCTTCCTTGCTGTCCACATACTCCTTGATCTCGGAGACGAGCTGCTTGATGCTCATGTCGGCGTTCTCTTCGCCGTTAAACCAGTTGCGGGCTGCTGTCTCGCTCATGCCGAGAACAGACTGCAAAACCTCAACCACATCATCCTCGAAGAAGGCAGCGGAATCGCGGGCGTTGACCCACTCGTCCCCGTTGACTTCCTTGAAGGCAGCGCGGAAAGCATCCGTCTTGCCCTGCTTATCAATGAAGCGTTCCAGCTTCGCCACCTTGAGGTCTTCGCCATAGAAACCGCAGTGGTTATAGAATACCTTCGAAAAGACGCGCAGCACAGCGGTCTTGTCCTTGTTGATCGGTCCCTCAATGTCGATGTTGAACAGGATGGACTCCGTGGGAATGCGGACACATTTCTGCACTGTCGCATACATCATCGGATCGTCAAACTTGTCCGCAAAGTAATCAAAGGCGTGTTTGCCGTCCACCTCTTTGTTGGAGAGAAGGTAGGAGAGCATTTTCAGGAAGTGAGATTTACCACTGCCAAAGAAGCCGGAAATCCAGACGCCGATCTTATCGGTCGGGGTATCAATCGCCTTGACGTAGTTATCAAAGAACGTGGCGAAGTGACGCCGCAGTTCCTTCGTGATGATGTATTCACTCAGTTCATCCTTTAAGCTCTGCTGGTCATCCTGCATGACCTTAACAACGCCGTTGATAGGACGGTCGATGTCCTTTTGGAACATACTTTGTATTTTCATGCTGCCTTCCTCCAATTACAAAAGGTTGAATGCCCGGTAGTAGTGTCCGTCCAGAAACTTTCCAAACAATCCGAGGTCCTGTCCGTTGAACGATCCCGGATAAAACATGACGATGGGGATGTCCTCAAAGAGATGCTGCATACTGTCCAGCATTTTATGAGAGCGCATAAACGGGAAGATTTTTCCCACGCCGGTCAGGAAGAGAACGTCACCGTACTCATGCGGCTCGTACTTCATGTATTCCAGAAGTGCCTCCGGCGTTGCGATCTTTTGAAGCTGCTTGAGAAGGTATTCCTTTCCGCGTTTTTCCTCCAGCCCGTCCACGGATTTCAGAACACGCTTGTCCTCCAAGAGTCTCAGGAAAATCTCGTAGAGGTCACATTCCTTAATGTGGTACGGCGTTCCGCTCTCCGCTTTCAGCCGGGAAACGAAGTCTCTGGCGATCAACTCGTCTGCCGGATCATAACAGAACACATGAATGCCGACCTCGTTGCTCAAGCCTTCGTTTTTCAGAAAACTTGGTTCGGAAATACGTCCTCTGATTTTATCTAACTCTTGCTTGATGTCACTCATGCCAGAGCCTCCTATCTAAAGCAGTTAAAAGCCGCAAGTGCTTCGAGATCATTATTCCTACGGATGCCTTCTTCCAGTTCTTCGCAGAGGAACAGCGGATTGAGCCGCGTGGATTTGAAGGTATCAAGGATCTCAACCTCAACTAAAATCTTCGTCAGCACTTGCTTGATCTTATTGACCGTTGATTCACTCCATCTGGCGATGTCATCGTTCTGCTCCTGCAAGTGGGAGAAGAAGACATTCAGGTCTTTCCGCGAAAACTCGAAGTCCTGACTCCGGAACTTTTCTCCGATCACGCCGACCATGAAGTCCCAGACAATGCGGTTGTAGCGCATCATGGCATAGAGGTTGATCTGCTTTGCAATCTCAGCCGGAGCCGATAATAATTCCTGCTGGAGTTGTTCATCGTCTAATGCGTCCAGCCGCTTATAGCAGCTTCGCACCATACGGGCAACAAGCCGCTCGGTCGGGTATTGAAACAGATTGTTCTTTTTGATTTTCTCGATAGCGTCCTCCACGGATGTTCCGCTGAGGTAATATTTCGATGCAATGCGGATTTCGTAAAAGAGGAACTGTTCCGCCGTAATCGTGCCGTTATAAATCAGAGATCGTTCCATTCGCTTCTCCATCCAAGCCGTTTTCCCAAGCTCATTGTTATCCTACCATATTGGCGGTCACATAAAGTGGACTCTTACTCTTGCTTTCGTCTACAAACTCCACGATGTCACCGATATTGCAGTCGAGGCAAATGCAGATTTTTCTCAACGCTTCCATGGACACATCTTCGCCTTTTCGGAGTTTCGTCATGGTGCTGGAAGATAGCCCCGACGCCTTGTGAAGATCGCCTTTGCTCATATCCTTATCGACAAGCAGTTTCCACAGTTTTTTGTAGCTTGCTCTCATAGTTCTCACCTCAGCACAGAATTATAGCATAACTATTTCAGTATACCACCGAAAGAGCGGATATTCAATAGCATTTCGTAAATTTAGGGTGAATACGACCGATTTGCACGAACGTTTCGCCTCATGAAGTGATTAGATGCGAAAAGCAGCGGAATTTACCGCTGACGCACAGACATTAAGCATTAGCTATCCGCATACAGCAGCGATACTTCAACAGATTGCAGATGACTATAGATTGCAGATGACTATCGAAGAGAAGGAAACCGTGATCGCTTGCATTCTGAACTTTGAGCAGATAATATGTTTTTCTCAGGAAGCTATTAAAATGGGAAGCGAATTGGTACGAATGCAAAAGCTTCTTATCAGTGCAGGAAATTAGCAATCTCAATTAATAGGGCTGCGTTCCATCGCAAGAAGATAATCTTCTTTATCCACTTTGCACCAGTCCATTACATTGCCAATTTCGGATTTCAGGATATGGTCAAGCAAAAGGCGGGTGCTACAGTCATTGCTTCCTAATAAAGCACGAAATGAACAATAAAAGATAAGAAGAAAAAGCAAAAAAATCACAAAACCACTTGACAGAATGCACAAAGTACTATATAATGAAAATGAACCATCTGGAATGGTATAGTGAGTCAAAACCAGGGAGTTTTCCTCACCGATTGCGAGCTTTTAGAGGCTCCGCCGCGAAAGCGGCTTTTTTCATAAGTGCGCATATCGTGCAGGAAACAACTTCACCCGTTTGCAAAGGCGATTCATAAAACGACAAACGAAGGAAAGAGGCGCACCATCATGAAAGAAGTCTACAATATCGGGCTGGATATTGGCACAAGTTCTGTTGGCTACGCAATGACGGACGAAAAAGGACGGTTGCTGCGCTTCCACAAACGTCCGACATACGGTTCGGTTCTGTTTGAGGAAGCGCAGACGGCGAAAGAACGTCGCCAGAAGCGTTCAGCGCGGCGTCGGCTGGCGCGGCGGCGCAAGCGTATCAAACTGCTGCAAGCGCTGGTTGCGCCGGATGTGTGTGCGGCAGACCCGGAGTTTTTTCTTCGGATGAATGAATCGTTCTTATGGTCAGAGGACAGCAAGTACGAGAAGCTTTATGCAAAGCTGCCAAAGGCGCTGTTTGTGGATGGAACAGTATCCGTCGAGACGCTGCCGACGATTTATCATATTCGCAATGAGCTGGTGAAAAGCACAAAGCAGGCGGACATCCGCTATGTCTATCTGGCGATGCACCACATCATCAAATATCGCGGGCATTTCCTGATGGAAGGGCAAACGCTGTCTGACATCGGTGCGGAAGCACCGCAAAAGATGCAGGATCTGCTGGAATTGCTGACCGACCCTGAAAATTTTCCCTGCGGATTTGTGCCAGCAGAAAATGCGGCAAAGGAAATCTGTCACACGATGGAAAATCACTCACTCCGTGGTATGGCGCGCAAGGAGCAGATTCAGAAGCTGCTGTATGCAGGCAAGAAAAAAGGAAGCAAAGAGACTGCACAAGCACTTGCGTCACTTCTTTTGGGCTATAAAGGTTCTTTGAAAGCGCTGATTGGCTATGAAAGTCAGACGGATGCACCAGAAAAAACCTCCTTAGGCGCCATTGAAGGCGAAACAGAAGAAACGTATCTTGCCGGGATGACAGAAGCGCAGGCGGAAGTATTCACGCGGATATTGGAGCTGTATCGCTGGCAGCTGTTTGCGGAAATTCGTCAAAACGGGCAGACGATTTCCGACATGATGGTAGCGCGTTATGAAAAGCATAAGTCCGACCTGAAAAGACTGAAAAAATGGATCAGGACGTACCGAAAAGACGAGTATGTTACACTATTCCGTGATGATAACGACCCATCGGGATATGCTGCCTACACGCATCACTTATCAAGACCAAAACGCTTTCAGAAAGAAAAGTTTACACGCTGCCGACAGGAAGGCGCGAAAATCAAGAGTATACCAGAAGGTTTCTATAATAAATGCAGAAGAATACTTGAAAGCAAGAAAATTGATCTTCCTGAAAACGCACGAGCAGAAGCAGATGAAATGCTGGAAGAAATGAAAGCAGACAACGTCTTTTTGCCGCTGCAGCGCATCAATCTGAACGGTCAAATTCCGAACCAGATTCAGGCGGAAGAACTGGCGAAAATTCTTGATGCGCAGGGCAAGTATTATCCGACACTGCGGGAAAATCGGGAGAAAATCCTCAGCATCTGCACGTTCCGTCTGCCGTATTATGTCGGCCCGCTGTATCAAGATAAGAACAGCCCGTTCCAGAAGTGGATTGTGCGTGACATGACCCAGCCCGCCTATCCGTGGAATTTCTTTGACGTGGTGAATCAGACGAAAACGGCGGAGGGGTTCATTGCGAACTTGAGAAACAAGTGCACCTATCTGCCGATAGAGGACGTGCTGCCGCTGCATTCCCTGCTGTATGAAGAGTACCTCATGCTGAATGAGTTGAACCGCGTCCGCGTAAAGGGCAATCTGATTCGTGATGTTCAGCTGAAACAGCGGATGCTGGATGAACTCTTCGCTAAGAACAAGTCAGTTTCCTACAAAGTGTTTGCAAAGTGGCTTCGGCAGAACAGCCCATACACGGATGTTACGGAAAATGATATTTCCGGTACGCAGGAGCCGGGGAAATTCACGGCGAGCCTGCGCACACGGTATGACTTGGAGAAGCACGGCTTCACCGTGAACGACCAGACGATGGAGCGGCTGGAAACGCTCGTACGATGGAGCACCATCTTTGAAGATCGCAGTATCTTGAAGAAGCTGATTCAAGAGCAATATCCGGAGGTCACGGACAATCAGCTGAGTTTTCTGGTGCAGAGGCGCTACACAGGCTGGGGACGACTGAGCGAAAAGCTGCTGACTGGTTTGCTGGGCGAATATGAGAATCAGCCGGCGACAATCATGGAAGTTTTGCGCGCGACGAATGAAAACTTCATGCAGGTGCTGAATAATCCGCAATATCATTTCCAAGAGAAGATTGCGAAAGAGCGCCTGATAGAACTGGGCGAGCCCAAAGCCGAAATTGACTACGACGAGATTCGGAAATTGCAGGTTTCTCCAGCATTGAAACGCGGAATTTGGACGGCCGTGCGCATTGTGAAGGAGCTGATTGAGCATCAGGGCTGCCATCCGCACGCCATTTATCTGGAAAACACGCGCGAAGAAACGCCGGATGAAAAGAAACAACGCACGCAGTCACGCCTGAACCAAGTGGAACAGATGTATAAAGAGTTGGCGGAAGATAAGACAGCGGAGAAAGTGCCGTCAGAGTGCTGGGAAGTACTGAAAAACTGCAAGGATAAAAAGAAACTGGATGACCAGCAGTACCTGTATCTGCTGCAGCTGGGGAAATCGCTTTACAGCGGCAAGCCGCTTGATTTTGACCAGCTTTCGGCAACAACGGAAATTGATCATATTCTGCCGCGATGCTATATCGTGGACAATTCGATTGAAAACCGCGCACTGGTGCTGAAAGGTGAAAATCAGCGCAAGGCAGACAACCTTCTGCTGGCGGATAGCATTCAGGATTCACAGCGCCCGTGGTGGAATTATCTGCGCCAAAAGGGATTCATGGGCGAAAAAAAGTTCAAGAATCTGACGCGCAGTATGGTAAGCGCTGATGACAAACAAAAGTTTGCCGCACGGCAGCTGGTGGAAACGGGACAGATGGTGCAGTGCGTGACGGAGCTGTTCAAGCGCTATTATCCGGATGTGCATGTGAGCGGCATCAAGGCAGGACTGTCCTCAGAACTGCGAGAGCAGTACGGACTTTACAAGATTCGTGAGCTGAACGACATGCACCATGCGTACGATGCCTTCCTTGCGGCGACAATGGGGAACTTCGTGGAGCGCTTTATGCCGTGGCTTGACAACGAGTCGTCTGCGGCAATTCGATTCAGGAAAGCGCAGGAAGCAAAAAAGGGCGGTGACGAGGTTGATTTAAGCTCGAAGCACGGCATGATACTGGCGAAGTTCAGCCGGGATCAGGTGGATGCGGATACCAGGGAAATCATCCGAAATGCACAGCAGGACATTTGCTACTTGAAGGCGGTGTGGGGATACCATGATGGACATGTGGTGTTTCTGAAGCGGCAGAAGTCGGGTGCCATCTATGATGAAACACGCTACCGCGCTGGAAGTGTAAAAGCCAAATTTGCTTTGAAAAAAGCACTGGGTACTGAACGGTATGGTGGGTTTAACAGCATCAACCCTGCCTTTATGACCGCAATTCAGTATACGCAAGGGAACAAAATCTACCGCAGGGTTGTAGGTATTCCGATTTACGCAAATGTTCCCACTGGAAAGGCAGACGAGTTGATTCGTGCTTTTGCAGCAGACAAGATTTCCGGTGCAGCAGTAGTGCGTCCGCGGCTTCTGATGAACCAGATGTTGGAATGGGATGGTGGCGTTTTCGTACTTCGCGGCGGGCAGACAATTGATATTCTTATGGGCAAGGAGAATGCCGCAAGGGTAACGATTACCAACGGAAAACAGCTGTTTGTTTCGGGAAAGGACATGACAACCATTGCTTTGCTGTTCCGTGGGAAAAAGGATGATTTGAACCCGGAACAGCTTAAAGAAACAGTGCTTCATTTACTTGAAAAATTCAAAACGCAATATGCCGTATTTTATCAAAAGTGCAAGGCTGACGATATCAACCGTATTTTGAAAAACCTTGAGACCCCTGAGCAGCTTACAGATGCCGATTGGACAGCCATGGTGAGCGAGCTGCTGAATGCGATGGGCAAGCAGCGAAAAGTTTCAAAAGAATGGATTACCTGCGAAGATTGGAGAATCCGAGGCATACCGACAAAGGACGTTGACCTGATTGACCAGTCCATCACAGGACTGCGCGAGAAGAGGACGAAGCTATGGCCGGATTCCGAACCGTCGTGATTCAAAGCCCGTGCAAGCTGACGTATAAGGACGGTTTTCTCATCATTCGCGGCGATGAGGTGCGGACGGTTCACATTTCGGAACTGCACACGCTGATTCTGGACACGACGATGGTCACACTGACGGGCTACCTTATCTGCGAACTGATGCACGAAAAGGTGAACGTCATCTTCTGTGATGAAAAGCGGAATCCATGCGGTCAGGTACTCCCCTATGCCGGAAGCCATGATACAGCGGCAAGGATGATGGCGCAGGCAAACTGGAGTGATGCGCGGAAAGCGGCGCTGTGGCAGCAAATCATCCAGCAGAAGATTCTTAATCAGGCGGGCGTGATGCAGGAAGTTTCCGTGGAGGCTGCAAGACAAATTGCAGCCTTCGCGGAGACCGTCACGCCTGGCGACGCGACGAATCGCGAGGGACACGCAGCGAAGGTCTATTTCAACCGCATTTTCGGCAAGGATTTTTCGCGCGATTTGAAAAGTGACCGCAATGCAGCATTGAACTATGGCTATTCGCTGCTACTTTCCTGCTTTAATAAGGAAGTTACGGCACGCGGCTACGCGACGCAGCTGGGGATTCACCATCGGAATGCGTACAACAGTTTCAATCTTTCCTGTGATTTGATGGAACCATTCCGCTTTCTGGTGGATGAGGTCGTGCTGCATCAGGGAGAGCGCACGTTTGACAAGGAATATAAGTACGAACTGCTGGACATCCTGAATACAGAAATTTGCTATCAGCAGCAAAAGATGTATGTCAACACTGCCATCGCTCGCTTTGTGCGCAATACAACGGATTACCTTGACGGTCAGACGGAATGGACAGAAGGAATGATGATGCACTATGAGGATGCGAGCCATGAGAGTCATCGTGATGTTTGATTTGCCGGTGACAACGTCGGAAGAGCGCGCCGCATACGGGCGATTCCGCAGAGACCTCATCAAGGACGGCTTTCTGATGATGCAGGAATCGGTATACTGCAAATTGGCAGTCAATGCGGTGTCGGCTGACCTGATTAAACAGCGCGTTAATCGCATCAAGCCAGCAAAAGGCGTAATCCAGCTGATGATTATCACGGAAAAGCAGTACAGCCAGATTGATTATCTGCTGGGCGGCCCGCAGGAAAAACAGCTGGATACGACAGAGAGGTTGTGGTTCTTTTGATACTGAGAAACATCAGCTTCGAGCATGATTTGCCAATCGTTGATGACCATGCGGCTTCGATGCAGATTGCCTCTCCGCACCTGTACGCGCGGGTTGTGCAGAGTTTCCTTGCGCTGGAAGCGGGCGAAGAATCCTTGGAGCCCTTCTTATTCTTGCAGGACGATGACCTTCTGGATGCAGCAAAGCTGCTGTACGTCGTCACCGACCCGTTCCACATTGATTTTGCGAACAAGAAAATCATGACGGCACTTTACGGGGAAATTAATCAGCTCATTCGCAAAAATCCGCTGCGACAGGTCCGCTGGGAAAAGCAGATGGTGGAGCTGTCAGATTTCATTCAGGACGTGACGCGCGAAATCCCGCTGGAAATCAGCGCGCCGGACGAAATGACGGTACAGGATGCCTGCAAGGCACTCGGTGTGCAGCTTGATTGCCCGCTGAATACGTCGCCGCTGGTGCGAATCTGCAAACTGCTGGATGTTCTTGCGGAGTGGATGCCGAAAAAACTGCTGGTTCTCTGCAATCTTGACAACTACTTTTCGGAGGCGGATTGGCAAGAGCTTATCAAGTATGCCGCCTACACGAAAGTAAAGACGCTGCTGATTTTTCAAAATCAGGCGATTCCGATGCATGAGCAGGAAATTCGTTGGCAAATTGATCAGAATTATGATGACAAAATCATCAAGCTGTGATATACTGAAAAAGAAAAGAACCATCCGGCGTGGCAGCGGCTCACGACTGAAAGGTTCCTACCTCATGGATTTGAGGTTTTGGAACTATGTCATTCCAGATGGTTCTACTACCAATCCTTTGCCCAAAGGCTGCAGGGCAGTGTTTTGGAACTATGTCATTCCAGATGGTTCTACTACACCTTCTGCGCGCCAAAAACCTTGAAACGGGTTTTGGAACTATGTCATTCCAGATGGTTCTACTACCTTGTGCCTACGGTCTGAACCTCCAGCAGGGTTTTGGAACTATGTCATTCCAGATGGTTCTACTACAAGAGGTCTATGCTATATCAACAAGTTTAGGTTTTGGAACTATGTCATTCCAGATGGTTCTACTACTGAAGGCGTTCAACATTGCGCTGGCGCTGTGTTTTGGAACTATGTCATTCCAGATGGTTCTACTACTCGGCGTTATCCCTCAGGCGGGCGCGCTGTGTTTTGGAACTATGTCATTCCAGATGGTTCTACTACTTTTCCAGTCGTACAGATGGAGCGAAAATAGTTTTGGAACTTTGTCATTCCAGATGGTTCTAATAAGTAAACAGTCGTTGTGAGAGG
>ENA-UOJF01001276-UOJF01001276.1-human-gut-metagenome-genome-assembly--contig:-P74-NODE-1276-length-17733-cov-6.530433_pt1 | contig 17733 bp, 16 predicted proteins | sample MGYA00242344_ERZ723891 | MGnify/ENA metagenome assembly ERZ723891 | reverse complement strand
ATTGTGCGGAGGACTATTGTAGGGGAGCGGCATGCCGCTCCCGGCGATGCACTGGCGATTCGTACCGGCCACTGTTAAAATGGAACGCACCGATTGCGTCTGTAGCGGCGCTCAGTGAGCGCCCTTGGCAGTTGCAGGTTTTGGGGTATTTACGTCAAACGCACACGCCCTGTAGGGGACGGCGTCCTCGACGTCCCTTTGGGATTGCTTCCGAATTCGCCGGGGTTTTCCTGTTATCTAACCGGGCACTGCGAGATTGCCACGTCGCTTCGCTCCTCGCAATGACACATCAGGAGAATGCCGTAGTGCACCAGCGCCCTCCTGCGGTTTAATGATCCTCTACAAGGCGCTCACTGAGCGCCGCTACAGACGCAATTGGGGTGTACGTTTCTTCGACAGCCTGTACGGGACGGCAGTGCCTTCCCGAGATTGCCACGTCGGCTGCGCCTCCTCGCAATGACAAATCCGGGAGCTTCCGCATTCCATTCCAAATTTCTGTATACTACGTCCTCCGTGCGGTATACTAGCATAAAACACGCGGAGGGATGCACATGACAAACGAGGAATACGGCCGCTATGTGGACGCGCTGGCGCCCCGGTCGAAAACGGGGAAAAATCTGCTGAACGCCTTCTGGGTCGGCGGGCTGATCTGTGCGATCGGGCAGGCGCTTCTGAACGGCTATCAGGCGCTCGGATTGGACGAAACGACGGCGGGGGCGGCTGTGAGCATCTCGCTCGTGCTGCTCTCGGCCATCCTGACGGGCTTTGCGGTCTATGACGACATCGCAAAATTTGCCGGAGCGGGCACGCTCGTGCCCATCACGGGCTTCGCCAACGCCGTCGTGGCCCCGGCCATCGAGTTCCAGACGGAGGGCTTCGTACTGGGAACGGCGGCGAAGATGTTCACCATCGCCGGGCCGGTCATCGTCTATGGCCTGTCGGCAAGCGTGATCTACGGCGTGATCTATTTGGTTTGTTCCATGCTGTAATTTGCCTTGCCTGTCGGTCGAGATCGTGGTATGATAGAAAAAACGCTTGACAGGAGGGCCCGGCCGTGTCTGATGCCGTGATTTTCGCAGAGAACGACGATTTTGTGTCGATCGGCGATTTCGAGCGCAGTCTGAGCTGGGACGCAGAGATCGAATTTGAATGGAAGGGCGTGCTGTATGGTGTGATCCGATATGGAACGGATCACAAGATCACGATCTACCAGTGCGGCCACCCCGAAACGGAAAAAGTGTGCGAAACGGCGGAAGAAGCACTGGAATACATGGCCGGCAAGGACCGTCTGCGCGATGTGATCACGCAGGTGCGCGTTGTGGAGCGCACGATCTGATCCGACAGACTATTTGCATTATCTTTTGCGGCGGACGGCAGCGTCCGCCGCATTTTTCTGGCGTTTCGCCTGTCCCTTACGCATATAGTGTTCTGAACGCACAGCGAAGGGGGTCAGGCACATGAGGGAGAACATTGAGCAGAGAGCCTGTGAGTTGGCTGTGTACATCATCGAGACCCACGCCACCGTCCGCGCCGCGGCGAGGCATTTCGGCGTCAGCAAATCGACGGTCCACAAGGACCTCTCCGAGCGGCTGCCGCACTGGAACCGCGCGCTCTATCTGCAGGTCAAGGCGGTGATGGAGCAGAACAAGGCGGAGCGCCACATCCGCGGCGGCATGGCCACGCGCCGAAAATATCGCGGGGACTGAGGCGCTTCCTTGCAAAGCGGGCATATTTATGGTATGATGATACAAAAAAGAATAAGCCGCAGCGCGGCTGCGGAGAAGGAGCGGCCCGGTGAAGATCTCTACAAAGGGGCGCTATGCGCTGAGAATGATGGTCGATCTGGCGGAGCACCAGAACGGCGAGTATATTTCGCTCAAGGATATTGCCCAGCGGCAGGAGGTCTCCAAGAAATATCTGGAGCAGATCGTGCCGATCCTGAACAAGTCCGGCTTTCTGAAGACAAATCGCGGCTATCAGGGCGGCTATATGCTGGCGAAGCCGCCCCGGCAGTACACCGTCGGCGACATCCTGCGCCTGACGGAGGGGGACCTTGCGCCCGTTCCGTGCGCGGCGCAGGACCCGGCCGACTGTCCCCGCAGCGAGGACTGCGCCACGCTGCCGGTCTGGCGCGGGCTGAACCGCGTCATCAACGAATACCTCGATGGTATCACGCTGCAGGACCTGCTCGACCAGCAGCGGGCGCACTATGCCAATGATTACATGATCTGAGGGAGCGCCGTGCGGCAGCTGCGCAAAAATTGAATATTTTTACAGGAAATTCCTTGACAAATGGAATCCTGCCAGTTAATATGGAACTATGATCCGACTGCGGAGGAAGAGAGACGGACGCGATGTTTGACGATCAGGAGACCCATTATCCCGTTCCGGGCGAAACGCCGTGGGAGCGGCTGCGCTATCTGGCCACCAGCACGGAGACGATCTACCCGGTCCCGCCCTATGTCTGCATGAAGTGCCGCCGCGTCATCGTCCCGCGGAAATGGGCGCTCATTCTGCACGATCTGGCCGAATTTCTCGGCTATTTCTGGCTGTTTGGCATCTGGTTCTGGCCGTCCGTCGGGGTCGCCCCGGCGAAATCGATCGCGTTGCCGTCCATTGCGCTGTTCCTGCTGTGCATGCGCGGGGCAGCGCCGCTGGCCTATGCCGCCATTCCGTGGGTGCTGGATATACCGGACGATCCGGACGCGCAGTTCTATGCCTGGGCGACGCAGAAGAGCGTGGCCTATCTGCGCTTTTTCCTGCGTATGCTTCCCGTGATCGCGATCTTTATTCTGCCATAATGCTGCCGCCGTGCCCCTCGCTGGACACGGCGATTTTTGCATTGGAGAGGGGCGGAAAAACCGGAAATGAAGAAGAATGATAAGAAATATACGATCGCGAATGCTGCCGGATTTATTTTTCCTGTAACGACAGTTTATATGGCGACATACGTTATTGATAGCTTTCAGGCAAAAGAGTACGATTTAGTGGTCTGCACGTTGTTCCTTGTCAGTTGCAGTGTTGCCTTAACAATTGTGACCGGAAAGTCTTATACCCTGACGGAACAGGGAATCCGGCATAAATTCTGGGGGATATGTTACCGCGTTACGCCGTGGAGCGATGTGAAAGATGTCATGAATGTTTATGTGCAGACAAGAGCGCGCGGCGATCCGCCCTCGTTGGTATTTACGACCATGCGCGGGAACATATACCGCCCGGATGAAAGCGGATATATCCCCAAAGCACAGAGGAAAATCTTCTATACAGAATGGTTATGCGGAAGAATATTCTCGATCGGTTATCCGGAAAAGCACGCGGAGCGGTTTTTGGGGTTTGTGGAGAAATATTATGGCCCGCTGGACTACGATTTTATTGCCGACTATAAGAAAGCCCACCCCAAGCCGAAGGAATGGTGGAAGAAATGAGAAACCAAAGGAGAGAGAAAGATGAAATTCTGGAAAAGAATTTTACGGTCCCTGCTTCGCGCTCTGCTATTCGGCGGGATCGGTTTTCTGCTGTTTACCGCGCGCGGGTATTATCAGGATTATCAGGAGTTTCGCGAGTACACGAACTATAAGTTTGCTTCGGTGGCGGATTTCTTCTATCAGCTCAATGCGGAGTACTGGCTCGATTTCCAGTTCGTTGATCAGAATGTTTCCGAAGTCACGCTGGGGGACCGGCAGGTGCGGACAATGGAAGTCGATGTTGAACTGCTCGGCCATAAGTACATTCAGGCTGTGGAAGAAAAGTCACTTTTCGGAACATATTATCGATTCTTCGATATTAACCATGACATGGCCTATGCCAATTTTGAGGCCGATATGGAGCTGAACGTTCATTATACGCAGCTTCAGGGGCTGAAGCTCAAAGACGGCTTCGCCATTCAGCTGATCTCCTCAGATCGTTATCAGGACAACTACGGCCCTCCGTCGCAGACCATAGAGGGCGGCAGTACATATTTTTCCAACTTCTCCGAGGACGGAAACGAGCTAGTGCAGCTGTTCTGGGTAGAAGGGGACGAGCTGCCGGAAGGATACCGCCTGTTCTGCAGAAGGGAATCCCTCACGATCGGCTATGATATGCTTGTCGGGCTTTATCATGACAACGAAAAGCGGAAGTGATTGCAAAATCTCACACCGAAGAAGTGGTGGTAGCAAGGGGGAAGCTGTGGAGTACATTCTTGACATCAGCGCGCAGGGGCAGGCGGCAGAGCGCTGTTCCGGGCCTGCGTATCAGCTGTTCCTTGATTATGCATTTACACAGGCAGATTTCTTCATGCTTGCCTTTGTGAATTATTACGGAAAAGGCCTCCCGGCCCGCGCCAGACAGGCCAGGGCGCAGCTCGCGCCGTTTCGGGTCAGAAGCCGCACGAATCCATCGTGGCCGGGAACGCCGGAGACCTGCTGCCCAAATACGACTTACAAAATCAACGTTTACCGCTGCTGCGATGCGGCAAAGCAGGTCCTGCAGGCGGCGGACAGGTTGAGCGACTGGTCCAGACCGAAGAATGCGGAGGATCTGGCCTTTTTCAAGGGAGGCCAATGCTGGTTTTACTCGGTCGGGCACGAACGGATCGCGGCCTTTCTGCACGCGACGGAGGAAGACCTGCGGTTTGTGCGCGAAAATGGCTTGGCGGAGCATCCCTCTCTGCAGCCGTATTCCGCATATTATGATGCCTACGATGAAGCGCTTTTAACGGCCGCCAATTAGCCCTACCCACATAAAAACAGTTCCCGCAGCAGGGTTTTGCCCCTGCTGCGGGAATTCCTATGTCTGGCTTATTTCACGATATTCTGCGCATAGCGGGAGAGGATGGCGGCGACCTGCGCGCGGGTGGCGCTGCCCTGCGGGTCAAGGTAGATCGTGGAGCCTTCCTTCGTGCCCTTGACGAGCTCCGCGGCGACGGCCCAGGAGAGGGCGTCGTGCGCATAGGCGCTGGTCTTCTCTGCGTCCGGGAAGGTCGCGAGGTTGGCGCGCGCGGCCGTGTCGACGCCCTTGAACGCCGCATAGCGGAAGAGGATGGCGGCGATCTGCTCGCGGGTCACATTGCCCTCCGGGTCGAACTTGTTGCCGCCGATGCCGTTGACAACGCCGGACTCTGCGGCCCATGCGACTGCGTCGGCATAGTAGGCGTTGGCGTCCACATCGGTGAAGGTCGTCGCGGTCTTCGGGGCCGTCTCGCCGTCAAGACGCCACAGGACCGTGACGAGCATGCCGCGGGTCATGGACTCCTCCGGAGCGAACAGGTCCTTCTCCACGCCGTTGAAGAGACCGTTCTGATTTGCAAAGCGGACATCGTCATAGAACCAGTCGGACTCCGTGACATCGCGGAACGGGTTGACCCACGGCTCCTCGGCCTTCGTGCCGTGCACGACGGTGATCGTGGCGATATTGGCGGCGAGGCGCTTGCCCTGCGCGGACTGATCTGCGTACTGCTGTTCGCTGATGCCGTAGCAGAAGCGGAGGCTGCCGGTGTTCTTCGCGGCGGCGGCGACCTCTTCCAGCGTGCCGGAGCCGGAGGCCCACGTCAGCGCGAGGATCGCGGGGACCTCAGTCTTGCCGTCTTCGGTGATGTAGTAGCGATAGGTCTCATTGCCGGCATAGGTCAGCGTGGAGCTGAAGCCGTCGGCCGCGGCGGCCTTCAGGGTGTCGAGATCGGAGAACGTGATCCCGGCATCGGTCAGCAGGTCGTTTATCGTGACGTAGTCGGTCGCCGCGACGAGCTGGGCCTCGCCCTTCTTCCAGAACTGATAACCTGCAGCGCCTTCCGTGGCCAGCGCGGCCAGCTCGGACGGCTTGTAGGACTTGACTTCCTTCGCTTCGCCGCCTTCGGCCTGCTCATAGACGGTCAGGACGACGCGCTCGGGATGGGTGACGGTCAGCGTGACCACGTTGGAGGCAAGGCGCTTGCCCTGCGCAGACTGGTCGGCGTACTGCTGCTCGGTGATGCCGTAGGCAAAGCGGAGGCTGCCGGAGATATAGGCGGTCTTCGCAATGTCCTCGGGCGTGCCGGAGCCGGTGTTCCACGAGATCAGGATGGCAGCGGGGACCTCAGTCGCGCCGTCTTCGTTGACATAATACTTGTAGACGCCGCTGTCCTCATAGGTGAGCGTCGAGGTGAAGTCCGTGGGGTCGGCCGTCGTGACGGCATCGCCCGCGCCGAACTCGACCCCGGCGTCTGCCAGCAGGCTGCCGACGGTCGCATAGAGGTTCGAGGCGATGACCTTTTCACTGCCGTTCTTCCAGTGCTGGTAGCCGACGACCTCGGTCTGAGCCAGCGCCTTCAGCTCGGAGAGGGTGTAGGTCTTCGCCACAACGGCGGCTTCGCCCTCGTAGCGCTCATAGACGGTCAGAACGACAGGCTCGGTGGGCTTTTTGCTGCCGAAGCGGAATTCCGGCGTCGCACCGGCGTAGATCAGGTCGACGACATAGCCGTCCTCGGTCTCACCGGAGCCGCCGCTCACGCCGTCATCCGTCAGCCGGACCTTATAGATCGGGTCGTGGTTTTCGTCCTGATTGTCGGTGCAGACCAGGTTGTGGGCAGGCGTTTCCGTCGCGGGGTCAGTGGTCGCTGCAAAGGCCGGGATCAGCATGCCGGTCAGCATGGAGAGGCACAGCAGCAGAACTGCCGCACGCCGCGCGGCCTGATGGAAGAATCTCATGTTATCTCGCTCCTTTTCCTGAAATCGTTATCTTTTCGTGAGAATAACCGTATTCATTCTAGCACGCGAAGCTCAAAATGTCTAATACTTTGTTTGAAAAACTAAAAAAATTTGTCGATTTCAATAGAGAAGAAAAATCGCGCCCGGGGTGGCGCAATTTGACGAGATATCCTATTGCAGCAGCGGTCAGTGACCGCCTTGTTAGGGTAATTCAACCGCGCAAGAGCACTGATGCACCGCAGCACCACCCTGATGTGTCATTGCGAGGAGCGAAACGACGTGACAGTCTTGCAGGACCCGGTCCGATAACAGGGCAGCCTCGGCGAATCCGTAGGCTGTTGCGTGAGATTGCCACGTCGGCCTACGGCCTCCTCGCAATGACAGATCTGGGAGCATTGCACGGTCGGCGATGGTGCACGGAAATTTGCGGGTCCGCATGGCGCTCACGCATATCAATGCCTCTGCGGGAGCGGGCGGAAGTCCGGCTTGCGCGGCATGAGGCCGGGTGCGCTGCGGTCGGGGCGCGGCGGCACCGGGAACAGCTCGGGGTATTCCTCGCTGTAGTATTTCCGGTTGTTTTCGACCAGCTCGTCGAGCGGAACAGGGCGGTAAAAGTTGATGTCTACGCCCGCGTTCAGAACGCGCGGCAGGGTCTTCAGAATTTCATAGGCATGGTTGCGCTGATTGTGGATGTGGCCGTGGATCATATAGCCGCCCCTTTCGTGAAGGATCGGGTAGTGGCACAGGAGAATGTGCGTGCCGCCGTCGTCGATCTCCAGAAAGTCTGTCACGCTGTCGCAGTAGTCCAGCAGGCGCTCGGCGTGGTTCAGGCCGGTGTCGTGGTTGCCGCGGATGAGATGCAGGTGGCCATTCAGGCGGGCGAGATACTGCACCGGGGCCTCGCCGCCGTTGTAGGAGAAGTCGCCAACGATGTATACGCTGTCGTCTGCGCCGACGCGGGCGTTCCAGTTGGAAATGAGGGCCTCGTCCATCTCCGGCACGCCGGAAAACGGCCGCGCGGTGTCGTGCAGGATGGGGAAATAGCCGAGATGCAGGTCAGCGGTGTAGAAGATCATGGAGATCGCTCCTTTCGGCGGATGCTATTACAACCATAACAGGAGCGTCCGGAAAATGCAAGCGGAAAATTACCGGATTGGATGCGTGGGCCGCACCGGCCAATGTTGGGGAACGGCATGCCGCTCCCGGCGCAACGCTTGCGATTCGTATCGGGTATCGATAAAATGGTGCGCACCGATTGCGTCTGTAGCGGCGCTCAGTGAGCGCCTTGTACAGAGCGATTCAACCGCGTAAGAGCACTGATGCACCGCCGCACCGCCTTGACGTGTCATTCCGAGGAGCGAAGCGACGTGGGAATCTCGCAGTACCCGGCCGGATAATTGGGTACTTCCGGCAAAAACGTAACTGCCTTCCCGAGATTGCCACGGGCGCAGAGCGCCCTCGCAATGACAAACCTTTGGTTTTCACCGTTTTAACGCCAGCCCCCACCTGGCGGCAGCACCGCGCCGGGAGCGGCATGCCGCTCCCCTACAAGGGCGTGTGCGGTCAGCGGGAGTGCCACCAAACCTACAGCCTGCAAGGCGCTCAATGAGCGCCGCTACAGACGCAATTGGTGCATGCCATTCTAACGGCAGCTGGCAGTGGACGAACGCCCGCCTCCCATACAATGCGCGGCCGGAAGCCTTGTGCCCCGGAATCTGCCCGCGTTCGCCTTTGTCGAACCCGCAAAATATCGCTTGCAATTTCCCGGCGCACATTGTATCATAATACCCAAAGAAGCGATTTCCGGAAAGGCACGATCTTCTGCATGGTCAAAAGGAAGTCTGTGATATGGTGTATTCACGGATGACTTGCCTGCAAGTGATCCGCTTTTTTGTCCTTTTGGTAATTCTCGGAAAAGTATCACGGGGAGGTCCCAATGAAAAAGATCCTGACGCTGACGCTCTGCCTCGCCCTGCTGCTGGGCCTGTTCTCCGGCTGCGGCGGGAAGCAGTATGACCCGCTGGCGGGCGTGGAGACGACGGTGTTCACCGACGATGCCGGGCGCGATGTGACGGTCCCGGCCGATATCACGCGCATTGCGGCCAGCGGCTCAACGGCGCAGATGATCCTGATGACGCTCGTGCCGGAGCTGCTCGTCGGCCTTGCCAGCTCGCCCAGCACGGCGCAGCGGCCGTATTTCCCGGCGGAGATGTGGACGCTGCCGACGTTCGGCCAGTTCTACGGCAGCAAGGCCAACCTCAACATGGAGGCACTGATCGACGCCGAGCCGCAGCTCATCGTCGACCTTGGCGATGCCAAGGAGAACGTCCGCAGCGATATGGACGGCATCCAGAAGCAGACCGGCATCCCGACGGTCTTCCTCGAAGCGACGCTCGAAGAAATGCCGCAGGCCTACCGCAAGCTCGGCCGGCTTCTTCACCGGGAGGCCGAGGCTGAGGTGCTGGCGGTCTATCTGGAGCAGACGCTTGCCATGGCGGCGGAGAATTCGGCAAAGCTGCCGCAGGACGCGCGCAAGACCGTGCTGTTCGGCACGGGCGCGACGGGCCTTGCCTGCAATGCCGAGGGCTCGGTGCAGGCGGACGTGCTGTCGCTCGTCGGAGCCAGAAACGCTATCCATTCCGAGGAGATCAGCAACCGCAACGGCGGCACGACCGTGAACCTCGAGGAGGTCTACGCCTGCGATCCGGATGTGATCCTTCTGGCGGCGGGCGGGCCGTATGACACGCTGGCGGAGAGCGAATGGTCCGGCCTGACGGCCGTGAAAAACGGGACATATTATGAAATTCCGAACCTGCCGTATGACTGGATGTCCTCCCCGCCGTCCATCAACCGCGTGCTGGGTATCTACTGGCTGGGGAATCTGCTGTACCCCGAGCTTTATGACTATGACATGGTCGAAAAGGCGCAGGAGTTCTATCGCCTGTTCTGGCACTACGAGCTTTCTGCGGAGGAGGCGGAGCAGCTGCTCGCGCGCTCCACGCGCAAGACTAGGAGGGAGGGCCAATGAAGCGAAAGATGTCCTTCCTGGTCGCGGGTCTTTTGTGCCTGTCCCTTTGCCTCGGGGCCGAGGCGGCCGGGACCGTGACGGATACGCTGACGGTCAGGGTCGGCTACTACGGCATGGAGCAGGACCGCTATGTGGAGGTCGCGACCTACCACTGGAGCGAGCTCTATGACGCCCTGCCGCTGCACAACGAGGCCTATTCCTTCTTCCGCAGCACGGACGACGGGACCTACAACACGGTCATCGACTCGGCCTATGGCTTTTATCTTGCGGACCTGCTGGACTACGCCGGGATTTACAGCGGCGATATTGCGGTCGTCGCGTTCTACACCCGCGACCAGAGCGTCGGCTTTTTCACCTCGTTCACCTATGCCGACCTGTTCGGCACGCAGCGATACTATTATAATGATCTCTCTGCGCACATCAGCCCGGTCTATGACGAAAACGGCACGCTGACCGGCTATGACGGCGACGAGGCATGGAACGACTGCTGGACGGTCCAGCCGATGCTGGCGCTGGAGGACAGCTGGGTGAGCTATGAGATCGGCACGGAGCACACCGCGCCGAACTACTCCTCGCTCGGAACGGGCAACCGCTTCCGCCTGCTGTTCGGCCAGTCCTATCCGCTCGAGTGCCGCACGAACCAGAGTGCAAAATATACGCACACGCTGTTCATCACCCTGCAGGGCGCGCCGAAGATCACGGAGGAGCCGCCGGAGCTGGACGGCACGCTCGGCTCGCATTCGGCGACATTTCAGATTTCCGTCGGCCAGCGGGCCCTGCGCGATGCGCTGGCGCAGTATCTGGACATCGCCTCGTCCGACAGCTCCGTTCTGGAGATCACCGGCATCACCGTCACGCCGGACGCGCAGTATTCCGACCTTGCGACTGTGACGGTGCACTACACCGTGCACGCCGAGGGAGAGGTTGAGCTGTCGTTCGGCTTCGGCGGGACGTCCATCGCCGAAAACCGGCAGGTCACGACAAAGCAGCCCGAGGAAAAGCCGACGGAACCGACGAAGCCGGCGGAGACAACGCCGTCCACGGAGCCGTCCGAGGGACCGGGCGGCGGGCCCTCCGCCCCGACCGGCGGAGCCGAACCGCGGGAGACGACGCCGTCCGCGTCCATGCCATCCGAGGCAGCACCGTCCGAACCGGTCGAGCCGACGGCGGCCGTGGACCCGGAGACCATCCGCATGTACGCCCTGCCCGATGCGCTGGCTTTGCAGCTGCAGGGCGGCGGGCAGGCGGAAGCGCCGGGCGCGGCCGATCCGGTGCCTGTCACCGTCGTCACGGTGCAGCCGGAGGATGACCGGAAGCTCCTGCTGCTGACGGGCGCGGGAGCACTTGCACTTGCCGTGCTCGGCGCGCTGTGCGCGCTGCGCTACTATACCAGAGGGAGGAGATCATCATGACTTCTGTATTCCACAAAATTCTGCGCGCCGTCGCCGGTGCGATGGAAATTCCGGACGTCGTATTTCTTGTGCTGGCGCTCGGCTTTGCCGTGTTTTCCGTTGGCTGGCTGATCTGCGAGTATTTTACGGAGCACCGCCACATGCGGGAAGACCTGCCGCGCCTGCTCGACGCGCTGCGGGAGCAGGGGGCCGACACGGCCGCGCTCATCCGGAAAAGTCAACTCAACCGGCGGCAGAAGGCCGCCCTGCTCGAGCTGACGGAGCACCCTGATTTCAGCAGCGGGCTGCGCGAAAGTCTGGCCGCGAACCTGCTGGAGCGGGAGCAGAGCCACTATGACCATATCCTGAAATGCACGGAGCTTGTCAGCAAGCTGGCCCCGATGCTCGGCCTGCTCGGCACGCTCATCCCGCTCGGCCCCGGCATCATCGCACTGGGGCAGGGCGACACGCAGACGCTGTCCACGTCTCTGCTGACGGCGTTCGACACGACGATCGCGGGCCTGTGCGCCGCGGCCGTGTGCCTCGTTGTGACCACGCTGCGCAAGCGCTGGTACGGCGGCTACATGGCCGACCTCGAGACGCTGATGGACTGCGTGTGCGAAGAGGAAGCGGCATGAAGAGAAGAAGACGCCGCGGGGAACGCTTCTCGGAGGAGAGCGTCGACCCGATGAACTATGTTTCGAACCTGTCCGATGCGATGCTCGTCCTCGCCGTCGGCATGATGCTGGCCCTCATCGTCCACTGGAACGTGGACATCTCCACCGGCGGCAGAAGCTCCGAGAACGTCGGCGAGACCGTCGCGGCCGAGGGGCAGGGCGGTCAGAGCGCCATTGACCGCGATGACGCCCTGTCGTTCACGCCGGAGGAGCTGGAGCAAATGGACTCTACCGAGGGCGAGACCGACGAGGGCATGGAAAAGCTCGGCGAGGTCTACTACGACGCCGAGACAGGAAAATACTACATTATAGAAAACGGAAATTAAGCCCATGAAACTGCAGAACCACGCCTATCCCCGCCGCTTTGCCGTGCTGGGGGCCGTCTTTGCGGCGGCACTGTTCGGCTCCGTGCTGCTCGGGCGCTTTTCCGTCACGCCGAAGGAGCTGTTCCGCCTGCTGCTCTCCCGCTTGACCGAGACGGAGCCGGGCTGGCGGGACGGCGCGGAGAACGTTGTGTTCCAGATCCGCCTTCCGCGCGTTGCGGCGGCGGCCCTCATCGGGGCCGCGCTGGCGGCTGCGGGCGTGTCCTATCAGGGCATGTTCCGCAACCCCATGGTCTCGCCGGATATTTTGGGCGCGTCGACCGGGGCGGGCTTCGGCGCGGCGCTGGCCATCCTGCTCGGCGCAGGCTATTTCGGCATTTCGATGTCGGCCTTCGTGTTCGGCCTTCTGGCAGTTGCGGCGGCCTATCTTGTCAGCTGCATGAGCCGCACGAACCAGACTATTGCCCTCATTCTGGCCGGCATGATGGTCTCGTCGCTCTTTTCGGCGGGCACGTCCTATCTCAAGCTCGTCGCCGATACGCAGCAGCAGCTCCCGGCCATTACCTACTGGCTGATGGGCAGCCTTTCCTCCATCAAGCCGCGGGATGTGCTGTTTCTTGTGATCCCGGTCACGCTTGGGCTCGTGCCGCTGCTGATCCTGAGCTGGCGCATGAACCTGCTGACGCTCGGCGAGGAGGAGGCGCGCTCTATGGGCGTGAATACCCGCCTGCTGCGATTCACCGTCATTCTCTGCGCAACGCTGCTGACGGCGGCGTCCGTTGCGGTCTCCGGCATGATCGGCTGGGTCGGCCTCGTCATCCCGCATTTCTGCCGGATGCTGTTCGGCTATGACTACCGGCGGCTGATCCCGGCAGCGGCCCTGTTCGGTGCCTCGTTCCTGATCATCGTGGACGACATTGCGCGGCTCGCCACGGCCGGAGAAATTCCGCTCGGCATTCTGACGGCCTTCGTCGGTGCGCCGATCTTCCTCTATCTGATCCTGACGGGAGGTGCGCGGCGTGGAAATTGAGGTCCAGAACCTGACGTTTTCCTACGGAAAGCAGCCCGCTTTGCGGGAAGTGAGCTTTTCCGTGCAGAAGGGCACGCTCACGGCGGTGCTCGGTGCAAACGGCGCTGGGAAAAGCACGCTGTTTCGCTGCCTGCTGGGCTTTCTGACACCGCAGGCGGGGGAGATCCGACTCTCCGGCAGACCGCTTTCCGCCTATTCCCGGCGGGAGACCGCGGAGAAGATCGCCTATATCCCGCAGTCGTCGGAGCCGATCTTCAACTATACCGTGCTCGACACCGTGCTCATGGGCACGACCGGCACGATGAATGTCCTGCAGCGCCCCGGCCGGCGGCAGCAGGAGGCGGCCGTGCAGGCCCTGCAGCGGCTTGGCATCGAGGCGCTTGCGCAGCGGGGTATCGGCACCATTTCCGGCGGCGAGCGGCAGCTGGCGCTCATTGCCCGTGCACTCGTGCAGAATGCGGAAATTCTCATCATGGACGAGCCGACGGCCAATCTGGATTTTGGCAATCAGCAGCGCGTGCTGGCGCAGATCCGGGCGCTGGCTGCGCGCGGCTACACCGTCCTGCTCTCCACGCACAATCCGGAGCATGCCCTGCGTTATGCTCACCGGATCCTTGCGCTGCAGGGCGGCCATATCGCGGCGGACGGCCCGACGGAGACGGCGCTGACGCCGCAGCTTCTTCAGACGCTTTACGGAATTCAAGCCATCCTTGCGGAGGTGCCGACGGATCGCGGCACGGTCCGCAGCCTGATTGTAACGGAGGACATGGAATGAAACGACTTCTCTGCTGGATCCTTTCCCTTTGTCTGCTGCTGTGCCTCGTGCCCGGCGCAGCTGCCGCGGAGCGGGTGACTGGGACGCTGGAGCGCCGCGCGGGCTATGACCTTGCGTCGGTGCGCTGTGAGTTGGCCGACGGGAGCTACTTCTTTGCTTCGGTCGAGGAGACGGCGGCCGGCTATGCCTATGCCTTTGACTGTCCCGCCGGGACCTACACCGTAAAGCCGGAATACTTTTCTACCACGGTCTGGGACGGCGCGGTCGATATCTCATGGTATGACGCATCGCAGACGGTGTTTTCCATCGACACGCCTGCAAAGCTCGCGGGCCTTGCGGCCCTCGTCAACGGGCAGGTCGACGCGGGCACGCCGGACTACCGCATCAAGGGTGACCGCAGCGAGCTCGTCTCCACGCGGGTCGACGACTATCTGCTTGTCGGCGCGGGCGGCGGCAGCCAGTACGGCACGGCCTATGTCGGCGATGCCGCACATGATTTCTCGGACAAGACTGTCTATCTGACGGCCGACCTCGATATGGGCGGCTCGAGCAACTGGACGCCGATCGGCGGCCTGTATCCGATGGACCGTGACAACACGGAGCGTGTGATCGTGGCATATTTCAACGGCACGCTCGACGGGCAGGGCCACCGCATCACGAACCTGTTCTGCGACCGCTATGCCGAAAAGGGCTATGCCTATTCGCAGGGCGTTGGCCTCATCGGCCACATGGGCGACCTCTATGACGGCGAGGCCGCACCGGAAACGGCCCCGGCCGTGCGCAATCTCTCCGTCAGCGGCAGCATCTACGGCCGCCGCATGGTCGGCGGCATCGTCGGCCGCACCGGCAGCATCCCCACGGGCATCTATCTGGAGAACTGCGCAAATCACGCTTCCGTCAAAAATACGGACTCCAAGGGCGTCGGCGGCATCGTCGGCGCGGGCTGGAGCAAGGGCGCGATCGTCAACTGCTACAACACCGGCTCGGTCACGACGGGCTATGCCTGCCCGGCGGGCGGCATCTGCGGCAGCAACGGCGGGCTGGACATTTATAACTGTTATAACGCCGGCGTGATCGATTCGAACGGCAGCCAGCACGGCCGCGCCATCGGCGGCCACAACAACGGCAGCTACACCGTCTCGGACTGCTATTATCTCGAGGGCTGCGACGACGATCCGGCCTCGAACGGCTGGTACAGCGGCACGGCGCTCTCGTGTGTCGTCTCCGTCACGGCCATGCCGAAGGCGGACATGCGCTCGCAGAAGCTCGTCGATGCACTGAATTGCAACGGCGCAGCCTATGCCGCCGTGCAGGGGAGCTATCCCGTTCTGGCGTGGGAGGCTGAGCGCAGCCCGGCAGCCCATACCGTCCGCATCACGCAGCCCGAGGGCGGTACGATCGCCGCCGATGCAGGTGAGACTGTGGCCTTCGGCACGGTGCTCCATCTTTCCAATACGCCGGATATCGGCTGGGCCTTCCGAACCTATACGCTGGACGGCAGGACCCTGACCGGCCCTTATGCGACCGTGACGGCGGACGCGGCCGTCAGCGGCGTGTTCTCCCGCATGACGGCGGGCGCGCTGTACATCGAGAACGACCCGGCCTTCACCATCACGGTAAAGAAGGACGGCACGGTGATGGAAAACGGGACCGCGCGGCGCGTGACGGACTATCCCGTGGCGGACGGCGACCCGCTCTATGAGGGCGACGTGCTGACGGCTACGGCCACGCTGGCGGAAGGCGCAGAGCCGGAGGATCTGAGCTATGTCTACAACGGGAAATTCCGTTACTATTTCACCTTCCAGGATGCGGCCCAGACGGAGAAAAGCACGGACACCGGGAAATTTACCGTCACGAGCCAGATCACAGGCGCCTCGCTCTGCCTGCGCGCCACGGCCTACACGACGCACAAGGTCTGGACGCAGCTGGCCGAGACGGACTGGTATACGCCGTCGGCCGACAGCTTTACCCTGACGTCGGCGCGGCAGCTGGCGGGCCTGGCCCAGCTGGTCAAGCAGGGCAATTCCTTCGCGGGCAAGACCATCCTGCTCGGCGCGGATATCTCGCTGGCAAACGATGACAAGACCTTCAACCGCAGCGTCCGCTGGTTCGACGGCATCGGCAGCACGCAGGCCCCGTTTGCGGGCACGTTTGACGGCAATGGCTGCCGCATCACGGAGATGACGGCGGAGTCATCCGGCAGCGGCGCGGCCCTGTTCCTTGCGACAGACGGCGCAGTGCTCCGGAATATCCGCGTCTCCGGCACGGCGAAGGCCAACGGCAGCGCGGCCGGGATCGCGGCGCAGGCGAAGAACACGCAGTTCCTTGGCTGCGTGAATGAAGCGGCCGTGACTTCGACCGGCGAAAAGGCGGGCGGCATCGCCGCACTCCTCGACGGGGCAAGCAGCCTGACGGGCTGCACCAACCTCGGGGCCGTCACGGGCACGGATGGCGTCGGCGGCCTCGCCGGTGTGGTCAACGACAAGGAAAGCACACTGACCGGCTGCGTGAACCGCGGCGCCGTGACCGGAAACGGTGCGGCCACGGGCATCGGCGGCGTGGCCGGACGCATCGGCGGCAGCCTGCTCCGCTGCGCGAATTACGGAGCCGTCACCGGCAGCGGCTGGTATCTGGGCGGCGTGGCCGGTGCGTGCATGACGGAGGGCGCGTCGTCACTCACCGACTGCTACAGCGCCGGCGAGGTGCGCAATGCCCATACCTATGCCTCCTCCGGCACGGGCGGCCTGATCGGCTACGGAAACGATTACCGCGCAGAAAATTGCTTCAGCTACGGCGCGGTCAGCGCGGCGGCCGGAACGGCGGGCGGCCTGATCGGCCGGGACAGCAGCCGTTCGACAAACGTGCGCGAAAATCTCTATTACCGCGCGGATTCCTGCGGTACCGCCGTCGGCGGCAAGGCGGAGGCGTCCGGCACGGCGGCGCGCACGGCGGCAGAATTCGCTGCGCTGTCCTTCCTGCGGCAGCTGGACAAAAACGGCTGCTTCATGCTGGAAAACGGAGCCTATCCGGAGCTTTCCGCCTCTGCGCGCTGCGCCCATCTGGAGACGGAGCTGCGCGACGCCCGCGCGGCCACCTGCACGGAGGCGGGTTACACCGGCGACACGGTCTGTAAGGCCTGCGGCACGGAGATCACGCACGGCGAGGTCATCCCGGCTGCGGGACATCGGTACCGCAACGGCGCGTGCACAGTGTGCGGCGCGAAGGACCCGCGCTGGTCCGGAACGGAACGGCCGTGGAACGACCCGTTCCGCGACGTCCGCGCGAGCGACTGGTTCTATTCCGGTGTGAAATTCGCCTATCAGCACGGTCTGTTCCAGGGTACGGCTGCCGATACGTTCAGCCCGGACGAGCCGATGACGCGGGCCATGCTCGTTACGGTGCTCTGGCGCATGGACGGTAAGCCCGACACGGCGGGCGGCAGTAGTTTTACGGATGTGCCGCGCGGCCAGTGGTATACGGAGGCCGTCGCGTGGGCGGCCGAAAACGGCGTCGTCAACGGCGTCGGCGGCGGGAAATTCGAGCCGGACGGCAATGTCACGCGCGAACAGATCGCCACGATCCTGTATCGCTATGCAGGCCTGCGCGGCGTTCCGACCGGCGGGCGCGCGGACCTCGGCAGCTTCCCGGACGGCGGAGCCGTCAGCGGCTGGGCCTATGACGCCCTGTCGTGGGCCAACGCGGCGGGACTGATCGCCGGAACGCGCGAGGGCGGGGTGGACTACCTTGCGCCGCAGCAGAACGCCACGCGCGCGCAGGTCGCCGTCATCCTGATGCGCTACCTCGGCGCGGCATAAGCAGAAAAACGCCGGGCGGCGGACCGAAAAAG
>ENA-UOJF01001274-UOJF01001274.1-human-gut-metagenome-genome-assembly--contig:-P74-NODE-1274-length-17737-cov-7.064642_pt1 | contig 17737 bp, 10 predicted proteins | sample MGYA00242344_ERZ723891 | MGnify/ENA metagenome assembly ERZ723891 | reverse complement strand
GAATTTAAATTATTTAATTGTTAGAACTAAAATTTCGACGTTTTACACCTCTTACAGACTGCAAAAATAGGGGAAATAGATTGATTGACCAAAGAATTAAAGAAATAATTCCTTAATCGGTGATCTTTCCGATTTTTTCGCCATTGGCCGCTTTCTTGCGCAAGGCGCGCGGGGTGTCTCCGAAGGAGTCTTTGCAGAAGTGTGCAAGGTGGGACAGCGAGTCGAAACCATACCGGTTGCAAATCTCTGTAATCCGCATATTAGAGTGCTGTAGGTCTTCGAGGATGCCTTCCCGTTTTTTCTCCAGCATCCATTCGTAGACGGGCACGCCGTATAAGTTTCGGAAGAGACGGCGGAAGGTGGTGGTGTTATAGCCTCCCAGATGTGCGAATTCTTCGACGTTCTTCGCTTTGCTGTAATTCTGCATGACAAAGTATTGGAAACTTTCCGTATAGGTGCTGATCGGGTAGAAGAAAGCCCTCAACTGGGGCAGGGGATAGTAATTGGTGATCATATACACCATCTCCTGACATTTCAGGTCGATATATTTGCCGCAGGCGGGTGTCGATTCGTCAAGGTATGCGGCTACGTCGTTGATGAGATAGAACAGGCGCGGGTTCATCACCATTGGGGTGTAGGTCAGCGGGCCTTCTGCCTGGTCGATGATTTCACGGTAGCGGTTTTCGCATAGCAACGGCAGTTCGTTGAACCAGAAAAGGATGTATGATACGTCCGTCAGTGCCAGTATCTCGTATTTTGAGCCGATGGCTTGCAGGATAAACTGTTTCTCGTGTAGTGTCGTTCCGGGATGTTCGTCACTGTTGATCAGCAATTCGCCCTCGATCATAAAGAGCATGCAGTTTTGCGTGCACTTATCCTTCGGAATATGCTGCCCTCTGAGCAGATTTCTGTGAATAAGAGTACTTTCCATCGCTTTGGGGCATCCTGAGCAATCTGTATGTTGAGCACAAAGGAGTCTTTTGACATGGGTTTTATCCGTGAATCGTTGTCTACAGGGACAAAGATAGTCGTTTTTTGTGAAAATAAAATTCTTTCTTCCATTATGTTTTAGCAGAAACGGGGATATGATTGTCTTTATTATGACAGGGTAGAATATTATCATCAAAAACACAATCATATTATGAAGAGCAAAAACGTATTATTGGGTATGGCCGGTGTGGCTATGTTTTCTTCCGGAGCTATGGCCCAAAAGCCTGCGAATATCATTCTGATCAATCTGGATGATTCGGGCAACGGAGATTTCTCGTGCCGTGGGGCGATCGGTTATCAGACTCCACATATCGACTGGATGGCTACCAACGGGATGTCGATGAATAACTTTTATGCCGTGCAGCCTATCAGCGGTGCTTCGCGGGCGGGGCTGATGACCGGCTGTTATCCGAACCGTATCGGCTTCGCCTATGCGCTCAATCCGGGTTCGCCATATGGCATCAGTGAACAGGAGGAGACGGTAGCGGAACTGCTTCGCGATAAGGGATATGCTACGGCTATCTTCGGCAAGTGGCATCTGGGAGATGAGAAGAAATTCCTTCCGCTCCAGCATGGTTTCGACGAATATTACGGATTGCCTTACTCGAACGATATGTGGCCTTTCCATCCTCAATATAAGTTTCCGGACCTTCCTCTGATCAAAGGGAATGACATTATCGGCTATAACACGGATCAGACGAGGTTGACGACCGATTATACCAATTATGCGGTTGACTTCATCCACCGGAATGTGAATAAACCATTCTTCCTCTATCTGGCGCATTCCATGCCACACGTTCCGCTGGCGGTGTCGGATAAGTTTAAGGGGAAAAGCGAACTGGGACTGTACGGAGACGTGATGATGGAGCTGGACTGGAGCATAGGAGAAATCTTGCGGACCATCCGCGAGGAAGGAATAGAGGATAATACGCTGGTCATTCTCACGTCCGACAACGGGCCGTGGGCTAATTACGGAAATCATGCGGGCTCGTCCGGAGGATTGCGTGAAGCGAAGGCGAATACGTTCAACGGGGGTACGCGTGTACCTTGCTTCTTTTATTGGAAAGGGAAGATTCCGCCTGCCAGTGTCTGCAATAATGTGTATTCCAATATCGATATTCTGCCTACCTTAGTGGAGATTTCGGGAGCGAAGATGCCGAAATTGAAGATAGACGGAGTGAGCATGCTGCCTACGCTGACGGTAGACCCCACTATCGCGGCCCGCAAATATCTCTGTTTCTATTATCATAAGAACTCTTTGGAAGCGATTACGGACGGAAGATATAAATTGGTGTTCCCTCACAAATATGTGTCTTATGACGGGCAAGTGCCGGGGAACGACGGACTGCCCGGAGAACTGGGCGAAGGTGAGGTGAAGGAATGCGAACTGTACGACCTCCGTCGGGATATGGGCGAACGGGTGAACGTTATCAGTCAGCATCCGGAAGTGGTGAAGGACCTGACCAGAGAGGCGGAAGTATGGCGTGACGAGCTTGGCGACGACCTGACCGGACGTCAGGGAAAGGCGCGGAGAGAAGCGGGTAAGTCGGTTAAGGCAGCTAAATAAATACAATTGGTGGGATATGGATGGATTCGGTGTGCCTTGTTTCATTGGTTTCGCTCGGAAATCATTGCGTGTGTGGTGGATGTGGAGTTTCCTTTCTTTTTTCATGGCAAGTACGGCGGGGGCGGTTTCGTATCGTGATTTGATTCCCGAACCTGTTTCCGTGGTGGATAAGATGGGTGATCCGTTTGTGGTAAACGACCGGACAAAGATTGTCTATCCGCAGGATCGTGCGCAATGGAAGCGGACAGCGGAATTTTTGGCTGGCTATGTGGAAGGGATGACTGGTTACCGGTTGCCCGTTGAAGAGTGCCGTTCGTCCGAGTCGGAACCTGTCATTTCGTCGGAAGATAATGTGATCCGCTTTCAGTGTGACTCACGGATGCGGAAGGATGGCTTTAAGTTAAGCGTCGGGAAGTACGGTATAGTGATTCAGGCAGCGGACGGAGCGGGAGTCTTTTATGCTGTCCAGTTGTTGCGGCAGCTGCTTCTTTCGGGGGCGGAACAGATACAAACGGAGCGGACACAAAAGGAACAGATACAGACGCAGCAAACCATTGCAGCGTCATCGGCAAAGACGCTGGATATTCCTCCGGTGGAACTGGAAGATTATCCTTCCCTGTCTTATCGGGGAGCCATGCTGGATGTGAGCCGTCATTTCTTCTCGGTCGCTCAGGTAAAGAGAGTCATTGATTTGCTGGCCTTCCATCGGCTGAATCATTTTCATTGGCATCTGACAGACGACCAAGGCTGGAGAATTGAAATTAAAAAGTATCCCGATCTGACAAAGATTGGCGCTTGGAGAGGGGAAGATAAGTACGGCGGTTTCTACACGCAGGAGGAGATCAAAGAAGTGGTGGCTTATGCTGCCGAGAGATATATAACAGTGATTCCGGAGATAGACATGCCGGGACATACTCAGGCGGCACTGGCGGCATACCCGCAACTGGGCTGCCTTGGCTCTTCTTACGAAGTAGCCACGGAAGTAGGCGGCGTTCATAAAGATGTGATGTGTGTAGGCAATGACTTTACGCTTCCTTTTGTAAAAGATGTATTAAAGGAAATAGCCGCCTTGTTCCCCGCACCGTTCATCCATATCGGAGGAGACGAAGTGTCGAAAGAACGGTGGAGCCAATGCGATGCGTGTCAGAAAGCTATCAGAGACAAAGGCTTGAAGGACACAGATAAACACACCGCTGAGGAATATCTGCAAAGTACTTTCAATGAAGAAATAGCGGATTATCTGCGAAGTATAGGAAAGCGGATGATCGGCTGGGATGAGGTACTTTCCGATAGCCTGAGCCGGGACATCACCATCATGTCATGGCGTGGACTGGGACGTGCCACGACTGCTGTCCGAAAAGGACATTCGGTGATTGTGTCGGCTGATTCTCACTTGTATCTGAACCATTATCAGACGATAAACTCCGAACAGGAACCCCGTGCCACCGGCGGACTGGTAGAAATGAAGAAGGTCTACGAAACTCCTTTCTTCTCTCCCGAACTGACAGCGCAGGAAAAAGAAAGGATATTGGGTGTGCAGGCTTGCCTGTGGACTTCGTTCATCGACAGCGATCAGCTACTGGATTATATGCTGCTGCCCCGTCTGGCTGCTTTTGCGGAAGCTGCATGGTGCGAGGAAAGACGGGGGACTTATGCCCGCTTCCTGCATCGCTTGCCTGCCATACTGAATTGTTACGGGCAACTGGGCTACGGATATGCCCCTCATTTCTTTACCATTTCTGCTGCGTATAAGACTGTTTCTACACTCGTTCATGAGGATTCTTTCGATGATAAGTGCCTCGAAATAAGTATGGAAAGTTTGCCCGACACGGAAATATATTACACGCTGGATGGCAGTAAGCCTTCGAAATCTTCTTCTTTGTATACAGCTCCGCTCCAAGTGGAGGAAAGTTGCACGCTGAAAGCTGTCTCCTACCTGCCCAACGGACTTTCCAGTGATGAACTGACGAAGGAAGTGGTGGTCAATAAAGCGACTTTCCGCCCCGTCCAATTGTTGAATCCTCCTTCCGAACGCTATCGGGGAGAAGACGGAAAAGTGCTGGTGGACGGGATTCGAAGTATAAACTTTCATAATACGGGTCTGTGGGTAGGATACTATACTACTGACTTGGTCGCAGTGATTGACCTTGCGTCTTTTCAACATGTTTCTTCGGTAGAAGTTTCCGCTTTAACCGATTTGAGTGCATGGATCATGGGGCCGCAATCCATCTCCGTATTTGTTTCTCTGGATGGAGAAAAGTATGAAATGGTGTCCCGGCAGACCTATCAAGCGCCGACGGATGCTATGGGAGAGAAGCGAAGTGACTTGAACCGGTTATCCTTTGACAGCGTGCCTGCACGATATATAAAGGTAGTGGCAGAGCCCTTCAAAGGCTTGCCCAAAGGACATTCCGGTGAAGGCGAACCGCCTTTCCTGTTTGTGGATGAGATACGGGTGAATTGAATTACACGATATACTCGCAACAAGTAGTTCCAGTATTAGTTTCACTGCTTGGAACTAGAGTTTCATCGGTAAGAAACTGTAGTTTCAAAGGCTTGAAACCAAAAGTTTCGAGCCTATGAAACCAAAGTTTCAAGTAATAGAAACTAGAGTTTCAAGCAATGGGAACTATAGTTTCAAACGCTTGAAACTTTTTGAAACAACTGCTCTTGACTTTACTTGACTGTACTTCCATTCATTTGACCGCTTAATCTCACTCATTTGATCGCTCGGTTCCATTCCATTCACTCGACCATATTAGTTACTCCGATTGACCTGTTCGTTCAGAAAGTATTAACTCATTTTTCAGTCAATAATGAATGAGTTCTCAGCTATTAATACCTGATTTCTCAATTGTTAATAGCTGATATGACAATCGTTAATAGCTGACGTGCCGGATGTTAATGCCTTGTAAATCAGAGCATAATACAGGATAAATGACCTATATGCCGTGATGGCAAAGTGAGGGCAAACCCTTGCTCTCACTCTGCCACCATACTTGCTGCAATGCTTGAAATGCCGATGAATAAAGGGATACATACGAATAGTGAGAGCGTGAGGGCAAAACTGCTATATTTTTCACTTGTAGCACCCCCTAAGTTCAAGTTATAAATGCGACAGTTCAGTTTCCGTACCGGTCACTTACTTATTATAGTATTTTTCAAGCAGTTCCTGCATTTCCGGATATTTCCCGTCCGTATCTCCGGTTTCTTTGCGAAGTCTCAATAAGTCCTTCTTCATCTGTTTGATGACAGGTGCATATTTCGGATCGTTGTATGCATTATGATTCTCGTGCGGATCGTTCTGCAAGTCATAGAAGTCCCATGACGGAGTAAAGTCGAAGTTCTCCGTATCAGTCATGTCCAGATTTCGGGCATAATAGAAGATCAGCTTGTAACGGTCTGACCGGATGGCGAAGTGCGCGGGACGAATAGCGTGATTGGTCCAGTAGCGATAGTAGATTTCTTTTCGCCAGTCGGTCGGCGTGTTGCCTTCCAGGTTGCTGACGAAGCTGTCTCCTTGCACATTCTCCATCTTTACTCCGGCAAATTCTGCCAGCGTCGGTGCGAAATCGACATTCAGTATCAGATCGTCCAGACGTTTTCCTGCGGGGACCTTTTTCGGATAACGGATAACGAAAGGCATACGAGCCGATTCTTCATAAAACATCCGTTTGTCGAAGAAGCCGTGTTCGCCTAGGAAATAGCCTTGGTCGGAGACGTAGATGACGATGGTATTGTCGGCGATATTCATTTCGTCCAGAGCTTTCAGGAGTTTGCCGATGTTGTCGTCGACGGTAGCGCCGCAACGGAGGTAGTCACGGATAAACTTTTGGTAGGAAGCACGTCTGGCGGCTGTCCGTTGCATCCCTTCGGTGCTGAACGGCAGTCCGGGGTAGCGGCACCACCACTTGTCGGGATCCTGTGATGCGATGCGCCAGCGGCGTTCCAGTTCTTCCAGTGTCTGTCCTTTGAAAGAACGGCCGTTGGTTTCCGGTCCCCAGTCCAGCAGGTTTTCGGGTTCGGGGAAGGTGACGCCGTCGTAGAGATGCTCCATGCGTATCGGGTAGTCGTAGGGTTCGTGCGTTGCTTTGAAATGGCAGCACATCAGGAAGGGTTGATTGCCGTCCTGCTCTTTCATCCATCGGATGGCTTTCTCGGTGACGAGGTCGGTGGAGAAGCCGAGGACCCGTTCGCCGAATCGGCGGTTGCCCGGCCACGGGTCGGTGCTCTCTATGAAAGTCGGATCACGGTATTCGCCTTGATCGTAGAAGATGGAGTAGTAGTCGAATCCTTGCGGTTGCGACTGGATATGCCATTTGCCGACGAGTCCGGTGTGGTATCCGTTGGCTTGTAGCAGGGTGGCAAGGGTGGGGATGGAGGTGCCCAGTGAGTCCGCAAGGGTGTACAGTCCGTTCCGGTGACTGTATAGACCGGTGAGGATACTGGCACGGCTGGGTGCTGAGATGGAGTTGGTGCAGAAACAGTTGTCGAGCACTACTCCTTCGTTTGCCAGCCGGCGGATGTTGGCGTTGTGGGCATATTCTGCCAGTACTCCGCCATAGATGCCCCAGGCTTGGGAGGTGTGGTCGTCACTCAGGATAAAAAGGATGTTGGGGCGTTGTCCGGCAGGTTGAGCGCCTTGCAGGTGCGTCATGGTTCCGGCTGCCAGCAGACCGGTAAGTACGAGTTTATTCATATACGTATAGATGTTGCATTTCTTCAAATGTCAGTTTGTGTCCGTCCTGCCACCAGTGCGGATCGGACAAGTCGCAGAAATCCTTTTCCTCTTTCATGCGGAAAGCCAGTTGGTCTTTCAGGCTGCGTGCCGTCTCCTCCTGACCGGGCAACAGGTTATGCTGTTCCAGCGGGTCTTGCCGAAGGTCGAACAACTGTTCGGTGATGGTGCCGCCTACATTATAAATAATATACTTGTGATGTTCGTTGACGAATGCCCGTTGCAAGTTGGAATAGGCGAGGAACAGGTCGCTGCGGTGGATGGCGGCAGAGTCATCCAGTATCTGAGAGAGGGATTGTGCCGTCATGCTTTCGGGTAAAGGGATGTGTGCCAGTTCGCAAAGTGTCGGAGCGATGTCGTGCAGATAACAGAGTGCACGGTTCTTTTTTCCTTTTTGCGCTTTGTAGTTGGGTGCAATGAGAGTAAGAGGTACTTTCACGCTATGATCGTACAGGTTCTGTTTTCCCAGCAATCCGTGACGTCCCACTGCCAGACCGTTGTCGGAGGCAAAGACGATGATCGTGTTGTCCGCCTGCCCTGTTTCCTTCAAAGCCTGCAGCACACGTCCTATCTGTACGTCTACTTCGCTGATCATGCCGTAATAATCGGCAAGCTCCTTCTGCACCTGCTCACCTGTTCGTGGGGCGGGTACTAATAATTCGTCGCGTACATCCATCTCACCGTTGTCGAACGGATGTTGGGGAAGGAAGTTAGCCGGCAGGGTGAGTGCCCCCGGACTGTACTTTTGCCCATAGGCAGGGAGCTGATTGCGCGGATCGTGCGGAGAAGTAAAGGCGACGTAGGCGAGGAAAGGCTGTTGTCCGTCTTTCTGTGACTGCAGGAAGCGGATGGCGGCATCGGCATACATCTTCGAAGAAAACTCTTCTCCTGTAAATTCCGTCTCCTTTCCGTATATGCCGGTGGAGTCGTAGCGGTTGAGATGAGGCGAACAGTGTCCGTTCAGCTCGTAAGGGTGCATACCTCCGAAATAGATATTGTCGCCTTCCTGGAAGGAACGGTTAAAGGAAGCCTTGTCCGAATGCCACTTGCCTGTGGCAAAGGTGTGGTAACCGTGTTTTCGGAATTGTTGCGGGAAGGTGGTATGCGCTTCGGGAATCTTCATTCCGTCTGCCTGAATATCGTATAGTCCGCGTCCGGTCATCAGCATGGCACGGCTGGGCATGGACAGTGCTCCGCATAGGGCGCCGTTGGTGTATGTATTGGTAAAGGTGACGCCTTCGGCGATGAGGCTGTCGATGGCGGGTGTATGTACATCTTCGTTGCCCAGCGCATGGATGGAAGAGGCTTGCATATCATCTGTGAGGATAAATAATACGTTGGGTTGACCGGGTGTGCTTTCCGTATTCGACTGGCATCCGGCGGCCAAAGGGGCAAATGTCAGTGATAGTTTTATAAAATAACCGGGGGATTTTATCATGATTATAAGATTTATGTACAAGTAAGGCTGCCTCCCTTTCATTGTCAATGCAAGGAGACAGCCCCAAATATAATGAATAATTCCTATTGTTTGAACCTGTAATCGGTCATAACTTCAAATTTATGGCATAAAGCACTGGTCGTGTCTCCATTCAAAACCTCCGTCTCCCTTCGGTTTAGCATGGTGCTTGTTGGCAGTCGCGTCATAGAGTATATTTCCCTGACCTTCATCCATCTTCTAGTATCCTACCATATTAGGATGAACTGCCATCGGACCGGACATATTGGCCTGTATTTCGGCTTGTGACAATACTTTGTTCCATAGGCGGAGCTGTCCCATCATACGGTCATTTTTGGAATAGCCGTTGTCGGTAGTGGAGAACGCGAACCTCTGCAACGGTTTGGCTGCTCCACCGGTAGCGTCCGCTTCACCCGCTTTGCTTCCGTTGATGTAGAAAATACATTTCGAGGCTTCAGAGTCATAAGAAATGGCTACGTGAGTCCATGTATTTTTCTGGAAAGTAAATGCGGTGAGGTAACATTTATTGTTGCTGCCGCCCACAGTCCAGATATTGATCTGCATTTGGGCACTGGTAATCATCTGAGTATTTCCGAGTCGGATATAGAATGCGTCACAATCGATCACAGACTGGTTGTTGACATCGAAACCATTCATCCAGAACCAGAACTCTACGGTGAAGTTGTCCAATGGAAGATTCCATTCCGTATCAATCGGTTCGCAAACGAACGAGTTGTCCTTAGACCTCATCTTCATATATGGTGTAGACTGTACCCAAGGTTTGTCCAGCAACAGTATATATTTCGAGAATACTTTTTCTTCCGCAACGCTTCCGTCACCCACTACTCTGACAGGGATTGCATATCTTACCCCTTCTTCCGCACTGTATGGGGTAATGACAACAGAGGTCGGCTCGGCTTCCGCCTTTCCGCTTGGAATGACGATGTTCTTGTCCCATTTAAGGTTCTCGTCAGGCAATACGGTATAAGAAGTTTTATTCTTTTCGTTGTATTCATCCAGTATGCTGGGGTCGATCACGAGCGTTGCGTGTAAGTCTTGCGACACTTTATCACCCGTACGTACCGTAAATGAGGTCTGGGTATTCACTCCTACGCTGACTGAAACCTTCTTGGCAGTTTCGCTGGCTGCTTCGCTGATATAGAGTCGGTTGCCAATCGGAGCATACTCTTCCTTGCAACTGATGATGGTGGCAAGAAGAGTTATTCCGATAAATAGTGTATATAATCTGTTCTTCTTCATAACTTTATACTTATTATTTTTTAGCAGGATTCATAATTTGGATAGCTTCGCGCAAGTACTTGTAGCCAAGGCCATATTCGTATTCCATGTGGAAAGTTCCTATCCCTCCTTTACGGCCACCTGTCGGATTCCAGTAAGCCATTCCAGCCAGTGACGGAATAACCCCGAACTCCGGATGGGTATAGTTGACTCCCCCTTTAGCATAATACTTTTCGAAGTTTTCTGTGATGATAAAGCGGTTGGCCGGGAGCCGGTTCTTCAGATTGTCAAATCTCTCCTGCAAATTGTCCGGTGAGTACGCTCCATACGATTGTGCTACCCCGTAGTCGGCATATTTCCATCCTTCCTCCGTGATGAGATATAAGAATCCGTCCACCAGAATCAACTTATCCGGTCCGATGTTCTGGCGCACTTCTCTCAATAAGGCAGTCATATTATCCTGATTGTAGAATAAGTCTGTACTACCACATTCGTGGTCGAAATCGATTCCGTCATAGCCATATTTGTGGATAGTATCCGCTATAGCTTTGGCTACGGCAGGAATATTCTCCGCTTTGTTGGGAAAGTCGCCCGGAAGGTTTTTCATATTGTGCGAGAACACAGTAAACGTAACTCGTGTACCCAATACTTCCTGTACGTATCTCATCTCATCTATCTGGAACTGGGTTAAATTGGCATAAGGTCCCCAGATGGAAATAATATCCACGCTGTCGGGCACACTTTTCAAACTGTAGTATAAGGAAGAGGCGCCTTGCATACCCCAGCTTCCAAACCAGCCGAACGCAATCGGATGATCGCTTTTCTTATAAGCTCTCAGTGCAGCGTAGTACTCTTCGGACAGCGGTTCCGGTTCGAAGTTCTTAGCCTCTGTCTCGGTCCAGTCATCACAGCTGAAATAACTGAAAGCTATGAATGCGATGATTAGTATATTGAATATTTTTTTCATACTGTTTCTGTTTTTTAGCAGTTAATTAAATTAATTCTTTTTTGCCCACCATAAGTCTGTGGCATCCGTATCCTGTCCGTTTGACAGAAAGCTGATGGCTTCTTTCACATTTTCCCCGTTGCTCTGGTATTCGTCTTCAGAGAAACGCAGACGGCGTTGTTGACGTTCGTCGGTCACTCCCTGAGTCGAAAGGTTGTTGTATGCAGGGAATACGGCCGGATATCCGGTACGGCGGAAGTCTGCCCATGTCTCGTTTCCAATCGGGAAGTTGGCAATCATCTTCTGTGTCAGGATACGTTCCAGTTTCTCACCATCCGATGCGCTTTCATTCCAGGCGACGGTCACTTTAGAGGGGTTGGAGTAGTTGTAGGCCGCATTCGTCGGACAAACATAATCTGCCGGCTTGCGGGTAGCGTTGGAGATGTAGGCGTCGGCACCGGAAACACCCCGTTCTGCAAATGACAGGCGGATACCTTCTTCATAGAATTCCTTAGCCGTTTTACCCATCGCCCATTTCTTTAGTGCACCTTCCGCACATAAGAAGGCTACTTCGGAAGCATTGAAAATAAGCATCGGACTCTTTGTTTCTACTTTTACGGTAGAGTAGTTGGAGAACATACTGGTCGAGATACCTCTGATACCGGAGCGCACTCCGTAGAAGCCTTCTTGATTGGCTATCTTCACTTTGGTAAAATAAGCATCGCGGCGCGGGTCTTCGTATCCGTTCATAAAGGAAACGACACAGGCATTGGCGCGAACTTCACCCCAGGAGTTGACACTGGCCAGACCATTCTTGTAGTTGGTTCCTTCCAGATTATCATAGGCGTCGTCGGCATTGCTGGTCATTACACCGTATGGGTGTGATACCGCTTTCTCTGCTATCTCTTGCGCATACTTGGGAGCTGCGTTACTGATACGGATAGCAATACGCAATTTCAATGAATTGGCAAATTTGATCCATTTCTTGTAATCACCGCCGTAGATGCGGTCTTCTGTTGTCAGTTGGTTGAATCCCGGTTCGGAGTTCATCAGTGACGTCAGTGTCTCGATGCTGTAATCCAGATCGCTGACCATCGCTTTCCAGGCTGTCTCTTCGTTGTCATAACCTACGCTGTACTGTCCGCTCTCGATTTTGCTATAAGGGAGAGGGCCCTGCATGGAGGCGATAATCTGCATGATATGTACCCGCATAATCTTGGCCAGTGCATAGTAGTGTCCCGACGCATTGGTGAAGCGTTCGATGGAGAAATAGTTCGGGTAGAACTTTTCGAAGTACCAGTTGACAGACCATTTGTTCCAGCTGTCGTCTACATTATAAGTATAGAAGTGCTGTGAACGGCTCCAGCTGCTGGAGGGAGTCAGCATGCCGCCGAAAGGACCTGCCCAGAACGTAATGTTACGCTGTGCCGGATTCTCCTCAGTGGATGACATACATGTGATTAATTGCGAGAATAACAGACGGGGATTCAGCTCCGTCGGTTCGTACGGATTTGAATTAAATTCTTCGAACTTTGCTGTACAGTTGCACAAAAGAAGTGCTAATAATGCAAAGCATATAGATTGGGTTACTTTCTTCATAATTCAATGTTGTTTTTAGAAGTTAAGTTTTACGCTAAAGCCGATATTGCGGGTAGTAGGCTGCATAAAGTAGTCATAGCTCTGGTAATAGTTCGACTGGGTGGAGGCGGTAGCTTCCGGGTCGAAAGGAGCTTTGCAGTAGATCATCCACAGGTTCTTTCCTACCAGTCCGACTGTCATTCTCAGCTTGTCACGGAACCATTCTTTCGGCAGTGTATAGCTCAGGTTCAGTTCTGCCAGACGTATATTGGTAGCACTGTAAGTATAATAAGCGGCATAACCTTTGACGGTATCGAAGTATTTTTCCGTATCGATATATCCATAGTTGGCAGCGATGCCTCCTGCGTCACGATAGTCGGCAGTTTTCTGCGAAACTCCGTACTGGTCGAGTACGCTTTGAGTACCGGACAGAGCGATACCTCCGAAACGGGCGGTCAGTGTGACTCCCAGATTGATGCCCTTGTATGAGAAATTGTTGCTCCAGCCCATATTTGCTTTCGGCAGGATAGAGCCCAGCTTGAATTCGTCGACAGATTCAATTTCGATGTCTCCGTCCTGTGAAACGAAGATATGTCCGTTGCCATCTCTCTTGATACGGTGTGTGGCATATACATCACCGATAGAACCGCCTTTGTACAGCTTCACACGTGCGTCGAGATTACCCAGCTGGCCCATATCGTAATTATCCTTATTGATAGGTTCGCCGGTCATCGGGTTGGTGGCTCCTTCTGTCAGTTTCATGATCTTGTTGTTATTGCAGGAGAATGTAAGGTTGCTGTCCCAGGAGAAAGCGCCCCATTTATCACTGTATCCCAAAGCCAGCTCGATACCTTCATTGCGGATACTACCACTCTGGATATACGCTTTGGAATATCCGGACGAGATGGAAAGGTCTGCCGTAAACGTCTGGTTGATCGTGTTCGACCGGTAGTAGGTCAGGTCAAATGAAAGCCGGTTGTTCAGCCATTTGGAGTTGATACCCAGTTCCCACGAACGAGTCTTTTCCGGTTTCAGGTTGCGTGCCGGATAGATCGTTGTTGAGTTCCAGCTGCCGGAAGCAGTATTGAACTGGTAAGACGGACGGGTGATGAAACGCTCGAAGGAGCTACCTACTTCCGTATACGAACCGCGTACTTTCAGGAAAGAAATCCATTCCGGCAGTTTCGCCATGCTCGAAACAACGGCGGACATACCTACAGACGGATAGAAGAAGGACGAAGCCTCGGAGAAAGCAAGCTGCGATTCCCAGTCGTTACGACCGGTCGCCGTCAGATAAAGCATGCTCTTATAGCCTACTTCGGCATTCACGAAGACACCCTGCGACTGCTGGATATATCCGGACTGTATTCTTCTGTATTTGGCGGATGTGTCTATATTGTGTACCGCAAAGAAATTGTAGATACCGCTCAGATTACCTCCGTGACCGATCTGTTCTTCACGCTGGTCATTGATGGAAGTACCGATATTGGCGTTGAACGACCACATATTGTCATTGAACGTCTTATTGATATTCAGCATAATGTCACCGTAGAAACTGCTGTATGCTTTGCGAATGTCATAGTAACCTCCATATTCGCTGGCAAACTGCTCGATAGTGGATGCGTACCGTTTGTCGGTAGAGCGCATATCAGTTTTGTCATATTTCAGACGTCCGGTGATGTCGATGCCGTCCACGATGTTCCACTTTAAAGAGGCATTCGTCATGAAACGCTTTTTGGTATTCTCGCGTACCATGCGGTGAGCGGTCCAGTACGGGTTCTGCAATTCCATGCTCTGTGTGTCATAAGGCCAGTATTGCTTGTAGATACCCAGACCGGTATTATACGTTTCATACATACGGATAGCGTCAAAGTTACCGCTGCGTGGGAACAGGTACAAGGCAGGTATCGGGTTGAAATAACGTCCCTGAGCCGTCATGTTCCTGTCGTTCTGAAAAATCAGGTTGGCACCGAAGTCCAGTACTAGTTTGTCGTTCAGGAAATTTGCGGTATTGCGTCCGGAGACATTATATCGGTCATACTTATTATTGGGCAGGATACCTGTCGAATTGGTTGCCGATACGGATACGTATGTCTGGTTCTTGGACGTACCGGTTGACATTGAAACAGAGTTAATCGTGTTGACTCCGGTACGGAAAAACTTGGCTGGGTCATAGTTACTGTTTATGATGTCTCCCCAGCTTGCGAACTCATTGTCTCTGTTGCCGTATTTGCTTTGCATTTTGGGCAACATGGTAGGATTGGAGAAAGTCGTGCTGCTCGAAACACTGAAACTTGTCTTGTCCTGAGTACCTCTTTTCGTGTTGATCAGTACCACACCCGAAGCGGCGGCATTACCGTAAAGTGCGGCTGCGGCGGGACCTGTCAGCATATTGATCGATTCGATATCTTCCGGATTGATATCCGCCACGGCGTCACTACCGGGCTGGTCGGCGGTGATACCGGCATCGCCTCCTTCGTTCACAACGTTGAACATAGGAATACCGTCGATCACATAAAGTGCATTGTTCGATTTGGTGATTGACTTCACACCACGCATTACCACACGGGTCGCCGCTCCTGCACCTGAGGCGGAAGAGTTGATGGTCACACCTGCTACCTTACCGTTCAGTGAGTTCATGAAGTTCGGGTCTTTCACGGTAGTGATATCATCGGAACTTAATTGCTGCACATTGTAGCTCAACGCCTTTTCCGAACGTTTGATACCCAAGGCAGTGACTACTACCTGATCCAGTTCGGTAGCTGCTTCGTTCAATGTGATGTTCAGCTTTGCCTGACCGTTGAATACGATATTTTGTGTCTGGTAACCGACATAAGATATAGTCAGCACATCACCGATATGTACATTACTCAAACGGAAATCACCATCGATGGAAGTAATCGTTCCCTGTCCGCTTTTGGTTGCGATAGAGGCACCGATCACTGGACCGGATGCATCATTTATTACTCCGGTGACGGTATAGGCCTTTTTCTGTTCATCGGCTGTTTTCTTTAAAAACAACACAATGCGTTTATCGGCAATCCGATAGTCAATGGATGTGTTTTTCAACAGCGTACCTACGATTTGATTGATGTCACTGGAAGTCATCTTTATTGACGTCTTCTGACTGGTGTTGATATCGTTGTTGTAAAAGAAAGAATATCCGCTTTGTTTTTCAATACTCTCGATAATCTTGGTTATGGAAGTATTTGTGAAATCTAGCTTGATGTCTCGCTTTGTAGTCTGCGCGAAGGCAAAACAGGGGATCATTAAAAGTAATATTGCCATACAGAAGCTTTTTTTAAGCTCTTTCATGGAAGTGTGGCAACATTTTTGATAAGAAATTTGGTACTTTCTTAAGTTTGTCATACTTTTATAAATTAGAAATTAAGGATTGTGGCGATATAATACCGCCATGATTTTGCAAAGTCTTGGAAGCGAGAAGATACTGGTACTATTTTCTCGCTTTTTCTGTGTCTTTTACAGTATTACGTCATAGGCTATTTGTTTTTTAAGTTTTACAATTCTGTTTATTTTAGTATTATATTTTTCCCTTTCCGCTCATACTTGAATGGAGTACTGGTCTGCATTGTTTTTAAGATCGACTCAAGCGACTCATTCGTATAAAACTCTCCGGTGAAGGATTTTCCAATCAATTCGTCATTCATGATAATGATTTTGACGTTAAACAGATGTTCCAGACGCTGGCAGATATCGAGCAATGGCGTTTCCGATAATACCCATACATTCTGTATCCATCGTATCTCACGACTGGCATTGCTCAGTTCTGTGAGCAGCATATTACCGCTGTTGACATCATATCTTAGCTGCTGGCTGGGTTTCATCAACATCTGCCTCTTTTCGTTGCTGACCTCGATAGAACCTTCCAGCAATGTTGCTGTAATCTGTGGAGACTGTGAACTGGCATTGACCGTGAACTTTGTTCCCAATACTCTGATCTTCAATTCTCCGGCACGTACAATGAATGGATGCCTCTTATCATGCTTTACATCAAAGTAGGCTTCCCCTTCCAGAAACACTTCCCTCGAATCTCCCGCAAAACGTTCGGGGTAGATAAGCTTGGAGTGATTATTCAGCTGAATAACTGTTCCATCGGGCAGTGGCACATTCTGTACAATTCCACTGTTGTTACTTTTTATAATGAACGAAGGATCTGTATCCAGCATCATGTATAGCCATCCGCTCATCGCAATCAGCAGGGCTACTGTGGCAGCAGCGAGCCATACCCGGTATTGACGGGCGCGTCGGCGGAAAATGTCAGTGGAGTTGTTGTCGGTTTGAATTCGTGCCATCAGTCGGGAGAAAGACTTTTCTGCCGAGTGTTCTTTGCCTGGATTTGGTGACCGCAGTTCGATACTATTGATCAACTCATCCATTTTCATTGTTTCTTCTTTTTCAGTGCGCATCTTTTTTCTGTTTTCTAAAGCTTTATACTATATAGAAAACTCAAGGTGCAAAACTACTAAAAGGAAAATGCATTTTTTTTTAAAGTTTTTCCAGAAATGGCTTAATCGCTTCTTTTATTTTGGCTTTGGCGAGTAAAAGTTGCCGTTCTACGGTACATAACTTCACATTCAGTGTTTCTGCAATCTCCCGATGATTCATTTCCTCTTCTTTGGCCATTTTAAAGATGATACGGCATCGTTCCGGCAATGAGATGATGGCCTGTTTCACGGCATGATGTAGTTCCTTGTAAGAAAGTTCGTCCAAAGGAGTCTCATTGGATATGTTTATCTGCAATTCGGTGTCGGGGATATCGTCTCTCTTAGAGATATATCCGCTTTTCAGTACGTTGAGGCATCCGTTGCGTACTGCCTGATAGATGTACGGGTGAAAATTGGGAATGGAAGTCAGCATACTTTTCTCTTTCCATATAACAAAGAAAACATCTCCTATCACATCTTCCGATGCTGCTTCCGAATGGAGGAATAGCATGGCAAAGTTGAATAGCCGGTCATAATAATGCATATACAACGTACGAAAAGCCTGCGAATCGCCTTCCGATACTAATCTTAGTATCTGCTGTTCGTTTTCTATACGTTGATTTTTGCTCATAAGCCCCCTTTCTTGTTATAACAGCAAAAGATTATGGTTTGAACTGCAAAGAAACATACTTAATTTTAGTTTTCCTAGCTCTTTTTTTCAAACTATTCACTGTTTTTTAATAATATAGGGCACTTTAAGTTTATTTTTCTAAAAATA
>ENA-UOJF01001264-UOJF01001264.1-human-gut-metagenome-genome-assembly--contig:-P74-NODE-1264-length-17858-cov-15.605909_pt1 | contig 17858 bp, 17 predicted proteins | sample MGYA00242344_ERZ723891 | MGnify/ENA metagenome assembly ERZ723891 | reverse complement strand
CGCTTGAAATAAGGCTTTTCGGCTGTTTCAGCACATAAGTGAACCCCGCTGCAGAGCAATTCTGCGGCGGGGTTTTATGCGTTTTATGGAGATTACGGCTTTCTACACCGCTGTAATCGTTAAACAGTCAAGGAGCATTATGATATATCCGCACCGGAAGGCTCGGTTTCCGCCCCTGCCGGCAGCTCCACCGCAATGGTGGTTCCCTTATCTGAGCTCTCCTCTACCCGGACGCAGCCGCCGTGGAGATTGGTGATCTCCCACACCAGCGAAAGCCCCAACCCTACGCCGCCGTACTCCCGGCTGCGGGACTTATCCACCCGGAAGAAGGGCTGGAAGATGCTCCGCCGATACTCCTCCGGAATGCCGTAGCCGGTGTCGGAAACGCAGATCAGGAGCTTTTCCGTCTTCTGCGTGACACGGACCCACACCGAACCGCCGGGTCGGTTGTACTTGACAGCATTCTCCGTCAGGTTGAAGATCAGCCGGTAGATCAGTGCATCGCTGCCGGTCATAATGCCGTCGCCCTCCGCCGTCAGCGTGACGCCGAGCTTATCTGAGAGCGGCGCAAGATCTGTGAAGATCTCCTCGATCATGGGAGCGAGCTGGATCCGCTCGTTCCGCGCCACCTGCTGCAAATTGCTCATCTCCAGCAGCGTCCTGGTCATCTGTATCAGCCGTTCCGTCTGCTCGCGCAAAAGCGTGAGGAATTCCGCCGTCTCCGGTCGCATATCCGGATGCTCTGCGGAAAACAGCTCCAGCTGCGCCTGCATCAGCGCCAGCGGCGTGCGCAGCTCGTGGGCAGCGTTGCCGGTGAACTGCCGCTGGGCGGCAAAGGCGTTGTTCAGCCGCTCCAGCATCTGGTTGAACGAGCGGCTCAGCTGCCGGAACTCCGAAATGGCGTCTTCATCGATCCTCATATCGGCAAGATTGTTCAGCTGCACCTGCTCCACCTGCGAGGCAAAGCTGCGCAGGGGCTTGAGGGTGCGTCCGCTGACAAAATAGGCGAGGATGCCGCTGAGCAGCGTTACCGCCGCCGTGATGTACCAGTTGGTGGTGCGGAAGCGCCCCTGCACCCCATCGACGACGATGGTCAACTCCTCGTTGGGCGCTATGAGCTGCGGGTCAAAGCTCGCCGCTCCGCCATCATTCAGGATCACCGTGCCGCCGCCCTGTAAGCTGTCCGCAATGGTGTCCATATAGTACACACCGGAGGAGCACAGCAGCAAATTCATGGCCACGCAGGTGATGCCGATGAGCAGGACGGTCATCAGCGTGATGCGCCACTGCAAGGAAAGCCGCTTCATTCCTCCTCGCCTCCCATCAGATAGCCCTCGCCGATGCGGTTGCGGATGGGGTCATAGCCCAGCACGGCGCGGAGCTTTTTGCGCAGGGCGGAGATGTGGACGCGAATGGAATTGCTGAAGCTGTCCACGCTGTTGTCCCAAACGTGATCCATCAGCTCCTCCTGACTCACGGGCCGCCCCTGATGCACCATCAGGTATTCGAGTATCCCCGTTTCCTTGCGGGTCAGCGTCAGCGTCTGCCCGTTGACGGTGGCGGTACGGGAGCGGGTGTCAAAGGTCAGGCCTCCGCAGCTTAGCAGCACATCCTGCTGGGTGAACTGCCGCAATGTCAGGCTGCGAATGCGGGCCTCCAATTCAGCTAAGTGGAAGGGCTTGGCCAGATAGTCGTTCGCCCCGGCATCCAGCCCCTGCACCTTGTCCTCCACCTCGCTGCGGGCGGAGAGGATCAGCACCTTTGTCTCCCGGTCAGTCTGCCGCAGGGTGCGCAGCACTGTCATGCCGTCCTTTTTCGGCAGATTCAGATCAAGAAGCACCAGATCGTAGCGCTCCACGCCCAAAAGCTCCAGAGCCTTCTCCCCGTCGTAGCAGTAGTCCACGCTGTAGGCCAGCCGCCGCAGGCTGCGGACGATGGTCTCGCACAGGGCGCGTTCATCTTCAATTACTAAAAGGTGCATGAGAGCCCTCCTTTTTATTTCTCCGTTTTTGTGGTGCTTTCATTATAGCAAAAATAGATAAGGTTTGCGTTAAATTTTCGTTCTTAACAGAGACTTTAACTCTCCCGCGCTATGATGGGGGCACAAAATCGGAAAGGGTGATGAAAATGAGCTGCGGGAAAAAGGCCGCGGCGCAGATCGCGCTGCTGATGGCCGGAATCGCCATGCTGTGCTTCGGCGTATGGCGGGGCGAGGCAGCGACGGTGCTGAGCAAAGCCATCAAATTATGTCTGGAGTGTGTGGGCATTGGGTAAGAAGTTTTCAGGCGTTTCACAGACTATGTCCCGCTTCCGGGGCTGGATTCAGGCGGGTGCGACGCTGCTGACCAACCTGCACCTGCCGAACTTCCTCAAGGGCGGACTGTATCAGGGCGCAGGGAAAACCGCCTGTGTGCCGGGGCTGAACTGCTACTCCTGTCCGGCGGCCTCCGGAGCCTGCCCCATCGGGGCGTTTCAGGCAGTGGTGGGGTCTTCCAAGTTCAGCTTCTCCTATTATATCACAGGCTTTCTCATTCTGCTGGGCGTGCTGCTGGGGCGCTTTATCTGCGGCTTTCTATGTCCCTTCGGCTGGTTTCAGGAGCTGCTGCACAAAATCCCGACAAAGAAGCTCTCCACAAAGAGGCTGAAGCCGCTGACATACCTGAAATACGCTGTCCTGCTGGTGATGGTTTTCCTGCTGCCGGCGTTCCTTGTGAACGATGTTGGCATGGGAGACCCGTTCTTCTGCAAATACCTCTGCCCCCAAGGCGTGCTGGAGGGAGCCATCCCGCTGTCCCTTGCCAATTCCGGCATCCGGGCGGCGCTGGGAAAGCTGTTTACATGGAAATTCAGCATCCTGCTGTCGGTGATTGCGCTGAGCGTGGTATTCTACCGCCCCTTCTGCAAGTGGCTCTGTCCGCTGGGAGCGTTTTACGCACTGTTCAACCGGGTATCCCTCTTCCAGATGAAGGTGGATAGGAACAAATGCGTCTCCTGCGGGAAATGTGCCAAGGCCTGCAAAATGGATGTGGACGTGACAAAAACGCCCAACCATACCGAGTGCATCCGCTGTGGGATGTGCATCCGCGCCTGTCCTACCAACGCCGTCAGCTTCCGCTACGGCTTTGGAGACGGCAAAAAAGAACCTGTAAAACCTGCAGATAAATTAAAAACGGAGGAAACAAAATGAACGTAAAGAAAATCATCACACTGCTGCTGGCAGCACTGCTGGTGCTGTCCCTGGCCGCCTGCGGCAAACAGGGCAGCGACGACACGACAAAGCCCGACGGCGAGCCCAAGAACGCCCAGGAGGCGGCCGCTATGTACAAGGACCTGATGGATCAGGAGAATGCCATTCTGATGGAAAACCAGTCCCTTTGGGAGAAGGTGTTCCTGTCCGCCGACAAGGGCATGACCACGCAGGAGGACGGCAAGAACTACGGTGATTTCCTGCTGGACACCATTGAATCCGCCAAGGACAAGTTTACCGCCGACGAGCTGAAGCTCCTGCGCCAGGGCGGCGAGAAGATCCGGGAGATCGAGCGCACCCTGGCCGCCATTGAGGCCAAGTTCCCCGAGGCGGCTCCCAAGGCCCCGGGCGACGGTGACAGCATCCCTGCCGACAGCCCCACGACACCCGGCGACGGCGACAAGACGCAGAAGTTCCCCGCCTTCGAGGGCAAGGACCTCAACGGCAACACCGTCAAGAGCGATGAACTGTTCTCCAAGAACGCCGTCACCGTGATGAACTTCTGGTTCACCACCTGCAATCCCTGCGTGGGAGAGCTTGCCGAGCTTGACGCACTGAATAAGGAACTCGCGGAGAAGGGCGGCGCACTCATCGGTGTCAACACCTTCACGCTGGGCGGCGACGAGGCAGCGATTTCTGAGGCGAAGGACGTGCTGGCCAAGAAGGGCGTCACCTATCAGAATGTGTATTTTGACTCAGATGGTGAGGCGGGAAAGTTTACTGCCAACATCTTTGCTTATCCCACCACCTATGTGGTCGACCGCAACGGCAATATCGTGGGCGACCCCATCGTAGGTGCTATTACGGAAAAGAATCAGGCGGAGGCACTGCAAGCCCAGATCGACAAGGCACTGTCCGCCGATAAGGGCTGACCCAAGATTTTTAGAAAGTGTCTACGATGAAGAAAAAACATCGTAAGCCGGCACATTCTGCGCACCATTGCATCGCCTCTGGCAAGCAAGCACCTATACGATCGAAATGGCCTTTGAAGGTGAAACCGGAGCATCAGAGGGGTGTTCATCCTTGGAGACCCCTGCTCCATCAAACAGGGATTGAACGAACACCTATTTCTTCAGCGGCGGTTTCGCCGTGAAGTGTTCGCTCTGATCCGCAGCAGAAAAGCGCCGTCTTGGAAGTGATTCCGGGACGGCGCTTTTTACTATCCGCACATTCGATTTCCGCTATTTCTCCTGCTGCTGTGATTACAGAAAGGAACGGGAGGTCATGCGAATGGAGAGATTTGCCGCAGATGAACGATGCCGTTACCTGCGGACATTCCTTTGCGTGATACAATAACCGCAGAATCAAATGAAAACTAAACGGCCTGAGCCCTGTGCAGTACAGGATTCAGACCGTTCAGGTCGCTTAATTCTTATTTTGTCTAACTTTTGGGGGGCGCTTCACACTGGCGCGCCGCTCTTTTTATCACATTTCGCTAAATTCCCGGATGGGGCTTACTTCTTCAGCTTCTGATCCACCACCTCGTGGAGCATGGCGGTGAAGTCCGCCACGGTCATGGCACCCAGATCCTCGCCGGTACGGGTACGGACGGAGACGGTACCCGCCTCCATATCCCGGTCGCCCACCACCAGCATATAGGGGATCTTCTCCAGTGTGGCCTCACGGATCTTCTTGCCGATCTTCTCGTTGCGGCTGTCCACCTCCACCCGGAAGCCCTCGCGCCGCAGCTGCTGGGCCTGCTGGGCGCAGTAGTCGGCGGCCCGGTCGGTGATGGGCAGCAGGCGCACCTGCTCCGGCATCATCCAGGTGGGCAGCGCACCGGCGTACTCCTCGATGAGGTAGGCCAGCGTCCGCTCGTAGCAGCCCAGAGAGGTACGGTGGATGATATACGGCAGGGCCTTGTTGCCGTTTTCGTCGATGTAGTACATCCCGAAGCGCTCGGCCAGCAGCATATCGATCTGGATGGTGACCAGCGTATCCTCCTTGCCGTACACGTTCTTATACTGGATATCCAGCTTGGGGCCATAGAAGGCGGCCTCGTCGATGCCGATGGAGTAGTGAACGTCCAGATCCTTCAAAATCTTCTCCATGGCGCTCTGGGCGTGATCCCACTGCTCCGCCGTACCCTCGTACTTGTTGTTGGGGTTGGCGGGATCCCACTGGGAGAACCGGAAGGTACACTTATCCAGCAGACCCACGGTGCCGAGGCAGTACTTGGCCAGCGCCAAGCAGCCCTTGAACTCCTCCTCCAGCTGATCGGGACGCAGCACCAGATGGCCCTCGGAGATGGTGAACTGGCGCACACGGATCAGGCCGTGCATCTCGCCGGAATCCTCGTTGCGGAACAGGGTGGACGTCTCGCCCAGCCGCATGGGCAGGTCACGGTAGGAGCGCTGGCGGTTCAGATACACCTGATACTGGAAGGGGCAGGTCATGGGCCGCAGGGCAAAGCACTCCTTAGTTTCGTCATAGGGGTCGCCCAGCACGAACATACCGTCCAGATAGTGATCCCAGTGGCCGGAAATTTTATACAGGTCCCGCTTGGCCATCAGGGGGGTCTTGGTCAGCAGGTAGCCGGCCCTCTCCTCGGTGTCCTCCACCCAGCGCTGCAGCTGCTGGATGACCCGTGCGCCCTTGGGCAGCAGGATGGGCAGACCCTGACCGATGCAGTCCACGGTGGTGAAGTACTCCAGCTCACGGCCCAGCTTGTTGTGATCCCGCTTCAGAGCCTCCTCCCGCTCCTTCAGGTAGGCGTCCAGCTCCTCCTTCTTGGGGAAGGCCACGCCGTAGATGCGCTGGAGGGTCTGGCGGCTGCTGTCGCCCCTCCAATAGGCGGCGTTGCAGGCCGTCAGCTTGATGCCGTTGCCCTTGATGCGGCCGGTGGAATCCAGATGGGGGCCGGCGCACAGATCGGTGAACTCGCCCTGCTTATAAAAGGAGATGTGGGCGTCGGCGGGCAGGTCGTTGATGAGCTCCACCTTGTAGGGTTCCTCCCGCTCCTCCATGAACTTCAATGCCTCCTCACGGGGCAGCTCGAAGCGCTCCAGCTTCAGCTTCTCCTTGCAGATCTTCCGCATCTCCGCCTCGATCTGGGTCAGATTCTCCTGTGTGAAGGCAAAGGGTGCGTCCAGATCGTAGTAAAAACCGCCGTCGATGGACGGGCCGATGGCCAGCTTCACCTCCGGCCACAGGCGCTTGACGGCCTGAGCCAGCACGTGGGAGCAGGTGTGCCAATAGGTCTTGCGATACTCCTCGTTTTCAAACGTGTACTTGTTCTCTTCGCTCATGATAGCTTCCTCCTTACTTGGTCGGGGCGGGCAACAAAAAAACCCCGCCCCTGATACGGTTCAGGGGTGAGGTAAAATAGCTTTACTCCACGGTTCCACCCTGCTTACGGAAATTTTTCCGTCGCTCGTGATCTCTGTAACGGGAGAACCCGGCCCGGCCTACTGGTTTCCGTTCGGCGAGCGGCTCGGAGGGGGTACCGTTCCGCTTCCCGTCAGATCCCTTGCACCACGGGGGGACCCTCTCTGTGACCTTCTGCGGACAGCTTCCTCGTCTATGCCTTTTTTATACCCCAGAATATAGCACCCCCGGCGGCGGTTGTCAACGGCCTTTTTGAAGTTTTCCCCGGATAAAACAAAAAAAACTACCCTTTTCACAGGAACTGTGCTATGATATAAGAGTATGATTGTCGTTTGATAAGGAGGGGACCTATGCGACATCTGAAACGCCCGGCCCTGTTGGGGCTGTTGCTGCTGGCCTGCCTGCTGCTGGCCGGATGCCGGATGGACAGTACCATGGAGGAGCTGTTCACCCTGCCCCGCCTGCCCACGGAATACACCACCCTCTCCCGCCAGCTGGATCAGCTGCTGTCGGAGGGCTACGAATACATGGCTCCCACCTCCGGGCGGAACATCCAGTCCCTCCAGATGGTGGACATCGACGGCGACGGGCGGGACGAGGCGCTGGCCTTTTTCCGCCTCAGCAACGGTGAAAAGCCCCTGAAAATTTACGTGTTCCACTCCCGTGAGGACAGCTATGAGCTGGCCTCCATCATCGAGAGCAGCGGCACCGCCATCGACTCCATCTACTATGAGGATCTCACCGGCGACGGTCGGAAGGAACTGATCGTAGGATGGAAGATCAGCGCCGACGTCCAGACCGTCACCGTCTACGATATGCGGCCCGGCCCGGTGCAGCTGATGCAGAGCAACTACACCCGCCTGTCCTTTCAGGAGCTCAATGGCGACGGCATCCCCAGCCTTCTGCTGCTGCGAACCAACAGCGACAACCAGCCGGTGGCGGAGTTTTGCAGCTGGCAGGATGGGTCGCTGTCCGTCTCCCACCGCTGCGCCCTGTCCAGCACCATGGCGGAGCTGAATCAGGGCAGTGTGATCACCGGCAATCTGGATCAGGACACCCCGGCGGTGTTCATCACCGGCATCAACAGCCAGGGCATCGCCGTGACGGATATCCTCGTCTGGCAGGAGGACGCCGGGCTCGTCAACGCTGCGCTGGACCGCAGCACGGGGCTCTCCGCCGCCACGGCTCCCTATCGTCAGCTGACGCCGCAGGACATCAACGGCGACGGCATCACGGAGCTTCCCCGGCCCGACAGCTCTGTCTCCGACACCAAGCAGGCCGACGGCATGGTCTTTTGGGAGCAGTACCGGCCCGACGGCCTTGCCACCGTGGAGCGCACCTATCACTGCCTGTCCGGCGGCTGGTACTTTATCCTGCCGGAGGATTGGACGGGCGAGGTCACCGCTCTCGCCTCGGACGCCGGTATCGGTGAGACGCAGGTAACGATGTCGGTGCAGGGGGAGAAGGCCCTGAGTATCTGCGCCCTCACCGGCGAAAACCGGGAACGGCGGGCCCTCCGGGGCAATCGGGTGGTGCTCAAGCGCCGCACCGGCACCATTTACGCCGCCGAGACCCTCAGTGGGATCTATTCGCTGGATGAGGAGACTCTGCGTCAGAATTTCAACCTGATCGTCCACTCTTGGGACGCCAACTAACGACATAGAAGGAGTAGCTTATGAAAAAAGTTCTGGTTCTGGAGGATGAATCCAGCATCCGCAGCTTTATCGTCATCAATCTGCGCCGTGCCGGTTATGAGGTCATCGAGGCAGGCACCGGCGAGGAGGCGCTGGAGATGCTGCAGCAGCACAGCGATATCCGTGTGGCGCTGCTGGATGTGATGCTCCCCGGCATCGACGGCTTCGAGGTATGCCGCCGCATCCGGGCCACCAACTCCCGCATCGGCATCATCATGCTCACCGCCCGCTCACAGGAGATGGACAAGGTCACGGGCCTGATGACCGGAGCCGACGACTACGTCACTAAGCCCTTCTCCCCCGCCGAGCTGACGGCACGGGTGGACGCCCTCATGCGCCGCAGCGGCGGCAGCATGGAGGAGCACTCCGGCGAGATCAGCCAGCCCCCCTTCCTGCTGAACACCTGCAACCGCACGTTGGAAAAGAACGGCAAGCCCGTGAAGCTGACGCAGGTGGAGTACTCCATCATGCGGATGTTCATGGAGAATCCCGGCAAGGCCCTGTCCCGTGAGGAGATTTTGGATCTGGTGTGGGGCCGGGATTACTTCGGTGAGCTGAAGATCGTGGACGTGAACATCCGCCGCCTGCGGCTGAAGATCGAGGACAACGCCACCAACCCCACCTTCATCAGCACCGTATGGGGCTACGGCTACAAGTGGGACGCCTGATGGCCCCGCAGCAAGGAGGTGACGGTCCATGAAGGAGCGTCTGCGGATACAGGGCCTGCGCAAGCGCTGGATCCTCAACAGCGTGGGGCCTGTGATCCTGATACTGGTACTGGCGGCCATTCTGGCCTCGGCCACCGTGGCCAACAACTACTACGGCTCCGCCCGCTCCACGCTGGAGGCCAAGGCCAAGGCCGGCGCCGACTACTTCAACTCCTACAGCATGAGCAGCTACAGCGAGTACTACCGCAACGCCTCGCTGTACGCCACCAGCTTCGACAGCACCCGCATCGAGCTGCAATTCCTGAATCTCTACGGCCGGGTGGATAACTCCACTCAGGGCGTGGCCGCAGGCACGGCTCCCCAGACCCCGGAGATCGCACGGGCGCTGGAGAGCGGCAGCATCGAGGTATTCAGCGGCAAGGACCCCGTCACCGGCGAGTCGGTGATGGCCGTCACTACACCCCTGAAGTTCAACGGCTCCACGGTGGCCCTTATGCGCTATGTCACCGCCACCCGGCAGATCGACCATCAGCTCCTTCTGACCATCCTCATCATCAGCGCCATCATCGCCGGGGTCATCTGTCTGGTGCTGATCTCCAGTCTGCTGTTCATCAACAGCGTGGTGGCCCCGGTGGCTGAGGTGACGGACGCCGCCAAGCGCATCTCCGGCGGCAGCTACGGCATCCAGCTGCCCAACCCCTACACCGATGAGATGGGGGAGCTGGTGGACAACATCAACGATATGTCCCTGAAAATCAGCCAGAGTGAGAAGATCCAGACGGAGTTCATCTCCTCCGTGTCCCACGAGCTCCGCACCCCCCTGACGGCCATCAATGGTTGGAGCGAGACACTGCTGGAGGACGACGATCCCGCTCAGCTGCGCCGGGGTCTGCACATTATCCTCAAGGAATCCCGCCGACTCACCAACATGGTGGAGGAACTGCTGGAGTTCTCCAAGATGCAGGACGGTCGTTTTACCCTCCGCATCGAGGACGTGGACCTGCAGACGGAGTTTGAGGACGCCGTTTACACCTATCAGGAGCTGTTCCGACAGGATGGCATCCGTCTGGAGTATGACGACGACGGCGAACTGTACACCGATCCTATCCCCGGCGATCCGGAACGGCTGAAGCAGGTGCTGTGCAACGTACTGGACAACGCCGCCAAGCACGGTGGCTCCGGCAAGCGCATCATCGCCTCTCTGCGGCGGGAGGCGGACAACTATGTCATCCGCATCCGGGACTTCGGCCCCGGCATCCCCCCGGCGGAGCTGCCCTATGTGAAGCAGAAATTCTACAAGGGCTCCTCCAAGGCCCGTGGCAGCGGCATCGGTCTGGCGGTGTGCGATGAGATCATCACCCGCCACGGCGGCACCTTCGAGATCGGCAACGCCGACGGCGGCGGCGCTCTGGTGACCATTACCCTGCCCATTCCGCCCCACACGGAGCATCGATAGAAATAGAACAGTTGTTGCATTTCATTCGGACAAGTGCTATACTTACGGAAAGGAACTTACATCGTCTATGGAACACAAACCCGGCACATTCCGCACCTCCATCGGCGGACAGGCTCTCATTGAGGGCATCCTCATGCGTGGCCCGGAAAAGCAGGCCATTGTGGTGCGCTCCCCGGAGGGCCTTGTGACCAAGGTGGAGGAGCTGACACTTATCAAGGACAAATACCCCATTCTGGGCCTTCCCATCCTGCGGGGGGCCGTGACCTTTCTGGACTCCATGATCCGGGGCGTCAAGGCCCTGATGTTCTCGGCGGACTACTTCCCCGACGACGAGGCCGCCCAGCCCTCCAAGCTGGACCTGTGGCTGGAAAAGCACGTTCCGGCAGAGAAGCTCCAAAACGTGCTGGTATGGGTGTCGGTACTGCTGTCGCTGGGCATGACGCTGGCGCTGTTCATGCTGCTGCCCACCTTCGTGGCCGGGCTGTTCCGCGCTCAGAACGCCGCCCTCCACAATCTCATTGAGGGCGTCATCAAGGTGGCCATCTTTCTGGCCTATCTGATCCTCTGCTCCAAGCAGAAGGATGTGCGCCGGGTGTTCTGCTACCACGGTGCCGAACACAAGACCATTTTCTGCTATGAGGCGGGCCTGCCCCTGACGGTGGAAAACGCCCGCATCCAGCCCAAGCATCATCCCCGCTGCGGCACCAGCTTCCTCTTTGTGGTCATCATCGTGTCCATCCTGTGCAGCAGCATCGTTTTCAGCTACGTCAACTGGCAGAACATCTGGGTCCGTATCGGGATGCATCTGCTGCTGCTGATCCCGGTGGTGGGCATCACCTATGAATTCAACCGGCTGGTGGGGCGGCATGACAATGCCCTCACACGGGTGCTGTCCGCCCCCGGTATGTGGCTCCAGAATTTCACCGTCAACGAGCCGGACGACTCCATGCTGGAGGTGGCCATTGAGGCCTTGAAGCTGGTGCTGCCGGAGGAGACGGGCAAGGACCGCTGGTGAGAAATTCCCGGCCGTTCTCCCCTGAAAAGCTCAAAATATGACAACGGAGCGTATTATGGCGACTACTTACAACAATTTGTATATGGATATCCGGCAGACTCTCCGCCGGGCAGGCATCGAGGCCGCCACGCTGGAGGCCCGTGAGCTGATGTGCTTCGCCTCCGGCAAGACCCGCAGCCAGCTGGTGCGGGATGGGCAACTGTATGTCCCCCCGGCCATCGAGGAGCGGGCGAGGGATCTGGTGTGCCGCCATCTGGCGGGGGAGCCGGTGGCCTACCTCATCGGGGAGTGGGAGTTCTACGGGCTGCCGCTGGACATCTCCGAAAGCGTGCTGATCCCCCGTCCGGACACGGAGACGCTGGTGGATCACGTGGTAGCGTGGCTGCGGCCCCTGCCGGAGTGCCGGGTGCTGGATCTGTGCGCCGGCTCCGGCTGCATCGGTCTGGCCATCGCCAGTCAGGTCCCCGGCGCACGGGTGGTGCTGGGGGAGCTGGACGAGGGGGCCTTGCGGATCTGCCGCCAGAATATCCGCCGCAACAGTCTCAGCGGACAGGTGGTGTCCCTGCAGATGGACGCTCTGTCCGATCCGCCTCCCCGGCTGGGGGATTTTGACTGTCTGGTGTGCAACCCCCCCTACATTCCCTCCGGGGACATCGCCGGGCTGGACGTCTCCGTCCGGGACTATGAGCCCCATCTGGCGCTGGACGGCGGGACCGACGGGCTGGACTTCTACCGCAGCGTCTGCCGCCGCTGGCGGGACGTGCTACACACCGGAAGCCGTCTGGCCTTTGAGGTGGGCATCGGGCAGGCCGACGACGTCCTGCGGCTCATGCGAGGCGAGGGCTTCGGTGAGCTGGAGATCCTGCCGGATCCGGCGGGCATCCCCCGTGTGGTTACGGGCCTGCGCTATCGGGAGGTCTATGCCGACGCCTGATGACTGGCGAAACGACTTTGTAAATCGATGGGCCTCTGCCCATTTACCACGAAAATTTTCATTGATACAGGAGGAAGAAACATGGCAGCGAAGAAAGACAGCTCTATAGCTGCTCCCGTGGTCTCCGACAAGAAAAAGGCGCTGGAGACCGCCATGCAGCAAATCGAAAAAACCTACGGCAAGGGCTCTATCATGCGCTATGGTGACAATGTGCAGCCCAATGTGGAGGCCATCCCCACCGGCTCTCTGGCGCTGGATCTGGCGCTGGGCATCGGCGGCGTACCCCGTGGCCGCATCATCGAGATCTATGGGCCTGAGTCCTCCGGTAAGACCACGCTGGCTCTGCACGTTCTGGCGCAGGCCCAGAAAATGGGCGGCGAGGTGGCCTTCGTGGATGCCGAGCACGCTCTGGATCCCACCTATGCCCGTGCGCTGGGGGTGAAGATCGAGGATATGCTCATCTCCCAGCCGGACACCGGTGAGCAGGCGCTGGAGATCACCGAGGCGCTGGTGCGCTCCGGGGCCATCGACGTGGTGGTGGTGGACTCCGTGGCCGCTCTGGTCCCCCGTGCCGAGATCGAGGGAGAGATGGGCGACAGCTTCGTGGGGCTCCATGCCCGGCTCATGAGTCAGGCGCTGCGGAAGCTGACGGGCATCATCGCCAAGACCAATACCGTGGTCATCTTCATCAACCAGCTGCGGGAAAAGGTGGGCGTCATGTACGGTAACCCGGAGGTCACCACCGGCGGTCGGGCGCTGAAGTTCTACGCCTCCGTCCGCATCGACGTGCGCCGCATCGAGACGCTGAAGTCCGGCGGCGAGATGATCGGCAACCGCACCCGCGCCAAGGTGGTCAAGAACAAGGTGGCGCCCCCCTTCCGGGAGGCGGAGTTCGATATCATGTATGGCGAGGGCATCAGCAAGCTGGGCGAGATGCTGGATCTGGGCGTGAAGCTGGATCTGGTACAGAAGAGCGGCTCCTGGTTCAACATGGGCGAGGTGCGTCTGGGGCAGGGCCGTGATGCCGCCAAGCAATATCTGCGGGATCATCCCGACGAGGCCGACGCACTGGAGGCCAACATCCGCCGGGACTTCCACAAGCTGATGAGCAATCAGTCCAAGGTGGCGGCACGGGCCGCAGGCCGTGCGGTGGATGTATCCGCCGACGACTTCGACGATGCGGATTGATCGCATCGAGCCCTCCCGCCGCAGGAAGGACCGGGTACTGGTATTCCTGGAGGGGGGCGACCTGCTGCGGGTAACGGAGCAGGAGCTGCTGGTCTTCGGGCTGCGGCCCGGTCTGGAGCTGCCGGAACAGCTGTTGGCGCAGGTGGAGCAGTCCGCCAAGCGGTCGGAGATGAAGGCCCGTGGCGCCCGACTCACCGGCAGCCGAATGCTGTCGAAAAAGCAGGTGATGGAGCACCTGACCCGTAAGGGCGGCGACCGGGAGCTGGCGGAGGATACAGCCCAGTGGCTGGAGGAGTTGGGGGCCGTGGACGAGTCGGCCTACGCCGCCGCCATTGCCCGGCACTACGCCGCCATGGGCTACGGCCCCGGCCGGGTGCGGCAGGAGCTGCAGCGCCGGGGCATCCCGCAGGAGCTGTGGGACGATGCGCTGGCCCTGCTGCCGGAGGGCGAGGAGGCCATCGAGCGCTTTATCCGCAGCAAGTGTAAAGAGAAGTCCCTTGATCGAGAGACGCAGCGCAAGCTGGCTGCCGCTCTCCAGCGGCGGGGCTTTTCCTGGCAGGAGATCCGTCCGGTGCTGAACCGTCTGGGCGAGGAAATGGCGGAGGAATAGGGAGGATCCCTTCCCAAAGGTAAATTGCTCCTATGCAAAACCACCTCCGGCGGCATATTTTTGCCGATCCTTCTTCTTATTGCCTCCGGCGGGAGCAGATCACATTTTTATCGTCTATCCAGAGAGCATCTCCTTGAATGCTCCTTTGCAAGATCACAAATCCACATACCAAACATCAGAGGAAACACAGCATGAATGTATCATTTATATCCCTGGGCTGCGACAAAAACCGGGTGAACACCGAGCAGATGATGGCCCTGTGCCTGCAGGCCGGACATACCGTGCAGGAGGATTGCTCCGGCAGCGACGTGGTGGTCATCAACACCTGCGGCTTCATCGACAGCGCCAAGAGCGAGGCCATCGATACCATTCTGGCGGCGGCGGAGCTGAAGGCCGCCGGTGAGGTGGGCAAAATTCTGGTAACGGGCTGTCTCAGCCAGCGGTATCAGGCGGACATTCTGGAGGAGTTGCCGGAGATCGACGGCATCATGGGAACCGGCTGCTTCGGTGACATCGTCACGGCGCTGGAGCAGGTGGTGAACGGTCAGGAGTGCCGCCATTTTGCCGACATCAACGGCCCCGTGGAGGAGCTGCCCCGTGTGTTGTCCACCCCCCGGCAGTACGCCTATCTCCGCATTGCTGAGGGGTGCAGCAACCGCTGCGCCTACTGCGTGATCCCCTCCCTGCGGGGAAACTACCGCAGCCGCCGGATGGAGGACATTCTGGAGGAGGCCCGTGCGCTGGCGGAGGACGGGGTGCAGGAGTGCATCGTCATCGCTCAGGATATCACCCGCTATGGCGTGGACCTGTACGGAGAGCGGCGGCTTCCGGAGCTGCTGCGGGAGCTGTGCAGGCTTTCCTTCCACTGGGTGCGGCTCCACTATCTCTACCCCGACAATCTCTCCGACGAGCTCATTGACACCATCGCCGGGGAGGCAAAGATCTGCAACTATCTGGATATCCCTATCCAGCACTGCAACGACACCGTTCTCAAGGCCATGCGCCGCCGGGAGACCAAGGCCGGGCTGGAGGAGCTGTTCCGCCGGGTGCGGGAGCGCATCCCCGGCGTGGTGCTGCGGACCAGCCTCATCACGGGACTGCCCTATGAGGACGAGGCGGCCTTCGAGGAGCTGTGCGACTTTTTGGGCGAGCAGAAGCTCCAGCGGGTGGGGGCCTTCCCCTACTCTCCGGAGGAGGGAACTCCGGCGGCCAGAATGCTGAACCGGGTGGACACCGAGGAGGCCCAGCGCCGGGCGGAGCTGGTAATGGAGATCCAAACACAGGTCATGGACGAGTTCAACGACAGCCGCATGGGCGACACCGTGGAGGTGCTGTGCGACGGCTATGACGTTCAGGCCATGAGCTATGTGGGCCGCAGCTACGCCGAGAGCCCCGGCATCGACGGGTGCATCTTCTTTACGGCGGAGCGGGATGTGGAGCCCGGAGACTTTGTCATGGTGCGGATCACCGGCGCCATGGACGGCGACCTCACCGGCGAAGCGGTGGAGGAACTTTCTGAGGAGGAATAAAGCTATGCCTATGAACACTGCCAACAAGCTGACCCTTGCACGGGTGTTTATGATCCCGCTGTTTCTTGTGATCGCATACTGGGGCTTCCCCGGCAGCCGCTATGTGGCGCTGGGGGTGTACATTCTGGCCTGCCTGACGGACCTGCTGGACGGGTATGTGGCCCGACACTATAATCAGGTGTCGGACTTTGGCAAGTTTGCCGATCCGCTGGCGGATAAGTGTCTGGTGATGGCGGCGCTGTGCTGGTTCGTGGAGACCGGCGACATGGTGGGCTGGGTACTGGCCGTGGTGCTGCTGCGGGAATTCGCCGTGTCCGGGATGCGGCTCATTGCCGTGGAGAAGGGCCGGGTCATCGCCGCAGGCTGGTCCGGCAAGGTCAAGACCGCCAGCACCATGGTGTGCATCTGCCTGATGCTCTTCGGCATCCCCCACTGGATGAATCTGGTGTGCCAGGGTGTCATTCTGGTGACCACCGTCTACTCCGGCGTGGAGTACTTCGCCAAAAACTGGGACGTGTTTCAGGAGAAGAAGTAATCGGGAACACCAACCGTTTCATCCAAAAAACCAGAGGGGACGCAGCTGTTGCTGCGTCCCCTCTGGTTCTTTTGTAAGCAGGTCAGGACAGTGCGCTCAGATCCACATTGTAGAGCACCTTACTCTTGAAAGAATCGGATATGGACTTGACCTCCACCTCCACCGGCGAGGTGGTGTTGCCCAGCACATATGCACACTGGCACGACAGGGTCACACCGGGCCGGATATCCTTCATATAACTGTCTGAATCATAGTTATCGTCCCCCGTTATGATGGTGAAATCCAGTTCAACGCCGTCCTGAAACAGCTGAAAATACAGGCTCTCCATGGCAGACGTGGTCTCGTCGGAGTTGTTGGTGAAATCATAGTCCAGAATGATGGCATCTGCCCCGTCGTAGTCCTTGCCCAAGCGGACTCCGGTGATCTTCACGGCGTAATCGCCCACTTGCCCCTCGCCGGTATTCTGTGCATCACGGCCAGTATCGTCGGCATTGGTGTCCTCTTTGCCCCCGGTGCTGTCATTGCTCTGCTCCCCGGCAGGCGGGTCGGTCTTGTCCTCCACGGGAGCGTCCGCCTGCCCCGGTGTGGGATCGTTGGCCGGGGCGCTGCTGCAGCCCATCAGCAAGAGGGCCAGCACCAGCGATAAAAGCGCTGCAAATAGTCTTTTCATAGAGTCTCTCCTTTCTCATGTTGTCGCCATTATATAACATTTTGTTATTTTTGTCAATAAAACAAAATGTTTTACATATACTTCTTTGTATCTCCCATAAGCGAGGTGCAATATGTATCGAAGGATCCGGGACCTGCGGGAGGACGCCGATCTGCTTCAGAAGGATCTGGCGGCCTATCTGCAATGCACGCAAGTGTGCTACTCCTATTATGAATCGGGGAAACGGGATATCCCCACCGATGTTCTGATCCGGCTGGCCAAGCTCTATCAGGTGAGCACGGACTATCTGCTGGGCCTGACGGATCAGCGTCAACCGTACCCCGCCGGGAAAAGCCGTACTTGACACCGGCGGGAAATCCTGATACCATAAGCATCGTAACATAGCACGTTGATCGGAAAGAGTACGCCCGGCGCTCCGGGCAGAGAGGGATGGCCACCGGCTGCAAGCCGTCCTGCGGAGCAAGGGCCGAAAGTGCGTCCGGGAGTGCGGGGGATGCAGACGCCCTCCGGCAGGCCGCCGTCACCGGCCATAGAGCGATAAACGAGAGTGGAACCGTGGAGCAGCCGCTTCGCCTCTCATGCCTGCGGGCATGGGAGGCGTTTTCTGTTCTGCACGGAGCTTTCCGAATTTTGCAGCTAAAATTTGCAGCCAAAAGGAGCTTGACTATGTATCTGTATAATTCTGTCACCCATAAGAAGGAGGAGTTCCGGACCCACACGCCGGGCCACGTGGAGATGTATACCTGCGGCCCCACGGTGTATCACTTTGCCCACATCGGCAACCTCCGCAGCTACATCATGGAGGATGTGCTGGAGAAGTACCTGCGCTATGTGGGCTACGATGTGAACCGGGTCATGAACATCACCGACGTAGGCCACCTGACCTCCGATGCCGACGAGGGCGAGGACAAGATGCTCAAGGGCGCCCGCCGGGAGCACAAGACCGTCATGGAGATCGCCCAGTTCTACACCGACGCCTTCTTCG
>ENA-UOJF01001263-UOJF01001263.1-human-gut-metagenome-genome-assembly--contig:-P74-NODE-1263-length-17861-cov-5.379310_pt1 | contig 17861 bp, 10 predicted proteins | sample MGYA00242344_ERZ723891 | MGnify/ENA metagenome assembly ERZ723891 | reverse complement strand
TCGCGCCGTGTATTTCGTGCCACCAAACTGCGTTAATGCCAGCGCCCAAAGAATGATGAGTGCTGCAATAGTTTTGGTAATGGGGTCTTCATTCAGCGCTGGCCATTTCAGGATGTAGGAGAGTGCCCCTAACACGAAATAGAGCATCGGAATAAAACCAATGGCGATTTGCAGATAGCCAAATGAGATCGCTGCAAATCCCCATCTCGGCCCCAGAGTATTTGATACCCAGGCGAAGACACCACCTTCTTCCCAGCCGTCGACGGTGGCCATTTCCGCAGCACAAAGTCCCACGGGAATAAACCATAAAATCCCGCCTAATAGCAGGAAGAAGACTAATGAAAAGCCCGATGTTGCGAAGGTAGGGTATTCATAAACAGCCATTACCATCGATGCCGTTATGGCAAAGAATCCGAGTAATGTGAGCTGCTTAGCTTTACCTGTCTGTACTGATGTAGCCATATTATCCCCCTAAAACGGTATTCCTGTCGGAACCGCACCTGTTTTGTTCTGAAGCGTATTCAGAACAATATTTTCCGTTGCTAATGCCAGTGAACAGACTTTGGAAATTGTCCCGAAACGGGTGTGTTTCGGGACACCGTTACCGTTAAACGTTATCAGGTATGTTTAAAGCTGTTCTGCTGGGCAATACCCTGCAGTTTCGGGTGGTCGCTGAGATATTTCAGGGAGGCTTTGTAGTCTTCCAGCAACAGTTCAGCAAAGTCCATTTCGAAGCCGCGACGACACATAATGCGCATCACCACGATGTCGGTGGCTTCACCGCCGAGAGTGAAGGCCGGAACCTGCCAGCCGCGCAGACGCAGACGTTCAGAGAGGTCGTACAGGGTGTATCCCGGATCTTCACCATCTTTCAGTTTGAAGCAAACCGCCGGGATGCCTTCGTCCGGGCGACCGGTACAGATGAACTCATACGGCCCCAGTTTGGCGATTTCATCCGCCAGATAAGCGGCAACCTGGTAAGAGGCGTTCTGTACTTTGGTATAGCCTTCACGACCGAGGCGCAGGAATTCATAGTACTGTGCAATTACCTGACCCGCCGGGCGGGAGAAGTTGATGGCGAAAGTACCAATCTGACCACCGAGGTAGTCAACGTTGAACACCAGTTCCTGCGGCAGCGCTTCTTCATCACGCCAGATAACCCAGCCGCAGCCCAGCGGAGCCAGACCGAATTTATGGCCTGAAGCACTGATCGATTTCACACGCGGCAGGCGGAAGTCCCAGACGATATCCGGGGCAACGAACGGTGCCAGGAAGCCACCGCTGGCGGCGTCGATGTGCATGTCGATGTCGATACCGGTGTCGGCCTGGAATTTATCCAGCGCATCGTGCAGCGGTTGCGGGAACTCATAGTTACCGGTGTAGGTCACGCCGAAAGTCGGCACCACGCCGATGGTGTTTTCGTCGCAGGCTTCAATCATGCGTTTCGGGTCCATAAACAACTGACCGGGGCGCATAGGGATCTCACGCAGCTCCACATCCCAGTAGCGGGCGAATTTATGCCAGCAGATTTGCACCGGACCGCACACCAGGTTTGGTTTATCCGTTGGTTTGCCTGCAGCTTCCATACGCTTGCGCCAACGCCATTTCATCGCCATCCCGCCGAGCATACAGGCCTCGGAAGAACCAATGGTGTTGGTGCCAACGGCCTGACCATTTTTCGGCGCAGGCGCATGCCACAGATCGGCAACCATGTTTACGCAACGCAGGTCGATTGCTGCAGATTGCGGATATTCTTCTTTGTCGATCCAGTTTTTATTGATCGACAAATCCATCAATTTATGGACGTTTTCGTCGTCCCAGGTCTGGCAAAAAGTGGCCAGGTTCTGACGAGCGTTGCCATCAAGATATAATTCGTCATTGATAATCTGGAATGCGACATCATCGCGCATTTCGTGCAGCGGAAATCGTTTTGACTCCGCGATAGTAGAAATGGCCTTTGCGCCAAAACGTGAATCGAGTAGTTCTGAGCGGAAATCCGTTAACAGCTTCTGGTCCATTTCGAACTCCTTAAATTTATTTGAAGGCAATAAAAAAGTAGGATTTATCCGCAATGGAAGCAAGGCATTACAGGCTTAATTTAAATAACAAAATCCTAAGCAGAAAAACGACTTTTTATAATATAAACATTTAGCATGATAATATTAAAAACAGACTTTATTATCGCAATAAAAATCACCCGCACATTCCTGTTCGGGCGATTAAATTAATTATTGTTTATCCTGCATATACGGCGTATAAACCCCGTTCAGACTGTGCAGGAAAGCTACGATATCATCCACATCCTCCTGCGGCAGCTCTTTGCCTACCTGATAGCGCAACATCAGTTTCACCGCCCCGTCCAGCGTCGGCACATCACCGCGATGGAAGTACGGTGCCGTTAGTGCAACGTTACGTAAACCGGGTACTTTCTGACGCAATTTATCGCGCTCTTCTTTAGTCACATTCATACGACCAATATCCGCCGCCGTAATTTCACCAAAGTTAAAGTCTTTTTTCAGCCCCAACGGTTCGAAGGAACGTCCGCCGAGAATAATACCACCATGACAAGTTGCACATTTATTATCTTTAAATAATTGATAGCCTTTTTTCTGTTGTGCCGTCAGCGCATTCTCATCTCCACGCAACCATTTATCAAATGGGGAATCTGGCGTAATTAATGTTTTCTCAAATTCAGCAATGGCATCAGTAATATTTTCGCCACTGAAACCTTGCGGATAGACTTCGAGGAACTGCGCTTTAAGCTGCGGATCTTTTTCCAGCTTAGCAATAATTTCGTCCCAGGATTTCGACGCCATTTCAATCGGATTCAACGGCGGTCCACCAGCCTGATCCTGCAATGTTGCCGCACGACCATCCCAGAACTGCTCAACGTTAAATACTGAGTTAAATACCGTCGGCGCGTTAATCGGCCCCACTGCGCCACCAACACCAATCGATGTTTTTCTGCCATCGACGCCCCCCGCATTCAACGCATGGCAATGAGCGCATGAAATGGTGCTATCCGCCGATAAACGGGGATCGTGATACAGCGCAAAACCCAACGCCACTTTTTGCGCATCGGTAGGCAGTTTTTGCGGGATGGGCTGCACCGGTTCATTGCGATGCTCCGGAGCAATGTCATTGCTGGCGTAATATTCCGCGCGCTGTTTTGCAATCCAGGCGAGTATTTCCGCCCGCTCTTCATCACTCACCTTACCCGCCCAGTGTAGCGCGGTATAACGTGTTGGTGGCATGGTTTCATACTGCATCACCCATTCAATCTTATTCAGATCGCTTTGCGAAACGGGTTTATCAGCCAGCAGAGCCGCACGCACGGCCTCGAGGTTAAAAGATTTATATCCAAGCTTAATGTCGTAATCCATCAACTGTTTCGCGCCAGGAATATAATAATAGGCGGGTAATTCTGCCGAAGGCGTGTGGCAATAGTCGCATCCTTTTTCGCGGAGAAAGCCTAAAACCTTATTATTTTCACTGACAGCAGATGCCTGAACATCGGCCTGTTTACTGCGTTTATTATCGTGGTACCACACATAACCAGATAACCCTAAATAGCAAATCGCGACGCCAGCCAGGCCGATCGCGGTAATACGTGAGACCATTTTCATTATTCTTCCCTCACGGTGGTGAGTTATTGTGACCCAGAAAATTTTCCAGAATGCTGCAAACGTCTCTGCGAGACAAAGCCATCATAAAAAACAGGGAGATACGCTTTTTGATAGGAATCAATCAATTACATGAATATAAACTATCAATAAGATAGCCTGTGCCTATTATCCAGATCAGGAATGGCATATCATGATTGCGGCGAGAGCAGGATTGAATGTTCTGAAAATGAAAAACAACACGAAATCTGTATTTTTATAAATTCCATGGATATTAGTGCGTTATATTTTTTGACAGGTTAATAAACGTGATCCACCGCACGCTTTGTCGCCCACCAGGCGGAGCGAATGACTACCCTTAAAGAAAAGCCCGATAATTAGCGACGAATTTCGGAGGTTGGATCCTTATGCTCAATCAGAAAATTCAAAACCCTAATCCAGATGAACTGATGATCGAGGTCGATCTCTGCTATGAACTGGACCCATATGAATTAAAACTGGATGAGATGATCGAGGCAGAACCGGAACCCGAGATGATTGAAGGGCTGCCCGCCTCTGATGCGCTGACGCCTGCCGATCGCTATCTCGAACTGTTCGAGCATGTTCAGTCGGCGAAAATTTTCCCCGACAGTAAAACCTTTCCCGACTGCGCACCTAAAATGGACCCGCTGGATATTTTAATCCGCTACCGTAAAGTGCGCCGTCATCGTGATTTTGACTTGCGCAAGTTTGTTGAAAACCACTTCTGGCTGCCGGAGGTCTACTCCAGCGAGTATGTATCGGACCCGCAAAATTCCCTGAAAGAGCATATCGACCAGCTGTGGCCGGTGCTAACCCGCGAACCGCAGGATCACATTCCGTGGTCTTCTCTGCTGGCGCTGCCGCAGTCATATATTGTCCCGGGCGGCCGTTTTAGCGAAACCTACTATTGGGATTCCTATTTCACCATGCTGGGGCTGGCGGAAAGTGGTCGGGAAGATTTGCTGAAATGCATGGCCGATAACTTCGCCTGGATGATCGAAAACTACGGTCACATCCCCAACGGCAACCGCACCTATTATTTGAGCCGCTCGCAACCACCGGTTTTTGCGCTGATGGTGGAGTTGTTTGAAGAAGATGGTGTACGCGGTGCACGCCGCTATCTCGACCACCTGAAAATGGAATATGCCTTCTGGATGGACGGTGCAGAATCGTTGATCCCTAATCAGGCCTATCGCCATGTTGTGCGGATGCCGGACGGATCGCTGCTCAACCGTTACTGGGACGATCGCGACACACCGCGTGACGAATCCTGGCTTGAGGACGTTGAAACCGCGAAACATTCTGGTCGCCCGCCCAACGAGGTGTACCGCGATTTACGCGCGGGGGCGGCCTCCGGTTGGGATTACTCTTCCCGCTGGCTGCGTGATACTGGTCGTCTGGCGAGCATTCGTACCACCCAGTTCATCCCCATCGATCTGAATGCCTTCCTGTTTAAACTGGAGAGCGCCATCGCCAACATCTCGGCGCTGAAAGGCGAGAAAGAGACAGAAGCACTGTTCCGCCAGAAGGCCTGTGCCCGTCGCGATGCGGTAAACCGTTACCTCTGGGATGATGAAAACGGTATCTACCGCGATTACGACTGGCGACGCGAACAACTGGCGCTGTTTTCCGCTGCCGCCATTGTGCCGCTCTATGTCGGTATGGCGAACCATGAACAGGCCGATCGTCTGGCAAACGCCGTGCGCAGCCGGTTACTGACACCTGGCGGGATTCTGGCAAGCGAGTACGAAACCGGTGAACAGTGGGATAAACCCAACGGCTGGGCACCGTTACAATGGATGGCGATTCAGGGATTTAAAATGTATGGCGATGACCTTCTGGGTGATGAAATCGCGCGCAGCTGGCTGAAGACGGTGAATCAGTTCTATCTGGAACAGCACAAACTGATCGAGAAATACCATATTGCCGATGGTGTTCCCCGCGAAGGCGGCGGTGGCGAGTATCCGTTGCAGGATGGGTTTGGCTGGACTAACGGTGTGGTACGCCGTTTAATTGGTTTGTACGGCGAACCATAATATTTTTACAGCCAGCCGCTAACTTCCTGCTGGCTGTAAAATTATCCTCTTCAGGAGGAGATATTTAACATCATTGCCGCCTGGGTGCGATTTTTCACTTCCAGACGGCGATACAGGGATTCCAGATGCGCTTTTACCGTTCCGGTACTGATATTCAGCGCCCTGCCGATCTCCTTATTTGATTCGCCCGCCGCTAACATGGTTAAAATCTCCCGCTGGCGGGCGCTTAACGATTTGAGATCTTTAATGTCCTTTTCCGGCGTCGTCCGCCAGTCTCCAGGCAGAAACATCATCCCCATCGCCGCACTATTTACCGCCAACGCAAATGTCTCGACGGTTGAATCACGAGGCACAATGGCCAGCACATTAAAATGGATAACTTCCTGTAACCACCGTTTATTGCAATCCGTCGCCGTAATTAACACCTTAACCTCAGGAAATTGCACCACGGTTTTTTGCAGCAACCAGTAACAAAACTCACCATCCTGATCGCCATCGAGCATCACTAAGGCTTCAGGGTAACTTTCCAGCTTCTGCCATAACTCGTCTGCCTGACCGGCCCCCTGAATACTCACTCCTGGAATACGCTGCTGTAAACTGATTTTCATTCCATGAATAAATATTGACTGCCTGTCAAACATGACTATTTGCATAACTGAATCTCCACCTGAATACGTTAAAAAGACTTAAGTAGTGGAAGGGTATTACCCGCGAGAAAAAATAAGAATTCGCCATTTGGCGGTGGCCATTCTACAGAGATGACGCGTAGAAAATAGTTGCCGATATAAATCGTTACAGCTAAACGCCTGAAATTACATGTCGAGGGCACTATTTAAAACAATTTTGAGGATTTCCTTATATTGATGGTTAGTACGCATGCAATTAAAAATGAAACTCCGCGACCACAAGCAAAAATAACAAATGGCAATGAGACAAAAATAAGCACAAATAGCCAACACGTCCTCTGTTCACTTTAAAGGGAATCGCTGAAAAAAAACGCTCTGTTTAGGGAAATTCACCTTTCTCATAAAGCTATTCCGCCCTTTTCCTGCTGAGAAATCGCCACATTCGTCATGACAACATTGTGAAACCCGGCATTAGATGTTAGAAAAAACAATAAACAATGCGATATGCGCGTTACTGTTTCGCTGTGAACAACAATCGGTCAAAGAAATGGATAAAATTCACGCAATGCAGTTGTTCATCAAAGTCGCGGAGCTGGAAAGTTTTTCCCGCGCGGCGGATTTCTTTGCTTTGCCAAAGGGAAGTGTTTCGCGCCAGATACAGGCACTGGAACATCAACTTGGCACCCAGCTTCTCCAGCGCACTACGCGACGGGTCAAACTCACGCCAGAAGGCATGACCTATTATCAACGGGCAAAAGATGTGTTGAGTAATCTCAGCGAACTGGACGGTCTGTTTCAACAGGATGCCACCAGTATCAGCGGTAAATTACGCATCGACATCCCGCCAGGAATCGCGAAAAGCCTGTTACTGCCGCGCCTGTCGGAATTTATCTATCTGCATCCGGGAATTGAGCTGGAGCTGAGTAGCCATGACCGTCCGGTAGATATTCTTCACGATGGTTTTGATTGCGTGATACGCACTGGCGCGTTACCGGAAAATGGCGTTATCGCCCGTCCCCTCGGCAAACTGACCATGGTCAACTGTGCCAGTCCGCACTATCTGACGCGCTTTGGTTATCCTCAAAGCCCCGACGATCTGACTTCGCACGCAATAGTGCGCTACACACCGCACCTGGGTGTACATCCGTTAGGTTTTGAGGTTGCCAGCGTTAATGGCGTCCAGTGGTTTAAGTCTGGCGGCATGTTGACGGTAAACAGTCGCGAAAACTATCTCGCCGCCGGTCTTGCCGGTCTGGGGATTATTCAGATCCCGCGCATTGCCGTGCGCGAAGCCCTGCGTGCCGGGAGGCTTATTGAAGTATTACCTGGCTACCGTGCCGAGCCGCTCTCCCTTTCGCTGGTTTATCCGCAGCGTCGGGAGCTTTCCCGGCGTGTAAACCTGTTTATGCAGTGGCTGGCTGGCGTAATGAAAGAGCACCTGGACTGACCGACTATACTTTTTAAGAATGACCACGACAGAAGGACAAAAGAGCGGATGACGCAGGAAAACGAGATCAAACGTCCCACCCAGGATCTGGAGCACGAGCCGATTAAGCAGTTGGATAATAGCGAGAAAGGCGGCAAAGTTAGCCAGGCGCTGGAAACCGTCACCACCACTGCCGAAAAAGTCCAACGCCAACCGGTTATTGCGCACCTGATTCGCGCAACAGAGCGCTTTAACGATCGGCTGGGTAACCAGTTTGGTGCGGCTATCACCTATTTCTCATTTTTGTCGATGATCCCGATTTTGATGGTGTCGTTTGCCGCAGGGGGCTTTGTGCTGGCCTCCCATCCGATGTTGCTACAGGATATCTTCGACAAAATTCTGCAAAACATCAGCGATCCGACGCTAGCCGCCACGTTGAAAAACACCATCAACACCGCCGTTCAGCAGCGTACTACCGTAGGGCTTGTCGGCCTGGCGGTGGCGCTTTATTCCGGCATCAACTGGATGGGTAACCTGCGTGAAGCGATTCGCGCCCAGTCACGCGATGTCTGGGAACGCTCGCCGCAAGATCAGGAGAAGTTCTGGGTAAAATATCTGCGTGATTTTATTTCACTGATTGGTTTGTTGATTGCACTGATTGTGACGCTTTCGATCACCTCGGTTGCCGGTTCGGCGCAGCAAATGATTATTAGCGCCCTGCACCTGAACAGCATTGAGTGGCTGAAACCGACGTGGCGGTTGATTGGCCTGGCGATTTCCATCTTCGCCAACTATCTGCTTTTCTTCTGGATCTTCTGGCGCTTGCCGCGCCACCGTCCGCGCAAAAAAGCCCTGATTCGCGGAACATTTCTGGCTGCGATTGGTTTTGAAGTGATTAAAATCGTGATGACCTACACCCTGCCATCGCTGATGAAATCCCCCTCTGGCGCAGCATTTGGTTCCGTGCTGGGACTGATGGCATTTTTCTACTTCTTCGCCCGTTTGACGCTGTTTTGCGCGGCGTGGATTGCCACCGCCGAATATAAAGACGACCCGCGAATGCCGGGGAAAACGCAGCGGTAATTCATTGGTTTATAATGCCTGATAAACGCACGGTCGATCCCCTCGCCCCTTCGGGGAGAGGGTTAGGGTGAGGGGGTACAAGCCAGCCAGAGACCAGGCAATGACATGCACATAACCACCTGAAACTACATCTCTTCAGGAGCAAACAATTTCATTCCAACTCACAACCCCAGCATATAAATCCAGTTGGTAACTTTTATTTAACCTGAAACCAGTTTTATCCACTATTTATAAAATTATGTGAAGCATTTCATAGAAGAAAAATCACTGGCTTAAACATTATCCCCTTTTTGCCTGGCTTTTGACCATTTCCGCGATTTGTTACACATTGAAATATCACTTTTGCTGTGCGTAATATGGCTATTCGTTAGCCAAAAAATAAGAAAAGATTATGCAAGCAACAGCCACAACACTCGACCACGAGCAAGAATACACGCCGATCAACTCGCGTAATAAAGTCCTTGTCGCCTCTCTCATTGGCACGGCCATTGAGTTTTTCGACTTTTACATTTACGCCACTGCGGCCGTTATTGTGTTTCCGCATATCTTCTTCCCGCAGGGCGATCCTACGGCAGCAACGCTCCAGTCGCTCGCCACCTTCGCCATCGCCTTCGTCGCGCGCCCTATTGGCTCTGCCGTCTTTGGTCATTTTGGCGATCGCGTTGGGCGTAAAGCGACGCTGGTCGCCTCGTTGCTAACGATGGGGATTTCGACCGTGGTGATTGGTCTGCTGCCGGGCTATGCCACGATTGGTATTTTCGCCCCGCTGCTGCTGGCGCTGGCTCGATTTGGTCAGGGTCTGGGCTTAGGCGGTGAATGGGGCGGCGCGGCGCTGCTGGCGACTGAAAACGCCCCACCGCGCAAACGTGCACTGTATGGCTCCTTCCCACAGCTGGGCGCACCGATTGGCTTCTTCTTTGCCAACGGCACTTTCTTGCTGCTTTCCTGGCTACTGACCGACGAGCAGTTTATGAGCTGGGGCTGGCGGGTGCCATTTATCTTCTCGGCGGTACTGGTCATTATCGGCCTGTATGTTCGCGTGTCGCTGCATGAGTCGCCGGTGTTTGAGAAAGTCGCTAAAGCGAAAAAACAGGTGAAGATCCCGCTGGGTACGCTGCTGACCAAACATGTTCGCGTAACCGTACTGGGTACGTTCATTATGCTGGCAACCTATACGCTGTTTTACATCATGACGGTCTACTCTATGACCTTCAGTACCGCCGCCGCGCCAGTTGGGCTTGGCCTGCCGCGTAACGAAGTGTTGTGGATGCTGATGATGGCAGTTATTGGTTTTGGCGTGATGGTACCTGTCGCCGGATTACTGGCTGATGCCTTTGGTCGCCGTAAAAGCATGGTAATCATCACCACGCTGATCATCCTGTTCGCGCTGTTCGCCTTTAACCCGCTACTCGGTTCTGGCAACCCGATTCTGGTTTTTGCCTTCCTGCTGCTGGGGTTAAGTCTGATGGGACTGACCTTCGGGCCGATGGGCGCGCTGTTACCAGAGCTGTTCCCGACAGAAGTGCGTTACACCGGAGCATCGTTCTCTTACAACGTAGCGTCGATTCTCGGGGCTTCCGTTGCGCCGTATATCGCAGCCTGGTTGCAGACTAACTACGGGTTAGGTGCGGTGGGGTTATATCTGGCGGCGATGGCTGGCTTGACGTTAATCGCCCTGCTGCTGACCCATGAGACACGACATCAGTCGTTGTAAGTATCGTGCGGGCTGCCACCCTCACCCCGGCCCTCCCCCCAGAAAGTGAACGGAAAAGCGGTACTCGTTGTTTCAACACGCACAAAACAGTCCCCTCGCCCCTTTGGGGAGAGGGTTAGGGTGAGGGGAACACGCTGCTCCCGAACTCACCAGCAAACACAATCCAACCTCATCACTTCTTCATCTGCGACAAAATCGTCCGGCACTGATTAGCCTCCCCTTCGGAAGGTGAGATCAGCGCCAGTAACGCCGCCGCTGGCGTAACCAGCGTTGCCAGTGCCGCCGCAACGGCTCCTCGGGCAATCAACGGCCCGGCTTTCACCCCAGCCTGCGGATTTTTAAATGTCCCACGCACATACAGCGGCGAACGCAGCGTGATAATCCGAATTCCTTTACTCTCCGGATCAATAGTCAAATCCAGCTGTTCCGAAGCAAAACTTGCCGTGCCGGTAACGTTAATCAACGCGTTCTCAGTATCGAAAGCAAAAATCTGCGGGCGCGCCACGCCGTTGGCAATATCCAGATTCGCCGCCGCACAGTTCACCCGCACCTCATCGTCACCAAATATCGCACCGACAATGTAGTTACCGACATTCAGCCCGACAATCTCCATCAGGTTGCGGCTCACCAGCCCGTCATTCATCAACAGTTTCAGGTTGCCGTTACTGTTGCCTAAAAGCGCCGCCACCGAGTTACCGCTACCGCGTAGTTCCGCGTCACCGTTCATTTCCCCCAGCGTCTTCTGCATCAGTTCCACATCGGGCATCAGTTCTTTCAGTTTCAGCCGACGAGCCTGAATATCTGCCCGCCCTTGCATCGGTTTTTTATCACCTTCCAGATGAATATTCGCCGCAATGCTGCCGCCTGCCATGCCAAATTTCAGCGGTTGCAGGCGCAGGTCAGCATTTTTGAGGATGATATGAGTAGAAAGATCGCTAATCGGCAGGCTACTGCCATGCTCAATGCGCCGCCCTTTGAAGCGAACATCGGCATCCATGACGTCCCATTTATCGGTTTCGAAGCGGTCATAAGGCAGCACTTTACCCGCAGGCTGAACGCTTTTTTCGCCCTTCTTCTGTTCAGACCGTTTCGACTTTTCAGCTCCTTTCCCGGAATCAACGCCAATCAACGGTCCCAAGTCCGCCAGCCGCAATTGCCGCGACTCGACATCACCTTCCAGTTTTGGCCGTGGCTTGCCGGTGGTATAGACCAGAGAACCGTGGATATCGCTATCGCCAATGCGCCCATTAAAGCCGCGATAATCAAAGACCGACGATTTTTCAGTGTCGATTTTCGCTACCAGCCGACCATCCGTTTCAAACGGCGGGGTATCGGGCAGCAGAACGCCCGTCAGTTCATAGAGATCACCCAGCGAATCGCCAGAAAATTTAAGCCGTAAATCGACACCACCCATCTTCATTGGGTCATTCACAACGCCATCAAAAGCAACACGGGTGTTACCAGAGCGGAAATCAGCCTGTACCGGAAACGGCGTCCCTTCGCCACGCAGCGCCAGCATACCGCCTATTTTTCCCGTACCAGTGAGCGGTTCACCGTTATAACGTCCCTGCGCCTTCAGGCCAAAAACGTAATCGCCCACCTTTTCTTTATCCGCTTTACCTTTCGATCCAGTAACTTCGCTGAACGGCAGCGGCTTGCCTAACGGATCGACAAAAATTTCCAGATCCGCTTTGCTTACTTTGTCATCAATGGCGATCCGCCCTTGATCGAAAAGAATATTATCCAGCCGAAACGACCATGCCGACGGCTTTGCATTCGCGTCTTTGTTGTCATCGCTGGCGAGATTAAATGTCCAGTTGTTGTTCTTTTCTGAGAGGCGAATCAGGCGTGCGTCGGGCTTTTCCAGTTTGATCCACGGTAGCCAGACCGTTTTGGTCAGCAGCGCCAACGGTGCCAGCGTTGCCTCTACGCGTGGCAAATGCACCATTGTGACTTCGGGAATATCCGGTGGATTGCCGAGAATGATGTCTTCTGCATGCACATGAGGCCACGGCACCCAGCTGCGCCAGCCAGTTTCTTGCTTTTGCCGCTCCCACACCACGCCCAGATCGCCACGGATAGCGAACGGACGATTCAACTCCGCAGAGACTTTCTGGTTGATGGTCGGTTTGAGTCGATTCCAGTCAAAAGTTGCAATCAAAATGATCGCCACGACAATCAACAACAAGAAAGCCCCTGAAATCGCAGCGGTTATTTTGCCTGCCTTGCTCATCGTTCGCTTCCTCATATTCTTCCTGTGCCAGTCCTAAAGATAGTCCAGCCAGGCGGAAAATGAGGCAGCTTATAGCGCCAAAACCGCCGTATTCAGCGTTTCTATCGGTGCCGGGCGTGAAAGAAACCAGCCTTGTGCGGCGAATGCGGGCGAGCTCTGAACATCACGCCACTCTTCCGGCGTTTCTACGCCCTCGACGATCACCCCGCGACAATAGCGATTCATGAGATGTAAAAGCTGAGAAAAGAGTGTGCGTCCTTCCGGCGACTGACGCAGCATCACAAACAGCTCTCGCGCGATTTTGATGTAGTCATAACGCACTTCACTTAGCGCAGAGAAATTTGCCATCCCGGTGCCAAAATCATCCAGCCACAGCGGGCCAAATTCACACATCGAGGCAAAGGTTGAATCTTTCGGCAGACGGATGTGTTCCACCAGTTCGAAACGCAGCCAGGGAAGACGCTCAATCTGGCGCAGGATTTTTGGTTGCTGACGCAGGGCGATGAGCGTAGGGCCATCAATATTGACCGATGCCAGCAGGTCATGCTCTATAAAGAAGTCGGCTTTTTGCGCCAGTAAATCAATCTGCTCTTTCACAACCTCCATCCGATGGCTGACGGTGATTTCAGTAAAATAGCGATCCGGCGGCAGGCGTTGCGAAGGGTTCAAGGGATGCGTGACCACCGTTAATAGCTCCACGGCCATTAACCGCCCGCATGTTTGATAGATCGGCTGCCAGGTGTAAGCACGCTCACACTGCAACCAAAAACGCCGTTCCTGCAAGCTCTCGATGCTTGCTTCAGGGTTGCTTATTCGCTGGATAACCTGCCTTATCATCAAAGATGTCCTGTGTTTAAAAGTGATGCTGCCCGGACTCGACAAAGATTATCGGCGCGCAAGGGCATAACTTTACCGCCTGGCCGGGTTAAATTTTCCCACTCCACAACGGAATCTTTCAGGAATACGTTCTGGCTCAAAAAAATAATGGAACACTGTTTTAATATGGTTGACCAGCAAACCACCACAGCGCAAACTAACGCTAATTTTTTACAGATCAGGTTCACGACTATGTCCAAAAAGATTGCCGTGATTGGCGAATGCATGATTGAGCTTTCCGAGAAAGGCGCGGACGTTAAGCGCGGTTTCGGCGGCGATACCCTGAACACTTCCGTCTATATCGCCCGTCAGGTCGATCCTGCGGCATTAACCGTTCATTACGTAACGGCGCTGGGAACGGACAGTTTTAGCCAGCAAATGCTGGACGCCTGGCACGGCGAGAACGTTGATACTTCCCTGACCCAACGGATGGAAAACCGTCTGCCGGGCCTTTACTACATTGAAACCGACAGCACCGGCGAACGTACGTTCTACTACTGGCGTAACGAAGCCGCCGCCAAATTCTGGCTGGAGAGCGAGCAGTCTGCGGCGATTTGCGAAGAGCTGGCGAATTTCGATTATCTCTACCTGAGCGGGATTAGCCTGGCGATCTTAAGCCCGACCAGCCGCGAGAAACTGCTTTCTTTGTTGCGCGAATGCCGCGCCAACGGCGGAAAAGTAATTTTCGACAATAACTATCGTCCGCGCCTGTGGGCCAGCAAAGAAGAGACACAGCAGGTGTACCAGCAAATGCTGGAATGCACGGATATCGCCTTCCTGACGCTGGACGACGAAGACGCGCTGTGGGGTCAACAGCCGGTGGAAGACGTCATTGCGCGCACCCATAACGCGGGCGTGAAAGAAGTGGTGGTGAAACGCGGGGCGGATTCTTGCCTGGTGTCCATTGCTGGCGAAGGGTTAGTGGATGTTCCGGCGGTGAAACTGCCGAAAGAAAAAGTGATCGATACCACCGCAGCTGGCGACTCTTTCAGTGCCGGTTATCTGGCGGTACGTTTGACGGGCGGCAGTGCGGAAAACGCGGCGAAACGCGGGCACCTGACCGCAAGTACCGTTATTCAGTATCGCGGCGCGATTATCCCGCGTGAGGCGATGCCGGCGTAAAAGCAGCATATGCAAAAGGCTGGATAAAGTGTTACCCCTCTATCCAGCTCATCCATAAATACCTGATGGTTGTGCTAACTCATCACCATCAGGCATTACTGTGCAGGTGGAATATCCGTCACTTCAGGATGAACGTCATCCGTGGCGACAGAGGTGGTCGCAGCGGCAGTAGATGGGGTCATGATTTGATCCCAGGCCGCCTGCAACGCTTTCATGTTAAATTCCAGCTCGCCTTTCGGCTGCAGCAGTATTAACGCCATATCGTTCGACAACTGCTGACGCAGATCCTGATTTAACATCTCCACCGTCAGGCTGTTAAGGAAGTCCTGGCGCAGTTTCTGATATTGCTCCGGCGCGATATCGACAACCTGATTTTGCAACGAACGCATCCGCTGCCCCATCAGAATATCGGTATCAGCTCGCGCATAGGCGGCAAACAGTTTCTGCAGCTCCAGTTTCTTTTGCGCCACTAACGCATTGAACTCCTCTTCCGGCAGACCTTTATCGCGAACCTTCGCCAGCTCACGCGCCACCAGATTAAGGTTGCTGTTCAGCTTGTCGTTTGGTGATTCGATGTTGATGGCACACTGCGCACGCAGATACAGCACACGGCAGTCAAATCCAAGACCGATGTCTTTGCTGTTATTGGCGCTTAACGCTTGCTGAACATGCCAGAACAGCGCCTCACGGGCCAGGTCCGCACGCCAGTAGCGCAGCAGTGCGGCTGATTCACGAATCGGCTGCCACGGCGTATCCCACATGATGGATAACCGGTCCTGACGCACCGCGTCAGTCATAATACTCACCGCTTCCGCACGCAGCGGAGAAAGCGTCGGCACCGGAGCCGGTGTTTCACGTTTGCCTTTCAGTTCGCCAAACGTTTTATTGATTTGGTCGACGACCGAGCGCGCATCCACGTTTCCCACCACCAGCAGCGTCATTGCATCCGGGGTGTACCATTTCTGATAGAAATCTTTAATCTTTTCCGCTTCAACGGGTTGTTTCAGCGGATCGGCAGGATCGTGACCTAACAAGGTTGATCCTTTCAGACGATAGCGCCACCAGCCCTCTTTAGTATCGGCAGGCCAGGTTGCCACCATGTCCTGACTTTGCAGCGCGTGGTTGATGGTTTCTGGCGTGATAGTCAGTTTGCCAGTGGCATTTGCCAGATAAGAGAGCGCTTCTTTCAGCAAGTCGTTACGGTTATTGGGCAAACTCAGATTAAACAGCGTGGTGTCATAAGAGACAATTACCGGCGGCATCGGGCGTTTAGGGTCGATCCCCTGCTGCCACAATGAACGCGCCTGTGCTGCTTCAAGGCCACCGCTTTGCGTTAACGCAATACGAGGGATGGCGTGGCTGTAACCGCTCTGTTGTGTACTTTCGGCGAGCGAACCGGTATTAACCAGCAGGCGAATTTCAACACGATCGCTGGGACGCTGGGGCGTGGTCAGCACTTGCCACTGTAAACCGTTGGAAAGCGTCCCCTGTTGCCATGCTGGATCAGGCTGGAGCGCATCTGCCTGCACATAGCCAGCAGTGGCCATCATCAGCAAACCGCCCGCTAAAAGTCGAATTTTTGTGCCCTGCATGTGAACCCCTGATCAACTATCCTGGTAATAAAAAACTGCCCGTTGTCGGTCAGTCTAAATGACGTTAAAAACACTTCGTGTTAGACCGCAAGAACATGAAAATGTCACGGAAGAAGTGAAATAAACCTGAACTCACCCAGGTGGTAAGTTCAGGCACAGGGGTCAATTATGCGCAAACACCCGCACTCGGGGAAGGGAGTGCGGGCATAAGTGGTGAGATTAAGAGGATAATTCGTGCGTTTTGCCATCCGGCGCACGATTATTCAGCACATCGTCCAGTTTTTTGTGGTCCAGTTCTTTCACCCACTTAGCAACGACAATGGTCGCTACGCCGTTACCGACCAGGTTAGTCAGCGCACGAGCTTCTGACATAAAGCGGTCAATACCGAGGATCAGCGCCAGACCCGCTACCGGCAAATGGCCCACCGCAGAGAGCGTTGCCGCCAGCACGATAAAACCACTACCCGTTACCCCTGCCGCCCCTTTAGAAGAAAGCAGCAACACGATTAACAGCGTGATTTGGTGGACGATATCCATCTGACTGTTAGTGGCCTGGGCGATAAACACCGCCGCCATTGTCAGGTATATCGATGTACCATCAAGGTTAAACGAGTAGCCTGTCGGGATGACCAGCCCCACCACCGATTTGCGGCAGCCGAGTTTCTCCATCTTGTCGAGCATACGCGGCAGCGCCGACTCGGAAGATGAAGTCCCCAGTACAATCAGCAGTTCTTCACGGATGTAGCGGATAAATTTGAAGATACTGAAACCAGTCGCTTTAGCGATTGAACCCAGTACCAGCACCACAAACAGGATACAGGTGATGTAGAAGCAGATAATCAGCTGCCCCAGTTGCACCAGTGTGCCGACGCCGTATTTACCGATGGTAAACGCCATTGCCCCGAACGCACCAATAGGTGCCAGACGCATGATCATATTGATGATGCCGAAGATGACCTGCGAGAAACTTTCGATCACGTTAAAAATCAGTTGGCCTTTGCTGCCCAGACGGTGGAGCGCAAAACCAAACAGTACGGCAAACAGCAGCACCTGCAGAATGTTACCGCTGGCAAATGCGCCAATGACGCTCGCCGGGATGACATCCATAATGAAGGCGACAATGCCCTGGTCTTTCGCCTGATCGGCGTAAACCGCTACCGCTTTCGCATCAAGCGTTGCCGGATCGACGTTCATTCCGGCACCAGGCTGCACGACGTTAACGATGATAAGACCAATAATCAGCGCGATGGTACTGACAATTTCAAAGTAAAGCAGTGCGACTGCGCCGGTACGACCGACCGCCTTCATGCTTTCCATGCCCGCAATGCCCGTTACGACGGTACAAAAGATGACAGGAGCGATGATCATCTTAATGAGCTTAACGAACCCGTCGCCAAGCGGTTTCATTTGCTCGCCTATTTCAGGGTAGAAATGGCCAAGGAGAATACCAATGGCTATCGCTGTCAGGACCTGAAAGTAAAGGCTTTTAAACAGAGAGGTTTTCATAGG
>ENA-UOJF01001256-UOJF01001256.1-human-gut-metagenome-genome-assembly--contig:-P74-NODE-1256-length-17986-cov-14.521164_pt1 | contig 17986 bp, 18 predicted proteins | sample MGYA00242344_ERZ723891 | MGnify/ENA metagenome assembly ERZ723891 | reverse complement strand
CCGGCAGCATCCTCTACGTCCACCCGACCATCGACGACGCCCGGAAGTTCAGCCGCCTCCGCGTGGCCCCTATGATCCGCGACAGCAAGCCCCTGAAGGCGAAGGTGCACGACGTCAAGGCCAAGGACAGCGGCAACACAATCCTCCAGAAGTCGTTCCCGGGCGGGATGCTCACCCTGACCGGCTCCAACAGCGCCTCGGCTCTGGCCTCCACGCCTGCCCGCTATATCATCGGCGACGAGCGCGACCGCTGGGCGACCAGCGCCGGCACCGAGGGCGACCCGTGGGCGCTGGCCGAAGCACGTCAGGCCACATTCTACAACGCCAAGGCGGTCGAGGTATCCACCCCGACCATCAAGGGCAACAGCAACATCGAAACGAGTTTTTACCAAGGCACGCAGGAACGCTGGTGCCACCGCTGCCCCGAGTGCGGGGAGTACAGCGAGATCGTGTTCGACGCCATCCACTTCGAGCCCGAGGCCAAGCGCGTGCGCGGCAAAAAGGTCTGGAGCCTGAAGGGCGGCGTCTCGTGGGCCTGTCCCGCCTGCGGCTGCCTGATCCCCGAGGAGACCATGCGACGGCAGCCGGCCAAGTGGATCGCAGAAAACCCCGACGCCTACAAGAAGGGCGTCCGCTCGTTCTGGCTCAACGCCTTCAGCTCCCCGTGGACACCATGGGAGAAGATCGTCCTCAAGTTCCTCGACGCCAAGAACGACCCGCAGCGGCTCAAGGTGGTCTACAACACCCTGCTCGGCCAGCTATGGGAGGATCGCGGCGACCTCGAGGACGAGGACACCATGCTCGCCCGCCGTGAGGACTACGGCACCCGCTCGGACGGCACCCCTGTGGAGCTGCCTGACGGCGTGCTCGTGCTGACCTGCGGCGTCGACACTCAGGACAACCGCCTCGAATACGAGGTAGTCGGTCACGGGAAGTACGGCGAGACGTGGGGCGTCGTCAAGGGCTACATCATGGGCCGGCCAGACACCCCGGAGGTCTGGCAGCGGCTCGATGACGTGGTCGACCACGTCTACAAGTTCAAAAACGGCCGCGGCCTGAAGATCTCCATCACCTGCGTCGACTCCGGCGGCCACTTCACCCAAGAGGTGTATGAGGCGTGCCGGGCCCGACAGGGCAAGCGCGTGTTTGCCATCAAGGGCAAGGGCGGCGACGGGATCCCCTACGTCTCCCCGCCGACTAAGGTGCCGATCCGGGACAACAAGAAGATCACCTGCTGGCTCTACACCATCGGCGTCGACGCCGGCAAGGCTGCCATCATGGCCGGCCTGAAGGTGCAGGAGCCCGGCCCGAAATATTCCCATTTCAACCGGCACCCCGACGCCGGCTACGACCTCAACTACTTCAACGGCCTGCTCTCCGAGAAGCTGGTGCTCACCAGCACCCGGAGGGGCGACCGCTGGGCGTGGGAGAAGCTGCCCGGCCACAACCGCAACGAGGCCCTCGACTGCCGGGACTACGCCAACGCCGGCCTCAAGATCATCAACCCCGACATGGACGCCGTCGAGCGCCGCCTGCGCGGCCTCGAGGAACAGCCAAAACCGGCGCCGCAGCGACGGGCGCGCACCAAGCGCAACAGCTCCAGCGCCTTCGACGACTGGTAAGGAGGACACGACCACATGAAAACACGCAAGACCATCGAGATCGAGCTCGCCGGCAAGCGGGAACGGCTCGAGCTCTACCTGAAGCGGGAGGCCGAAATGCTGAGCGGCGGCGTGCAGAGCTACGGCATCGGATCCCGCAACCTGTCCCGCTACAACACCGATCTCGCCGCCATCCGGGCGGCCATCAAGGAGCTCGAGGACGACATCGCAGCCCTCGAGGCCCTGCTCAACGGGCAGCGACCCCGCAAAGCCGTGGGCGTCGTCCCCCGTGACTGGTGAAAGAAGCCCCGAAAGGGGCTTTTTTCATAGGCTGACGCCGGGAGTTTTCGCTCCTTTTCTCCCGGCGCCGGCCATTTTTACCCGAAGGAGGTGAGCACCATCAGCAGACGAAAGAACAGAAGCCGACCGCAGAGCGGCCGGCAGAGCCCCCGCCCCGTGAACAAGGGCTACGGCGACGCCGGCGCGAGCTGGCACAAGAGGTCGACCAAGGGCTTCAGGGCCTTCAGCGGCAGCCCCAAGGAGGACATCGACGCCCACAACTGGACACTCCGGCAGAGAGCCCGGATGCTCTACATGGCCGCACCCATCGCCACCTCGGCCATCCGCACTAACCGCACAAACGTGGTCGGAATCGGGCTCCAGCTCAAGAGCCGGATCGACCGGGAGGCGCTCGGCATGACGCAGGAGGCCGCAGACGCATGGCAGGCGCAGGCCGAGCGCGAGTTCAGCCTGTGGGCCAACAATAAAAGGGCGTGCGACGCCACCGGCGTCAATAACTTCGCGGCCATGCAGCAGCTCGCCCTCGCCTCGTGGCTGGTCAGCGGCGACGTGTTCGCGGTCGTCAAGCAGTACGACCCGACGCCCCTCATGCCCTACTCGCTGCGCATCCACCTGATCGAGGCCGACCGCGTGGCAACCCCGACGAGCTCCGGCATCGTCACCCCCATGCTGCTGACCACCGGCAAGGCGGCCAACGGCAACACCATCTACGACGGCGTCGAGGTGAACGGCGACGGCCAGATCGAGGCGTACCACATCCGCAGCACCTACCCCTTCGAGCTCGGCAGCACGACGACAACGTGGGCCCGTGTTCAGGCATACGGCGAGCGGACTGGCCTGCCGAACATCCTGCACGTCATGGAGAGCGAGCGCCCGGATCAATACCGCGGCGTCAGCTATCTCGCGCAGGTCATCGAGCCCCTGCTCCAGCTTCGCCGCTACACCGAGAGCGAGCTGACTGCGGCGGTCGTCGAGTCGTTTTTCACGGCCTTCATCAAGACCGAGGCAGGCGCCGGCGACAACCCGTTCAACGAGGTCGGGAGCAGCCTGCCGGAGGTGAGCCGGGATCCTAACGAGTACGAGATGGGCCCCGGCCAGATCAACATCATGGAGCCCGGCGAGGACGTGACCTTTGCAGACCCCAAGCGGCCGGCCAGTGGCTTCAACACCTTCCTGCGCGCCATCTGTGAACAGGTGGGCGCCGCGCTCGAGATCCCGGCCGACCTTCTGCTCAAGAGCTTCAACAGCTCGTACAGCGCCAGCCGTGCCGCCCTGATGGAGGCGTGGAAGGCGTTCCGCATGAGGCGCAAGTGGTTTGTCGATGACTTCTGCACGCCGGTATATGAGATCTGGCTCTCTGAAGCCGTCGCCCGCGGCCGCATCAGCGCCCCGGGCTTCTTCGCAGATCCGGCAATCCGCGCCGCATACCTCGGCGCCGAGTGGATCGGCCCCTCTCAGGGACAGCTCGACCCGACGAAGGAGATCACGGCCGAGATCCTCGCCATCGGCGAAGGCATCACAACCAGAGAGCAGGCGACCATCAGACTCAACGGCGGTCAGTGGGACGCCAACGTCGACCAGCTCACTCGGGAAAACGAGAAGCTGCGCGCAGCGCAGGGGCAGGTCGACCAGAGCACAGCGGCCAGCCGCACGATCTCCGCAGCTCTGCGGGAGGCGATCGTCGCCGAGGCCATCAAAAGCATCAAGGAAGGAGACAAGCATGAGAACGCATAACACTCCCCGGCTCTGCGCCGGGCCTCAGACTGCGGGCACGCCGATCAAGTTCTGGAACGTCGCCAGCATCGGCGACGACGAGGGCGAGATCACCCTCTACGGCGACGTCGTGAGCCGTCAGCCTGTTGACTGGTGGACGGGCGAGCCCGAGCCCGGCCTCTACATCGCGCCCGAGAGCTTCATGGAGGATCTCGCGGCCGTCAAGGGCAAGAGCAATATCACCATCAAGATCAATAGCTGCGGCGGCGACCTCTACACCGGCATCGCCATCCACAACGCCATCAAGGGCCTGACCGGCCACAAGGTCGTCGTCGTGGAAGGCATCGCGGCCAGCGCGGCCAGCGTCATCGCTTGCGCAGGCGACGAGGTGCAGGTTTATCCCGGCAGCATGGTGATGATCCACGGCGTCGCCGGGCTGCTCTACGACTACTACACCCTCGCAGACCTGAAGAAGCTCCAGAAGGACTTCGACGCCAGCGAGCGGGCCATCGCGGAGATCTACCACGCCAAGACCGGCATCGAGGTCGACCAGCTCCGCAGCATGATGACCCGCGAGACGTGGATGGTCGGGCAGGAGGCCATTGACAACGGCTTTGCCGACACCCTGCTCACGGACGAAGGCCCCGACGTCACCCTGAGCGCCGACAAGAAGGTGCTCCTCGTCGCCGGCATCCGGCACGACGTCAAGGGCTTCAGGCACATCCCGGGGACGATCCCCATCGACAACAGCATCCACGCCGCCCCTGCGGCTGGAAATAAACACGCGGCCGCCAAGAACGACGGCCCCAAGAAGGAGGACAACAAGACCATGACCCTCGAAGAAATGAGAGCACAGCACCCCGACGTCGTGGCTCAGATCGAGCAGCAGGCGGCCGAAACTGCCAGAACGCAGGAGCGCGCCCGCATCGAGGCCATCGACAGCATCGCCGCAAGTGTGGGCGACGCGCAGCTCGTCAGGGACGCCAAGTACGGCGAGACCCCCTGCACCGCTGAGCAGCTCGCGCTCAAGGCTATGCAGAAGCAGGCGGCCCTCGGCGCCAAGCACCTGAAGGACGCCAAGGCTGACAACGACGAGTCCGGCGCTGCCGGCGTCGGCGCTGCCCCTAACGGCGGCGAAGAAGGCAGCGAAAACGACGACAAGGCAAAGGTGGACGCCATCGTCGGCCTCTACAACTCCACCAAGTCTCAGAACGGAGGTAAGAAGTAATGAGCAAGAGACTGGACGAAAACCTCGGCAGCGTCGGCTATGACGGCCTGATCGTTGCCAATGAGCCCGTCGCTGACGTGCTCACCGTGACCATCCGCAAGGAGGCCACCGCCGCGGCCACCTATAAGCGCGGCACCGTGCTGGCCCTGTCTGCCGGCACCGCCGACGACGGCAAGCTGGTGATCCTCGGCTCCACCGCGACCACCAACGAAACCCTGACCGCCAACTGCATCCTCGCCGAGGACGTGGAAGTCGGCACCACCGCGGACGTGACTGTGCTGGCCTACCGCACCGGCCACTTCGCCCGCAACAAGCTGGCCGTCGCAAGCGGCTACACCCTGAAGGCGACCGACGAGGAGGAGCTGCGCAAGGCCGGCATCCTGCTCTCCGACGCCATCGAATACTAAGAGAAGGAGGACAACAAAATGCCTTTTAACTTCTACGACACCCACACGCTGCTCATGGCCGTGCAGCAGCTCACCCCTGCTGCGACCTTCCTGCGTGACCGCTACTTCCCCACCAACGACGCGAGCGACATCTTCGCCACCGACGACGTGCTCGTCGAGTTCCGTGACGGCAGCAAGAAGCTGGCGCCCTTCGTGGCCCCTCGCAAGGGCGGCGTCACCGTCCTGCGCGCCGGCTACAATATGGAACGCTACACCCCGCCCTTCGTGGCTCCCCGTCGCGTCCTGACCCTCGACGAGCTGCGCAAGCGTGGCTTCGGCGAGGCTCTCTACTCTCAGCTCACCCCTGAGCAGCGCCAGCAGACCCTCATCCTGCGCGACGCTGACGAGCTGGGCGAGCTCATCACCAACCGCGAAGAAGCGATGGCCGCCGAGACCATGCTGACCAATGGCTGCGTGATGAAGCACATCGCCGACGACGTCGACAAGGCCGACGAGATGGAGATCCGTTTCTACTCCGAGGCCAGCAACCCCGCGACCTACACCCCGACGGCCAAGTGGGACGCCACCGGCGGCAAGATCCTGAAGGATCTGGAGGCCATGATCCGTATGCTGACCAAGCGCGGCCTCCGCGCTTCTGATCTGGTCTGCTCCCCGGACGTGGCTGACACCATCATCAACGACGCAGCCGTGCAGAAGCTCCTCGACAACCGCCGCATCGAGATCGGCAACGTGGAGCCTGAGCTGCTGCCTGACGGCGCCGCCATCGTGGCCCGCCTGAACGTCCTCGGCCGCATCATCAGCGTCATCTCCTACGACCTGACCTACACCGACGACGAGGGCAAGGACAAGCTCTACATCCCGTCCGGCAAGTGCGTCCTCACCGCTCCCGGCGCTGGCCGCACCGCCTACGGCGCCGTCTCTCAGGTCGAGCAGAGCGATGGCGAGTTCCACACCTACGCCGGCCGCCGCGTGCCGAAGTATGTGAGCAGCGCCGAAGGCAACAGCCGCACGCTGACCATCTCCAGCCGCCCGCTGATGATCCCCAACAACAAGAACCCGTTTATCGTTGCGGACGTCCTGACGGACTGAGCGCAGCAGAAAGGAGCAGAGCATGATCCAGATCATCAAGGGCACCTTCGGCTACTATAACGGCCGCAAGGTGATCCCCATCACTGAAGCAGATGGCCCTCAGAAGTTCGATGACGAGCTGGAGGCCCGTCTGGTGAAGGAAGGCGTCGCCAAGTACATCGGCGAGCTGGGCGAGACTGCCGAGCAGCCCGCACCCGCTCCCGGCGACGACGCCGACGAGCCTGCCAGCACCAACACCGCGGCCGACGAGGCCCCTGAGTACAACGAGGACATGAAGCTCGACGAGCTGAAGGAAGTGGCCACGCGCTATGGCGTGGACGCCTCTGCTATGCGCAAGAAGGCCGACGTCATCGCTGCCATCGAGGCCACCAAGGCCGAGCAGCCTGATGACGGTGCCGACGACGAGGAGCCCCCTCAGATCGGCGCCGCCGATCCCGTCTGATGGCCTTCAGCTTCAAGGCGATGGTCGAGGCTGACCGTCGGCGCACGTTTCTCAATCTCGACGAGTTCGGTGAGAAGCACACCGTCGAAGGCAAAGCCATCGCCGCCGTGCTGGACGACAACGCCCTGAAGGAACGCCAAGGGGGGCAAGAGCTGAGCGTCGCGGAGTCCTCTCTGCTGCTTTACGCGGCGGTCGAGGATCTGCCCGCTCGGCGCCCGGCGGGCGAAGGGCTCAACGTCGACGGCCGCGAGTACATCGTCAACGACTGGAGTGAGGACATGGGGATCGCCACCGTGGCCCTCGGCCAGACTGTCACCATGTAGGAGGTGCCCCATGTCCATCGTCAACAGCATCGAAACCGTCCGGGACTGGCTGACCGCCGAGGTCTGCCCTCTGGTCAAGCTGAAGCTCCCCGACGACAACGCAACGGACGCCTCCTACCCATACAAGCTGGTAAACCCGGCCGCGTTCTCGCTTTTCGTACCATCGAAGGACAGGACGCCCCCGAACATCGCCGCGCCGATCCCGTCGGTTTGCGTGCAGATCGTTCAGGGCGACGACGACCTGCTCCAGAGTGCCCGAGACATCAAGATCCGGCTCTGCTTCTCAGCGTGGGATCCCGGCTACCACGGGCCCGACATCTTCAAGCCGAATGGCGACGGCAGCGGCACCTACATCCAGCAATACAACGAGGCGGCGGCCTCCTACTTCGTGAAGAACGGAGAGGGCTGGCGTGACGCATGGAATTTTGTGGACACAGCTCTCCGGCTGATTGAAAACGCCGAGTACCTCGGCGACCTCCGCGTCATCAAGGAGAAGGGCATCACCTTCGGCCCCGTCACGGAGCAAGACGCCGTCCCCGACTTCTACCCGTACTGGTTTGCATGGGCTGAGTTCTCCGTCGAGGAGACCCTGACCCGCAACCCGAAAAGCTACCAACACCTGCTTTAAGGGCAGCCGCTCGGCTGCTCTAATTTCATGCAAAGGAGGATAAGCAGATGGCAAACGAATACCTCTACGGCGCCTACGGCCACATCGGCGAGACCGTGGCACAGAGCGCCGTGCAGGCGGGCACCACGCCGGTCTATATCGGCACGGCACCCGTCAACCTCGTGCGCGGCTTCGCAGGCGCCGGCGTCATCAACGAGCCGATCAAGCTCAGCAACATGATCGACGCGCAGCGCAAGCTCGGCTATGCGGCCGACTGGGGCACCTTTACGCTCTGCGAGGTCATGAACGCGCACTTCAACAACACCCTCGGGAACATCGGCCCCATCTACGTCATCAACGTCCTCGACCCGTCTGCGGGCAAGCACCGCAAGGCGACCGAGACCACCCAGCGGCTTTCTTTCACGGGCGGCCGGGCCGAGTTTGCGAGCTCCACCATCATCCTCGACACCATGACCATCGCCAAGAGCGATGGCGGCGACTACGCCGAGGGCACCGACTACGCTGTGGACTATAACTTCACCAAGGGCACCGTCATCATCACCAGCCTGATCGCGGACTCCCCGCTCACCGGCACCCTGACGGCCAGCTTCTACGAGGTGGACGACAGCACCATCGAGGACGACGACATCATCGGCGGCGTGACGGCCGGCGGCGAGTACAGCGGCCTGAGTTCCATCGCGCTGCTCTACCCCGAGCAGTTCGCGGTCTGCAACCTGATTGCCGCCCCCGGATGGAGCCATAGCCCGGCGGTCTACAACGCTATGCTCACCGCCAGCCAGAAGATCAACGGCCACTGGGACGCCTTCGTCGTGGCTGATCTGCCCCTTGTGAGCGGATCCTCTGCGGTCGGGCAGGCCGAGGTCGACGAGGCGCAGGTCGGTGCCACGGCGGTCGACACCATCGAGAAGGCTATCGCGTGGAAGAAAAGCAACGCCTTCGACAACGAGAGATCCAAGGTCTACTGGCCGCAGGGCATCGACAACCTCGGCAACGTCTACCATCTGAGCACGCTGGCCGTGGTCGAGCTCATGCGGGCCGACTTCAGCCACAACAGCGTGCCGATGGAGACCTGCGGCAACAAGGCGATCCCCATCATCAAGCAGTATTTTGGGGCCAACGCCACCAACCGCGGCTTCAGCCAGCAGGAGGGCAAGGAGCTGACGCAGAACGGCATCAGCACGGCCGTCGCATGGGGCGGCGAGTGGGTGCTGTGGGGCGACCACACCGCCGCCTACACCTACGGCGCCGACGTGGATCCCCGGGCGATCTTCGACGTGTCCATGCGTATGCTCATGCACATCACCAACGACTTCCAGAGGGAGTGGAGCCCGCGCATCGACGAGCCCATGACCCGGGCGCTCAAGGACGAGATCATCAACCGCGAGCAGGAGAAGCTCGACGGGTATGTCAGCATGGGCGCGCTGCTGGGCGAGCCGCAGATCGTGTTCCTCGAGAGCGAGAACAGCACCACCGACATCATGAACGGCGACTTCCGCTGGGACATCGCCGTCACCCCGACCCCGCCCCTCAAGTCTGCGAGCGTCTACGTCGCCTACACCGACGCGGGCTTCTCCGTCTACTACGAAGGAGGTGACGAGTAATGGCAAACCTGTGGCTCGACCTGAAGGGCCCCATCCTCGCCGATACCGTCTATGTGGACGGCGTTCTCGCCGCCAAGGACGTGACCATCGCCCTGCCTCCCGTCAACCTTGTGACGGCTGACTTCAAGGCGATGGGAACCTACACGGCGCCGCTGCCCGGCCAGATCGAGGCGATGGAGGCATCCATCACCAAGATCGGCATTGACCTCGGCCTGCGCAGCCTCGTCAAGCTGACGAGCAAGACCATCGAGATCCGCTGGGCGCAGGACGTCAAGCTCTCCGACGGCTCCACCAAGACCGAAGGCTGCAAGGCGTTCCTCCGCTGCGTCTCCAAGGGCATCCCCGGCCTGAACGTGGATCCCGGCAACGCCAGCGAGAACGAGATCGCGCTGGCCGTCAGCCGCTACCAGCTTTTCGTCGCTGGCAACGAATACTGGCTGATCGACCAGCTCAACACCATCATGCGCGTCGGCGGCGTCGACTACGCCAAGGACATCCGCAGCGTCCTGTAACAAGAAGGGCGTCGCCTCCGGGCGGCGCCCTCTATTTATCGAAAGGAGACACACATGGAAAAACTGACACTCCAGAACCCCATCACCATCAACGGCAAAAAGGTCAAGACTCTAACCTATGACACCGACGCGATCACCGTGGGAATGTTTGCCGATGCTGAGGCCCGCAAGCTCCGCGCGACCTCCAACAAGGGCGGCGGCAGCGCCGGCGCCTGCGAGCTCGACTACTCCCTGCACGCCTATCTCGCCATGATGGCGATCGTCGCCGTCAACAGCGACATCGACGTCAGCGACCTCGAGCGCATCAGCGGCCCCGACGTCATGGAGCTTATGAGGATCGGCCGAAATTTTACTACGGCGAGGTCGGCGGCACAATCCGAGGAAAGCGGCTCGGAGAGCTCGTCCGAGACTATTCTCGAGCCTTCCACACCTCAGTCGGCGAGCTCCGACGGGAACGCCTGACCGACTTCCTGATGGAATACTACGAGGCAGCCGAGGAGGCCAAGCGGCAACGCGACAAGGCCGCCTCAATGCCCCGGAATAACTTCAGGAAATACAGAAGGAGGTGACACTGATGGCAGGCAAAAACAAGATCATGCAGGCCGTCGTCAGCTTCGCCGGCACCATCGACCCCTCCCTCGGGAAGGCGATGGACAACGTCGCGGGACACCTCGACAAAGTAAACTGGAAGGCCGTTGCCGTCGGTGCTGCCGTGGGCGGCATCGCTGTGGCGACGGGCAAGGCGGTCGTCGAGGCCGGGAAGTATCTGGCAGAGCTGGGCGACGACTACAACAAAGCCATGAACCAGCTCTCCGCATCTACCGGCGCCACCGGCGACGAGCTGGACGCGCTGGGCGAGAGTGTAAAAAACATCTACGCGCAGAACCTCGGCGAGGACTTCAACGACGTGGCCGAAGGGCTGGCCGCTACGCAGAAAGCGAGCGATCTGGCCGGCGAAGCGCTGGAGCAGGCCACCGCGGCCGGCTTCGTGTTGCGTGACACCTTCGACTACGACATCAGTGAAAGCGCCAGAGCCGCCTCGGCTCTGATGAAAAACTTCAACATCAGCGCCGAAGAAGCCTACGGCCTAATCGCCACCGGCGCACAGAACGGCGCAGACAAAAACGGCGACCTGCTCGACACCCTGAACGAATACTCGGCGCAGTTTGCGGCCCTCGGCCTGAGCGCCGACCAGTTCATGGGCTCCCTCGTGGAAGGCGCTGACGCCGGCCTGTTCAGCATCGACAAAGTGGCCGACGCCGTCAAGGAGTTCAACATCAGAGCGAAAGACGGCAGCGACAGCAGCGCCGAAGCCTTCAAGGGCCTCGGCCTCAACTCCGACAAAATGTTCGCGGCCTTTGCAGCCGGCGGCGAGACCGCGCAGGCTGCATTTTTCGACACCGTCGAGGCTCTGAACAAGCTCGAGGATCCTCTCAAGCGCAACGAGATCGGCGTCGCACTGTTTGGCTCGCAGTTCGAGGATCTGGAGGCGGGCATCCTGCCCGTGCTCGGTGACATCGAGACCGCAGCCTATGACGGCGCCGCCGCGCTCCAGCAGATCAACGACGTCAAGTACAACGACCTCGGCTCTGCCTTCGAGGCGGTCAAGAGGTCGGCCGAAGTGGCTCTGCTGCCTATGGCGTCGATGATCGCCAACACGCTGACATCGCTGGCCCCGATCCTGACCGACACCTTCGAGGAAATCAGCCCGGTCATCACCGACACGCTCAACGCTTGTATGCCGTTTGTACAGGACTTCCTCGTCGGCATGGGCGACACCCTGAAGGAGGTCATGCCGATGGTCACGGAGCTGGCTGCGGGCATCCTGCCACTACTGGCTCAGCTCGTGGGCTCGTTCCTGCCGCCTCTGCTCGACCTCGCACAGCAGCTACTCCCGCCGCTCATGCAGATCGTTCAGGCTATTCTACCGCCGATCGCCAGCATCCTTGCCACCGTGCTCCCGATGCTGACGCAGATCATCTCGACTGTGCTGCCTGTGCTGGCGAACCTGATCGCCTCGCTGCTGCCGGTCATCACCCCGCTGCTGGAAGTGGCCCTGCAAATCGTCAACAGCGTCATCATGCCGCTGCTGCCTCCGCTGATGCAACTGATCGAGGCCCTGCTGCCCCCGGTCGTGAGCCTGCTCAATGCGATCATGCCGCTCCTCTCGCCCCTGCTGGCTATTCTGGAGCCCATCGCAAGCGTGCTCGGCACGATCGTTGGCTGGGTATCGAAGATTGTCAGCTTCGGCTCCGGCGTCATCAGCAAGATCGCGGGCCTGTTTGGAGGTGGAGGCGGCGGCAGCGCCAACGTCTCCGGCTATGCGACCGGCGGCTTCACGAGTGGCCCGTCCATCGCGGGCGAGGATCCGCGCTATCCGACCGAGGCGGTCATCAGCTTCAACCCTGCGTACCGCTCGCAAAACCTGTCCTACTGGGCCGAGGCTGGCCGGATGCTGGGCGCATCCAGCGAGGCCGACTACGAGCCCATCAGCAGCGGATCGGGCACGGCTGTGGTCTATGACCTGAGCGGCCTGTCCTTCTCACCTCAGATCAAGGTCGAGGGCGACACCGACGAGGACGCCCTGATCCGAAAGCTCCGCGACCTCGAGCCGGAGTTCATCGACTTCATCCTCGAGGCACTCAGCAGAAGGGAGGGCGGCGCCTATGTCACAGCAGACAGTCGGCTTTATTGATTATGTGGCGCAGGGCGGCGACACCTTCGACAGCATCGCGCTCGTCGCCTATAACGAGGAGCGCATGGCGAGCACCATCATCGAGGCCAACCCCGACCTCAGCGACGTGCTGATCTTCGAGGGCGGCGAGGTTGTGCGGATCCCGATCGTCGAGACCGTGGAGACGCCGGAGACCCTGCCGCCGTGGAGGAGGTGACGCCGTGAAGATCCTATACGAAGGCGTCGACATCTACCCGGACGTCAGCGTCCACCGCTGCTATCACGATATGTACGCCGAAAAGCAGAGCGACGAGCTGCTTCTCAAACTCAACGACACCCGCGAGCTGTGGGACTCGTGGAACCCCAAGAAGGGCGACACCATCGCCATCGAGGACGGCGCTGCCAAGACGGGCAAAATGTTCGTCGAGAGCGTCGTCCCCGAGTCCGGCATCATCACCCTGCGGGCCTATTCCGTCCCGCAGTCTGCGAAGGATAAGCGGAGCAAATCGTGGGAAAAGGTCAAGTTCCTGCAACTGGCTCAGGAGATCGCCGGCCGCCACGGCCTGACGCTCGAGACCTACGGGATCACCGACCAGACCTACGACTACGTCGAGCAGAACAACCTCGCAGACTTCGCATTTTTTCAAAACCGCTGCACCCTCGAGGGCGCGGCGTTTCTGGTGTATGACGGCAAGCTGGTCGTCTACGACGAGGCGTACATGGAAAGCCAGCAGCCTGTCGACACCATCACCATCACCCCGGCCAATGACTTCGAGTACCGCGACGAGGGCACCAACGCCTACGGCTCGGCCGAAGCCGTCAACGGCGGTCTGACCGGCACCTTCGCAGCCCTGAACGGCGGCGACAAGGTGCTGCGCCGGATCCTACCCTTCCGCATGACTGACCAGAGCGAGGCCGACCGCTTCGCCAAGGGCCTCCTCCGGGACGCCAACAAAAACGCGACCGTCGGCACCCTCTGGACGGGCTCGCTGCTGCGAGACTATGCGGCGGGCTCTGTGGTCACGCTGGCGACCGAGGGCGTTAAGTCGTGGGACGGCACGGCCTTCATCAGCCGGATCCGGCACGACTACGTCAAGACGCGGAGCAAGCTATACCTCCGCAAGCCACTGGAGGGATATTGATGAACAGCAACAACCAAATGATCCAGAAGGGCAAGATCTCCAGCGTGGAGGGAAAGGCCGACAGGAACGGCGACAAAACCACGGCCAGAGTGCTCCCGAGCACCGCCGACAGCATGGTCACACGGCCGCTGACGATCCCGTGGTATCTGCGCGGAGAGATGGGAAGCCTGACCCCCGGCACAGAAGTCGCCTATGCTATGTTCGAGGACGGCACCGGCATCATCCTCTCCCGCATGGACGGAGAGTGGGACGGTATCGTCCCGGGCGACATCACTGTCAAGAAGGGCGCGCTCACGATGCAGGACAAGGGCATCAGCGTCCCGTCGGCAGACGTGACCGCCACGGGCATCAGCCTGACCGGCCACACCCACACCGACAGCATGGGAGGCGGCACTTCTGGCCCACAGTAAGGAGGGATAGACATGGCCGTCATGGCATCATGGAACGGCAAGACGTGGGGCGTCTCCAGCCAGAGGATCGCCGCCCTGAATGGCGTCTCATCCAGCGTCGAGCTCGACACGGAAAACAGCGACGACAAGGCCGGATCCCCGGCCACCAAGACCAAGGCGCTCAAGCTGCAAAACATGAGCTTCGACTTCGATCTGGCGTCTGCCGTGGGCGGCGACGCCCGGGGAGAGTTCGAGTCGTGGACGTCGCTGGTCGGGCAGTACGCCCCCTTCTATCTGGCCGGCCGGCGCTTCGGCCCGGCCAATCTTCAGCTCACCGGCGTCAGCCTCTCAGACACCACACTCGACAACCTCGGCCGGATCCTGAAGGGCAAGATCACGATCAACCTGACGGAATACGCCGAGGAGGCCAGCAGCAAGAAGGCCGGCGCAGGCGGCTCGGGCAAAAGCTCGTCCGCGGCCGGCGTCTCGTCCTCTGGCGGCGTCGGCCGGCGTCTGAGCGCCGTCACCGTCGGAGCATCCAGCAGCGACAAGGCTGCGAAGAAACCCAACAACGCACAGCTCAAGTAAAGCGAGGTGATCCCATGAAAGCATCCGGCAACGGAGCGCCCGAGATCTGTGTGCAGAACCTCCTCAAGACCATCCGCGGGGAGGTGCCCTATGAGCGTATCAAGGGGATCGACCGCACGCTGATCGACAAGCCGAGCGAAACCGCTGCGACCGATCTGGCCGCCGACGTGGAGTTCCTCGTGGAAACCTACGAGCCCCGCGTGCAGCTCAGTGACTCCGACCTGAAGGCTCTGACCGCTCAGGCCGGCGACTTCGAGCTGCGGGCCAGCATCGACAACATCACATGAAGGAGGTGAACAGCGTGAGCGACGCGACAAACACCTACGGCGAGGACATCAAACTCACCGCGACAGACGCGAGCACCCTATACAAGACCATCATCACCGAGCTCGAAAAGGGCGCCGGCGAGCCGCTCTACCCGGGCGACGAGCGCCGGATCTTCGGCGAGGCTCTCGTGCCCGTGTTCGTTGCCCTCTACAACAGCCTCAACGACGTCGGCCGGCAGACGCTCCTCCGCTATGCGAGGGGCGAGGTGCTGGACGCCATCGGCGAGCGACAGGACGTGAAACGACTGGAAGGCACACCGGCCAAGACGACCATGCGCTTCTCTGTCTCCACGCCGCAGGAGAAAAACATCATCATTCCGAAGTGGACGAAGGTGACGCCGGACAGCGAAAACTATTTTGCAACCGACGAGATCGCTGTGCTGCAAGCTGGCGCCTACTCTGTGGAGGTGCCGACCTCGGCCGTGAGCAACGGCACGAAGTTCAACGGCTACGCAGCCGGCACGATCACCACCATCGTCGACCTGATCCCCTACATCGAGTCCGTCACCAATCTGACCGAAACGGCCGGAGGCGATGACGGCGAGCCCTACACCACCGAAGGCGACAACCGCCTCCGCGAGCGGATCCGTCTGGCGCCCGCCAAGAGATCCACCGCGGGCCCTGAACAGGCTTATATCTACTGGGTAATGACGGCAGACAGCTCCATCGTGGACGCGAGGGCCGTCAGCGAGAAGGAAACCGTCAGCGAGACCCTCGCGGTCTACGACGGCAAAGCCTTCAAGGGCGGCGGCACACTTCTGACCGACACCCTCGTCGTGAAGGCCCACGGGCAGAGCGCGGCGGCGGTCAAGGACACGGACTACACCGTCGACTACACCGACGGCCTGCTGACCATCACGCTCAAGGGCAGCCTCTCGGCCGCCGAGAGCGTCGACATCATCATCACCCGCACGCTGGAGGGCTGCGTCAAGATCGTGCCCCTGCTGGAAGGCGGCGGGATCCCCGATGCTGCCATGCTGACGAAGGTGCTGGACGTGGTCAACGCCAAGGACATCCGGCCACTCACTGACAAGGTGAGCGCCGTGCCCCCGGAGGTCGAGACCTACGACATCGAGATCGTGTACTACACCACGCCGAAGAACGAAGCCGAGGTGATCGCCAACGTCGAAGGCACCGGCGGCGCGATCGACCGCTACAACGAGTGGCAAGTCGCAGCCCTCGGCCGCGACATCAACCCCGACCAGCTCCGCAAGCGGATCCTCTCGCCTTCGTGGGGCGAGAACCTGACCGGCGCCTTCCGCGTGGACGTCGTCAAGCCGACCTACAAAGCCCTCGACGACACGCAAGTCGCCAAGTTCAGCGGCCACCTGACTGTCAGCCACAAGGTCGAGAGTGAGGTGGTGTAAATGCGGCTCAATGAGACCGAGATGGTCAAGCTGCTGCCTGCGTGGATGCAGGAGGACGGCAGCGACAAGGGCCTCGCCACCGGCTGCGACATCATCAGCCGCGACGCCTATGCGCGCCTGAAGCTCCTGAGCAGGTGGGACAAGATCGACCAGCTCAACGACGCAGCGCTCGACGAAATGGCGTGGGAGCTGAACATCCAGTGGTATGACAGCACCGCGCCCATCGCAGTCAAGCGGGCCGTCATCCGCAGCAGCGACCGCGTCTACGCGAAACTCGGCACCCCATACGCCGTGGAGCAGATCGTGGCCGACTACTTCGGCACCGGCGAGGTCAGGGAGTGGTATCAGTACGGCGGGCAGCCGCATCACTTCAAGGTGCTGAGCGACAACCCGAGCCTCGTCAACAGCAACCTCGACCTGTTCCTGAAGCTGCTGCGGACGGTCAAGCGCCGCAGCTCGTGGCTCGACGCGATCCTGATCTGCCTGACCGGCGAAATGTTCCTCTATTCCGGCATGGCCGTCAGGGATCACACCAAAGAGGTGCACGTCATGGGCAGCGACGAGATCCACATCTACCACGCGGCCGTCGTCCACGACAACAACCGCGAGACCGTCAGCATCGGCACCGACGCGGCGGTCATCTCAGACTAAGGAAAGGAGATAGACATGGCTGCATTTATCAACAACGACATCACCACCGCCGGCCTGATCGTTCTGGCGAAGGGCGTGGCCGGCCAGAAGATCAACTACACCAAGATCGTCCTCGGCGATGGCTACCTCGAGGAGGGCCAGACGCCCCGCACCCTCACCGGCGTGGTCAGCCCGAAGGCGACCGTCGACATCACGAAGCTGAAGATCAACGGCGACGGCACCGTGGCCGTCGGCGGCATCTTCACCAACGGCGACGAGACCGATGGCTTCTACTACCGCGAGCTCGGCCTTTATGCCGAAGATCCCGATCCCGAGGTCGGCGAGGTGCTGTACTGCTACGGCAACTGCGGCGATCTGGCCGAGTGGATCCCGCCCTCCGGCGGCGCCACCATCGTCGAGAAAACCATCGACATCGTCACCGCGATCGGCACGGCCACCAACGTGACCGCCTACATCCCCGCCGACGCCTACGCCACCAAAGAGGACTACGAGACCTACAAGGCCATCGCCCTCGGCGCGCAGGCTACGGCCGAGGAGGCTCTGGCACTCGCCCGGCAGGCCATCGCAATCGCGCAGGCTGCCGAGGCATCGGCCAACGACCTGAGCAACGCGGTCGGCCAGAACACCAGCAAGATCGCAACGCTGTGGGACGCCGTTTTCAGCGACATCACAAGCAACCCGTTCCAGATCACGTTCGCAGACTTAACAGGCATCACGCTGAAGTCTGGCGTCTGGAACGCTTCACTTCAAAGGCTCGAGTGCTGATGGGAAACTGCTACAACTACACCCCAATCCCACCGGCCGAAGCCTCCTGCATCATCGCGCACCTGTTCGTCGAGCTGGCCCTGCCCTGCTCCTGCTGTAAGCGGGAGGACGGCGTCATCGTCATTCAGGGCAAAACCTACGACGGCAGCAGCGCCCGCGTCACAATCAAAGGCGAGGAGGTGAGATACTACGGCAAGCAACGGACACTCGCGGCCATACGAGCGGGCCAATGTAGGCCGC
>ENA-UOJF01001233-UOJF01001233.1-human-gut-metagenome-genome-assembly--contig:-P74-NODE-1233-length-18303-cov-13.164895_pt1 | contig 18303 bp, 8 predicted proteins | sample MGYA00242344_ERZ723891 | MGnify/ENA metagenome assembly ERZ723891 | reverse complement strand
CCCAAATAACGCGCCCATGCCGGGTAATTGCAGGGATTAGTCCGGCAAGCCTCTTGAAGCAGCAGCTCCACATGCTGCGGATTCCGGGAATAAAACGATAAATCATACATCAAGGAAGATTCCCGGGCCTGCGGACTCTGCCAAAAGGCGCAGAGAGCGGTGATGATCTGCACGGGGCCTTTCCACGGCAGTTTATTTCCTCCGTTGGCCCAGTTCCATCCTCCAATATTGTTGCCGATGAGCCATTGCCCCTTGGGATGTTTCCAAATGAAGGCGCAATGGCCCGGCTGGCCGATGGGGTACGCCGGAACGCCTTTGGCCCTTAAAAAACCTGCGGCTCCCTTGGAGACGGCTCCGCACACGCCGCCGTATTCCGTGTAAAGCTTAAGGGTAATGGGTTTATTATCATAAAATGCTGCCCCGGCATGCACGCTGATTCCCTTGTGATTCTTTTTACGGTAGGGAATAAATCCGGTAAATTTACCCCCCGCCTGATCCGGTTTGATATTCTTTCCTTCAATAAACTGCTGGGCCCATGCCAGGTCTTCCAGGCTCTCCTTTCCTCTCAGAACCACGGCCCACTCCCATGGTTCAAGATCATCGGCCTGCGGATAACACCTGCCGTGATGATGGGAATCCTGGTAAAACCCGTATCTGGCCATGCATTCCTCTACCGTGAAGACATCAGCGATGAGACAGGCCCCCAGGGCAATGTTAAGGTCAACACCGTATAACTTCCCGTCTGCATTGTTCCACAGGCGGTAGAGAATTGCCAGGCTGTTCTGGTGGGCGTACCCTGCATGGGCCAGTTTTCGGAAAACTTCCGGATGGGAGACAAGCCACCCGGTGAATGTCCGGTCCCGGAGTTCCGTTGTTTGAAACGCCTTTCCTTGACTGGCATGGCGGAAAAATTGTCCGATATGGCACAATTGCTCTAGCTCCGGATCATGTACCAGCTCCCGGATTTTTTCTGGAGAAAGGGCGCCGGAATCAAGCTGTTTCCGGAGTTGATTCCTCACTTCATCAATGATGACTGAAGAATAATCCGCCTTCAACAGCCTCTCTATGATCATAGAATCACCACCCCGGGAAATGCCGAGCGTCAGGCACAAAACGCATAATGTCCTCAAAAAAGCATTCGCGGTCATGGAATGATTCAATTCTCCTTCCTGATGCTCCTGTACTCCCGGAGCATCCCCGGAGAGTACAGGAATTTGGTATCCCTATCCATCCCTCCCGTCCGTTCCAGAAACTCCACCAGCTCCCGGTCCGTTTTGTAGCCGCAGTCCCTCAATTTTTCCAGAACGCGCGTTCTGTTCCCGGGGTGAAGTTTCAGAACGATATTCAAAAGCAGTCCCTCACTGTTTTTGATATACCAGCGGAAGGACTCGCGGAGACGCACCAGGCCGTCCACGTTCCATTCGTAAACGATCCGGTTACGGCGTCTTTCCTCCGGGGACTCCACGGCAAGCTTATGTTCTTCTTCATAGCGCCAGTAGGGCAAGGTGTCGACCGGACGCACGGGATGGAACTTTCCATGCGCCTTTTCCAAGCCCGCGATGTAGCGGTAGACGGCAGCTCCCTGGAGCATCATCCGCTTGACGTATTCGAACTCCGCTTCCAGGCAGAACCTCGCGAGTTCCTTGCCCTGCTTAAGCCTCTTGTTGTCCTGCACATATTTGTAAATTTTAGAAAAATTGATACCTGCCTTAAATTTGGCAGTCAGGTCAGCTCCATTGATCCAGTTGGAAAAATTGTCGAGCCGGTAGTCCTGATAGGGCGCCTTGATGACCATGTTGTTGATGAACAGGGAGTTTTCCAGGTCGGCGGGAGACATCCGGCCGTCCTCGTCAAGCAAGTCCCTGTCGATCACGGGCAGGGCCTGCTGGTAGAAGTCGCCCAGCTTTCCCTGGTCCAGCAGGCCTTTCAGATGCCGGGCCTCTTCGCCCAATTGGTCGGACCGGATGTCCATGAAGGAGGGAAGGTCGTTGTACGCGGCTTCATCCCCCCGGCTTCCGGAGGAAAAGAGGAGAAAAGCTGAAATACAGAGGAGCGGCATCCTCAAAAAAGCATTCGCGGTCATGGATGATTCAATTCTCCTTCCTGATGCTCCTGTACTCCCGGAGCATCCCCGGAGAGTACAGGAATTTGGTATCCCTATCCATCCCTCCCGTCCGTTCCAGAAACTCCACCAGCTCCCGGTCCGTTTTGTAGCCGCAGTCCCTCAATTTTTCCAGAACGCGCGTTCTGTTCCCGGGGTGAAGTTTCAGAACGATATTCAAAAGCAGTCCCTCACTGTTTTTGATATACCAGCGGAAGGACTCGCGGAGACGCACCAGGCCGTCCACGTTCCATTCGTAAACGATCCGGTTACGGCGTCTTTCCTCCGGGGACTCCACGGCAAGCTTATGTTCTTCTTCATAGCGCCAGTAGGGCAAGGTGTCGACCGGACGCACGGGATGGAACTTTCCATGCGCCTTTTCCAAGCCCGCGATGTAGCGGTAGACGGCAGCTCCCTGGAGCATCATCCGCTTGACGTATTCGAACTCCGCTTCCAGGCAGAACCTCGCGAGTTCCTTGCCCTGCTTAAGCCTCTTGTTGTCCTGCACATATTTGTAAATTTTAGAAAAATTGATACCTGCCTTAAATTTGGCAGTCAGGTCAGCTCCATTGATCCAGTTGGAAAAATTGTCGAGCCGGTAGTCCTGATAGGGCGCCTTGATGACCATGTTGTTGATGAACAGGGAGTTTTCCAGGTCGGCGGGAGACATCCGGCCGTCCTCGTCAAGCAAGTCCCTGTCGATCACGGGCAGGGCCTGCTGGTAGAAGTCGCCCAGCTTTCCCTGGTCCAGCAGGCCTTTCAGATGCCGGGCCTCTTCGCCCAATTGGTCGGACCGGATGTCCATGAAGGAGGGAAGGTCGTTGTACGCAGCTTCATCCCCCCGGCTTCCGGAGGAAAAGAGGAGGAAGAATGAAATACAGAGGGGCAAATAGTGTTTCATAAAGGAAGTTAGTTGCTTGTTGCGGTGACGATGCCCGGATCTTTTTTATTCAATCCCTTGAACTTCTGGATCTGGTAATGAACCGTTCCCGTCACAGGATCACGCCTGATGGTGAAAATCTGATCCGTGTTAAAATCCCAGAGAATTCTTTCTTTCGTGTACTTGTCTTCTTTTACTTCACCCGTGCATCCGAATATTTGCCAGCGGCACTTCCACGTCCAGCTGATGGAACCCGTGAACGCGTCAATGTCCTCCGGGCGATACAGGCAATTGGTGCTGTCATAAATTTCATTGGTTACGGAAACCCGGGCGGGGTTCGCTGAAACCTTGTGCTCGCTGACCAGGGGATGATCCGGAAGAGGTTCGGGATCATAACCGGCATGCTGCTCCAGGGAGTAGAGATTGGTGAAGCTGACATTCAAGGGAAAGATGCGCAGGATTCTGAGAGCGCTCAGCCCTGTGGTGCATTTAATTTTAGCCGCTTCATCCAGCGCTTTCTGGAAAGGGCTCTCCGCCCCCGCGTAGGTCAGGCCCTTGGGAGGGATGAGGGTGAATTCGATCTCCTGCTCCACTCCGTCCACTTCCGCCTTCACCTTGATCTTTTGCTGCTCTTTGGCCAGGGTATTGATGTTGACGGTTATTTGATCTGACCGAAACTCATTTTTTTCAAGCTTGAAATACTCCTCCCCTTCAACGGCGGTCCAGCTGCACCGGGTTCCTTCGGGAAGTTTTTTGCCGTCCAGGGTGGCGGTCAGGGTGATGTATTCCCGGAGGGTGACGGTCGTTCTTTCCCTGTTGCTTTTGTCAATCTCCTCCTGGGGAGGGTTGAGATCGGGGTATTTGAAGTACACTTCCGCCGCGCAAAACTGGGTTTCATGTTTTATTTCAACGCCCTTGGACGCCAGGCTATTGAACGTCAGGGTGCAGCTGATCAATAACAGGCAAAGGAATGTTTTCATGGGAAACTTCAGGTAAACTGTTTTTAAATTACGCAGAATCAAAAATTTGTCAATATATTATTCATTTAAAACATAAAATCAAGGGTTGCGGACAAAGCCCGTGAAAACGGGATATGCGGCAGCATGCCAAAAGCCGCAGATGAACGCAGAATGCACCGCCCGCGCCTTGAAGCGGCACAAAAACCGCCTTATGATGGCGCTCATGGGAATGGAAGACTCCCTTCCCGGCATTTCAAGATGAATACTCCCCTCAAAGACCGCCTGCTCCGTCACATGAAAGACGGGCATTATGAACCGCAGAGCAAGTCAGAGCTGGCCCGTGCCCTGAATGTGGATTCCCGCCAGCGCCTGGACCTTCGGAATCTGGTGGACCAGTTGGAGGAAGAGGGCATGCTTGTACGCCTGCAAAAGGGCAAATATGCCCTGAAAAGGGAGCGGCGCGATTTGGTACAGGGCAAAATCCGTATCCTGCGTTCCGGTAAAATTCTTTTTCTCCCCCAAAAGGGGGATTCCGCAGCGGCGGCCATGGGCTGGGATCTGGATTCCATTCCGGAGCTGGAACTCAAACCCGAACGGTTGAATACCGCCCTGGATGGAGACCAGGTGGCCATGCGCGTGGAACGCAAGGCAGCCAAAGGCAGGCGCAACGACCGCAGAAGCGGTTCTTCCGCGTCAGACGCAAATTGGAAAGCGCGCGTGGAGGAAGTGACGAAACGCGCCCGATCCCGCTGGCTGGGCGTTTTCCGCACCGGAAAGAACAAATTCGGGCGCGTCCTGGGAGACGGTTCGGGGTCTCCGGCATACATCGAGTTGACGGAAGCCCCCGCCATGGAAGTACTGCCGGGGCAGCTTGTCTCCGTGGAGCCGGTCACCTACGGCGGCGACAAGAAATCACCGCGCGGGAAAATCGTGGAAGTGCTCGGTTATGCGGACGAACCCCATGTGGATATGGAAGCTGTCATCAGAAAATACGACCTGCCCGTGGAATTCCCCGCCGAAGCGCTTCAGGAAGCGGACGCGCTGCCCGCAGAGCCCTCCGCCAGGGAACTGGCCAGGCGGGAAGACTGGACGGACCGGACCGTCATCACCATTGACCCGGCAAGCGCCAAGGATTTTGACGACGCCATTTCCATCAGGACCACGCCGGAAGGGTGGGTGCTGGCCGTCCACATTGCGGACGTCTCCCACTTTGTTCAGCCAGGCGGCGCTCTGGACCGGGAAGCGCGCAAACGGGGCAATTCCACCTACCTTCCGGACCGCGTGCTGCCCATGCTTCCCCCGCGCCTTTCCGACGATTTGTGCAGCCTGAGGCCGGGCGTTGTGAGGCTGACAAAGGCCTGTGAGATGAAATTCAACAAAAAGGGGAAAATGCTCCACGCCCGCTTTGCGGACGCCTATATCCGCAGCAGCGCCCGGCTTACCTACCAGGAAGCGTTCGCCATGATGAACGGCCGCGACAAGGCGGGAATTCCCGCGCTGGTCAAGGAGGCATGGAAGCTGGCCTCCATCCTGCGCCGCAACCGTTATGCGAAAGGAGCGCTGGACCTGGACTTCCCGGAAGTGCGCGCCGTCATGGACAAGGACGGCCGCGTGACGGACATCGTCACGGAGGAATACGACGAAAGCCACCAGTTGATTGAAGAATGCATGCTGGCAGCCAATGAAGCCGTGGCCCTGACCCTGAAAAACCGCAACCGCCCCACGATTTACCGCGTTCATGAGGAACCTGATGCCGCCAAACTGTTCGAATTCGGCCAGCTTTGCAGGCTGTACGGCCATCCCGTTCATGACATCGGCCAGCGCCAGTACCTGAATGAACTGATGCAGTCCATCAAGGGCTCCCCGGACGAACAGCTTCTCAAGCTGGCCCTGCTGAAAAGCCTGATGCGCGCCAGATACGATACGGAACCCCTGGGGCACTACGGGCTGGCTACCCCCAATTATTGCCACTTCACCAGCCCTATCCGCCGTTATGCAGACCTGGTGGTGCACCGTTCCCTGGATCCCCTGCTGGCCAACCCGCCGAAAGGGGCAAAAGGCCCCGGCAGCGTAGCGGCTCTGGAGGAAGCGGCGGAACATATTTCCGAAACGGAACGCGTTTCCGCCAGCGCGGAAAAGGATGCCAACCGCATGAAGCTTTTTGAATGGCTGGAAGGCCAGTGTTTCGCAGACCATCCGGAAGTGCACGACGCCCTGATTACGGACACGCGCCACTTCGGCATTCTGCTGGAAATTCCGCGCCTCCAGATCAAGGGACTGGTCAAGCCGGACAAGCTTCCGGGCGGACGATGGGTGTATGAAGCCTTCGCCAACCGCTGGAAAAACGATCAGGGATTCGTCCTGTGCGCAGGCCTGCGCGTGCCCGTAATTCCCGTGAAGGTGGACCGGGAACAGCAATGGGCGGACTTTGCCATCGTTCCCAGGGAGAACCAGGAAAGTCCCGGGAAGAAAATTGTGAAGAGGAAAAACGGGCGGCACCGTCCCCGGAAATAACCGGGAAGTTCCGCGGCCGGAACCTTCCGGCTCCATCTGCCGCGATTCTTCAGAATTAACTTGAAACAGCAGAGTTATTTTGGGTATAAGGCGATTGCTGTTTACTAACTACCGACCCCACGCCTATGAAATCAGGATGTTGAATCTGTAAGCACGCACCATATGAATGCTGAATGCCAAGGCCCGCTCTTGGGTCAGGAGCGGGCCTTTTTCCAAAAAGCTTCGTCATGAAGGAAACAGGGCAGGGCCTTGAAAGTGTCCAACCTGCATGACGGAAATGCAGCATATCCCTGAACAGTCGCCTTTTAATTATGCGGATCTGATCGATTACCGCGAGGGGCAGATCACCAGCCTGGCCCTGTTGCGCTCCAAGGGAGTCAACATAACCATTCTCGCCTTTGACGATGAACAGCTCCTGCCGACCCATCAGACTCCGGGGCCTGCTCTCGTCCAGGTCGTGGACGGTACCGCCTACTTCACCATAGGCAATGCGGAAGCAGATTTGTCCCAGGGAGAAGCGCTGATGATCCCGGCCGGAGTTCCCCACTCCGTCATAGCCAGGGAACGCTTCAAAATGCTGGTTACTTCCATTCTGCCGCTGGACTGAACGGCATTCCCGTCCGGGGGGACCCGCGCCGGGAACCATTAAACGTGATCAAGTCACAATTCCCTGACGGAAAAGGTTGAACTTTGTTCCAGATTCAATTCCGGATGCCGCACGGTAATGACGTGCGTACCGGGCGCCAGCACCGCATGGGCTTCATCTCCGTATTGCACGATTTCCAGCGTGGGACATGACCAGAGAGCTCCCATGGGCAGGTTGGACCGCAATTTGAGCATGCGCCCGCCCCCGGGCATTTCCGGGTCCAGGATCAGGCGGGAGCCGTCCCGGGGAACCAGGACGCGGGGAGGTTCTCCGGACCAGTATTCGGGCAGCAGGCACCAGGCATCCGCCGCCGTGCAGGACGGGCTGGTGAACCATTCCGTATAACGGCTGTCCAGATAAGCCCTTCCCCGCGCATCGTAATCTCCGGGGGAAGCTTCTCCCGGCATGTTCGCCGGGGATGCCCACTCTTCCCGCACATAGGCGGCAGGTATTTGCATGGCCCCGGTGCGCTTTCCGGTGCGGGAATCAATGCGGATGCGCACCAAGTCCGCACCGGGCTGCGGAAAGGTCGCTTTCCTGTTCCGGTGCGCCAGTTTCATCACTCCGGCAAAAATGGGCCCCGCGCCCGTCATGCCCCCTACCTGCCTCATGGGGGAAGCGTCAAAATTGCCCACCCAGACGCCAACCGTAATTTCACGGGTAAAGCCCACGCACCAGTTGTCGCGGAAATCGGAAGAAGTGCCCGTCTTGCACGCGTAACGGAAGGGAAGATTCATCATTTCATGATCGCCGAACGTAGCCCGGCGCGCTTCCCGGTCCGCCAGAATGTCCGCTACCAGAAAGCACGAAGCCGCGGGCAATACCGGCCGCTCCGGAAAAGATTCTGCCACCGGAGCCTTCTCCAGATTCAAAGTGACGGCCTTTCCTTCGCGGGCCAGGCAGGCGTATGCGGCCGTCAGGTCCCTCAGAGTCACTTCCGCATTTCCGATAGCCAGCCCCAGGCCGTAATGCAGGGCATTCCCGTCAATGCCCTGCATGCCCAGTTCCTTCAACAATTTCAACAGGCGGGACGGGCCGCCGAACGAGCCCAGAGCCCGCATGGCGGGAATGTTCTGGGAGCATGCCAGCGCCTTTCTGATGGAAATGGGTCCCATGTAGGTCTTGTTGTAATTCTGCGGCGCTTCCAGGCCGTGCGCACTCCTGTACGTGGTCGGGACATCCGGCAGAACGGTTCCCGGATACGCCCCCAGGGTGAATGCCTGAGCATACACGAACGGTTTCAGGGCGGACCCGGGGGAGCGCGGCATGGATGTTCCATCCAGAAGCCCCCCCTGCGGATGCTTTCTGTTCGCGGAACCAACCAGGCAGAGAATGTCTCCCGTAGCGTTTTCCACCACCACCACGGCAGCCTGGGTCACATGGTGGTCCTCAAGATTCGCCAGTTCCCTCCCTACGATTTCCTGAACTCCGCGCTGCAAGTCGGAATCCAGCGTGGTATGAACTTCCCCGGTCCGGAAGGCACGGAGAAAGGAGGCCGTCACGTGGGGAGCCAGCGCCTGACGGCGCTTTTCCGTTCCGGAACTGAACAGGGGTTCCTGCAAGGCGCGGTCCAGCATCTCTCCGGGAAACATGCCTTCCTCCTTCATTCTGCGGAGAACGCGGTTCCGGCGTTCCAGGGCCCGGTCCGGGTAGTTGAGGGGATTCAGACGCGACGGCCCCTGGGGCAGGCCCGCCAGCAGGGCACATTCCGCCAGGGAAAGATGGTCCATGTTCCTTCCAAAGTAAAAACGGGCCGCAGCCGCAGGCCCGCGACGCAAATTGCCGTAATCCAGACGATTGAAGTAGGCCTCCAGAATCTCCTCTTTGCTCATGGTCATTTCCAGACGCCGGGCTTGAAAAAATTCCCTCATTTTTGAGGCCAGATTTCTTTTGCCTGGACGATTGGCATTTTTGGCAAGCTGCTGGGTGATGGTGGATGCGCCGGACACGATTTCCCCGCCCGCGGCATTTGTCACGACGGCGCGGCCCAATGCCAGAAAATCCGCCCCTCCGTGGCTGTAAAACCGCTTGTCTTCCGCAGCCAACGTGGCTTTGACCAGCATTTCCGGCACGGCACGCAGCGGGACAGGTTCACAATGGTAATAATCCCGTCCCGGCAGGGTGGCGATTCTGCCTCCGTCCCTGTCCAACACGACGGCTCCCGGCTTTTCCGGATGCACCAGGCCTTCCGGTCCGGGAAAGAACCACGGAAGCGCATACCAGATAAACAGCCATGCAACGGCAAGTCCAGCCACCGTGCAAAGCAGTTTTTTTCTTTTCAAAAGCCTTCTTGCAATCAGAGTCTTCATGGCCCTTTTCACGGCAGAGGGGTGCCGCGATGACGGCACCCTTCCGGGTTATTAAGAAAAAACGGGCACAGGCGCTTATTCCCTCAGCGATGTTTACTTCTCCTCACCATGCAGCACAGTCAGTTTCTGGGGAATGCTCAAGCCGTATACCTCCGGCCTGTACATCAGCTCCGCCTTGGCGGATGGGGCAATGACGGTACCGGACTTGGTCACCCGCGCCAGGTAGCGGGCCGTAAAACGTTCACGGCTCCAGGTATCGGCAAAGAAGCGCACCCTGTCTTTCAGAAACTCCCGGTGCGATACCCAGGAATTCCAGTAGAACCAGCGGTCTCCCTGGCTGGCAGCCTCGTTCTCGCGGCCTCCCGGTATTTGGGAAAGCAAAGCCGGATTGACGGCTTCCAAGGCGGAAGGAAGATAATCTTCCATCACCACATAGGAAAGGGGGGTGGGCCCTTTGTCCACATGCAGCGTAATTCTCACGAGGTCTCCCACCGCAAACTCCGCGGCAGGTTCCCATTTGCCTTCGGAATTGAGTTTTTCATACACGCGGGAAACGGCAAAGCCCCGGTTGACGGCGGCACCATCTTCCTGGGTCTTGCTGCGCCCGTGGGCTTCCGCATTCCCGTAAACGGTGGAACCGGCATCAGGAAGGCTCAGCACGGCCTTTTCCCCCACTGCCGTACGGAATTGCGCAGGGGAAGCCAGGGAGCATGTTCCGCTCGTCACCTGCGCCCCCCGATCCACCCGGAAGGGTGCGGAAACGGAAGATTCCTTCACTTCCTTGAGATACTCGCCCAGCAACATGACGTCCCATCCGGAAGACCAGGTCGTGTACAGAGGCCTTTCTCCAAAGGGGCGCGACGTCCTGTCCATGATCAACCGGGCCAGGCGGATCCGGGCAGCGGCATCGCCGGAAGACAGGGACATGTCCGCCAGACCTCTTAAAAGCTGAATATGGGACGATTCCTTCTTCTCCGGTTCCGTATTTATCAGACGACGCCCCAGCGTTTCGGCATCCGGACGGGAAGACAATGCTACGGCCAAAGCCAGGTACATCCGGTTTTCCGGACTCAATGAACCGGACCTGTCCAGCAGGCGGTTCAGCAGGGAGTCCGGCAGGCGCTTTGCCCGCGCAAGAACCCATGCTCCCAGCAAATCCCCCTGGGGATTATTGGACAAGCTCCTTGCCAGATAACCGTATAACTTGTCCAGGGGCTTTTCCGGAACGTCAATTCCGCTTTCCCGTGCCAGAGTAAGCACCAGGGCGGCATAAGGGCAATACTCGCTCACCGAAGTTCCGCCCTGCCAGTAGGCCAGGCCCCCGTCGGGAAGCTGGTTTCTCAGAATCTTCTGGATGCCTCCCCTCAGAGCCTTGCTGCGTTCTTCCTTAGTCTTTCCTTTGAAATCGGGCAGATATTTGGCCAGTAGCGGTTCGTAAATCCAAGGCAAGGTGGATGAAGAAAGCTGTTCCAGGCAGCCGTAGGGATAACGCAGCAGGAAATTCACGCTTCCGTTCGCATAAATGAGCGGCGATGTGCTGAGAGTCACCTGTACGGGAGTGCCCGGCAGGAAAGGCGTAGATAACATGCCGGGAACATCCAGCGTGCTGCCGGAAGAAAGGGAGAAACAGCGCAACTCACGCAAATCCGGGAAGGGAGGAACCACCTCAAACGTATTGGCTGCGGCATCCCGCAGCAGGGAGTAAACACCGGAGGAATACGACACTCCTTCCGCATCCGCGGCACGGATTTCCCATATCAGCCGGGCCTCTCCGGACTTATGGAATTTAACATTGAAAACCAGTGTTTTCGGCTGATTTCCCTCCAGCGTCAGCGTTTGAGTGGGCTGGGGAACAGCGGCAATATCATTGGACTTCAGCGTTACCGTCCATTTCCCTTTCCTGGTACCCGTTTGGCTGACAGTCACCGGGATATTCAGGGAATCCCCTGCCGTGGCGGTGAAAGGAGGGGCAGGTTCCAGCATGATGGGCTTGTTCACCACATAAGCCCCTTCCCCGTTGCCGAAGTCGGAATCCCCCGCCAGAACGACGGCCATGACCCGGTAGCGGGTCAACGTGTCCGGATTCCTGTAGGAAGCCTTGAAACGTCCCTGTTCATCCGTCCGGATGGAGGAAAGCCAGACCGCGCAAGGGTTGAAATCCTCCCTTAAATACACCGCCTGCTGCGCCGCAGCGTTCATGGGTGAACCGAAAACGCCGTCCCCACCTCCGATGAACATGCCCTTGTTATCCGTGGAACGGCTTCCCCAGTCCTCATCCAGAATTTGCTCCAGCGTCGTCCAGGTACCCACTGACAAGGGACGGTCCGCATAAAAATACCGGATGGGCTGCGGCGTCCGGTAACCGATGACTTGAAGGGTGCCTTCATCTTCCGCAAACAGGCATACGTCCGCATTGCGGACAGGCTTGCCGCGGTGGTCCGTGACCACGCCGCTGACTGTGGCGATGGAGCCCGGCAGGGACATGCCGGCGGGAACCTTCATCTCCACATTCAGCATATTGTCTGCCGACTGCACCTTCAGCGCGGCATATCCCAGCTTCAACTGGGGATTCTGAACCTTGCGGCTGCTTAAATCCGCCCCCTTGACCAGGAAAACGGACACATAAACATTCGGAGCATCCATGCTCTCCAGCGGAATTTCTATAACGGGATTGTCCAGCGTCAGCGTCCTGGTAAAGCTCCGCAGCACCTTCTCGCGTTCCACCGTCACGATGACCTCTCCTTCAATGGGCGTCTGGACCAGCAGACGCGCCGTATCTCCCGGCTTGTACAGTTGTTTGTCCGGAATGATCTTCACTTTCAAGCCGTCATGATATTCCCACGGAGAAACGTCGCTGCCGTACACCCAGTACTTCACGGCAGTCCGGAATTCCCGGCCTTCCGGATCACGTCCGGACAGCGTCACCTCATAAATGCCATCCTGCGTTGTAGGAATGGATACGGGCTTGCCGCCTTCCTGAAGATTGGCGGAATCCGACGGAGCGAGAACCAGTTCCTTCTTCTCAACGGTGCTTGTCAATGGTTCGTTGCGCACGGTAGTGGTATGGTCTCCATCATAACGCGTGGACTGGAAGGCGGTGCGGGTTACTTCCAAATTCAATGGCAAATCCCCTCCGGCGTAAGGCTTGCCGTCCAGACCCACGGCAATCAGCCGCAAATCCAGCGGCGTACCCTGGCGGCAGATGGAGGAAATATTCTTTACGCCCACGAATACGGAGGCTGGATTCCACGTGGCATTGCGCGCAGCCTTGATCAACTGTTCATTCCCGTTGGTAACGGAAGCGGTCAGTATCAATTTCCGGACGCGCGGAAAAGCCTGCCCGTCCAGGGAAAACTCCACGGCATTCTTCCCGTTCGCGTCCAGAACAGCGGACTGCTGCTGCATGCCTGACGAGGGACTTCCGCCGGAATAACCGTAATAAGCATCCCAATACCCATAATCCTCATTCCGGTAATCACCGAAACGGTAATCCTTGTATCCTGCCGGATAAAAATTGGAAAAAATGCTGCGCAGCCCCCAGTTCACCTTCCCTCCGGAAACGGGCGTTCCGGTGAAATTCGTGGCTTTCACGTCGGCCTTCAACACCTTGTCGCCGGGTTTGAGGTCATGAATCACGGATTCCACTTCAAACTCATTGCGCTTGAACTCCGCCACCTCTACGGAATAGCGGAACTCCCGGTTCTTCCGGTTGAACTCCCTGCGGTAATAGCGGTTGCTGTCGTACTCGCCGTCGTTGTCTTCATCGGAATCTTCCTCCGCATCTCCTTTCAACCGCAATTTGGCGGTAATGGAATACATCCCCGTTTCCCCTTCCGGGAAGTTGAAATCCAGATCAAACGTACCTGCATCCGACGGTTTCACCTGCCTGACGGCAACTTCACGCTGCCGGCCGTCCCTGATCGTCAGCTGCACCTCTTCCACGGGCGTCACGCTGAGCTTGTTATCCAGCAGGGTACGCATGATCCCCTTCAAATGCATTGTCTCCGTCGGACGGTACAGATTCCTGTCCGAGAACATGAACACCTTGTTCTCCGCCGTGGTGGCGGGATTCAGGCCAAGTTCATTCCACCAGTAAGGCAGCGTCTCCACGTCAAAAGACCACAGCCCCACGCGGCCGTTCCAATCCTTCAAGGGGCTCAGGTAACTGTCCGCTCCGGACCGGACGCGCAAATAGGCGGCCTTTCCGCTCATGGGCAGGCGTACCGTGCCCTTCTCCACGGAGGCGGATGCAAGAAGACTGCCGTCCGCATCCAGAAGCTGTGCTTCCGCCTTTTCCGTCGCCTTGCCCGTAGCCAGAGAATATACGTACACGAACATGTCATCCGCCGTCTTCTTGTGCAGGACGCCCAGGTCCGTCACCTGCACGACAGCCTGTACGGCGTAGGCTGCCTGCTTCTCCTTGTTGAATTCCTTCCTGGTCCCGTCCGGTCCCGGCACGCCGAAAAGCTTGTATGCCGCCAATACCGGATCGCTCACCTGCCCTTCCACCTCAATGAAGTACATGCCCGGGTCCGCCTTCCCGCCGAAAAGCTCGTCCAATCCGATCACGGCTTCCGTCTTGCCGCGCACATCCACCTTCATCACTTCCTTTCTGTCTGCGGAAAGGAGTTCGGCAGGAAGAAAATGCCTGTCGTCCTTGTCCGTGACGGTACGCGGCAGCGGAGCCGCCTGGTCCCGTTCGTAAATCTTCTTGTAGGCTGTGAGCGTCCGGTGCTGCGCATCTTCACGAATGCGGTAGCCGCGTACGGTCAAATCCTTCAAATTGCTAACGGAAGCCTTCAATTTGCGCGACCCGGCAGACATGATGCCGTTATTCCCCGCATCCAGAAACAGGGAGGGATTTTCCGGGCGCACTTCCACATGGGAGCCGGCATTTGTGCCTTCCAGCCTCTGGCCGTCCACGGAACGGACGTTTTTCCACCTCCACTTCAAATTAAAGACGGGATTGCTTCCGCATACCAGCACGGGCAGGGAACCGTACCAATCCGGCCGCACAAGCTTCACCTTTGCCAGACGTTCACGATCCGGGCGTATCACTACCTCTTGATTCTGTCCCGTAGCCTCATTCTCCACCATGGCGGTAAAGCCGCGAACCTTTTCGTCATAAGGCATGGGGTTGTTATTTTTCCCGATGAAAAACTCGGCATGGTCACGGAAAAATTGATCCACATTCTCTATCTTTACCGGCTGCGTCCATTTCATGGTCAGACGACCTTCCTGATCTGACACCGTGCCATAATACGCGGAACAGGAAAATTTGGCCACCTTGCCCAGTCTTTCATCCCACTTCTCAGACTGTTTGCCCTGCGGAGAGGCCTCTCCAATGTCCGGAATGACAAAATAATAAGTGCTGCCATAAGAAAACAGGGTTTCCGGTTCTACTACGTACACGCCTGGAACGGGCGTATCGTCCGGCTTGCCCTGAAACTCCCTGCCCTGCACCCGGTACCTTACGCGGTACGCCTCCGCCTCCCGCACCTCCTTCAAAAGCGCCGGCCTCATTCTGGAAGCAATCGTATGGGGTTCCACGCCGGCTTTCTTCTGCTCATCCGTCAAAACCGTGGTAAAATAAGTTTTATTCAGCAGGGCTTCTTCTCCAGGAACGTAATCGGGGAGCACCAGGAAAAAACTCTCCCAAGGATAAATTTCATCATTCCTCCAATAACGGCTTGTGGATTCCAGATCGGCATTCAACTTCCTGCGCCCTGTCAGGCGGACGGCGTCCTCCGGAATGGGGGAGCCGTCCTGAAAACGCGCTCCTTCCTCCGGTTTCCATTCATAACTGGCCCTGAAATGGATGATATCCTGCGGACGGCACTCCAAAACATTCGGGGCAATCCATTTGGAAGAAAACTTCAAGTCTGGAGAAACACTCAGCAAGCCCGGCTTCAACGGCTTGCCAACCTCGGAGGACGCCACCACGGCCTTGTCAAACACAAGCTGGAAGGGCTGTCCCGTCGCCAAATGGGAAGGAACGGAAGAGGGATAGCGCACCGTTGTGGCGGCAAGAGAGGACGCGATGCTGCAAATACCTAATAGGCAAGCAACAATAAAAGAATGATGTTTCATGCAGGGAGGGGATTTTATACACTCCATCTTCTCCCCCTTTTAGGTTCTCAAGACAAGAAGAAAATCCGCGAATGGCAAAAAAACACATGCAGCAAAGCATTAACTATTCGTTGGATGGCATCGGTGCCTTATTCCGCACTCATGAAAACTTCCTCCTCAAGCACCCTGAAAATTGTTAAGCCTGCCACAAACCGGACCGGAGATTTTAAAACTATATCAGTTCACACAGTTTCCGCATTATTCAAAAACGGAATTATCTACTTTAATCCTGTCCCGCTTCAATTGTCTGATTTGTCTCCATCGGGTCATCGGATAAAAGAGGATTATAAGCGTTTAACATTCCCATCCCATCACCTGATGGATGATCATCAACACAACAACGCTATTCTATATAGTTCTGTTTTTTCCTCATCCGCACAGCATCGGATTCTTCCACAAGGCAGCCTTCCTCCACGCGCATAAGTTTCCGAAAGGCCATCATACCCTCTTCATTGCTCCATGCCAAGGGATTTAACCACATCGTATCTAAAAAATACTCATATTGGTTGTTTTGTTGTTTCGCCAGTTTGCTCGAATCCAAAAATACATACCATAGCGCTCCTTGAACGGGCGAGGCGATAAAACGTACACTCCCCTCCGTCCTGACTGTACCGGCATCAGGCAAGCTCTCCGCCTTTCGATGCAAGTTCAATAGGGAGCCCATGGGAACCTTGCCGCGCAATGACTTGACAACGCGGCACTGGCAGGCCCTGTCCCATACAAGGCCTCCCCCCCTAGGGATCGGAGTATACCGCGCCTCATAGGCGCATACGAGCAGGACGGTATCGGCTTTCTTTAAATAACTCGCCAGAACTGCCTCTCGCGATTCAGGCTCAATCTCACTTTGTTGAATCAAATCCGCACGAACTGCCGCACTACATAGGAAAAAAAACGTAAAAACAAAAAGAAAAAAGGATTTCATAATTCACATATACTTAAAATAAATGAAAAAACAAGACGATTTTCCAGCTTCTGGCTGCTAAAAAAGGGAGCGGACTGATCCGCTCCCTGAATTGACGTAATGTCCGCTTATTGCTTATCATTCAGCGCACTCCAGTAGAGTAGCAGAATCGCTCTCGGGCGGCATCCCCGGATTCTGGATGTCGATACTTTCCCCTGAAGAGGTCCTCTCCTTTTTTCCCAAAGCGGAGACAAGAGCGGGAAAACCACATCATTTGTCGGATTCCGGTTTAAAGCGGGCTGCTTCCGATTCGGCGGAAATTTTTGCCGGCTCGATATGCAGAAGCTTTTTCATGGCACGGCCAGGGTCACTCTCCGTCATCGGAAAATATCTGACGCAATCTCCCAGGCTGTAGAAATCCAGCCCATAAATGCTGTCAGCCGGAGTGAAATCTTCCGACGTATCCGGCAGTTTTTCTACATTCTTGGAAGAGGCAAGAACATAAGTCAACAAACAATCAGAAGACATGGTTATTTCTGGAGCGCTGCCCTCAGGGAGTTTATTGGCGTGCCCGTTCCACTTGACCAAGGCTTCTACGGGAATATCCCCCCGCAGCGACTGAACGACGCGGGCATAGTGCATTGTTCCCTGATCAGTGGACACTATTTTGTAAATGATGACAGCCAGGACCACATCGCTTTTTTCTAAATTCCGAGCTGTACCCCTGAGAAAACTATCCTGTTCGACTTCAGCCTGCGTAGCAACATGGGAAGAAGAGGCTAACTCTCCATGGGCTATGGTTGAAAGTAGCCCTGAAAATAAAATGCAAAGAAAAGAAACACGCTTCATAATGTATTTATTAGATACTGAAATTTTGGTTTATATTCAAGAAAAAATAGGGTAAATAAAAAAATGTCTACCCTATAAATATATTATTAAACGGAACTATATAGGATAGTCTTGTTGTATTGATGATTATCCATCAGGTGATGGGATGGGAATGTTAAACGCTTATAATGCTCTTTTATTCGATGAGCAGATGGAGACAAATCAGACAATTGAAGCGGGACAGAATTAAAGTAGATAATTATGTTCAAAATCTGTCCGGAAGAAAAGCCTATTCTCTCTTGTATCCCTTCTTCCAAGAAACTGAATATTCTCACGTAAACGTATAAGGCGTGGAAACCCTTGTGGCACAAATTATTGCCACAACCGTTCAAGGTAAGTTGCCTGTAACATTCTCTCCCTTTTCTCTCTTGTACGGTTGAATAAAACAACTAACTCTGATCCTGATTTTTACATTTTACAAATCCTTCACCAACCTGATTTACAAGACAATGAACAATACCCAAATTACCCAGGAACCCCGTTATCCCTTCGTTCCCATGTTCGCCAATGGGCAACCGCAGGCCGACTTCTACGTCAACGGCATCACCGCCCCCGTTCTCATCTCCCCACGTTCCGCTTCCGATGACACTCGCCATGAATGGACCGGGTACCTCAAGATCATGAAACGCGGTACCTATTTCCTTTCCCTGGACGCCGATTCCTCCATCTCCCTGGCCATCCCATTCAGGAATGTGGAACTGACCAGCGAAGCAAAGGACCTTTCCGTGAAGCCGGAGAGCGTCGTGCTGGAACAGGGGTATTACTGGTGCCGAATCGTCCATGAATACCACCCCACCCTGGGCTCCGGACAGGAGTTCTGCATTGCCGTTCTTTCCGACAAGACGGATGTGCCCGATATCAATTCCTACCTCGACCCCAATGTAACTCCTCCGGACAAGGAAGGGGAGGAAGTTATCACCCTGGTCAATCTTTATCGGGACGAGGAAGAGGAGACCACCTCCAGCAGCTCTTCGGA
>ENA-UOJF01001219-UOJF01001219.1-human-gut-metagenome-genome-assembly--contig:-P74-NODE-1219-length-18399-cov-9.332370_pt1 | contig 18399 bp, 19 predicted proteins | sample MGYA00242344_ERZ723891 | MGnify/ENA metagenome assembly ERZ723891 | reverse complement strand
CGAACAGTTATTATTTTTTTAAATGTAGGGGTAATGAAAATTTTGAATTTGATGCGGAGGGTAAAGAAATCTATCCTAAGCGTATTTTAATATAAAAGCAAAAACAGCGCTAAAAAATACACGGGCAATAAAAAATGTAGTTTGTAAAAACAACCGTGCAAGAGGAATGTTCCGGTTTTACGGTGCAAACAGAACAGGTTGATTTTCAGGCAGAATTGCACATAACCGCTAAAACAGAATATGTTTAAGACGGTGTAATACTGTAAAACATGAAACATCCTCATAGATTAAAAAATCAAGGACCACCCAAGAAAAATAGGTGGTCCTTGATTTTAGAGAGATTTTATTTTTAAAAGGAGTTAGAAATTAGCTTATTTTATTTGTTTATACCAAAAATATATTTTGTAGTTTGTGTATAGTTTTCATTTGCTTTTAATATTGTCGTAGGAAAAGTCTTGTGATTTACAGCATCGGGAAAGCCCTGGGTTTCAAGACAAAACGCTGGATTTTCTCCGTATGTTGCTGAATCCTTTCCCATATTGGACAAAACATCGACATAATTTGCTGTATATACATGAACACCTTTTTGAGAAGTATAGCATTTTAATGTGATTCCGCTATCAATGCCCTCAGCTTCAGCTGCAAGCACAAATTCTTCATCAGAATGATTCAGCACAAACATATGATCAATACCGTTTGCAAAACCAATCTGCTCGTTTTTTCTGTCAATACCATTTCCAATTAACTTGGGTTCGGTAAAATCAAACGATGTATTCTTAACGGGAGTTATCTCTCCTGTGGGATTGAGGTTTGAATTTATCGGTATGAAGAAATTTGCATTTATTTTCAGCTTGTGATTTTCTGTAACTTTACCGCTTTTATGTCCGTTAAGATTGAAATATGAATGATTGGTTAGATTACATATTGTGTCTTTGTCGGAAACTGCCGACCATTTTATCGTAAGTACATTTTCATCATCAAAAGTGTAGCGTACAAAGACTTTCATATTTCCGGGATAGCCCTCATCGCCGTCGGGACTATCAAGCATAAACAGAACTGTATTTGGAACTTTATCATCAACTACCGCAAGCCACACTTTGCGGCTAAAGCTGTTAAATCCGCCGTGTAGATGGTTACTCCCATTGTTTACAGGGAGCTGATAATCTTCTCCGTTAAGAGTAAACTTGCCGTAAGCAATTCTTCCGCAACATCTTCCGACAGTAGCACCGAAGTATGTTCCGTCAAATTCATAACCGTCAATGTGCTCATAGCCGAGAACTACATCTCTAATACTACCGTTTTTGTCGGGAACTTTTATCGAAACGACACTTGCGCCTAAATCACATAATGTCACGCTTGCTCCGCTGTTATTTTCTATTGTATAAAGATGAGTGTTTTCACCTTTGGATGTAGGTTCAAAATTCACTACCCTTACCTTTGACATTTTAGCACTTCCTTTACTACAGCGTCTTTATAAATTTATCAAAAGCCTTTTGTCCTTCAGGAGTTCTTTTGAATACACCTGCATCCAAAAGAACATTAAGAAACACCTTTCCTATCTCATTTTGAATTATTGAATCAATATTATTTTCATTGATTTCATCATACTGCGAAACAAATTCATTTACCCACTCGGAATGTTTGCTGATTTTCGGAATTTCACTTACATCCTTGTGATTAAGAATAGCATCCTTTAAAATAGCCATTTCATCTTTAAGCCTTGAGGGCAATACTGCAAGTCCCATAACTTCAATAAGGCCGATATTTTCTTTTTTAATATGATGCAAATTCGCATGAGGATGAAATACTCCCAGAGGATGCTCTTCACTTGTAATATTATTTCTGAGAACGAGGTCAATAACAAATTTTCCATCCTTTGTAAAAGCAATCGGAGTGATAGTGTTGTGAATTTCACCGTCTGTTTCGGCAAAAATGCCAACATCTGCATCCGTGTACGCTCTCCAACTCTTTAGAATATAAGAAGATAATGAAATAATGCTGTCCTTGTTTTTACCTGTCAATCTTACAACTGACATAGGCCACTTTACAATTCCGCACTCCACATCATCAAAGCCGTTAACAATAAACTTTCTTTCAACCTCTGCCCTATTAAGTGCAAAGCTGTATCTGCCACCCTGAAAATGTTCATGTGTAAGTATTGAACCGCCTACAATCGGTAAATCAGCATTCGAGCCGATTATATAATGCGGAAACTGTGAAATAAAATCAAACAGTTTTCTGAATGTGGAATCATTGATTACCATTGGTGTATGCTCACCGTTAAATACAATACAATGTTCATTGTAATAAACATACGGAGAATATTGCATAAACCAGTTATCTCCGTCAATGGTGAGCGGAATAATTCTGTGATTATCTCTTGCAGGATGATTTACTCTTCCGGCATATCCTTCATTTTCCTTACAAAGCAAACATTTCGGATAGCCCGACTGTTTTTGAAGTTTTGCCGCTGCAATAGCTTTCGGATCCTTTTCAGGCTTTGAAAGATTTACCGTGATATCGATATCACCGTATTCGGTTGATGTTTTCCACTTTAAGTCTTTCTTAATACGATATCTTCTTATATAATCGGTATCGCAGCTGAATTTATAGTAGCTATCGGTTGCAAGTTTAGGGGAACAGCTATAATTCTGCCAAAATTCTCTTATTTCTTCTGACGGTCGCTTAACAAGTGAAGCCATAAGTTTCACATCAAATAAGTCGCGATATGTTACTGTATTTTCGGGAATGATTCCTTTTTCGTATGCATAATCAAGAAGTCCCGACAAAATTTCTTCAAGAGTATCCTCGTTATCTGCTGTAAGGCAAGTACAACTGTCATCGGGTTCATCCATATGGAACAACGACAAAAGCCTATTTTGCGTGTAGATTATATCCTCTTTTTCAATAAGCCCTGTATTGATTCCGTATGAAACAAGTCTTAATATTAAGCCGTAAACGCTGTTCTTCATAAATACCGCCTCACTTATTATAGCCGTTGGGATGTGTTGAATGCCATTTCCACGCTGTTTTAATAATTGTTCCCAGATCATCATACTCAGGTTTCCAGCCAAGTACAGTTTTCGCCTTATCGCTTGATGCAATCAATACAGCAGGATCGCCGCTCCTTCTGCTTTCTTCAACAACCTTAATATCTTTCTGTGTAACCTCTTTTGCTTTTTCAATTACCTCACGAACAGAAAAACCTACACCGTTGCCAAGATTGAATATATCACTTTTACCGCCCTTCATAAGATATTCAACTGCAAGAATATGAGCCTGTGCAAGGTCAGTGACATGGATATAATCACGAATACAAGTTCCGTCAGATGTGGGATAATCAGTACCAAAAATACTTATGTGGTCACGGGTACCCTGTGCCGCTTGAAGAATAATCGGAATAAGGTGGGTTTCAGGATTATGTGCCTCACCGATTTTTCCGCTGATATGTGCTCCGCATGCATTGAAATATCTGAGAGAAACATATCTTAAACCATGTGCTTTTTCAACCCAATAGAACATTCTCTCCATGGATTTTTTTGTTTCTCCGTAGCAGTTTGTCGGATTTGTCGGATCGGTTTCAAGAATAGGAGTTCTCTCAGGCTCACCGTATGTTGCCGCTGTTGATGAAAATACAATCTTATCAATTCCGTGAGCAACCATTGACTGAAGCAAAACCTTTGTGCCGTTGAGGTTATTATCATAATATTTGAGAGGGTTAGTCATACTTTCACCGACAAGTGAATTGGCTGCAAAATGAATTACAGCGTCAATACCTTTTTCTTTATCAAAAACGCTGTCAATTTCACTTCTGTTTCTGAGATCACCTTTATAAAATTTTGCTTTGGGATGAACCGCCTCGATATGACCTGTTTCAAGGTTATCGAATACAACAACCTCATTACCGCTTTCAATAAGTCTGTAAACTGTATGCGAACCGATATATCCGGCACCGCCTAAAACAAGAATTTTCATTTTGTCCTCCTTAATAAAAACAAAACCTACATAATTACATTACTTTTATTCCGCCGTATTTTCTCACTTTGAGAACATGGCATGAGTTTTCTCCGAAAATTTTATTTATAAATTCTTTGTAATTACCTACAAAATCATTTTTGACAAACGCCTGAATTGTACCTGCAAATCCACCGCCGTGAACACGGCACACGCCGTAATTGCGAAGAAGGCTTTCGCTGAGTGCAAGGGCTACCGAGATGTTCTGATGTTGAATATCTCTTGTTGTATATACATTCTGAAGATACTTAAACGATGAATTACCGGATTTTCTGATTGCGTCAAGGAATTCAACAAACTTACCGTTTTCAAGTGACGAAACGGCATTTTTAACATTATGCTCCTCATTAAAGAAATGAATTGCACGAAGTACCGGTCTGTCGCCAACAGCCTCACGAATTTCGTCAAGGCGAATATAAAATTCGTTTGAATCACAATCTCTCAGATAATCTTCTCCGAGAAAATTTGCAACCTTTTTCATTTCCGAGGGAATCATAGCATAATCATCTGTAAGATCAACATGATCACCCTTTGTGTCAACAATACAAAGACTGTAATCATATTTTTCAAATTCGGTAGGTACTTTCTTAACAATTGGCTTTGTCGGATCTTTAAAGTCAATGTTAACCATTCCTCCGACTGAACAAGCCATTTGATCCATAAGTCCGCACGGCTTTTTGAAAAATACATTTTCAGCATACTGAGAAATCTGAGCAATCTCAACTGAATTTATTTTCATATCATTATATAAACCGGAAATAATAGTTCCGACAACTACCTCAAAAGCTGCTGACGATGAAAGTCCTGCACCAACAAGTACATCACTTGTTGCATAAGCATTGAATCCACCAATTTTGTATCCATGATCCTTAAGTCCACGAAGAACACCTCTGATGAGGCTGACCGTTGTGCCTGCCTCATCATCATTAACTTCGAGGTCATTTATATTGAGAGTAATCATATCATAACCGTCAGAAACAAATCTTACAACATCATTGTTATTCTTGGCCGACACAGCAATAGTATCAAGATTAATGGATGTTGCAAGCACCATTCCATGCTGGTGATCTGTATGATTACCGCAAACCTCACTTCTGCCGGGAGCACTGAATATTGCTACTTTATCAGGGCAAAAAATTGTTTCATACTGCTCAATTGCATGAACATATCTTTTTTTCTGATAATCAATCATTGATGAATCTATATATATATCAGTGAAAAGATTATCAAATTCGCCGTTTGTAATTTTTTCAATTGCTGTTTTAGTATCAATCATTTTATTTACCTGCCTTTTCCGCAACTGTAGGAAGGAACATAGAAGGTTCTGTGTTACCGCTTTCATCAAGCTGTTGTGTCATATCAATCTTGCCTTCTCTTCTTGCACTGATTGTGTTTATAACCTTCTTCATCATACCGTCATTGAGTTTATATTTCTTTCTGTAAACAACATAAGCAATAAGCATACAAACCGCAGGAACAATGCACATAAGTGTACTGATTGATGCTACTGTTGCAAATGACTGTTCCTGACCCGGAATATACTGTGTGCTTCCAAGTGCCGCACCAATACCGAGTGCTGTAAGAGCTGCTGTGAATTTTACGATAAGCGTCTGGAGTGAGAATACAACGCCTTCATTTCTTGTTCCAAGCTTAAATTCACCGTAATCAACAACATCTGCAAGGAATACTGTTGCACAACCAAGTTCAAGACCTGTACCAAGTTTTACAATAACACCTGAGATTGATGTGAACACAACATTGTGCGGAGCAAAAATACCTACGAACAAAAGCATTACAAGACCAAATGCAGGTAAAAGACACGCAAGAAGGAACGAAGTTTTTCTTGAAAGAAATTTTGTAACCTTAGGAAATACGATAAGACCTACAACCTCTGCGATTGATGCGCTGATCATAAATGATGACATCATTCCTGCGTTGCCGCAAACATATTTGAAATAATATGTAGCAACACCCATAATGCACTGAATGCCGATGTTGTAAAGGAAGATAAGAGTTACCGCCCAACGAAGTTGATCATTCTTGCCGATGATTGAGAAAATATCTTTAAACTTAACTTTCTTTTCCGGAACAGAATCATCTCTCTTCTTCGGAAGATTGATTACTGTAATACCGATTGTAAGAATAAATACAATTGCAATTATGATTGCAAATCTGTGATAACCTGCCTGATTTGTTGTGCCGCCGCTGAGAGCCTCAATAATTTGAACACCAAAGCCTGCAATAACAAGTGACTGTCCGATACTTGCAAAGATTCTCGGAAGTACCGAAACTTTTTCTCTCTCCTCAGGATTTGAAGTGAGGTTAGGAATAATTGACCAATAAGGAATATCCATAATTGTGTAAGTCATACCCCAGAGTATGTAAGCTGCTGTTGCAAATACGCAAAGTCCAACGCCATCGAGGTGGAAGTCTGTGAATAAAACAACAAATACAATTGAATTAACCAGCGTACCTATTACAAGCCATGGAATAAATTTACCCCATCTGCTGCGTGTGTTATCAACAATCATACCCATAAACAAATCATTAAAGGCATCCCATAACTTTGCAACAAAGAACATTACGCCGATAAATACCGGGTTAACCTTGATGATGTCTGTGAAATAAATCATTGAAAATGTGGCAATCATACCATAAATCATATCTTTGCCGAGGGCACCTAAAGCAAAGGTGTATTTGATTCTACCCGGGATTTTGCCATCAAGTCTTGGTTGTGATGATGTCTGTTTCATAATTTTTCCTCCTTTTAATTTTAAATGAAACGCCGTGACAACCTGCACAAAAGATTTCGTTATTATTTAATAATAATGTTTCTTTTGTTTTTATGTTAACTAAATTATATGTTTTGTTTCGTAAACTGTCAATAGTTTTTGGTAAACATTTTTTCTTTCTCTGTTTTTCACTAAACACAACTTGATTTTTTAGTAATATTTCACTATAATGGTAGTGAGGTGATTCAATTGGCTACAATCAGAGATGTTGCCAAAAAGGCAAATGTATCAGTAGCTACTGTTTCAAGAGTGCTTAATAACGACACTACCCTCAGCACCTCGCTTGAAACGAAGCAAAAAATATTTGCAGCAGCTAAAGAACTTAATTATGTAAAGAAAAAAAGGGTTATATCAGCACCTTCATGTCGCATTGGAATTCTACAATGGTTCTCTTCCAAACAGGAAATTGAAGATAATTATTACTTTTTGATGAGACAGGGTATCGAGGACTACTGTTCAAAAAATAATATAAGTATTGTACGAACATTTAAAACAGACAATGACTATCGGAATGTACTCTGTGATGTTGATGGCATAATCTGCCTCGGAAAGTTTAGTAAACAAGAAATAAAATTACTGCATTCATTGAATAATAAAATTGTTTTTCTTGATATGACCGTTGAGAATATTGAAATCACATCTGTATCGCTCGACTTTCGTCAGGCAGTGTCCGATGCAATTAAATATCTATATGATTTAGGCCATAGAACAGTTGGCTTTATCGGAGGCATTGAACAGCTTGAGGACGGAACGATATTTCCTGATAAACGACTCAACACTTTCACAGACATTTGCGATGAATTGAACATTAAATATGATGGGTTTATTATGCAGGACAAATTTTCAACATCATCCGGTTATAAAATGATGTCAGAAATGATCAGCAAAGGGAATCTCCCCACAGCTATTTTTGCGGCAAGTGATCATATTGCAATCGGTGCAATGAGAGCTCTGCAAGAAAACGGTTACAAAATTCCTGAGGATATTTCTGTTATGGGATTTGATAACACGGAGCTTTCGGGATATACAAACCCTCCGCTTACTACGGTAAACGCACCTGTATATGCAATGGGCATTTACGGCATTAGATTTATTTTGAATCTGATGAAACCTAAAAGCACCGATTATTATTCTCCTATGCGTGTCTATCTGCCTTGTCCAATAAAAGTTCGCAACTCATGTACAAAACCTAAAAGTTTATAATTATTATCGTTATCATACGATTGTATGCTATAATAAATTATAATTATAACTCCACAAATGATAGATTAAGCCGGAGAATTATAATTCCGTTAATGAATTATAATAACTAAAAATTCATTTTGCACCCCTGGTTTGCAGTTCAAAAAGAAAAACGGCTCCCCGGTTTAGCTGCCCATGCCATCCACCCAATCAGCACCGGCAAGCTCTAAGGCTTCAACAACAAGATCAAGGTCGCTAAACGAATCGGCTACGGTTACCGTGACGATGACTTCTTTACCTTGATTCGCTATCTTTCTATTCCTTCTGTCCGTTCCCCATCCCACAAAAAATCATGATGAACCAAATTTAAGGAGCTGTGAAGAAATGAAGTTTAAGACTTCGTTCTTCGCAGCTCCTTTGTTTTTTGCGAAATAATAATGCAATTGTAAAAAAGCATACTTCCCCCGAATATTGTTCAAAGCGAGCATTTGTTTCGCCGTACTCGATTAGCCCCAACATAACCGTTGAAAAATCGGGCAACAGAAATTTTGCATTTAACAAATCTATTGCCCGACCTGAATTTTAAATTTTAAACTGTCAATTTTTATTTTGCTAAAAGCTTAAATCCCATAATAACAACACCTAACACCACGAGGACAATGCCTGTTGCACGGTTCAGGGTTTTGGGCTTAGCTTTGTTTGCAAAGACGGCGGCAATTCTCGCCCATATAAGGGTGAACGCTATGCAAAGAATGAACACAAACCAATCGGGTGTGCCACCAATCATAAAGTGCGAAGCTGCTCCTGTCAGGGCGGTGAATGTCATAATGAATACGCTTGTGCCGACAGCGGTTTTCAATTCATAATTCAGCACGGTCGTCAAAATCAAAAGCATCATCATTCCTCCGCCCGCACCTATAAATCCGCAGATAAAGCCGATTAACATTCCGCAGATTACAGACTGGATTGCCCTCTTTTTTGCCGACACACCGAGCATAGCTTCTTTAGTTGTCATAACGGGACGGATGATAAATTTTATGCCGAGCAAAAATGTCATAAACACGGAAAATCCGCCCATTGTAGCTGATGGAACAATGCTTGCAACATAACTGCCGACAATCGTAAACGCAAGCACACTCGCCATCATAATCAAACCGTTTCTGACATCGAGATTTTTATTTTTATGGTATGTATAAGCCGAAACTGCACTCGCCAAAACATCGGACGAAAGTGCGATTCCGACTGCCATATACGGATCCATATTAAGAAAAGTTATGAGCATCGGACTTATTACAGCCGCCGCACTCATTCCTGCAAAACCTGTTCCGAGACCTGCGCCCATTCCTGCAAAAAATGTAACTAAAATTGTAATAAATATATCCATTTAATTTCCTCCATAGAACAATGTAACTAAATTAAGATTATTTTAATTTTGCCGTTTCATAAACAAAAGCCGTGAAATCAGCATTATTACCGCCGTTCCGACAAGTATCTGCAACGGGTACAAAAGTACGCTTTCACTCGGAATAATCATACCCAAAATTGTCAATGCTCCGGCAGGCGGAATATACATTTTTGTGCAGTAAACAATTACAAACATTATCGCCGTGGCTGTCAATGCGGCAACTGTCAACGGCAATCCAAGAGTCATATTCAGCACATATCTTGAAACCGCACCGACAAATGCACAGACTGTTATCACCAAAACCGTCTTTACCGGCTTGTTGCGAGCCTTATTTTTCGGACGGGAAAATTCCGTAAACGCCACAAGCAACGGCGGTGCAATTGCAAATTTAAAGCCCGACCAAATTGCGAAGAATCCCACAACGGCAACACAGATTGTTCTTACGGCTGTGTCAATCACATCGCTCTTTGCATGCAGGTTTACCGACTGAAAATCCTCTTTATCTCTTATTTTAACTTTCAAAAGGAATCTGCGGAATAATACAACCGCAATTGTCAGCAAAAATGCGGCAATCGGGTATATAAAGCTCTCGGTCTGCATCATAACGGGCAACACAATTGCCGAAATCATCGGTGCAAATGTTGTTCCCGAAAACATAAAGAGAATTTGTGCAAATACAAATGCAATCAATATTTCAAGATAAAGCCCGACTTTTATGTATCGGACTGTCAGCACACCCGCAACAGCGCAAATCGCAATTAACGCAATCATTCGGCTGTCATTGACTTTCCAACCTTGCTTTTGTGTAACCATATAACCAATTGCAAGTGCCGTTATTTCAGGAAAGATTATCTCCCCCTCACCCAATATTTCCGCAACAAAAGTCATTATACCGACAAGTATAAGCGTTAATACATACGGTAATGCGTTTTTAAGTGCTTTTGTAAAATTCAGTTTCCCCATTCTTTATACTTCTACCCACTTTTCAATTCAAACTAACAGCACTATTGTATCATAAATCTGTCAGCATTAACAGACAAAATTTATTCACAGATTTTTCCTTTAACAGCGTATCTGTCATTATGCGTGGATATGCAGGTCTTGCAAAAGACGCTGTACATATTGGAGGTTCAGTATATAATTAAAACGACGCAGAAATTAGCGGCATTTTTTAAGTCACCTACGGTTTAGGTATCAAAATATAAATATTTGTACAGCAAAGCCTCCTGCAACTGTTTAAATTTTACACATTACAGGATAATGGGTGTTGCACAATAACACTTGATATTATTCCCACTCCTAAGTGTAAAACAGACTTTAACTGTTTTTGTTTAGGAATTTTGACTTGATGTGCTTTAATTTGGTACAGGTTATCTTAATTCTATGAGGTGTTTCTGCTTTTGCTATCAAATAGCTATCACTTGTATGCTATCAACATTTTTTATTATTTTTCTGCCTGTTGATTGCATTTATACTCAATAGAAGCAAGAGTATTAATATTGATACTCTCAGCATTAAGCAATATTTTTTTTAAGACTTCGTATCTTATCATACGATTAGATATTTTATTTACACCTTCAGAAGAAGCTAATTTATATTTTTTTATCATTTCAAAAGCTTTTCTTTCTTCATCAGTCGTTAAAGGGAAATCATACTCGTTTTTAAATGCATTATATGTTTTAACAAACTGAACAAAATACTGTTTAACTTCTTCTGTTATAGAGATTTTATTATCAATAAAATCAAATGCAAGAGCAAATAAAGTAAACATTTGCACTTTTTTGCTTGAAAAAGATTCTGTCTCCGTTACTATTAAATCGTCTATAAAATTCATTGCAGCACAAACTTTTTCCAAATCTTTATCTTTATCAATGTATTCATCAACAAAATCGGTATAAATTTGGTCTAAAGTTTCTTGCTTTGTTTGGTCTACAATGCCTTCCCTACACAGAAGCAGAATACTGCTACAATATTCAACATCTCCCATTCTTCGAATATCTCTCGGACTAAATATTTTATGTTTAGTCCAAAACTCTAAGTCAGCTATGGATTCAGCCGCTTTACCAAAGGCACTATCCATACTGTTTCGCTTTTCTTGCTCATTCAAACTATAATCAGTTAAATTCAATCTATAAAACATATTTTTTATTTCGTCTAATGAAAAAGAGCTATTCAAGTTTACAACTGAAATCTCGTATGTCCATATCCTTTTTTTTATTTCGTCCGGCAATTGAGAAAAGGTAAAGTCTCCATACAGATTCTTAATTTCATCTGAAATAAGATATTTACTTTGCAGTTTGTATTTTTCTTGAATAAACTCAAATATAGCGTTTATTCTTTGCTGTCCATCAACAATGTGAGTTATAGTTTTACCTGTTGATGGATCAGTATCACAATCCCATATGAAAATCTCAGGAATTACTAGCTCCAACAAAATTGTTTCAATTAATCTGATATTATCTTTTATTCCCCAAACCTTTCTTCTTTGGTATGTTCTATCAACAATCCATTCTTCATCATTGAATTTTGTATAAATATCATTTATTTTGATTGAGTTTCTTGAAAAATTATTTGGCATTTTGCTTTACCTCGTCTTTCAGCATTTTTAAGGACTCTAAATTGTATTCTTCGAAATCTTCCCAACTTCTATACACTCTATAGCTAATATCGTGCTTAAAATACATATTTTGTTTTAATTTTCTTGTGGATTCTATGCTCATATTTTTCCAAAACAAGCGACAAGGTTCTATTAAATTTATATTTTTATCATTTATGTATCCACGATATATTTCTCGTGAAATATATGAGTAATATCTTTTATTTGTAATATCGGAAGCTTTTCTAAATTCTTTCCAGAGTCTATCAAATATTGGCAGAGAGATAATTGCAATATCAATATCTGATTTATTTTCGGCTGTAGGTTCAATGGTGAATTGTTTAAGATGTTTTTGTGGAGAAAGACTGCACCCTGTTTTTCCGCTTCCAACCATCATTATACTGTTATAGCTTATTCCCATAGCTTCACTTACGATGATTTTAAAATCATCAACCGCCGTTATTATTTTATCTTGTGGAATATTTAGTATATTCTCAAAATACCAATTATCGGATCTTACAATATGTTTCATATAAAATTGCTTTATGTCACAGTTAATTAAATCATCTTTAATTTCTTCAATTGTGTAGGACATTTTCATCCTCTCCTGTTTCACTTGTTAAAAAAGCTTTTATGCTGTGTGCTATTGCTTTTGACATTAAATAAGGAACTCCATTTCCAATTGTTTTGAACATTTCACTTTTTGATAATGTCTTCGGTAGAACAAACTCTTTTGGCAAAGATTGTATCGCTAAAGCTTCTGAAACTGATATTCTTCTGGCTTTATATGGATGCAAGTGAACTTCATTGTTACCATAAGCGGCTGTTGGTGAATATCTCCAGCGATGAAGGCGTTTGAAGGATTTTTTGCTGACATCGCCTTCCTGAATGGTATTAAAACGAGTTGTAGAACGAGGCTCAAAATAGTCAGTTGAATTATTATGATTATATACATTGTTCTTTCGGAACCAATATTCAACTGTTAACTCCTCAATTACATTAGATGGACATTTCAAAACACTATCTAATACAAATGTAGATGTTGTTGGCCACTGAATTTCTTTTATTGTATTTATGGAATATTTTTCATTTACACCCCAACTAAAATTAGAACTCAAGATTTTCCTAGCTAAAGACTTATCTTTATTGATCAAATCATACTTAACACCAAACAAAATTATACGTTCTCTCTCTTGTGGAACACCATACTCTAAAGAATTTACAAGTTTATCTACAAATACATATCCTTTTCTTGAAAAAGCCTGCTTTATTTTGTTGTATTCTTCTCTATGCTTTTTGGTGCTCCATAAGCCCTTAACATTTTCGAATATAAAAAAATCTGGTTCATAAAGAAGTATAGCCCTCTTATAGCTGTTTGTCAGTTTACCATTATCCCCATTTATTCCTTCATTTTTTCCGGCAACTGAAAAATCAGGACAAGGCGGGCCGCCTATAAAACCTATCATTTCTTTTTTTCGATCAGCATTGATATAAGATAAAAGCTCTTTTTTCCTTTTTCCCTTTAATAAATCGTTAATATCTCCGCAATAGTATCCATATTGCGGTCCTTTAAGATTCATATTTTTTCTTGCATATTTGTATACTTCCAAAAATGCTTCGTTATATTCATTAACGAAATCTATAAAGAAACCTTCTGTCTCAAATCCTAAATCTAAAAATCCAGCTCCTGAAAAAAATGAATATATTCTTAAAGATTTCACATTATCTCCTCCGTAACATATATGATTTACAATTCTACTTATTTGGGAAATAAAGTGGAATCGTTTAATTTAAATGAATAAATCAATTGGTTATTTAATATGCGCTAACATTTAATAGCCTAAAATACTGTAAAATAGACGCTCAAGTATGATATCACGCTTGTCCTTTTTTAACTCGCATTCCCATACAATCAATACATTCCATCCGAGTTTTGATAAACTTTCATAGGTAATTTTATCACGGGCAATATTGTTGTTTATCTTATTCTCCCAATATTCAGTATTGGACTTCGGCATTACAAAATATCTGCAGTTCTGATTTCCGTGCCAAAAACATCCGTTTACAAAGACAACTGTCCTGTACTTTGGAAACACAATATCAGGCTTGCCGGGAAGTGTTTTTACATTCTTTCTGTAGCGCAGTCCTCTTGAAAAAAGATATTTGCGCACAATCTCTTCAGGCTTTGTTCCAGTGCTTCTAATTTGGGACATATTATAGCTTCGTACTTCTTTTGAATGATTGTCCATAAAATCACCCGCTTATCATACCAGAACCTATTATTTAAAATCAGAATGCAGGATCTGCCTGCCTACAGAGAAAATTTCTCTGATGGTAGAATGATTGTAATTGCAGGTATCATACCTTTTAATCAAATCAATCATATTGCTTACATTCATAGCGCTTCCACACACTCCTGTTTCATCTGTAATAGACTGCAACTGTTTATTTATATTTGTTCCGAAGCCGCCGGCAATATAAGAGAAAAAGGCAAGGGGATAACTTCCATTATAATAATTGCTGAGATTTCCGATATAGTTATGTACCATTCGGTTATGATGGTCATTATTGATTGTATATTTACTGTATGCTTTATTATCGATAATAGCTGAGTATCCGTCACTATCCGATAAAACTAATACATCAGGCGTCAGGCCAATGGGACCAACGTGCTTTGCCGAAAAGCCGAATACATCCTGAAAGATATTAACTGTAGCCTTTTCAAACTCTGTTGCTTCGTCTCTGCCTTTAAATGCCATCTCAAAATATTCAGTCATAAACGCACCGATAGAACCCTTTGGATAATATTTGAGCAAAGTTTCTTCTACGAATTTTTCATCAATGCCTGTTGTTTCAACGATTTTATCAATAAGCTTTGCATTGACAGCAGATATAGGCTGACGCAGGGATTCGGAAATAAATGCATTTTTAACCTTCTGTTCAGCAATAATTTTCGCTGTTATAGTTGCTGTGCCCGTTAAGTTTCTGGTATCTTTTCTGTGTTTAGGATCTATGCCGTATTTTCTTTGAAAATACTCGTGTTGCTGAGGTCTGTCAACAAAAGCCGGCGGATTAGCAAGTATATTATCCACTTCATCCTGTTTGTCGGGAAGTATTGCAATTCTGCCGTCCTCACGCTTTGCAAGCTGAGTATATTCAAGCCAGTTAAAAAGAGTATTCGCCAAGTCATTAAATGAGCATACGGTTCATTTTCTCTGCCGCCGCCCTTTGAAGGAGCATATTTTTCAGCAAAATCAGCTTCAAGACAAGCATTGCCTTTATCACGAAATTCGAGAATATGTGATACAACATATTCAAAGCATTTTTCACTTTCGTTTTCAGCTTCAACAACTACTATTTTTGCAAGTTCTTCCTCAGATAAGCTTCCTATTCTGTTATCGGCAAGCAGTCTAAGCATAAATATAAACGGATGTATTTTAAAACGAGGTGCTACATCGATATTTCTTCCTGTCGAAAACGATGACGGAAACTGATATTTCAGAACCTGATTTTTCAATACATCAACAGGGTTGTCGCCGTTCATAATCGCTTCACCCGCAAGAGTAAGCTTTATTTTTCCTGTTGATTCCTGTGTGAAAATCAAGCCCAAACTCATAACCCACGCTTTATATGTTCGTGCTCCTCCGCCTGTTTGGTCACGTCTTTCGCCTTTGCGTTTAAGTCCTGCTTCTTCCAGCATTTCTTCAAAAGAAAGATGAGATTCACGCTGTCCCTGCCATTCTTGATCCAGTGATGCTTCTGCAAAAGTAGACAGAACTTCTGGTATGGAGTTTAATTTTCTTTTAGGTCGGGTAACCCACCAATAATTAAGCATTTTATCACTCCTTAATATTGCAGGGAACCGATGGATATTCAATGCCTGCAAAAGTCTTTAGTACAGCCTCAAAAATAATTTTTGCTCCCTGAACAGGAACCGCCATACCTATTTGCTTACGGACGCTTTCCTTTGATCCCATAAACTCATAGCTGTCAGGAAAAGTCTGAAGTCTTGCACGTTCTCTGTTAGTCAGCGCTCTTGGTTCTGAATAATGATAAATATGAGTGCCTCCGCCGCCGGAACCGGTTACTGTGTAAGCAGGTTTGCTTGGATCAAGTCGTTTGTATATCTGACTTATTTTTGCACCTTTAACATTCAGTTTCAATTCATCAGGCAAATCTGCGTTAAATGCATTTTCACCCGGTTTAATATATTTCAGGCGCTCAGTAACAACAGCAGACTGACGGGTTAATTCATTGTTTTTAGCGTCAGCAGGAATAGGCGGGTTTTCCAGAGCATTTCTGCAAGTGTTATCAACGTCTTTATAAATTTCTGGGCTGGGCGGAGAAAATTCATATGGCAAATCTTTTCTGATCCCAATAATAATAATTCTATGTCTTGCCTGAGGAACTCCGTATTCTTCAAACTTATACAAATGCGGATAGATTTTGTAGCCGCATTCTCCGAGTTCTTTTAGTATAACCTGCAGAGCACTGCCTTCATTTGCGCTTGCCAATCCTCCTACATTTTCAGCCAAGAACCAATCAGGGTTATAAATTTTTAGCGTTTCTGCCCCGTATTTATAAAGCGGACCGAATGTTCCGTTGAACCCTTTTTGTTCTCCTACTACAGAAAAATCATTGCAGGGAAATCCGAATGCAAGGGCGTCTATATCTCCCAGCGAAGCTAAATCCAGCTTTCTCACATCTCCGCATACAACACTTTCTGGAGAATCGGGACATATATTATGAATATATGTATTGCAAGTATCTTGGTCATAATCATTTGCCCAAGCGTGTACGATTAAATAATTTTTATCTCCTATATCAGCTAATGAAGCTCCGCACGCAATACCGCCGGGTCCGCAAAACAATTCGCCAAGCCTATACTTTGCCATTATTTATACCTCACTTTATATTCTATCGCCGTTATCAAGAACAAAATTGCACTCAAACTTAACACCTACGGCGTCAGCTATGTTTTCAAGATCATTAATTGTAAAACTGTCTCTTTTTATTTTTCCGCTTAATGACTGAGGAGAAATATTAAGTCTCCTTGCCAGTTCAGCTAAGCTTATTCCCGAACGGACACATAACACTTTTATCTGTTCTGAAGTTGTCATAGCTACACCTCCACTGAATAATAGTATAAATGTTTTTGTTTAGCTTGTCAATATATTCATTTAGCTTTCTTTGGATTTTAAAAAAATCAGCGGCAGAGATTTCTCTCTGCTGCCGCTGTAATTATAACGTGAAAATAAGTTCTGAGTTTACAATTTCCAACGTTCTGTTACGAATACTATTCATCTTCTGAACCCACAACATTTGATTTTTAGCTTTGAGGTTTTCCGTTACATTTTCTTTTTCCGCCAGTTGTTTTACCAGCCGATAAAACATTTCTTCTGCCTGCTTATCAATGTCGGCAAGGTAACTGTCCAGCTTGCAGGAAGTCAGCAGATTAGCATAAAAAGTTCTTTTATGCTCTTTAATATACTTCAAACGTCTTTTGCCAAAAATGCCTACTGGCTTCTGTTCTTCTTCGGGTAGTGAGAGGCAAGGAAAATAATAATCTCCTTGCAACTCATAGCATAATCCGTTCTTTTCATCATAAATTTTCTTTTCCATCGTATGTGTCTACCTTTCATCTTTGTAATTCCTAAAGCGTTTTTCACGCTGTTTAGACTGTGTGATTTCCTTTGCCTGTTTCAGCATATCATCAATATGTTTACTGCCGAAAACCTTGCGGAGAAGCTTATAATCTTGCAGTTCCGCCTTTTGTTTAGCATTGATATTTTCCAAGTTCTTTGCCTTTTCCGACAGTCTGTTGTTATCGTGATAAAGATTTTGATTCGCCTGCCGCCACTGCTCCAAAGTGTTCTTCATTTTAAAATATTTGATAATTACACCCTGTACCAGTTCTCTTAATGCGTTAATTATAGGCTGTGCAATTTTTGTTTTGTATGTCTTTGCGCTCATTAAAGCAGGAGAATCGGGAAGTTGATACTGCGGATCTTTATCAAAGTTTTTTACTACATTATCAAGAGAATTTTCGCAGTCAAGCATATTGTTTATCCGAGATTTTACAAGTTCCAATTTATCTTCCTGCCTGCTGATTTCATCGCTTAACTGAGCCACTTCTTTCTCTCGCTCCTGCTTTTTGTAATCAAGAACAGACAAATGTTTTTCGTGTGAGCCTTTATGTTCCCACTCAATTCCGTGTCGTTCCATAACGAATGCGAGTGCGGATTTTTCTGCGCTTACCCATTGATTCCACTCGGTATCTCCACGGGTTCCGCCCTTAAAGCCTTGTGCGGCAAGTGCTTGCTTGAGCGACACTCTTGTATCAAGTCCACGCTTACTGCCGGTTGTGAACGGAACAAAATCAATGTGCAAATGGGGCGTTGCCTCGTCCA
>ENA-UOJF01001206-UOJF01001206.1-human-gut-metagenome-genome-assembly--contig:-P74-NODE-1206-length-18509-cov-9.902135_pt1 | contig 18509 bp, 18 predicted proteins | sample MGYA00242344_ERZ723891 | MGnify/ENA metagenome assembly ERZ723891 | reverse complement strand
AGGAGCAAGTTTATGAAGTGTAAATTTTTTACAGCTTTCTTTTATTAAAATTTCCGGAGGCATAATAGATGATTTATTATTTTGACAGCGTTTATGTCATAGGCGGTTTAGCATTACTTTTTCTTATACTACTGGCTTTTTTGAAATTTATGAAAAGAAAAAGCAATATGTATTTATTATGCTTTTCTGTTATGTACATATACTTATGTGTTGTCCTTGATTTAACGCAATTCCCAATTTATGCATCGGAAGGAATGAAAGCAGCAATGGGTGGACAAAATGTTTGGAGAGAAATGAATTTGATTCCACTAAAGACGATAGTGACAGATTTTTCAATGGAGAGCGTTCTGAATATTATAGTGACAATTCCATTGGGATTTGGGTTATCGTTTCTGATGAGATGCTCTTGGCGACAAATTATGCTGAGTGGATTACTGGTGGGTGGATGTGCAGAGGCAGGGCAATTATTGACTGCGTTATGGGTTGGATTTACTTTCAGACATGTGAATATAGACGATATTCTTTTGAATATTATAGGAGTATTGTTAGGATATGGGGTATTTAAAATATTCCGTAATGTATTTCAGTGGGGATACAAAAAGTTAGAAACGAACTCAAATGCTTTTTTGTCCTATATTAAATGTGTGTGCGATGACAATTCTGATGCATTGTTAAAGTGATATATGAAAAATGCAGAGGGAAAAGATTTAAGATAAAGGGGAAAACATCCTGGCAGTTTTGACTGTCGGGATGTTTTGTTATGAAATCGGATGATCGGTTGATAAAAGGTTGAATAATTCTCATTTTATCCCCTTCGAATTCGAGGGGGAAATGGGGAAGGAGAAAATACATTAACAATTTCACCCAAGATCAGGAGACAGGAATTTATACACAATTCCACAATTTTTCCCCATTCTCTTTCAGCCATTTTTCCTGGACTTTGTAATCCGGCAGAACGGACGCAACTACATTATAAAAAGCTCTGGAGTGGTTCATTTCTTTCCGATGAGCCAGCTCATGAACGACAATATAATCAACCACTTCTTCGGGAGCGAAGATCAGACGCCAGTTAAAGTTAAGGTTTCCCTTGCTGCTGCAGCTTCCCCAGCGGGTCTTCTGCTCCCGGATAGAGATCCGGCCGTAAGTAACGCCTATAAGTCTTGCGTAGTAAGCAGCCTTTTGCGTAAAAATAGAACGGGCAGTCTCAATATACCGTTTGCGTTGTGCATCTGAGAGCGTGGGGCGGTCTTTTTTTAGTTGTACCTGTTTTTCGTAACGCTGCTTATTTTCGGCAGAATGTTTTACGATCCAGTCAGCTTTCTGATGGATGAAAGAATTGATAAAGGAACGGGGACAACCATAGGGAGCACGCACGATGACCTGTCCGTCAGGACGGATCTGAATTGCAACGGATTTCCGCTTACTGTAGATAATTTCGTAAGAAATGGGAAAACTCATACTTATTGTACCTCCGGTCTGTAATGATTAGGTCTGCATTTATTATAACTCAAAAGACAGAGATGAAAAATGAGAAAAATTTATTGTTTCTATACAAAGGATACAAATAAGCAAAATTGTTCCTATAGGAAGAACTACAAAAGTAGAGAAATTAAAGTGCGGAAAATTGTATAAATTGTTTGTGAAAAAATACAATCGTTATTTATTTAACGAAAACCACCTGAAAAAGCGATAAAAAATGGACAGAACGTAGAATAAAAAAAGAGCAAATTGAAGTAAAAATAGAGTGGTCTCGGTATTTTTCTGCGAGGTTTGTAAAATGTTGACAAAAGAATTTTTCGGGAGTACTATTCCATTAAATAAGAAGAAAAGGAGGGAGCAATACGGGAAATCTGGCAGACACTTTGATGGAAGAACTGAACTGTGAAACGGTGTTCACTCTTCCGATAGTAGGTGGGATTTCAGAATCAGTTGTTGTTACCTGGATTATTATGGCGGTGCTTGTTCTTGCATCGATCATCCTGGTAAGAAACCTGAAAGTAGAAAATCCCGGAAAGGTGCAGCTTGCTCTGGAGGCCGGTATCGGCTGGGCAGAGGATTTCTTTGAGGGAATTTTAGGAAAAGAGAACAAGGGATATATACCGTATCTGATCACGGTACTTCTTTATCTGGCTTGTTCTAATACGCTTGCACCGTTATTTGGCTTTAAGCCGCCGACGAAAGATCTGAACGTAACGGCAGCACTTGCGATCATGAGTATGTGCCTGATCGAGTTTTCGGGCATTAAGAAGAATGGAATGAAGCACTGGGTAAAACATTTTGCTGAGCCTATTCCGATCGTAGCACCGATTATGATTTTGGAGATCGTCATCCGGCCATTGTCGCTTTGTATGCGATTATTTGGAAATATGCTGGCAGGATTTGTGGTAATGGAGCTTCTGAAAGCTGTAGTTCCACTGATTGTACCGATTCCGGTCAGTTTTTATTTCGATATTTTCGATGGCCTTCTTCAGGCGTACGTATTTGTATTCCTGACATCTTTATTCATGATGGAAGAGATGGAGTAAATGTGATCCGCCTGGAGTATCAGACGGGGAAAATCCGGATCACGTGAACAATTTTTAATTAAGAAAAGGAGATTAAGATTATGTCAACACTTATTGCTATTGGAGCAGCTATTGCAGTATTTACAGGTATTGGAGCAGGTATTGGTATCGGACATGCTACAGGAAAGGCTGTAGAAGCGATCGCAAGACAGCCGGAAGCAGAAGGAAAGATCAGTAAGAACCTGATCCTTGGATGTGCACTTGCAGAGGCAACAGCTATTTACGGTTTCATCATCGGTATCCTGATCATCTTCTTCCTGAAATAAGAGCAGAAAAGAGATGGAGGCAGATAACAGGAAAGGCAGGTGTAAAAGGTGCTTTCAATAAATATGGGACTTGTTTGGACCATTATCAACCTTATTGTTCTCTTTCTTCTGTTGAGACATTTCCTGATCAATCCGGTAAGTAATATCATGGAGCAGCGTAGAAAGCTGATCGCAGATGGTCTTCAGAACGCACAGGATACGCAGGACGAAGCGAACCGGTTAAAAGCGGAATATGAGGAAGCACTGAGCGGAGCAAAGAAAGAATCCGCAGAGATTGTTGACAAAGCACGGATCGATGCCAGGGCAGAGTATGACCGCATTGTTGGTGAAGCCGGAGCGAAGGCGGGCAATATCATTGAGAATGCAAAAGAAAATGTGCGTATCGAGCGTGAACAGACAATGAAAGAGCTTCAGTCCCAGATCGCAGGACTTGCGATCGCTTCCGCAGAGAAGATCGTGGGTGACAAAGAGCAGAACATTTATGACCAGTTTTTGGGAGAAGTAGGTGGGACAGATGAAGATACAGACAAGTAAAAGTCAGATTTACTGCCCTGTGGCAGCAGTCAGATATGCACGGGTGCTGTATGAAGTCAATGTCCCGGCAGAAGCTGTGCAGAAGACACGAGAGATCTTCAGCGAAGTACCGCAGCTTCACGATATTTTCGTGAACCCTACCATTGATCTTAAGAAAAAAATGACAGTGATAGATAAGGTATTTCCGGAGGAGATCAGAAATTTCCTTAAAGTGGTTTGCAAATATCAGCGAATGGATCTGATCGAGGATATTTTCGCCGCATATGACAGGTACTGCGATGAACAGAACCAGGTTCTGAATGCTGTCCTGACATGTACTGTACCTCCGAGTGAGGAACAGAAAAAAGGAATGGAGGCGTTCCTTTGCAAAAAGTATGGAGCTAAAAAAGCAAAGATTGAAGTATGCCAGGATCAGGCACTGCTTGGCGGTTTTATTCTCCGCGTTGGCAGTGATGAGTATGACTGGAGTATGAAAGGACGCCTGAACAGATTAGAACAAAGATTGACCTGGAGGTGAACAAGGTGAGTTCAATCAATTCAGATGAGATTATTTCTATCCTGAAAGAGGAGATAGAAAATTTTGATACACTGAGCAAGGACAGTGAAGTTGGTACTGTTGTTGCTGTAGGTGACGGAATCGCCACGATTTATGGGATTGATCACGCCATGTACGGGGAGATCGTTACCTTCGAGACAGGCCTGAAAGGAATGGTACAGGATATCCGTAAGAATGAAATCGGATGTATTCTTTTCGGAAGCGATACAGGCATCCGCGAAGGCACGAAGGTAGCCCGTACAGGAAAGAAGGCAGGCGTTCCGGTTGGCGATGCTTATGTAGGAAGAGTTGTAAATGCACTCGGTGAACCGATCGACGGAAAAGGTGAGATTGCATCAGACGATTACCGCCCGATCGAGAATGAAGCACCGGGAATCGTAGATCGTAAATCAGTCAGTGTCCCGATGGAAACCGGTATTCTTTCCATCGATGCAATGTTTCCGATCGGTCGTGGACAGCGTGAGCTGATCATTGGAGACCGTCAGACGGGAAAGACATCCATTGCTTTGGACACAATTCTGAATCAGAAAGGCAAAGATGTAATCTGTGTCTATGTTGCAATCGGACAGAAAGCATCGACAGTTGCCAAAGTTGTAAATACATTGCAGACGCATGGAGCGATGGATTATACGATTATCGTATCTTCCACAGCAAGCGACTGTGCCCCACTTCAGTACATTGCACCATATGCAGGAACAGCAATGGCTGAATATTTCATGCACAAGGGAAAAGATGCCCTGATCATTTATGATGATCTTTCCAAGCACGCAGTTGCTTATCGTGCTTTATCCCTGTTGCTTGGACGTTCTCCGGGACGTGAGGCATATCCGGGAGATGTCTTTTATCTTCATTCAAGACTTCTGGAGAGATCCAGCCGCCTGAGTGAGGAACTTGGAGGAGGTTCTATTACGGCACTTCCAATTATTGAAACGCAGGCAGGAGATGTATCTGCATACATCCCGACCAACGTAATTTCCATTACAGACGGACAGATCTTCCTGGAGAGCGGACTTTTCGCATCAGGAATGAGACCGGCGGTTAATGTCGGACTTTCTGTATCCCGTGTAGGTGGTGCGGCACAGACGAAAGCAATGAAAAAGGCATCAGGAAGTATCCGTATCGATCTTGCACAGTATCGTGAAATGGAAGTGTTTACGCAGTTCAGTTCTGATCTGGATGCGGCAACCAAGGAACAACTGGAATATGGAAGTGGTCTGATGGAACTTCTGAAGCAGCCATTATATCATCCGCTTTCACTGCATGAGAAGGTAATCACACTCTGTGCAGCAACGCATAAAGTACTTCTTGGAGTAGAAAAGACAAAGATCAAATCATTCCAGGCAGATATGCTTCGTTATTTTGATACAGAGCATCCGGAGATCGGTCAGGAGATCGAGGACAAGAAAGTATTGTCAGAGGAATTGATCACAAAGATCGTAGAGACGGCAAAGGAATTTAAGAAGAGCAGGTGTTAATATGGCAAATATCAGAGAGATACAGAGCAGGATCAACAGTGTCAAGGACACGATGAAGATTACCAATGCAATGTATATGATCTCTTCTTCAAAGCTGACGCAGGCAAGGAAAAAGCTGGCAGATACAGAGCCGTATTTCTATGCACTTCAGGGTGAGATCAGCCGTATTCTCCGTCATATGCCGGAACTGCATCACAGTTATTTCAATCAGAGAGAAGAGATCCCGGCAGAAGAACGAAAGATCGGATCGATCGTGATCACGGCGGATAAGGGTCTCGCCGGAGCTTACAACCATAACATTGTAAAGTTGGAAGAAGAAATCCTGGCGAAGCCGGGACAGCATAAGCTGTTCATTGTCGGAGAACTCGGAAGACATTATTTTGCCAAACGTGATGTAGAGATTGATACAAACTTTAAATATACAGTTCAGAGACCGACCATGCATCGTGCGAGGGACATTTCGGGAGTGATCCTGGAGCAGTTCCGCAACAGGGAGCTGGATGAGGTTTACGTGGTTTACACGAGAATGGAAAATTCGGTGCAGGCTGAAGCGGAAGTCATGAAACTGCTTCCTTTGGAGAGAAGTGATTTCGGTGAGATGAAGATGCCACTGAATATGTACCGTGAGGAAATCGAACTGAATCCATCACCGATGGCGGTCATGAACAGTATTGTACCAAGCTATATCAACGGTATGATCTATGGTTGTCTGGTAGAGGCATATGCAAGTGAACACAATGCACGTATGATGGCGATGAAATCGGCAACGGACAGTGCCCAGGAGCTGATCAAGGAACTGTCGATCCTCTATAACAGAGCAAGGCAGGCAGCCATTACGCAGGAGATCACGGAAGTCTGCAGTGGTGCGAGAGCACAGCAGAAGAAGAGTTAAGGTAACTGTTTAGGACAGATACAGAAAGCGAGATAGAGACATGAATAAAGGACGAATTGTACAGGTTATGGGACCTGTCGTTGACGTAGTATTTGAGAACGGCGACCTTCCTTTTATCAAAGATGCTCTTGAAGTTGAAAATAACGGAAAGAAATGCATCATGGAGGTTGCACAGCACCTCGGAAATAATGAGGTACGCTGCCTGATGCTTGCCGCTAGCGAAGGACTTTGCAAGGATATGGAAGTCACAGCGACCGGAGCGGGTATTCAGGTACCTGTCGGTGAGCAGACACTGGGCAGACTGTTCAATGTACTCGGTGAGACAATCGACAATGGCGAGCCGATCACTGATTCAAAAAAATGGGTCATCCACAGAGAGCCACCAACATTTGAAGAGCAAAGTCCGGTTGTAGAGATTCTTGAGACAGGAATCAAGGTTATCGACCTTCTTGCACCTTATGCAAAAGGTGGTAAGATCGGTCTGTTCGGTGGAGCCGGTGTAGGTAAGACTGTATTGATTCAGGAGCTGATCCGTAACATTGCCACGGAGCATGGCGGATATTCCATCTTTACAGGAGTCGGAGAGCGTTCCCGTGAGGGAAATGACCTCTGGACAGAAATGAAGGCATCAGGAGTACTGGATAAGACAGCACTGGTATTCGGACAGATGAATGAGCCACCTGGAGCACGTATGCGTGTCGCTGAGACAGGACTGACGATGGCAGAATATTTCCGTGATGAGCAGCATCAGAACGTGCTTCTCTTCATTGACAATATTTTCCGTTTTACACAGGCAGGATCTGAGGTATCCGCACTTCTTGGCCGTATGCCTTCAGCCGTTGGTTATCAGCCGACACTGGCTACCGAGATGGGTGAGCTTCAGGAGCGTATCGCATCAACAAAGAACGGTTCAGTTACATCCGTTCAGGCGGTCTATGTACCTGCCGATGACCTGACTGACCCGGCCCCGGCAACAACATTTGCCCATCTGGATGCGACAACTGTACTTTCAAGAAAGATCGTTGAGCAGGGAATTTATCCGGCAGTAGATCCGCTGGAGTCCAGTTCCCGTATTCTGGAAGCAGATGTAGTTGGAGAAGAACATTATGAGGTTGCAAATAAAGTAATCGCAATTCTTCAGAAATATAAAGAATTGCAGGATATCATTGCCATCCTTGGTATGGAAGAGTTATCAGATGAGGATAAGGCAACTGTTATGCGTGCAAGAAAGATTCAGAGATTCCTTTCTCAGCCGTTCTTTGTAGCGGAGACATTTACGGGAATCCCGGGAAAATATGTACCGCTGAAAGAAACGATCCGTGGATTCAAGATGATCATTGACGGAGAGATGGATGAATATCCGGAAAGTGCATTCTTTAATGTTGGAACGATCGACGATGTCATTGCAAAGGCAAAAGCTGAAGCAGAAGAGGCACAGGCATAATAACGGGGTGAGTGCATATGGATACATTTGGTCTTAAAATCATAGCGAGTGACGGAGTGTTCTATGCAGGAAGATGTCAGAAACTGACTATTCCGGCACCGGATGGTGAGAAAGGAATCCTTGCCCATCATGAGAATATGGTGATCGCGGTGACAGTCGGGATTGCCCGGATGAACGTTGACGGGACGGAATGGAAAGAGATTGCTGTAGGAACAGGATTTGCGGAGATTGTAAATAACCGTGTAACTCTGATCGTAGATACAGCGGAGAAGCCGGAAGATATTGATGTACGTCGTGCAAGAGAGCAGAAAGAGCGGGCAGAAGAACAGCTTCGTCAGAAGCAGAGTATTCAGCAGTATTATCATACGCAGGCTTCGCTGGCAAGAGCAATGAACCGACTGCGTCTGTCGCAGGATAAAAAATGGAACTTGTAAGCAAAGTGAAAATATAAGATTATATTTCTTAATGGAAGAGATGTGCATGGAAGGACAAAGGTCTGCAATGTACATCTCTTTTGTCGTACAAACCCAGGCAGGTGTCAGCCTGCCTGGGATCCCTTTTTTGTGATAAAGGAATCTTTTTTATTGCGTTTTCGTATGGATTATACTACAATTAATTATGTCTGAGTATGGGCAGAAGAACCATAGTAATAGAGACAAGGGGAGATATTTGTATGAGTGATAGAGATAATCCGCGTTCTCTCGTAGAGATTATGAATGATGTACTGAGTACGGTACGTGAACATTATGACTCCGAGTATGTATATTATATTGAAAAAGAATATGAAGATATTGATGTGATTTATGAGTGGTGTGCCAAGCATGTGCCATGGCAGAGGGATAAGATCAAGATGCTGCCGAAGGATCAACGGCCACGCTGGATGGAACAGGAGATTACGGACACCACGGAGGACAGCTACAGTGTCTTCAGGAGACTGGATGAGAATACTGTGGCAATTCTTGCAGCAGTAGGGGTTCACCGTGGAGGATGCGAAGTGGATCTGCTGCGGAGCGTTCTGGCGTATCTTCCGGAGGCCATTACTTTACAGAAGCTTCAGAAGCAGCAGGAGTATCTGAGTTATCATGACAAGCTTACGGGACTATACAATAGAAACAGTTTTGTTTCTTATACAACGGATATAAATCCCGATGAGTTAAATTCATTAGGTGCAGTATCGGTAGATATTAACGGTCTTAAGAATTTTAATAAGGAATTTGGAAGAGATTACGGAGATGAAGTAGTGATCCGTGTCGGGGAAGTGCTGGAAGAGTATTTCCATACTGCAAATGTATATCGTATGACCGGGGATGAGTACCTAGTTCTGGTGGAAAATATCACATACGAAGAGTTTATGAAGCAGGTACACGGCACGTATACGAAGCTGGATAATATCAGTCTCGGACTTGCTTCTCTTGGCTGTGCATGGGAGAAGATCGACATTGATGTGGATGCACTGGTTTTAAGTGCCGAGAACATGATGCGTGAAGAGAAGAAAAAGTATTATAAGAATCTGCGGAAGGGTCATCATGAACCGATCATCAAGCAGGATCTTCTGGAGGATATTGAGGAAGGCAGATTTATCGTATGTCTTGTTCCGAAGATTGATGTGGCGACCGGCAATGTGGCAGGAGCAGAGGCAGTCGTACGCTACCACCACAAGGATCTTGGAATCATGGAACCGGGAAGATATATTAATCTTCTGGAAGAGACAAGACTGTCCCATTATCTGGATCTGTATGTTTTTGAGGAGGTCTGCAAGACCCTGCACAGATGGGAGCTGGACAATCTCCCGATGATTCCGGTTTCTGTCAATTTTGCAGGCACGACATTAAGACAGGACAATCTAATCGAAGAGATGGAGAAGCTTATAGATCGGTATCGTGTCCGTTGTGAATATCTCGAAGTAGAGGTATCCGAATCTTATGCCGACATGAATCAGGAGATGCTGGCAGAGACCAGCAGTAAGATCCGGAAGGCGAATGTCCGGGTGATCCTGGATCATTTCGGGTCAAAAAATTCCAGCTTTTCCATTCTTTCACTGATGGAATTTGATGGATTGAAGCTGGATAAAAGTGTGATTTCAAATTTAGTCGGAAACCGGAGAAGCAGGCTTGTTGCAAAAGCGGTGATCGATATCTGCCGTCAGCTTGGTGCCGTGGTCATGGCATCCGGTGTGGAGACGCAGGATCAGGTGAATGTACTGGAAGAACTGGGATGTGATTATGCACAGGGATCATTCTTTAATAAGGCGATTACGATCGAGACATTTGAAGTAAGATATTTAAAAGAGTAGAGAAATGAAAAATGAGAGTTTCAGACGATCTTTTTCGATGTTGTGTGCGGCAGTGGGATTGATAGTCCTGATGGGAATTGCAGTGGCAGGGCAGATGGAAAGCACGGAACAGCAGAATCAGAAACTCCTTTCTGAAAATCAGAAGCTGACAGAAGAGAACGAAAGACTTGAAAAAGATTTAAATAACTGGAAGATTGCAAAAGAAATAAAAGAAGCACCCGCAGTCCGGCTGAAGGAAGATTCAGAGAACTGGATGCTTGCACTTGTAAATGAAGAGTATCCGCTGGCGAAAGACTATACACCGGCATCTCTGACAAAGCTGGATGAGAAGTGCTCAGTGGATACAAGAATTTACGGAGAGCTGGAGCAGATGATCGCAGATGCGAGACAGGCGGGGCTGAATTTATATGTGACATCAGCATACCGGTCTTATGATCGCCAGCGGGAAGTGTTTGATACGACAATGAAAGACTGGATCAGTAAAGGATACAGTCCACTGGATGCTTATGATGAGACGAAGAAATCTGTGGCAGTTCCGGGTACCAGTGAACATGCGACAGGACTTGCGGTGGACATTATTTCCGGACAGTATACCGGATTGGATGATAAGCAGGGAGATACAGCCGAGCAGGAATGGCTGATGGCACATTGTCAGGAATATGGATTTATTCTGCGGTTTCCAAAAGATAAATCCAATGTAACGGGGATTGTTTATGAACCGTGGCATTATCGATATGTAGGAAAAGAAGCGGCCAAAAAGATAACTGAGCAGGGGATCACCTTGGAAGAATATCTTCAGGCTGATTGATGGATAAACAGGGGGCAGGCGAAAATAAGACTGTCGATACCAATGGGAAATAAAAGACTGAGGAGTATAAGAGGAGTACATAAGGAGGAGCAAAATGGAAGACTTAACATTTGGTGAACAGGTCAAGATTATTCTTGGAAGAAAAGGAATGACGATCAAAGAACTGGCAGAGACGATCGAAAAAGAGACAGGAAAGAAGATGTCCCGTCAGAATCTGACGCAGCGGCTTGGAAGAGATAATTTCCAGGAGCAGGATATGAGAATGATCGCACAGATTCTGGGATGTCAGTTTCATTTAAGTATTATGGTAGCTGAAGGAGAGAGCGAAGAGACGCAGGGCGAAACTGTTGTAAGATATGAGCAGAAACCAAAGGCTCATAAGAAGCACATTTCCGATGAGGGAGTGCCGGAACAGTTAGAACTGGATCTGTTCTTTGATAAAGATCCGGATGAAGCAGAGCCGACAGAATCAACAGAGGCAGAAGAGACAACTGTGGCACAGGAAGTTGCGTCAGAGCCGGAAGAATCAGAAGAGGCAGTTATGGTTCAGGAAGTTGCGTCAGAGCCGGAAGAATCAGAAGAGGCAGTTATGGTTCAGGAAGTTGCGTCAGAGCCGGAAGAATCAGAAGAGGCAGTTATGGCTCAGGAGATTGCAGCAGAACCTGTAGAGGAAGAGACAGCAGATACAGAGGAAGCCCCGGTTTATGAGGAAGAGACGGCATATTCTCCAGAGGAAGAAGCTCCGGTATATTCAGCGGCAGAAGAGTCAGCTTATTCAACAGACGCAGAGCAGGTTTCAGCTTATTCAACAGATGCGGAGTCTGATTCAGACTATGAAACAGAACAGATTTATGCAGACAGAACACCTGCAATCCAGGTGGAGCCGCTGCATCCTGAAACAATGGGTGAGGATGAGCGTGATATGACAATCGGCGAGTTGTATGATATCCATAAGGAACTTTCAGATCTGGAAGAAAATGTAAGGGCAGGAGAGCCGGTCGAAGAAATCAAGAAAGAACTGGAGATGCCTAAGAAAGAAAAATTCAGAGGATTGAATTTCTTTTCAAGAAAGAAAAAGGCAGTGGAAGAAGAGCCTGCACCGGTAGAAGCAACTCAGACTTATGCAGAAGAGGAAAAAGAACCGTATCGTGCAGAGGAAAATAATGCTGCAGATGAAGGATACAGTTCCTATGAAGAGCAGGAAGAATACGGACAGCCGGAATATGCATCTGAAGGATATCAGGAGGCAGCATATGAAAATACCGGATATGAGCAGAATGATGCCGGATATGAGCCGGAATATGAACAGGGCGATGCCGAATATCAGCAGGGAGAGGCTGAGTTCCAGCCGGTGATCCCGCATGCTGATGAAGAGGAAGACCGTGAGCTTGGAGATGTGAATCCATATACCGGAAAAGAATATCAGTCCAACAGTGTGCGTATGCATCCGACAAGGATCGGATATGTTCAGGTTTACGACAGAACGATTCATAAATGGACAGATATGACGGAATGGGCATTCCTCGGATACCAGGAGCGGAAGAAAGTGCTGCTTGGAAAGGCATACGAGCCACCGATTTATTTAGACTAAAATCAGGCCGGGGAGATACAGGATATGGAATGGAGTACATTATTATCACCGCGAAGAGAGCGGGAAAGCAGTGAAAAATACAGGTCCAGTGATCTGCGGAGTGAATTTGAAAAAGATTACCACCGGATCATAGGAAGTGCGTCTTTTCGCAGACTTCAGGATAAGACGCAGGTATTTCCACTGGATAAAAGTGATTTTATAAGGACAAGACTGACACATTCGCTGGAAGTATCTTCTCTTGGAAAGTCATTGGGACAGAATATTGGAGAGAGTATTTTAAAATATAAAAAAGACAGTGGATTTACCCCGCAGATGAAGGAAGATATCTCGCATATCCTTCAGTGTGCGGGACTGATCCATGATATAGGGAATCCACCGTTCGGCCATTTTGGAGAATCTGCCATCCGGGAGTGGTTTATACGAAATCTGCCGGAACTGAAGTTTGAAGGTGAAAGAGTAGAAGATCTTCTGACAGAACAGATGAAGCAGGATTTCTATCATTTTGAAGGAAATGCACAGGCACTGAGGCTTGTATCAAAGCTGCACTATCTAGTTGACGAACATGGAATGAATCTGACCTATGCGTTACTGAATACCATGATCAAATATCCTGTTCCATCCACCGGGATCGATAAAGAGAGTGGAAATATCAAGGACAAAAAGATGGGATATTATCTTGCAGATGAAGAATTGTTCCACAGGATCACGAAAGCGACAGGAGCGGGAAATAACCGTCATCCGCTGACATATATTTTGGAGGCGGCAGACGATATCGCTTATAAGACGGCAGATATTGAGGATGCTTTTGTGAAAGGATTTATTTCGTATCATCAGCTTGAGAGTGAGCTTGTAGTGCTGGAAAAGGAAACGGAAGATTCTCCGTTCAAACCGGCGACAAAACTCCGGCAGTTATATCAGAGGGGTGTGGAGAAGCAGGTCAGCAGTCCTGAAGCATACGCAGTGAAGAACTGGATCATCAGTGTGCAGGGATTTGTACTAAATTGTGTGACCTATGGATTTACTTCTAATTATGAAGCTATTATGGCCGGAACATTCGGACAGGATCTTTTTTATGGGACATTTGCAGAAAAGCTGATGAATCTGCTCGGAGATCTTGCTTACCGGAAAGTTTTTTCATCCAGACAGATTTATAAAATGGAGCTTGCAGAATATACGATCCTGGATTTCCTGATGAACCGTCTTGTAAGTTCTGTGTTGTATTACAATACGGACAGCGAACAGGATTCACTGGACAGCCGTATGGTATCCTTTATTTCTGATAATTATAAGACCGCCTACAGGCTGCAGTCACAGGGAAAAAGCAGGACAGAGAAATTATATCTCCGCCTGCTTCTGGTGACAGATTATGTCTGCGGAATGACAGACAGCTATGCAAAGCGTCTGTATCAGGAAATGAACGGGATTATTTAGTGGCGAGATACCGGCACCAGTGTCCGAAAAGTGCATCGTTGTTCCGCTCATCATCTCCCAGTTCAAGAACGGATACATAAGAACTGGTAAATTGAGGAAAACCGAACAGATCCGCAGCACGAGCCTCACGGGCATCATAAATGCCGGGAACGCCAAGCCATATATGACCATCTTCTTCGACCAGAAGGAGGTGGTTATAATTATAATAACCATGTAAAAGAAAACTATTGTTGGCAAGTGACCAGAATTTCCTCGGGAGTGTGGATAACTCTGCCCGCGTGATCTTGCGTGCTGTAACAGAGGATGTGGTATGTTTCGTGTCATCGGAATCAGAAACTGGGGCGGCATTCTTGGTCCCGGCTGTAGCTGTAGTAGCAAGATGGACAGAATCACCGGGATCAACAGATCTGACTGCCTTTGTGGAAGTAACAGGCTGAGTCCCGGCAGACTCCGCAGAATCAATGTCAGATTTCACAGACTCAGTCGTAGGAGCGGAAGTGACAGTTTCAGAACTGGTCTCCGCAGTTTCAGATCCAGTAGTTTCGACTGTCTCGCTTTCCTCCGGTTTGATTTCTGCGGCATGAACGGAGACTTCTTCAGGTGACGGAGACGATTCCACAGGAGAAACTTCTTCAGGTGACGGAGACGATTCCACAGGAGAAACTTCTTCAGGTGACCGGGACAGTTCTTCGGCAGAAATCAGTGAAAAACCAACAGGAAGTGCATTAACTGAGGCAGCCCAGAAGAGTGGTTCTGCTTTCCCTTCCGGTAAAAGAAGAAAGCCTTCAAGTCCGGAAAAAGATTTCCCGCAGGGAAATAATGACTCAGATATAGATAACCGGGTCGCAATACTTCCACCGGAATAGTTCAGGATTGCACAGGGAGCATGGATGAGATCCCTGTCTTTGTTATAAAATCCATGGAGTTCCAGTGCCGTTCCGGGAGAGAGTGACAGACTTTTCAGATGAAGTGTCATCATACAGGAGCGGTACTGATGGGAAATCTGTAAAAATCCAAGATTCCTTTTTCGCTGCCCGGTTTCATATTCATAGAGATAATAAATACCCTGGTTCATAAAATACCTTTCATCTTGTCTTTTTCGTATAATGTATTCAAAAGGAGCAGAAAAAAGAACAAAGAAATAAAAGCCGGGAATGTTATGAAAGAATGGAGTGAGAGGAGAAGCCGTTATGGAACAATTAAAGAATGAATCAGAAACTGAATTACAAAATCAATCAGAAATTGAAATGCAGAATCAATCAGAAGCTGAAATGCGGGATGAAAAATATATGAAAGAAGCGTTGAAGCAGGCCAAAAAAGCATATGCCTTAGAAGAAACCCCCATCGGATGCGTGATCGTCCATGAGGGAAAAATCATTGCCCGTGGATACAACCGCCGCAATACAGATAAAAGTCCGCTTGCTCATGCAGAAATTTCCGCAATAAAAAAAGCCAGCAAAAAGCTGGGTGACTGGCGGCTGGAAGAATGTACTCTTTATGTGACACTGGAGCCATGTCAGATGTGTGCCGGTGCGATCATCCAGTCCCGGATTCCAAGAGTGGTGGTGGGCTGCATGAATCCAAAGGCAGGCTGTGCCGGATCGGTGCTGAATCTTTTGGATGTGCAGGCATTCAATCACCAGGCTGAAGTAAAGACCAAAGTCTTAGAAGAAGAATGCAGCCTGATGATGAAGCAATTTTTCAGAGAGCTTCGTGCGAAGCAGAAAATGAAAAAGAAATCACTTTTCTCTGAATAAGAGTCCGAATACCTTTCTGACAAATGGACCGGCAAAGCAAAGCTGCCAGAAGAATGCCATTGGGAAATTCAATGCGGTCGTCTCAAGCCATACGGCAATAAACTGACTTCCTGCATTTTTGAAAAGCAGGGTCGCAGCCAGGCTCATCAGCGGACACATACCGATGATCGATACGACAGAAATTGCAAGCACGATCATAAACGGGTTGTCTCTTTCTGGATTTATGATCGAAAAAGCTTTCTTTTTGGCAAATGGTCCTACAAGAAAGAAATCAAGGATAAATGCAAGTGGTCCCATGATGACAAGTTCGTGGAAAGCACTTAAAAATACTTCATTCTTCATACCGCCGATGTTCAGTGCGATATTGTAGCAGATCATCACATAAACCATGACAAATACCATGATAATCGTAAAAATTACATCTTGAAACTTATTTTTGGGCATAAAAAAACCTCCTGAGATAATAAGCGTAACAGAATCGTGTTGTTCGTTCATCATTCCGGGGGAATGTATCGTTTCCAATATAACCAATATTCTATTCCATTCATTGTTACTAAAAGTGCATTGTGCTTCGAACTGGACCAACAGACGTTACCCCGACAGTTGACTCAGCCCAGGCACCCTTACGGCACCCGGAAGGTTCTGCTTAGTGCTGCTCCGTTCCCGACCTGACACGGTTCACAGATTCCCGTCGCGTAAGACCCGGACATCAACGTCACTTATCGGGGGCAGCTCTGCCAGCTTTCGCCCTCTGCACAATATCACCCCTGCTATAGCGGATTGCAGGTTCAAGGTACCGCTACCACCCCGGCTGCACGAATCAATATTTTACAGGATATTTAGAAAAATGTCAACGGATATGGATGATTTTTGAACAAAAAAATAGTATAATAGGGTACTGTTGATAAAATATACAAATGATGTCGGGGTCAAAAGCCCCCGACTATGATACCTACGGATTGTTACGCACTACGTGCTCTCACAATCCTACCCAACATTCGCATATCGTGGTGCTTACGCCCCACTTTTATGCTCATATTGGGGCGGGTCACAAAGTCATTCTACCACTAGTGTGCGAGCACATGTGGTGTCAGACCTTTTGACCCTGGTATCTACAAATGGGAGGAAGAGAGTGAAAGTTTTACTTGCTGCAGTCAATGCAAAATATATTCATTCCAATTTAGCGGTATACTGTCTGAGAGCTTATGCAAAAGAAAGGTATCCTGAAAGTGAGATTGCCATTGCGGAATATACGATCAATCAGCCGTTTGATGAGATCCTGACGGATCTTTACCGGAGAAACCCGGATGTACTCTGCCTGTCCTGTTATCTGTGGAATATAACGGAGGTGGGACAGATCCTCCGGGAGACCGCAAAGATCCTTCCGAAGACTGCCATCTGGCTGGGAGGCCCGGAAGTCTCCTACAATGCCAGGGAGGTGCTGGAAAACTATCCGATGGTGCAGGGGATCATGAAAGGCGAGGGCGAAGAGTCTTTTACAGAACTGGTTGCATATTATGGGAAATTAAAGGAAAGAAAGCAGCTCAGAGATATTGAGGGTCTGATGTTCCGGGATGAGAATGGGGAAATAATTGAAACTGAGAACCGTCCGATCCTGGATCTGAGTACCGTACCCTTTGTATATGAACATATCGAAGATTTTCAGAACAGGATCATTTACTATGAGTCCAGCAGAGGATGTCCATTTTCCTGCAGTTACTGTCTTTCTTCCATAGATAAATGTCTCAGGTTCAGAAAGATAGAACTGGTAAAAAAAGAATTGCAGTTTTTTATCGATCATGAAGTGCCGCAGGTGAAATTTGTGGACAGGACATTTAACTGTAAGCATGACCATGCCATGGCGATCTGGAAGTATATAACGGAGCATGATAAAGGCATTACAAATTTTCATTTTGAGGTGGCAGCAGATCTTCTGAATGAGGAGGAAATCGAACTGATCCGCAGGATGCGTCCGGGACTGATCCAGCTGGAGATCGGAATCCAGTCTGCCAACCCGGAGACGATCCGGGAGATTCACAGAACAATGGATCTGAAAAAGGTACGTGCGAAAGTAGAGCGGATCAGAGAAAAAGGAAATGTGCATCAGCATCTGGATCTGATTGCAGGACTTCCTTATGAGAATTATGAGAGTTTCGGACATTCATTTAATGAGGTCTATGCAATGCATCCGGATCAGTTGCAGCTTGGATTCCTGAAAGTACTTCACGGTTCTTTTATGTATGATAATGCAGAAGCGTATGGACTGGTGTGGCAGGATCGTCCGCCTTATGAAGTACTGTTTACCGACTGGCTCCCGTATGGGGATGTGATCCGTCTGAAAAAAGTAGAAGAGATGGTGGAAGTACACTATAACAGCGGGCAGTTTGCGAATACGATGGAGCATCTTGTGAAGGAGTTCCCGTCTCCGTTTGATCTGTATGTGGAGTTGGGGGAATATTATGAAAAAAATGGACTGTTCGGGATCAACCATTCCCGGCTGGCACGGTATGAAAATCTGTGGCAGTTTATCAGGACGCAGATTCCGGATCGTGCAGACAGCTACAGAGAGTGGCTGACGCTGGATCTGTATTTGCGGGAAAATGTAAAAAATCGTCCGGCATTTGCAGGGGAGAACCAGGTCACGAAAGAAGAGATGACTGCATTTTACAGGGAAGAGACAGAAACCCACAGATACTTGAAAGAATATGACGGCTTTGATGCAAGGCAGCTCCGCAAGATGACGCATCTTGAAAAAATTGACGGAAAATATCTTCTCTTTGATTACAGGAATAGAAGCCGGCTGAGTCAGAATGCGGCAACTTATGAAGTATGCTTTTCTAATGAATAAGATGTCGGGGTCAAAAGCCCCCGACTTTGATGCCTACGGATTGCTCCGTG
>ENA-UOJF01001203-UOJF01001203.1-human-gut-metagenome-genome-assembly--contig:-P74-NODE-1203-length-18533-cov-15.676805_pt1 | contig 18533 bp, 10 predicted proteins | sample MGYA00242344_ERZ723891 | MGnify/ENA metagenome assembly ERZ723891 | reverse complement strand
CAAAGGTCTCTTTTGCCTGAGATGCCAGTTTCAGGGCATTGACCAGAAACAGCGTGCGCCCGCCCACTGCCTTGGCATCCGTTGCTGCCGTAATGGTTTTACCTACGCCGGTTGCATGGTACAGCAGCGCAATGGTTTTGCCATCCTCTCGCATCTTCTGCAGGTTCTCGGTGGCCTCCTGCTGGTAGTCCCGAAGCTCGATGGTCTGCCCCATCTGAACCGGAAGATTCGCTTCAAATGCCTTGAACATGGGACTGCTGCCCAAGAAAGTAATCAACTCATCCTTGACCTTTTCCGGTTGCTTTTCCAACTGGCTGTAGATCCAACGGTATACTTTCCAGTTGTCATAGATCAAGCTGTTCTGCTTCAGGAGGTCATCAGCATATTTATTTTCGGACACCTTGCTAGGGTTGTGGTAGGTCTCACCATCAATCTCGATTGCAATTTTGGATTCAGGCGATTCCAGCGCAAAGTCGATATAGCGATGCCGACCATAGATGTCCACGCAGGGGTACTGGACCTGCAAATTTTCGGTTTTTTCCGGGCCAAAAGCCTCACAGAAAAGCTGTACAAACAGCTCCTCCGCACGGCTGTTGACACTGGTTGCTTTCATTGGCTCCATGGTGGCCTCCTAAATTCAGACATGCTTTATTCTCACAGATTATAGTAGTGCTCCACCAAAGTCCTGAATTACGAGATCACTGTCACGACCGGAAATCGATTTGCCAGTCGCTTTTTCAATCTCATTCAAAATAGCAGTTGCGCGCTTGATGAAGAAATCATCAAACCGATCTGCGCGGATATCACTCGTATCGATCAAATGTGTCTTAAGATAGCCATCCAGTATATCTGGTTCGACTTGGCCTTTCTTTTCAATCTTGGTCAGATATTGGCTTGGTGCTACTCCGCCAATTTCACGGTTTGTAGAATATGTAATAGGTGTCTTATTCACAACAGAATTCCATTTTGCACGCGGCAGACCTTTTTTCTCACAATAATCTCGTGGAAATATATGGTGAATATCTATGCTCTCTGCTTTATAAACCGTAAAGTCCATTTCACGACCGCTGATAAAATCTTTGCACTGATTCTTCAAGATCCGTGCCATAATACCTTTATAGGCGGCACTCAATCTTGATTGCAAGGATAGCAAGCGCACCGGGTTAAAATAAAACTCCTGAACCGTTTTAGGCGTTTTGCTGGCGTCATCCAACCACGCCATTACCCCCACCACATCGTACACATAGCGTGTTTCATTTGCACTTCCATACATTTCGCCAAAGACACCGCACCAATACCATTGCTTTATTTTATCTTTTACGCTCGTTGTTTTGATGCGGTTATGGTCTGCCAGCAACGTGCAAAGAACTGCAAGCGGAATCAACTGCGTCGTATATGGCAGGTCTTTACTAGAAAAGATCCGTTCTTCCTGTAATATTTTTTCCGCTTCCACAAATCCTTCCGTCAAATCATCTGCATACCGCTGGTATTCCGCCAGCGTCAGATTCAGCACATCTTTCTTTTTGCAACTCACGGTCCCGCCTTTTTTATACGAAGATAACAGAGTACAAGCCGTCAGGAAATCCGTTGCAGAGGTCACCGAAAGAATGTCGTCACTGAAATATTTTTTCTGTCTTTCTTCCCAATCCTTGCGTAGTTCAAAATTATCCATTGCAAAAATGGCAGTAACCAGCTCAAATACAGTAAGCGACACCCCACCTGTATTGACATTTTCGAAGACCTGACAAACCGCCTCCTTGGGGGTATCCTTGTCCAATGTAATCACTGGAATCGTATACTGCCCCAACGGAACAATTACTTTGGAGAGAAAGTCCATATACAATTTTGCAGCATTTGAATCGTACTGATGATATTGCATATAGTCCATTTGCCACTTGCTGTATTTGCTCGGATCAAGAATAATGTTTAGCGGGAACACGTTCTGAGCGTATTCCTGAGATGCCGACGAAAGATCCAGCTCAACCTTTCGACCAAAATCTGAAGTTATTTTCCGATCCTTAGGAACCGAAATAATCGAATCCACCCGGTCAATCGTGCTGTTAACAGCTTTGGCCATATCAATATAGTAAAAGCGTTCTATTTCTTGCCCTTTGTCTGTTCTTGTTCTAACTGCCTTCTCACTAAAAAGTGAAGAATAGACAGATGTCAGTCTTTGTTGTCCATCCAGAATAAGTTCATCCGGTATCACCTTGTCTGCAGAAGGCGCCCCTTCAACAACTCGTGATTTGAAGTGAATACTCTCATTACCGTATTCCAGAAACATTGCTGCACCGACAGGATATCCATTTGTGATACTTGCAATCAGAGCTTTTATCCTACTATCGTCCCATACCCAGCCTCTTTGAAAATCAGGAAGTTGCGTTTTTCCTGTATGGATTGTGGCCATCAGGTCTGTGATTTTTCTATCATTCGTTTTCATAGAGCACGCCTTTCTTCACTCCACACCAAGTGCTTTAAACACCGCATCCTCTGCGCTGCTGTAGAAGATCAGATTGAAGCTACCCACCAATTCCGGTGGAACAGTCCCCAGATCAACGGCACTTGAAATCGGCAGCAGAACCTTCTTTGCACCGCTATCGAGGCAGACCTGCAGGCTGTTTGCAAGCTCATCTACCTTCAAGATTGTCCCACTGATGCTGATCTCGCCCAGAACTGCAAGGGTACTGACCGTGGGACGACCAAGGGCAATGCTGCACAATGCAATCAAGGTGGGCAGTGCCAGCTTTCCTGTCATACCGATGCCCTGAAGATCCTGATAGTTGATAATGTAGTCCTTAGATGCCGTGCTGATGCCGCCGCTAATGCGGTTTCCGTTGGCTTTCAGGAAGTTGAAAGCCGTGTTGGTGGATTCTCTGCAATCACGGTCACTGCCAAGACCGGTGCGCTCAAACTTTCCGCTGCCCGGCAACATCTGACTTTCCAATCGGAATACACCGATCATGCCGCTTTTTCCACGCGAAACAGTGTAGATCTGTCCCGGATTGCACATTCCATCCGGGATCAGCTTGCCGCCGCCCTGTTCGGGAACCGACACAAACTTTTCTTCAAAGGTATCCAGATCAATGTAGCTGAAATTCACATCATAGAATTCCATACCACCCAGCTTTTTCAGTTGCTCTTTCACTCGACGGCGCATTTCCAGTGCGAAGACAAGGATCTCCTCCAGTTGCTCTTTGGTAAACTCACCGTCTGGGTACAGCAGCTTTACATAGCCGCCTACAATCTTACGCACTGCGATCGTATCGCGCTGGTTCAGATTTTTACCAAGGCGGAAATACTTATCTAGTGCATCACCGTACTGCTCCTTACGCAGTTCCCGGATAAACTCAGCAAGATAATCCGTGATGAAGCCGTAGTCGTTGGTGAAATGCTCCGGGCGGAATTTTGGAATCTCCCAGCCGGGAATGTAACAATGCAAGCGATCCAAAAATGCAGTGTCTGTTCCCATTTCAGGCGGGAACGGGTCAAACAAGCTGGAGGTTTTTAGCAGCACATCCACACTCTGGTTAATATTTCCCACAAAGACCATCGAGGCCGAGGCTGCCTTTTCCTCTTTGCCACGGGCGAAGGAGCCGGAAGCCATATAGTCCTTCATGATCTGGATGCCGTCTTTGTCCTTGAACTTGATACCAGCAACCTCATCAAAAGCCACACAGTCCCACAGACCCACCAGACCAACAGTCTTTCGTCCCATGTTGTAGAACAGGTTTGCCACAGTCGTCTGTCCACCGGACACCAGAATGCTGTTAGGGCTGATTTCCTTATAGATGTGGGATTTACCGGTGCTGCGAGGACCAAGCTCGCAGAGGTTGAAGTTGTTCTCCACCAGCGGCAGCATACGAGCCAAAAGGAGCCATTTCTCCCGCTGGTTCAACTGCTCCGGCTCATAACCGCAAGAACGCAGCATTACATCCATCCACTCGTCCTGCGTGAAGGCTTTACGTCCAGCGCGCACTTCCTCAATGTCGATATGGGGCATCTGGATGGGGGTCAGCTTGCGGATGCTGATAGGCGAAACATCCTTCTGCTTTTTCTGCCGGGGTTCGCTGTCAAGATCTTCCATACCAAAGGTACTGTCACCCTCGGATTCATATTCCAGTTGGACGATGCACCAGATACCACCACAAAGCAAACGGTCAAATTTTTCCGGGTAGTCATCCGTAATGGGCACATTGGAGAGCCCCAGATTGGAAAACTCTGCAAAGAAGCAGTCTTTCTTGATGTCCAGATGCACGGTCACCATATCGATAATGGTGTGGCTGCCGTTCCGACGCAACTGAGAAAGCACCTTCTGCGCCTCATCCGGGCGCACAAAGTTGTCCGCCAGAATATGCTTTACGTTCTGCACGCCCTGCTCGATGATCTCCTCATCGTCCGAACTGCAATACTGCCCCAGCAGAAACTCCAGCACATAGACCGGTACGTTGGCACCTTCCTTGATCTTTTTGGTCAGATCCTTACGGACGATACGACCATCAAAGTTTTCCCGCAGTTTCCGGCGCAGTTCTTCCCGGTTTCCCTCTGCTGCCTGATCCATCATTAGCATACGGTGTACCTGCCTTCCTTTTTGTTAGAATCCAAAGCCAAAATCGTCTGCAAAAGCAATATCCATCATCACCGGATGGCGCCACTGTTCCAGACCTGTATCCTCATCATAGACCACAAGATAATACTGCTTATCCTTGTCGTACTTCTTGTTCTTAAAGGTAAAACGCAGCCGGAAAATACGCTTTTGTGCGCTGAGCTCCCGGTTGTCTGCCACATAGGTGTTTTCGTTGGAGATCTTCTCGTTGTCCTCCGAGATAAAGAACACCCGGTACTTTGCCGGTTTCACAGTATCGCTGACGGCTTCCGACTGGACAAAATCCATGGAGGTGATCAGATTCGTGATCTTGTGGAGAATGCTGACCAGTGCGATCTCTGCATTCTTGGTCTCCTGATGTCCACGCTCCATTTTGATATCCAGCACTGGCACCAGCATCTCCTGCGGCGAGGAGCCGCCGTGGACGTAGTTGGCACCGCCGCCAGCAACCTTGAACACGTTGCTGCTGACCGGGTAGGAAACCACCTTGGCATCCTGATTGCCCAGTACTGCGCCCATGCTCATGTGCCCGATGCCGTCATCCTGAAGCGGAGCAGCGGACACCACAAAGCGGCGGTTAACAAAGGCATTTTCCATGCTCTTGCCTGCGATCTTCTCGCTCTCGGACAGCTTATCCCGCTTATAGATAAAGCCGTGGTCTGCCGTTACGATAAAGTGATGGGTGTTTCCGCTGCCATTGATGCGGCGGATCAGATCCATGATCTCCTGCACGGCTTCCTCACAGGCATTGAACACCTCATCCTCGGTGTTGGGCTTGTCGCCACGGGCATCGATCTGGTTGTGGTACACATAGATGACCTGCCGCTTGGTAAGGACATCCCGCAGGTCTGCCACCTTCATGCTCTTGATCACGTCAAACTGGATGCAGACACTGTCCGGCACATAGCTTTGCAGCACCTGCTGACGCCCTGCCAGCGTATCGCAGAGGGTGCCATCCACCAGAACCTGAAAGTCATCGGTCATTTCCAGCGTGCGGTGCGGGAGAAGCGCAGCCATGCCCAGCCGGGTATAGGAGGGCAGCACGCCCAACTGCACGTTCAACTGCGCCGAGCACTTGGGGTCATCCTGCATCCGGGCAAAAAGCTCCTGCCCTACCTCATACCGCATAGCATCGGAGATGATGACCACGGTGCGCTCCTTGGTGTAGCGCAGGTTGGCGTTGTAGAAATCCCGCTGCAAGGGCAGCACCGACAGAGCTTCCTCCTGCTGGAGCCCCTCGTTCCATGCTGGGAGAAGGGTGTCAAGATATTCGTTGGTGTAGATGTTCTCCACCAGTTCCCGCAGCGGTTCAAAGGCTTCGGTGTTTTCCAGCTTGTCGTAATAGAAGTAGAACTTCCGGTACTGCTGGTCTATCTGATGATCTGCGGACAGATACCGGTCCACAATGGCTTTGAAGCCCTCGGCGCTGCGGTAGTTTGCCGCCTGCACCATGCAGTAGGCACTTTGCAGCAACTGGTAGGTCTTGTCGGTCTTTCTGCCAAAGTGCATCTTGGCACGCTTTTCGCACACCTCCGGGATGGTCAGCTCGTTGAGCTTCGCCCCGGTATCCTCGGCAAGGAGCCGCCCCATCAGCCACTTGACCAGCACCTGATCCACTGCAAGGAAGGTATCGCACTCCACCAGATCATCGGCACGGCAGCCGGAGAACGTCTGATAGACGTTCAGCCCCTTTGCCACATGATCCGAAAGTTCATCGTACTTATCCCGGTAGAGAACGCTGTTCATCAGGCTGTCGAGAAAGGCAATGATGTTGCCTGCCTTGTAGGAGACAAAGGACTTCCACGCCGCAGGCAGCTCCGCCTGCACATAGCGGGCGGTATAGGTGACGAAAAGGGTCACCAGCAGCCGTTCCAGCGTGGGTTTTACGTCCGTATAGCCAAAATGCTGCTCGCACAGCCGCCAGAAGGACGGCAGCAGATCGTACTGTTCAAACTGCTGCAAGTAGACATTCTCCGACAGGCTGCCCTCGGTGAGCACGACACGCACCACCTCTTCAAAGGAGCAGGTGCGTGCTTTGCAGATGGCGCTGAGCAGCCCGGTGAGGATGTTTTCCTCGTTGAAATTCTCGATCTCCAGATCGTAGAACCGCTGGGTGCGCTTTTTATCGGCAAAGAACTTGATGTGCTTTTCGAGGATAGGCTTGTACTTTTCCTCAATGCCAAGGTCTACCGACAGCAGCGAGGCACGGTCGGCAAAGAACCGCCGGGAGTACAGCAGGGTGTCCTCCAAGTGGTTTTCCCGCACATCGGGCTTGGGGAACGGGGCGTAGACAAGGTAATTGGTGGTGGTGTCCACCCGTTCCAGAAAGTATTTGGTATAGAACTGGTTATCGGGCTGGAGGCGGTAGATCTTTGCGTTTTCCAGCTCCACGTTTTCCAAATCCTCGGCAAAGTCTGCCTTGTCATCGTACCAGAACACCAGTTTGCGGGTGTCCCCCACAAATTCCGCATTCAGGCGGTCAATGATTTGTTTTAAGTTCAACTCAGCCATTGGCTTTTTTATTCACTCCGCTTAATTGTGTATATTAGATCAATTGGCAAATATGCGGCACGGTTTAATGTTTATATTCGATACCCATAGCATTAAATTCCTTCCGCAGTTGTTCTTTCCAGCCACCATATTTGTCAGCTTCAGTATAGATACAACCGCCCAAATCACCCGGCAGTTCAACGCCATTATCATACAGCATAATAACTCGCTTTGCACTAAGCAGTCCAACAAACAAACCTGCTTCAAATACAACATTTTGCCTTGCTCGTGATTTTAGTGCTTCCGGCTTTCCTTTTTCATATCCTTCGTCGTCCGCTGTAAAAAGAACGATTGCACAGTCTACATCAGAATATCTCTCTAATTTTCCCAGTATAGACGTGACTCCTTCGTTCGCCTGCTCGTGAAGAATAATCGGTTCTACTTCAATCGATCTCAGCCAATCAGAAAGCTGGTACTTCAATGCCGCATCATGTCCATGAACGATAAAAACCTTATTCTTCACAACACTACCCTCCGCCGCTTCTTCATCATCTGCACTCATATCTAGGAAATCAATAGCTTCATCCAAGAGATTTACCAGTGCTATATGAATATTTTTCATGAATTCTTCATGGCTAATCTCTCCATACATTGATTCTGCAGCACCCTTGACATTAAAACCCGTTGAAGTATTATTAGCTTCCTTTGTAAAATGGCTGTCAGGTCCAAATACCTTCCGAAACGCTTCAACGTATTTCGCCTTATACTTTATAGTCGAAAAATCATCATATGTAGATAGTTCTTCTCTCAACTTTTTTAAGATTGCTTTTTTATTCATTGGTTCACCTTCAATTACTGCCTCGCCAATAACCGATTATTTCTTCTCTTTCACCATAATGTTCTTGCTATCCGCCAGCACCTCGTAGAACTTGCCATCGGCGGCGGTCTGGAGCTTGCGGTAGTTCACCTTTACGCCGTCGTCGAGGTCCAGCGCAATGCGGGAAAGCGCCAGATGGCTGATCTTTTCGTCGTAGTCCCGGCACTCCTTCAACTGCTTGGTCAGCTTGTCCTTGCGCTTGGAGGCGGCAGCGGCTTCCCGGGCGTTGGTGGTGTGGTCCATCATGTCCTGCATCCGGTTAATCTCGGATTCATACACACGCTGCATCTTGTGCAGATAGTCCACACGCAGGGTGCCGATAGTATCCGGGGTGTAGCGGTGGAGGTAGACCAGTGCCTTAAAGCCGTTCTGCTTGCCGCTGTCAAACAGCCAATAGATGGGGCGCTTGCCGGAGCCGGTGACCGAGTAGGTCTGGCAGTGATCCTTGAAGAAATCGTTCACAAAGTAATTGCGGATGACCTCCCGGCTGGTGGTGCCCTTATTGCCCAGTGCCTTGGCAATGTAATCCAGGTTCGCTTCCAGCGTATCCGCACCGTACACCGCTTTCAGCCAGTCGCACAGGCGGGCGACAATATCATCGTCCAGATATTCTTCATCGGTGATGGGAATAACATTATCTTTGTCCGGGAAGAACATCTCATCTACCACAACCCCTTCATTGCGGTATGCACGCTCCAGTTCCTCTGCTGAAACTGTTCCGGGGCGGTCGTTCAACTTGTCCACAAACGCCTGCAAAGAATACGGCTCTCCTGCAAAAAGCAAACCATCCTTATAAATAGAGTAGCGCCCAAACATACAGCCCACGGCATAGCTGAGCAGGCTCTTGATGTCCCGCTGCAAATCTGCCTTGCGCACGGTCACATCCTTCTCTTCCACTTCCGGGGTCAGTTCATCCTGCAAGCCGTAAGTATCAATAAAAATGCGGTTCAGCTCTTCCTCGTTGGCTTTCAGTTTTTCAAAACGCAGGTAGCATTCATTGCTCCAATTTGTAAATGCTTCCTGAATCATGTTCATGTCAACGATATGATGCTTGGCATCTTCTGCCACTTCTTTGGGTGGGAAAGATTTGCAACGGACAAGAGGATGCGTTTTAAAATCCCAAGAAGTTTCAAAGGAGTCCCAGTCATCTCGTGACAATGCAATATTTATTTTTGCATGTTCAGCAACATTCTCATCATTAACACAAAGATTAGGTAAGGTCTTAATCACGCCACATTTATAATTTATGGTTGGCATAGTCAACTTTGCTATTTCACCAAACACAACCGAATTAAGATATGCTATACATGTAATAATATTTGCTCCAACTGCAACTTGTCCGCCCGCGTCAAACAAATATCCAGCTGGATAGTATCTAATTCCAAATCCCCCCATTGTCACTGCTGTCCATGTTCCGCCCTCTTGAAAATAAATCCCCTCACTTGGACGAACATGACCTTTTAACTGTGCCATTGCGTTTCTATATACCGAATCAAATCCTATAACCCAATCATTATTGCCGTACCACTTTCTATATGAACCACCCTTATTATATGGCACCCACCGCCCATGATTATCAATATCCTCATACGAAGATGCTTCATATACAACAGTGTTCCAATTTACCTCATACCAAAGTCGCAAAAAACGTTCATTATCCGCTGTATGTATTCCTTCTCTCATTTTATACTGCGAATCGAGGGGCTTTTTGTCTAAAAAGCAATTTAGAATTGCATCACTTGCCCAATACGCTACTGGCATACCCGGAATCTTTGCAAAATCATCCTGATTTGCGGTATAGCGGTTTTGCCCTGCAAGGAACATCTCCTCCTTGCCCTGCTGAGAGGTCGGCTCGATCAGGCGGCAATAGGTGCCTTTATAGCCCTCCACATAGTTTGCACAGCGCACAAAGGCGGTGGTCTGCACCACTTCGCCGCCAATTTCCTCAAAGGCTCTTGCGCCCAGATGCGCCATGTTGACGGTTTCGGTCAGCATCATCTTTTCCCGCAGCTTTTCAAAGCTGGACAGGAACATCCAACTATGCTGGGTGATCATTGCCTGATAGCCGTTGTCGGCGGTCATGGCACGGCAGCGCTCAATAAAGACAGCAAACAGGTCTGCCTTGCTATCGGGGTAGTTCTTTTTGACAAAGTTGTTGACATTGGCGCTGAGGTTGCTGGTTCCGGCATAGGGGGGATTGGTACAGGTGACCCAATACTTCCGTGCCATGGTCTCGCCAAGGTCAATAAGCTTTTGCAGTTCCTCGGCGGTCTGTTCCACACCGGCACTTTCCAGCGAAATCTGCACCTCATCGTCAATGCCATCCACAAACCGGCGCAGCAATGCCCAGTTGTACTCCGGCACATTGAGGATGGAGCCGTACTCCTTGGCATCGGTCAGGATATCCAGTAGACCCTCCAACTGCATTTTGGCGGTGTTCTTTTCCAAGTCCGAAAGGCCCGCCCCAAAAAACTTGAGGTGAGCCCGGTTGATGGGGTTGCTTTCCTGAATGGCGTGGACGTGGCAGGTGTTTTCGCCGTTGAGGATGCGGCGGTTGTACTGCCGTGCCTTCATCATCACGGCAAAATAGGCAAGCTGATAGGCACGGTCATCAATGTCCAGACCGTAGAGGTTGTGTTCCAGAATGCTCTTGGCGGCATCCCGCTGGCTGTAACCCACGCTTTCGTAGATCTGCATCAGCACGTCAAAGGCATAGACCAGAATATGCCCGGAACCCATGCAGGGGTCGATGAGGGTGAGGTCTTCCGGGTTCAAGGCGGCGTACTCCTTGCGGATCGTCGCCAGCTTTGCCTGCACCTCCGGCTCCTGCGGGGCTTCGTCCAGATAATACTTCCAGTTTTTCCGCAGGTCGCTGTCCGGGTGACCCTCTACCCACAGGCGGCCAAGGCTGTTTTCCACCATGTAGCGGACGATCCAATCCGGGGTGAACAACTGAGTCACCGCCGGGATCTCCTCTTTGGTGATCTTGCCGTTCTTTTCAAAAGCAGCTTTCTTAGGCTCGGTGTTGTAGTATTGATACAGCCAGCCAATGATCTCCACCTGACCGCCCTGCTCGATGTTGAAGTCCTTTTCCGGGATATCGTGGGTCAGCTTGTACACCACGCCCTCCTGATCCACCACCGAAAGGTTCAGCAGGACTTCGGTGTAGTCGGTAGTCTTTTCAAACAGACCGGGCAGGATCTCATTCAGCGCATTGCACTGCTTGATGAACAAAAAGCGGAACAGCTCGTCCAGCTTGTTATCCTGCTTCCACTGGATGATCCGGGCTTCTTCCTCGGCGGTAAAGGGCAGGTCAGCATCAAAGGGGGTGGTGACCAGATCCGGCTCCACCTTGCCGCTCTCGGAGCTAAGCACCCGCAGGTGGGAGGGCAGATAGTCATTGACCTCCATGAACCGCACAGCGATCAGGCGGTTGAACCATGTGTATGCAACCTCTTCCATAACATACTGATAGGCAGTCCGGTAGTCAGAGTCTTTTTCCTTATCCCGGATCACCTCAACCAGCTGCCGCCGCTGCTTGATGGCCTCGCCTGCCACCAGATACGGCTCCGCTGCGCCAATATCGTAGAACTGGGCATCCAGCGTGCTCTGGGGCAGGGGGGCTGCAATGCCCTTTTCAGTAATGCCCATCAGTCCGGCACGGTAGCAGATATCTGCAATCAGCTTGTTCCGTGCCCAGATGGCAAAGTTTTTAATGGCTGTTTTGTTCATCATTCCATCCTCATATTATAAGTTTCCGATAAACAATTGTGCTTGTTGGATCAGTGCAGTCCAATCTTGGCTGGTAACCACTTTTGCTGCTACTGTAACTGCCACTTTCATGCCAAAATCGCTAAAGAATTTCTGAACGCCATTTAAGGCTTTCTGCATCCGGTTCTTTTTAGGTGTGGGAGACTGAATCTGCTCCTGCAATGATTCGAGATCATCCTTTACACTGTCCACTTCTTCAGTGTCAACATCCTTGATTTCAGGCAGAGAGGCCATGATTTTCTCAATCAGGCCATTCAAATCCTCACTGGAAATGCCGGTTTGATTGGTAATATTAACATTTCCATGTTGCTGCTGAACCACATTGCCATTTACAGTTCCAATATTTTGAGTCATAGAAACGGCATTTTCCTCTTGTTGCATAAGAATAATCTCCTTTGAGATACTATCGTTAATGAAATCAATCAGTGGTTTTATAGCATCATTCAAATAATTCTGTATAATTTCTGACCATTTACTACTACTACAAGGGTATCTCTGTGCCTGATATACGATGCTTTCTGTTTCAGAATTCGCAATGTAGTTTGCATAGTCATACATTGCCTTAATATGCTTTTTCTCATCAATAGGCACTTGTATTCCAATCCAACTTCCACCATCAATTAGAAAGCACTCTTTAAAATCAAACTCTGTCACATCTACCACATCATGTACTATATTATGGAGCATAGGAGTGTTTTCAATAAAATCAACAAATCGACACAGATTGACATCTGCATCATGTTGATCGCTGTTTAATAGCTGACTAGACTTTCTACGGAAGTCTAGACTCAAAAGTTTTAATTGTTTCAGTTCGCTCATACATTAACCCCACAATATGGGCAGTAAATCATTGATTTACCTGCATCATAAAGAACTTTTACATGCCGATTACAGCAATCACACTCAAATGGAACTTCTGCACCATCGTTATTGCGCAATTCCGAAATCCCAACTTTTTTCAGTGGCGTGTAGCGCATCTTTATAATTCCATGTTGACGATTTGTGTCTCTCACCATATTTCCAAATAGCTTATTCAGCTGTTCAGCCATATAATTACTTGCTATATCGTTGATCTGCTGTAAAACTTCTTTCGTCCAAAAGGCATTTGTGTCCTTCGTTAAACCACAGTAGGGACAAAACAATTCATCAATCATACCGTCTTCTGTTTTAACTTCATCTGCACGAAGTCCAAAGGTTGAACCGCAAAAAGGACATTCAAACGTAACATACCCATCACTGTCACATTCCATGTTGATTTTGAACGACATTTCAGACATATTCAGATTTTCCTCACAATTCCACGTTCACGATCGAATCATCGGCAAGTTCCTTCAGTAGGCTCTGCCGCAGGGCATCCAGATACTTATCTACATCCGCCGCGCTTTCCAACCTCCAGGATGCAGCCTTTGCCACCGTCTTGATGGACAGGTTCTTGGTATTGCGCATCTTGACGGCAGGTTGTTCCGTCTTCGGCCGCGGCACAGCCACCGTCTCGCCACGCTTGCGGGCTTCCTCTTCCAAACGCTCCTGTTCCGCTTCTGCCTGTGCAAGTGCCTGCTGTGCCAAGCGGTTGTCCTCGTCTACCATCTCGTTCAGCAGACGGATCTTCAGCGCATCGGACTTATCCTGATAGCTGCGCAGCACCGACACATTGTTGCAGTGCACAGCACCGTCCAGCAGCTCCTCGAACCGCTCCATGTAGCCACTGTGCTTTGCGTCCTTGTAGGGCTTGTCGTTCAGCACCTCCAACACACGGTTGCGGTCGTCCTTGATGGCCTTTACCACCGGTGCGGACTGTTCTTCCAGAATCTCGTTGTACAGGGACATGAACTTTTCCCGCAGCTCCGGCAGCTTGGGGATCTCACGGTAGGGTGTTTTCATGCCCACGATGCTGCGCATCTGCCGGACAACATCCTCCAGCGCGGTGTTCACGATATAGGTCTTGCTGTCATCGTAAATGCCCAGCATATCCAGTGCACGGCGGAAGATCTGCTCCTGCTCGCTGTTGGGGCTGAAGAATTTCTGCACCGGCTCAAAATCCTCACCAAAATCCAGCAGCTCATCCTGCCCGTCGCTGACTTCCTTGAAAAATTCCAGCGGAGCGTTGATCTGCAGCAGGCTGCTCATCAGCTTTTTGCCCTCGGCAAGGACCTGTCTGCCGGGGTAGGCGTAAAGCTGATACCGGGGCTCCAGACGGTCGATGGAGGTGATGGTGCGCTCGCAGTAGCGCCGGAACTCGCTCATCATGGTGTCCTCGTCCTCTGCCGTGGGCAGCACGTTGAACAGCTCCTTCATAATGGTGCGGACAGCCTTTTTCTGCTTTTCCGGCACCCGGACACGGACTTCCATCAGCAGCTTGTCCACAAACTGCTTTTTGGTGATGTAGCCCACAAGCTCTTCCTCGGTGCGATTGTTGGTGTTCACATTTTCGCCGTTCACCGTAAAGGCAAGGTCGCCCCGTTTGAACAGCCGTGCCACCAGCCACTGCACATCGTCCTCCACAAAGCCGTAGGGAGCTTTCATGAACCGATCCTTGATGGTTTTCATGGAGGTCTTCATGTGCATCCGGGAGTTGCCGCCGATAAATTGCAGGACGTCATCCAGCGCATGGACATTTGCCTCAGAGCTGTCCTCCAAGGTGAGGGAGAGCTGGTTGCTGCTGCGGAACAGCTTGCGGATGTCGGTCTCGCCCATGGGGGCGGTAATGTAGGACAGCTTATGGTAGACCGTCTGTACCAGACGACCGATTGCCTCGTTGATGCGGCTGTTCACTTCCTTGCCGGAAGTGCGCAGCACATCGCCGTTTACATAGATGGTGGCATCCTTCAGTGCCTCGGTCAGGTAGAGCTTGGCGTTGCTGTTGCGTTCCCGCATCTCCACCCGCTTTGCTTCCTTGATGGCCTCGTACTTTGCAAGCTGCACCGAGGTGTTTTTTCGCAGGAAGCGCTCGATCTTCAGGTAGGCGCGCATTTCGGTCAGGAAGGAGTCATCGTTGGGCAGTGCCACCAGCACTTCCTTGCCCTGCCCGGAGATCATCCGCAGGGTAGAGTCCTCTACGCCGCCCTCATACCACGGGGTCAGCACACGCAGTCCGATATCGTAGCTTTGATTTGCCTTGTAGGGGCGGTCATCCACCGTCTGGTTGAACGGGAAGGTGTACCGTCCGCCGAATGCCGGATACTGGTACTTTTTGCTGGGGAAGATGTCCTCAAAGATCATCTCTGCGATTTTGGTAAGGACTTCCGGCATCTCCACGTTTTCTTTTTCGATCTCGTTGTTGATCTCCTGCTCCTCATCGGTCAGGAACACATAGACGCTGCCGTTTTTCTGGATCAGCATCTGGCGCATCAGCACCTTCAGGGCTTCCTCCACCTCTGCTTTCAGGGCAAGGCGGTCATCGTCGATGTTGGAGATCATCAGGCTGGTGATGTTGTCCACATTTGCCTCGATCTCCACCACATATTTGATCAGGAACAGGGTCTTCAGCACGTTGATGGCAAAGACGTCCTTTTCCTTCTTTTCCGGGTTGATGTAGCTGTTATCATAGGCACGAATGATCACGCTGCTGTGGCTGTGGTCAAGAAAGTTTTCCAGTGCATCGTAGAATTTATGGAACGGTACGATGGCACCGGTTTCCTCATTCATCAGCTGCATAGCAGACTCTTTGAACAGTGCCAGCATAGAGCGCTCACCCTCTGACAGATGCTTACCGGATGCACCGTGGGTACGGATGCTGGTCAGCACACTTGCCAGAAGGTTGAACTGATAGGGCACAAAGGGGTACACCTCTGCAAAATCTTCCGCATTGGCGTACAGCTTTTTCTCCACACCGTCGTTGAAAACAATGAGGTTCTTGATGATGGTGCCCTTCTGGTCGTAGATCAGCCGCAGGCTCTGGGCTGCGGTGTCGGTCTTTTCCAGAATACGCTTTTTGATAACGGCATCCACGTTTGCGGAAGACAGAGACAGACGGGTATCAAAGCGTCCCTGAATCTTGGAGAAATCGTTGCCCTTCACCTTGGTGATGGAGTCGATATCCTGCTGAGAGGTCACAATGACCCACGCCTTGCCCTGACATTCCTTGCCCAGTTCCTCGGTCACAGTCTGGAGGTTCAGCATCAGCTTGGAGTCATCGCCGATATACTGACCGATCTCATCCACCAAAAAGACAACATGGTGGTTGCTGCCCTTCTTATCCAGATAAGCCTTCACACGCTTGGCAAAGTCTTCGATGCTGATCTGGTAGGGCTCCGTTGCCTTTTCGCACCAGTTGCGGGCGGCGGGCTCGCTCATAAAGCCCATTTCCACCAGAACCTCCACAACGGTGTCCTGAATAAAATCAAAGTCTTGCCGGGAATCCTCCCACGCATCGCCATAGGCATCCTCAAATTTTTCCTTGAACGCAGCAAGCTGGTTCGCCTCAGTAAGGTGGCGTTCCAGGTCCGCAAGGTAGGGCATGGAGCCGCAGAAGCCCTGCATCTCGTTGAACACCTTCAGGAACACGTTCACGATGGCATCCTTGTTCTCCTTGCTGTTGGATTCGCTTTTGGAGTCGATATTGAACAGGATCACATCCGTTGGCGTGTCTGCTGCCAACTTCATATCTGCCAGAACCATCTGGTTCGTGATCTTTTTATCGTCGATGAAGAAATCCAGTGCGTGCTTGTCGCCCACCTGCTTGTTTTCCAGCAGATAGGACAGGATCTTCAGAAAGTGAGATTTACCGCTTCCAAAGAAGCCGGAGATCCATACACCCATTTTCGGTGTGGTGCCCAGAATACCTTTTTTATAAGCCGCAAAAAAATCCGCAAAGTGCCGCTGCAGTTCACGAGTCACCACATACTCTTCCAGTTCCTGTGCAACATTGGTCTCTGCGCCCTGACCGACTACGATAACACCCTGAAGTTCACGGTCGATCTCCTTACGGAACATCTCCTTGATCTGCATAGCTACTGTATCCTCCCTTTATTTCACCAGCCGGAATGCCCGGTAATAGTTATCGTCCTTGATCTCGTTGAACAAAATCAGTTCCTGTTCGTTGTAGGTGCCCGGAAAGAACATTACGACCGGGCAGCGGACAAATGCCTGATGCAGGTTGTTCAGAACCTTATGGGACCGCAAAATCGGATAGCACTTTCCGATACCCGTCAAAAACACGATGGCGTTCTCCGGCGTATGTTCCTTGATATACTGCACGATGAGGCTGTCGTTGTCATTGATCTTCATGGCGTTGGTAACCGCTTTGGTGATCCGCTCCATCCCGTTTTTCTTTTCAAAGTCATAACACTTTTCCAAAAAGCGCTTCTTCTCCAGAAAATCAATGATGACATCGTAGAGATCAAATACCACCAGATCAAAGTCATCATCGCCACGGGCATTTTTGCCTTTCATATACTCGATTCGAGCACGAACTTCCAGCTCTTTTTCCGGTGGATAGTCGAAAACCCAGTAGTTCACCTCGTTGGCTCTGCCGGTTCCCTTGCGGAAGGACGTTTTCCGGATTGCCGCTTCCATCTCATCCAGCCGGTCGCCCAGGCATCCATTCACAGTTTCCATCTTATCTTACCCCCGTAAGCGCATTGACCATAATGGCATATCCATTGTCTTGCAGCCAGCGTTCCAGCGCAATGTCCAAAATCGGGCGCAGGATCTTGCGTGAACTGCCCTTGTTTCCGTCCAGCATTCCTGCCTCGTAGAGCTGCGTTTTGTATGCCGCTCCCAGCCGATGCAGCGTGTAGTCCTGAAAGGCTGCTACTTTCTCGCTTTGCGCCTGCTTATCCTTGAAGAACACCCGAATGTCCGCATCAGTCAGTTCGTCCACTCCAAGGATCATCTTTTCCCGCACAACTTCGTACACAAAGTCAAAGAAAAGCGTATCGTGTGCAAGTGCTGCTACCAGCGCAAACATCTTCTGCGTTGCAATATCGCTGCTCAGGAAAACCGGGTAAAAGCTGGGGTCCAGCATCTTTATGCGCGCCGTAACGGTAGAGTAGATCATCTGTGCCCGTGCCTTTGTGGATGCGCTGTAAATATTCTCTTGCTCGTTCAGCAGTTTTATTTCCAAAAAGCTCTTGCCCTCTGCCAGTAACTGGACCGTTTTCCGAAACTCAATAAACCAGAATGAAAATTTCACTGCACCTGCACTATATGGTTTTTTGTTCATCTATATCTTCTCCATTTTCATTCTTCGATTTAATGTATTTTCCGCTCTTTACTCTAGCATCTTTTGGTTTTGGAGCATCTGCAGGAATGATCCACTGATGCCCAACACGCTGTGCTCCTTCGATGCGGCCTTCTGTACACAAGGTCTGCACTCGTCTTGCACAAATGCCCCATTTTTCAGAGATTTGTTTAATTGATACGTATTCCATAGTAACCCTCAACATCGTTCATTCACGGATGGTGGCGGTCTATAACAAACCATTTTTATTTTACTCCAACAAACGAACGAAATCAATGCAAAGGTCTTACAAATCTCGGAATGGTTTTTTATGTCAAATACACCTTTCCCACTCGTTCAACAATAAGCGTGGAGTCTCTTTTCAAGGTTCCGCTCCTATTGTTCGAAATATAAATGCTGTTGTTTTCTTCCCGATAACGTTCATGTTTAACTAGAGCTAAAATTGGCTGAATACCGACTGAAAGGATGCATTGTTGTGGCAAACTGCGCAAGGCTGACATCATGCGAGTCGTCACCCTGATCTAAGTGGTAGAGAATCGCAAAGCATATCTCATACCCTCGATCATTGAATATTCTTCTAACGGGCGCTATAATAAAAGAAAACGGTAAGG